>Ga0307513_10012344_pt1 | contig 10558 bp, 13 predicted proteins | sample 15_EM_MG_FD_202174 | JGI IMG/M metagenome (GOLD analysis project Ga0307513, IMG submission 202174) | Populus trichocarpa ectomycorrhiza microbial communities from riparian zone in the Pacific Northwest, United States - 15_EM | ecosystem: Host-associated > Plants > Roots > Unclassified | place...
TGAGTCCATGCCACTTTTGTTCGGTCCACCCATCGTCGGCTTCTTCGTCTGATCTTATGGGAAATCTAAAGACGGAGAGTCTAAAGTGACGGTCTTTAGTGAGCGTTGTGAGATCAAGCAGTTGGGTTGTTCATGCATCATCATGGGCTGAATAATTTTTTTTAATATAAAAAAAATGATAGATTGAAAAAATCAAGCCCCAAGTGATTAAATTGCAAATTTAAATAATACCATAAGAAAAGCAACAACAATAAATAAACTAACATAAAAAAAGCAATGAAAAAAAAAACATCTAAGCTATTCGGATTATCAAACAACTTAATATTAACATAATTAAAAAAAACCAGAAAAAAATCAAATTTAAACAAAAAAATATAGAAAATATTAGTTTAAAAAAAAATCAAGCAAGTCTAAGTGAACCACCTAAACCAAATTTAATCTAAAAAACTTGTAACTTATTAAATTATGAATCCAAGTTCAATTAAAAAGTTTAAATATCATTCAATTTAATTTTAAAAAATAAAATTATATTCTGATTATTAAACAACTCAATATTAACATAATTAAAAAAAACTAAAAAAAAATCAAACTTAAACAAAAAAAATATAGAAAATATCAGTTTTAAAAAAAAATCAAGCAAGTTTAAGTGAACCACCTAAACCTAATCTAATCTATAAAAAAACTTGCAACTTGTTAAATTATGAATCCGAGTTCAATTAAAAAGTTTAAATATCATTTAATTTAATTTTAAAAAATAAATTTATTAAAAAACTATTAATAAAAAAACTTGTAAAATAAAAAAGCTAAAATCTACAAGGAAAAAAAAAAAAACATTGAACCAATCAAACTCCTATACTATAAGCCTCCTCCACTCAAGATTCATGATTTTGGCTCCAAAATATTGAAAAGAAATATCCAGAATGTTCGCCAAGTAAACATCCATTTCACCAACAAAATTCTAGTCGTTTGAGCATTGAGCTTTGTATTCTGTCAACGATATTAAGAGAAAAGGTTGCTGTGCTCCCAGCAAGTCTATAAATGAGAGACATAAATAGAGCCTGGACAATTATGGAAGGTGAATCAGAAATGAATACGATAGAGCTGGGCTCCCCACAGCCCTAAACGACACGTCGTGGAATGTGCAAACAGAGGGGGGTGTCAAAGTCAACCCAGTTGAGTTGATGGTGTTTATCTATTATTGATTGAAGGCCACGTCCTTTTACCCGCCTAAGCAAACACAGCACGTGACAATCGATTCTGTAACGGCCAGGCCAGGCCAGGCCAGAACAGAGCCAACAGCGGCTTCAAAACAAGCAGCTCACGATATAACAAGTCATGTATAGCAGCAGGAGAGGACGAGGCAAGATTCTAAGTAAATCAAGGAAACATCCTTAGATCTCGACAAATCATAACAAACCCGAAGATGATGGAGAAGAGCTTCAATCTCCTCCACATCATCCAACACAGAAGGTATTACAACAACGAACACTTATCTTGTTTCCACGTGTCATTTGATGCTTATCTCTCTCAAAATTCTTTGAAATGTTCTGGTTTTATTTTTTTTGTTCTCTCGTGAATCTCATAGTTGACGGTGTTGCATGCCTATAACAGTCTAGATTGATCCCTTTTTAAAAAAAAAAAGAAATTCGGATGCTTTAATGATAGTGAATGAAATGCCTAGTTGGTTTTTCAAGAAATTGTGAGGGTGATATGTAGAGATTATCATGAGAGGTGTAAAATTGTGATATTGGTACGTTTAAATGAAAAGAGAGAGCTATGGGAAGTAGGATTGGAATTATACGTGTGAAGGATGTTGTTGTCCTTGTTGAGTAGGCGTGCGTTGGAGGTTGAATCCAGGCAAGTTCAATTCCATTACTTTCAAGGTTTCTTACATTCGTGTTTAAAGATCTTGTTTTTGGCAATATGTTGTCCCTTTTCTTTTTTAATGAATGAATTTGTTTGCATTGAGTGTTTTCATTTTCTCCGAAATGGGGATTTTCGATGACTGATTTGGGGGCATTTGAGAATGAAGAAATTGTTGTTGATGATGTCAACAGGGACGGCTATGGATTTGCTTTAAGACCTCAACACATACAAAGATATAGAGAGTACGCAAATATCTATAAGGTATGGCAGACACACACACACACATATATATGTTATCCTCTTGTTTCTTGTTCAAATGTTTCTTCAGTTCTTATTTTGCTGAATTTGTGTCACCGAGTATTGTGGAGTGTTGAGTATAGGACAGTGAAAGCAATTGTAAAATTAAAGAGTTAAAAGGTGTTTTCACTCCAACACAGTAGTACTTTCATGGTATCAGGAGGAGGAAGAGGAAAGGTCATATAAATGGAACAACTTCATTGAACAGCAAGCAAAATCTAATCATTCTAGCTCTTCCGAGGAGGAATGTAGAGAGAAATTGCAGGCTGAGGCTGATGAGTTGAGAGAAGAGACTGTTTTTGAAAGGGGCCGGGAGGAGGAGGATGATTCAAGTGACAAGAATTCAGATTCTGATGGTTCAACCAAAAGTTATCCTGGGAAAGAGGTCAAACTTTCAGAGGAACCAGAGAAGGAGGTGCAACTTTCAGAGGAACCAGAGAAGGAGGTGCAACGATCAGAGCAACCTGACAAGGAGGTGCAACTTTCAGAGGAACCAGAGAAGGAGGTGAAACATTCAGAGCAACCTGAGAAGGAGGACCATCTTTCCGAGGAACCAAAGAAGGAGGTACAACTTTCAGAGGAACCTCAGAAGGAGGTGCAAGCTTCACAAATACAAGAAAGGGAGACACTGCTTTCAAAAGAATCTGACAAGGAGGGGCAGCTTTTAAAAGAAACAAAGGCCAACAAGGTTCAATCGTGGTCTTGGACGAGACCATCTCTTCATGTTATTGAGAATATGATGAGTTCACGTGTTAAGAACATAAAGGATATGAAATACAGGCATAATACCATAAACGGAGACCATCTTCCATCTATAAAAAAGACAGGATCTTCAGGAGGATCCTCTGTGGATGAAATTGACAAGGAATTATGCATTAAAGAGACTTCTGATGACAATGTTGACAAATCCACAGAAGAAACCAACGTGGATAGTAAGGAGTCCCCAGAATCATTCTTTCCTTGGAAAGAGCTCGAGTTCCTCGTCCGTGGGGGAGTTCCAAAGGATCTCAGGGGAGAGGTAAATCTGACACCGTTGAGTTTATCAATGGACTTTTTAACTCCTTATATGTGCAAAAGTACATCTTCCATGTATGATTCTGACATTATAGGTGTGGCAAGCCTTTGTCGGTGTGAAGACACGTCGAGTGGAGAGATATTATGAGGGGCTGCTTGCTGAAGAAACTAATACAGATGAAAGCAAGGAACACAATAACTCAAATGCTGCACCCAGAAAATGGAAAAAGCAGATTGAGAAGGTCATTAGATGCATGCACCTTGGATTTTATGGTTCAATCTTTTAAATTTGTAGGTTCCAATTCTTTTTCTTTGGGTTGCAATCAAGTTTTCTCCCTAGAATGATTTTTGTGTTTACTTTACAGGACATACCACGAACTTTCCCAGGTCATCCTGCCTTGGATGAGCGTGGTAGGGATTCCTTGAGGCGTGTACTTGTTGCATATGCTCGACATAACCCTTCAGTGGGGTATTGTCAGGTAATTAGGATCTGACCAAGCCTTCTTTGTTAATTCTAACGATCCAAATAATTCTTTGATTTTTTAGCTCAATCTTTTCTTTTTGGACCCAAAATTGTGTAGACATTTTTCTTTTGACTAATAAGTAATAACTACAGAATGAAGTCAAAGCCTAAACTCCATCACACTAACCAACTTTTGAGACAGCTATGCTAGTGATATTTGTTAGATTGCACTTCTAAATTTCTTTTTGTTTCTCTTTTCTCTCTCTCCAGCCCTCAATCTCCTTCTTTTCATTTGCCATTTCCTCTGCAGTTTCATTTTCTTATAACCAGTTCACTGTTCATTATATTTTACTTTCTTGGTTTCTGATATTTAAACACTAGTGTCATAATTTTAAGTAATTGACGCTCAAGACCTCATAATTGAAAAAAAAGATTTTTATGTAAAGCTTATCCTTGTTGTATGAAAGGAAGAAGTCACTGTTTTCCTGAAAAGAGATGAATTTGAAGGTTTTTGAACATATCAGGGTCTGATTTGCTCCAAACTAACTTTATTGGCAAACCTGAGTTTTGTAAGTGATCAGGTTAGGTAATAGGCTGTACACCAGTCATAACAGGTTCGACTTGCTTCAACTGGCCATCCTTTTACCATATTCCTAATCCTTGAACTATCTTTATATATTGATTATTGTCTAATAGTGACCTTGGCTGTTTCTATTTTTGAGGGCACTTCTTAAGCCAAAGAAACAAGGGGGGAAACTGATTTCTTGATTTGGATTGTCAACTGATATATTATTAAAACATTCCAGCAAGAACTATGACATCAAAATCTGCTACTTTGGTTGTCTCAAAACCTTTGTATTTCTGCAGTTTGTTCTCGTTAAATGCAACTCATGTGATAGGCTTCTTTTAATATAATGCAGACTGGTGTGATCTCTTTTATTACTTCCCTTAATTAGTATGAAAACATTTGCAGGCAATGAATTTCTTTGCTGGCTTATTGCTCCTTCTGATGCCTGAAGAAAATGCCTTTTGGTAGGTTTGAGTAGCTCATTTCTTTCATCTATTGCTTTAAACAAGGTACATGCTCTCTAAAGTAACCAGGGATAATTATTTAGTAAAACATCTGAATGGGGCATTGTGAGTATGGAATGGAATTTAAATTGTTGGCTTTCTATTTGGGACCCAAATTTCATTTTTCCCCTTTTTCATTAGGAATGGACTTGAAAAGTTTTTGCATTTGTTTTTACTTTATATGTTTCCTCCATTAATCTGCACATGCATCCATGAAGCAAATTGACAACAAGCTAACTGTAGCCAAGTTAGTTTTATGGACTGGTTTGTTTTGGTGGAACTTCTCAGGACTTTGGTGGGCATTCTTGATGACTATTTTGATGGCTACTATACAGAAGAAATGATAGAATCTCAGGTGATATTCCTCAAGATTTTCTTAGTGACAGTTGTTGTTTTTGCCTTGGCATATATTTTGATGTTCATTCGATTCTGATAGATCCACTTTTCAAATAGGGGCTCTTTTCAGTAGTTTAATGTTGATTAAAAAAATTCTTTGTTTCATTAGGTGGACCAACTTGTTTTTGAGGAGTTGATACGTGAAAAATTTCCTAAATTGGGTTAGTCCATCTACAGAAGCTGTTATGTTGATAAGTATTGTGGTTCTGTTCTTACATTAAGCAGTATGTATGGTTCTTTTATTCCTTTATGCTTCTGGTGCAGTTAATCATCTGGATTACTTGGGAGTGCAGGTGGCATGGATCTCTGGACCCTGGTTCCTCTCCATTTTCATCAATATGCTTCCCTGGGAAAGTGGTGAGCTTGGGTGGTTTCATATGGCATTGCATATTTTAAACTGAGTTTTGTTTCATGCTCTAGTTTTTCTTTATTCTCTTGTTTCAGATTGACTTGAATCTTTGCTATTCCTTTTTTTTCAGTTCTCCGAGTTTGGGATGTTCTTCTTTTTGAAGGAAATCGTGTAATGCTGTTTCAAACAGCTCTTGCTTTAATGGAGTTATATGGTACTTGAATGCACACAGACACACTATGAGGACATGTTTTATTTAAATTGTGAATCAGTGATCTTTTGAGAGTATTTAAGATGACATGATTCCAAGCCATGTAATTTCTTGTAGGTCCAGCATTAGTTACAACTAAAGATGCTGGGGACGCGATCACTTTATTGCAATCACTTGCAGGGTCAACATTTGATAGCAGCCAGCTTGTTTTGACTGCTTGCATAGGTTATTTGGCAGTAACCGAAGCTAGATTACTACAGTTGAGAGAAAAGCATAGACCAGCTGTGCTTGTAGTAGTTGAGGAAAGATCAAAAGGGGGAAGAGTTTGGAAGGGTTCAAAAGGGCTTGCATCTAAGTTGTACAGTTTTAAGCATGATCCTGGATCACTAGTAGAAGAAAAAAATGTAAGCGAGGGAGACAAGTCCTTATTGGAGTCTCACTCCTCTAATCTGGATGATTTGCTCAGTGGCTTAAGTGTTGACCCAGAAGTAGATTCTTTACCAGATCTTCAAGAACAGGTAATTTTTCTCTTCCTTCCTTCTTTGCACTGTAGTGCTGCTTTCCTGAGTTATGAAAGTCATCCACCTGATGCTAGATCCATGTTTGAAGATTCACAAATACCATCCTTTGGTGCTGCTTTATTTTGATGAATTTCTATTCCTGTGATAGCTGACAGTTTTTGTGCTTTCCCTAATTTAACATTTTCCTGGTTAAAATTTCCAATTATATTTGCAAAAGTTATTTGAGGCTTAATAATGTTACTTGTGATTGTGTGGGAAATTCATGCAATTCACTTCCCTCTCATTTAAATTTCAGCAATTAACAGCTTTTGTGCAGGTGGTTTGGCTAAAGGTTGAGTTGTGCAGATTGATGGAGGAGAAAAGATCTGCCATACTCAGGTTAGTGCCTTCTAATTTCTGCAATCTTTTGGGATGCATTTTTACTTTTTCTCTGGATCATATTTGATGAAGAAAGCACTACAAAAATGAGATGCACAATGTAGGAGCCTATCTTTTGTTTAAAATTCATGGTTTACTTGCCTCTAATATTCTGCTTGAATTTTTTTTCTTTTCCAGAGCCGAGGAGCTTGAGACAGCTCTAATGGAGATGGTCCAACAAGATAATCGACGGCAATTGAGTGCAAAGGTATATTCAAAGTTGATTCAAACAACCATTATTGCTTCTGAATACATGACAAAATAGATACATGTTCTGGTATACATGCAAAGCACTTTCCTCCCTCTGCTCGTAAGTGTTTTGTGTTGTTTTTGGAATTTTTATTGAACCATTTACATAGATTTTCTCGACTTGTGTAGTTTGGTACCCTCAATTTGGTGTCATATTGTTTCCTCTTTGATGGTAAACTAGTCGATTGACTCTTTGTATTCATGGAGCTCCAATGCATAAGACTTAAATTTGTCGTATATTCAAATTATAATTAGTATCACCCCATTCTAGTCTCCCACCATGTTTACTTGACTGGTTGATTGATGCAAAGCTGAGAATGAGAAGCCTGATATAAAAGTTCGTTATAAATGTCCACAATTTAGGAGCTAGTCACAAAGTCTATCCATTTTTTAGCCTCAAGCCACTCTACTTGCTGCGAAACTAAAATTTGTTCTGCAGGTTGAGCAGTTGGAGCAAGAGGTAGCTGATCTAAGGCAAGCCCTTGCCAATAAGAAAGAACAAGAAGCCGCAATGCTTAAGGTTAATATTTCCTAATATTTTTCCATGATTTCTAATTTTTTTATTGAGTAAAAATACATACTCTATCATGTGTTTATGGAAAAAGGATTCCTATTCTATATAATATTAGGAACTCATTTATAATATGTATATTATTATGTATAATATGTATATTATTCGCATTATCTGTAGGTCCTGATGCGGGTAGAGCAAGAACAGAAGATAACTGAAGAAGCTCGAATAGGGGCTGAGCAAGATGCAGCTGCACAAAGATATGCAGTAAATGTGTTTCAGGTTCTTGTTATACAAGATTACAATAGACCATAGATTTACATTTATGGAAATAAAGAGTACTGAATTCTTTGTTGGGTTTGAGAAAGTACCTATTTTATTTTTGAAGTTAAATTTCTAGAATACAGAGGCATGCCTTCTCCTATCCTATCAAAATGAAATAGATCTTATCGAGAAGCTAATGACACTGGGAGGCATTTTTTTCCGTCAAGCAGTTTTTGTTCACCCTGGATCTTGATCTTGGTCAGGGTCATGGTTTTATTCTATGATAATGTTCTTCATGTGATAACTCGGTTTAATTAAAAAGATAGAACTACTGTGCCGAACACAATTTTGGTAATTAAGGATTAAATTCATATCAGGAAGTCTTGAGCATAGATCAGAGCTTGAAATTAATTTCATTCTCCAGAGAACTTAGCATAATATTTATCTGGTCCTTCATCCAGTTGTTTTAAACTGTCACCCATTGCTGTGGGGAAAAAAAAGAGCTATATGATGAGGTAGGCTGGAACTTTTATCGAGGAGGTTGTTCCATTTTTCTCTCCTTGCCAACATAGATCCAAGAACTCAGCATAATATGTCACTTTCTGTCTTTGAACTACACAGCTATATTGATTCACAATAAAGTTATTTGCGCAGGAAAAATATGAGAAGGCTATGGCTTCACTTGCTCAGATGGAACAGAGAGTGGTCATGGCTGAATCAGTGTTAGAGGCTACCATACAGTACCAGTCTGGCAAAGCTAAGGCACAATCTTCACCAAGGTACACGAGAAATCTGTGTTTCTTATGAATATTTACTTCCTCGTGGATAAGATCTAATAAGTTTTCATGATAGTCCTTTCAACAAATGTAGCCAACTGTCAATCACAGCATAAAAATGAAACATCCTAAAAATTCTCGAAAGGTCCTATGAATCAGGGTCGGGTTTTCTGGCAAGCTTAACATTTTCATGTGTGGACCACAGCGGTAATGCATCTAGTCATGTTTTGTATGCTGTGATTTTCCAGCGCACTTTATAAGCACGTTCCTAGTGCCATGAAATCCATTGATTCATCAAGTCTTACTTTTAGCTCCTAGATTTCTTCACTTGCAAGTATATCCTTTCTCCACTAGCTCAATTTGGGCACACAGGGGTATTATGTGTGCTCCTTCATTTGTGTTCTTATCATGAGCTGCATTTTTTTTTCTAACTCATTTACAGGTCAGTGAGCTCCTCTGTGGAAAGTCCCAGAAGAAGGATAGGCCTATTTGGCCTCGGCTGGCGTGACCGGAACAAGGTAAGTGTTTGCACACAAACAATACACACCTGATTTCTCATGACTGTTAATGCTCAAAAAACAACCTCTAATCATGTGGAGAGAGAGAGAGAGAGGTTAAATCTACTTGTAAGCATTCACTACTAGAATTTCTATGCTGAAATATGCAAAAGACGAGAATCCTCCGCAATTTTGGACCATTAACTGCGGAGTGTAACTTGCCAATCTCATTGTCCCCCTGGGTTTTTTCTTTTTCTTTTTCAGTCTAAGATTTTCCAATGGATAAAGCACTTATGTAGTGTTTGGGATTGGGGTAACGATTGTTATTCAAAGTTGCTTGGAAATGCATTAAAATATATATTTTTTTATTTTAAAAAATTTATTTTTGACATTAGCCCATCAAAACAATCTAAAATCATAAAAAAAATTCAACCATTTGCATTGTGATTGTTTTCAATCTGACAGCTTAACATTTATAAAATTTGTATGGCAGGACAAAGACAAACCGACTAATGATGATTCTGGCACCAGTTAATCTAGCAAAGAGGGGAAAAACTCGAGCACTTTGTAGAAAGGTAGAAACAACCAAGAAGAGGGGTAGGAGGGAATTAGGAGACGACTTTTACACCATTCATTCTCGGCAACATGGCACCTGTTGCTCAAGAACTCACTGATTTGTGTCTGTAATTATGCACGGACAGATAGGTCGGAGTAAAGGAGCCTTGTATCTGCATCGATGCCAAATCAAAATAATTAGACAATTCTTTGCCCTTACATGATGAATTTATATGTGCAAGAGTTCCTGGTGGATCCGTTTTGCTCTCTGACATGTTTTTAAACCTTCATGAGACAAAAGATCCACAGTCGCGACAGATGCCACATGTGATGGTCGGTCTTGGGGCTGGAAAAAAAAATGTTGAGATTTTGGCGCTAGGATGCTGTACGGATGTATTAAGATCATTAACATGTTTTATTGTTTGTGATGCTACCATGCCACCACGTTTCAGGTGAAACAAATGCTAGTAGTTGCTGGGTTCCATGTTGCCCTTGGCCATCTCAGATTGTTCCTTTTTTTACAGCTACAAGAAGATTGATAAGCATGACATGTTTTGAGAATGTGAATAACGCCCACCATCTGTTGCCATGCCATTAAAGCAAGTGTTTTTTTTTTAAAAAAAAAAAAAAAACCCTTTCCATGAGAACATCAATCCAATATTGCAATATCATCGTGCTTCAAACTGTTATATTCGGCACGGGTCAAATACATGGCAGAGCTATACAGCCAGATATATTTATAGGATCACAACAACCCAGGTTCCAGTATCTCCTGATAATAACTGGAGTAGGGAAACATGCTGATCTAGAATGATACAAAATTTGATAGGAAGGAACAAAATGAGAAATGAGCTGACAATGGAACTCTAGAGCTTTGTGAGGTTGTGATCCACATGGATTCGAAAGGAAACTACTTACTCATAATACAATCCATTAGGCATCCATCAAGACTTTTCTTGGCAGTAAGTCGGGCGAGGAGTCTGCTTGGAACTCTAAATCTCAGTTACATGCACACAAGGATAAAGCAATGTTAATTTCCTTGTTTGATTTCTCTCAGATCCACTACCATTGAATTTTACCACCCCTCTTTGCTCTAGGAGG
>Ga0307513_10012345_pt1 | contig 10558 bp, 7 predicted proteins | sample 15_EM_MG_FD_202174 | JGI IMG/M metagenome (GOLD analysis project Ga0307513, IMG submission 202174) | Populus trichocarpa ectomycorrhiza microbial communities from riparian zone in the Pacific Northwest, United States - 15_EM | ecosystem: Host-associated > Plants > Roots > Unclassified | place...
GTGCCGGGCTCAAGCCCCCCATCGGGGTCGCCGACCTCCTGCCTGTAGATGTAGCCGCAATTCATGCACATCCAGACTTTCATAGATCTCTGTAGTCCTGCTCTGAGCCAGCCATGCCAGGCCTGCGGAAAAGCGCGTCTTCGGCGGCCGGCCGAAGGGCGAGACGTTTATCGAGGCGGCCCGAGGGCTACTCGGCCGTTATCGGCGCATAGCCGAGAATGGCTTTGATCTCGAGGAATTCGTGCAGGCCGTACGCGCCCCATTCGCGCCCGTTGCCGCTCATCTTGTAGCCACCGAACGGAGCCGTCAGATCGAACCCGCCATTGATCGCCACCTGGCCGGCGCGGAGCTGCCGGGCGACGGCGCGGGCCTGATCTACGTCGACGCCATTGACGTAGGCGGCAAGCCCGTACTCCGTGTCGTTGCCGATCGCGACCGCGTCCTCGATCGAGTCATAGCCGATGATCACGAGCACCGGCCCGAAGATCTCCTCGCGCGAAACCGTCATGTCTCGCTTCACCTTGGCGAAGATCGTCGGCTTCACGTAGTGGCCCGTCTGCAGGCCCTCGGGCTTCCCAGGCCCGCCGGCCACGAGCGTGGCCCCCTCGTCGAGACCGGCCTGGATCAGGCGCTGGATCTTGTCCCATTGCGCCTTCGAGACCACGGGACCGAGGCCGGCGCCGCTGTGGGGATCGCCGACTGTCACATCCGCGACGGCCAGGCGGGCGGCTTCGATCGCATCGTCCATGCGGCTCGCCGGAACCAGCATGCGCGTGGGCGCGCTGCAGGACTGGCCGGAGTTGGTCATCATGTTCGCGATCCCGTTCGCGACATTGGCGGCGAGCGCGGCGTCGTCCAGGAGGATGTTGGGGCTCTTGCCGCCGAGTTCCTGTTGCACGCGCTTGACCGTCGCGGCCGCATTACGGGCGACCTCGACTCCGGCCCGGGTCGAGCCGGTGATGGAGATCATGTCGACGTCAGGGTGGCTGGAGAGCGCCACGCCCACGCCCGGGCCATCGCCGTTGACGAGGTTGAAGACGCCGGCCGGCACGCCAGCGGCGTCCATGATCTCGGCGAAGATGACGCCCGAGAAGGGCGCGACTTCCGACGGCTTCAGGACCATCGTGCAGCCGGCGGCGATCGCGGGAGCAACCTTGCAGGCGATCTGGTTGAGCGGCCAGTTCCAGGGCGTGATGAACCCGCAGACGCCGATCGGCTCCTTGACGATCACCGTCGGGCCGCGGTCCTCCTCGAAGGCGAAGCTTTTGAGAACCTCCATCGTATTGGCGATATGCCCAATGCCGATCGGGACCTGGAGGCGTTCGGCAAGCGACTGGGGCGCGCCCATCTCCTCGGTCACCGCGGCCGCCAGGTCAGCGGCGCGGCGCTGATACGCCGCCATTATCCGGCCGAGCACCTCCAGGCGCTCTTCCCGGCTCGTCTGCGACCATGAGGGGAAAGCCTCGCGCGCGGCTTTCACCGCCCTGTCGACGTCCAATGCCGAGCCCAGGGCGATCCGGCCGGCGACCTTCTCGGTCGCGGGGTTTTCGACGTCGACGATCCTCGGCTCGACGGGATCGACCCATTCGCCGTTGATGTAGAATTTGAGATAATCGCGCACGCTTCGGCTCCCGACTACCCGCGCCCGGAAAAGGCCGGCCGGGCGTGACGGTGCGAACCTCCTACGGCCGCCGCCCGGCGCAAAGCCGTAGCGACTATCTCGCGGACGCCAAAATTAGCGCCGGGAAGCCATGCGGCTGCGCGACCTGTGTCGGCGGAGGCCGCGACGCGATCCGCCACGCGTTGAGGCTACGGTGGCTCCGGTACGGCGCCGAGCCTGTGCTCGGCGCCGTGCCAATGGAGTCCGCCGCGTTCGGCCAGCGCATCGCTAACGCAGAGCGCGCGTCACGCTAGAGTGGCGCCGACCGGCGCGAAGGCAGGAAACGCGCCCCGTCGCTATGAGTCGATCGGCTTGCCGCTCACGTCACGGCCCTCGAGAATGGTCAGCGGGGGGTGGGCCTTGGAATCCACCAGCACGTCCAGGACGGCGGGCCCTCCGGAGGCGAGGCAGCGGTCAAGCGCGGCATCGAAGGCGTCCGGATCGTCCACCCGCTCACCGTAGCAACCGCAGGCATGGGCGATCGCCGCATGGTCGACGGGGCCAAGGTCGACGGCGTGGCTGTGACCGCCGACAAAGGCATTCTCGCCGTGGCATTGGAAGCCGAGGATCGAATTGTTCAACACGATGGTCGTGACGTTCACGCCCATACGCTTGGCGGCCTCGAGCTCGGCCCAGCAGTGGGCGAACCCGCCGTCCCCGACGATGGCGAAAACCTGGGCCGAAGGCCGCGCGAGCTTCGCGCCCATGGCGAGCGGCAGCCCCCAGCCGAGACCTGCCAGGCCGCGTGGCAGCAGGAACCGGGCGCCGTCCTTTTTTGACGTCAGGTAGGTCGCCAGCCAATTCGTCGAATAGCTCGCGTCGGCCACCACGATGTCGTCGGGGGCTAGCCGCCGGTCCAGCACGGACATCATATACTCGGGGCGGATGGCGCCGACAGTCCCCTTGCCCAACGTCGCGAGGTTCGCCGCCTGCGCCTGCCGGGCGCGCGCGATATCGCTGGCGATCTGCTCGCGCACGACGGCGCGCGCGCTGAAGTCCGCATCGCGAAGCGCCGCGATCAAGGCTGCGACGGCTGTGCGCGCGTCGCCGACGAGCCGCAAGGCTTCGTAGTTCCGGCCGATCTCGCGCGGATCCATGTCGATGTGGATGAACCGGGCGGCGGGATTGTAGAGCTTCCAGGCCGCCGTGGCGTTCTCATTCGTGCGACAGCCCACGAAGAGCACGAGGTCGGCCTCGGCGGCGTACGAGACGAGATGGGACACGCCCGCGGCCGCGCCCATGGTGTTGCCGAAGACGCCAAGGGCGAGCGGCGAACGCTCGTCGATGACGCCCTTCCCCATGTTCGTCGTCGCCACCGGAATGGAGGTGAGGCGGCTGAGCTCCACCACCTCGTCGGCTGCGCCGGAAAGGTGAACGCCGCCGCCGGCGACGATGATCGGCCGCTTGGCGGAGGCGATCAACGCCGCGGCTTCAGCGATACGCGCGGGATCTGGTCCGAAGCGATCCAGCGGGTAGAAGCCGAGATCGGCGTCGCGGGCGCGCACGGAGCGCGAGGCCTCGCCGAAGATGTCGCGCGGCACCATCAGCGCCACAGGTCCGGGCCGGCCGCTCGTGGCTGCGGTCACGGCCATGTCCAGGAAGTCCGCGGCGCGCTCTGGGCGGTCGAGCCGCCGCGCCCATTTGGTGCAGGACGCGAAAAGCGCCAGGTGGTCATATTCCTGGAAGGCGTTGCGCTCGACGTCCCCGCGCGGGACGTCCTCGACGATCGCCAGCACCGGAACCGACGCCTTCAGAGCTTCCGCGAGCGGTGGCACCAGCAGCGTCGCGGCCGGCCCGTTCTGCGCGGCGACGACACCCAGGCGTCCCGAGATCCGCGCGAAGCCGTCCGCCATGATGCCGCCGGCGTTCTCGGCCCGGTAGGGCACCTGGCGGATCCCATACTGTGGGGTCACGTGGAACAGACCGACCGGAATGCTCTGACCAAAGATCATTGAAACGCCGTGCCGCTTTAGGCCCGACGCCAGCACATGACCGACTGTCTCGTTATCCATTCACTCAAACCTCTGTCGTTTCGTGGGGCGTGCGCGCCGTCAAGCCAGCGCGCGGTTCCAGGTCGGCCCCATGACAATCTCATAGATGCAGGCGTGCGCCGGCGTCTCGACGATGAATCGGATGGCGCGCGCCACATCCTCGGCGCGCAGCATCCGGTCCAGCACTTCCCGTGGCGGTGGAGGATTACGTTTCTGCATGATGGGCGTGGCGGTCTCGCCCGGCATCAGCGCGCAGGCGCGAATACCGTGCCGGAATTCCGCCTGGTTCACCGTGGCGGTCAGGGTGACGACTCCCTGTTTCGCGACGGTGTAGGCGACCCCGCCGTAGGGGCTCAACACCTTGACAGCCATGGAGGCCACGTTGACGATCACGCCATCGCGCTGCGCGCGCATCGCCGGCAGCACGGCGTTGATGGCGTAAAAGGTGCCGTTCAGGTTTCCCGCGAGAACATGGTCGAAATCCTCCACCGTGAGCTCGTGCCACTGGCGGTTGGCGACGTTGAAGCCGGCCGAATTGACGAGGACGTCAATGCGACCGTGGCGCTTGAGGATCTCAGCGCAGCCGGCTTCCACCTCGCCACGGACGCTCGCGTCAAGCACGACCGTCTCCGCCCGCCCGCCCTGCGCCTCGATCCGCTGGGCGGCCTCGGTAAGCGCGGGAAGCCCGCGCGCGGACAAGACCACGAGGTAGCCGGCGTCGGCGAGAGCCTCCGCGGTGGCGAGCCCCATGCCGCTCGATGCGCCCGTGACCCAAGCGACACGAGGTTCCGCGCTGTCGACCATGTGAAACCTACTGGTTGCCAAAGAAATGTTGGTGCAGGACCCGGTGGAGGTTGGAAACCGTCACCTCCTGAACCGGACTCGGACGAGCGCCCTTCCATCCCCGCGAGCGCATGCCCTTCTGGACCGCGACGAGGTTCTCGAAATCCTGCTCGAGGAACGGACTCTTGCCCTTGAAATGCGCCGGGGTCGGGAAGAGCTCCTGCTGCGCGCGCGGCTCCTTGCCGGGAGCGTAGCGGCCGAGAACCCAGATGTCGAACGTGCAGGCGTTCGCATCGTCGCCATCGGGACGCATTCGGTACCACAGCGCCCCGTCCACGGCAGGAAGCACGCTGGAGTTCGGAAAGATCTGCCAAGCCGTGCCCCAGAGATCCTCCGGCCTCAGGCGCTCTGGCCAGCGGGCTCCGCTGTTGACGATCGCCTCCTTGTGGAACTGCCAGTTCCGCTCACGGACCGTCGCCAGGTCGGCGCCCTGCGGAAGCTCCACCAGCAGCTTGCGCGCCGCCTCCATGGCCGGCTCCATATAGAGCGCCTTGAGTGTCTTGTGGAGTTCGTCGAACACGCCGTGCATCAGGGTGCGCGCGTCGGCCCCGGCGTAGGGACTGTTCTCCGGCGGACCGTGCGTCCGGACGGTCGTATGCGTCGAGTGCTTGCGCAAGCCGGCCAGGTCCTCGGGCGGAGACGGCGCCGGGCCATGACCGAACTTCAGCATCTGAGGATGGGTGCCTGCGACGTGGTAGGCCTCAACGAACGCCTCCAGCACCACCTTCCAGTTCACCGGAATCTTGATCGTCCAGTAGGCGGCGAGGCGGCAATGCTCGAACTCGAATGCGTCGAGCTTCTCGGGCAGGGGGGCCAGGAATTCCTTGAGCGGCTCGCAGTCAGGATCCATGTTGATCCAGACCATCCCGCCCCAGGTGTCGACCTTCACATCGACGAGTCCAATGTCCTCGTCACGTTCCATGCCCGGGCAACCCTCCCAGTCTTCAGCGTGGGGTCGGTCGATCAGGCGGCCATCAAGGTTGAACCGCCAGGCGTGGTAGTTGCAGCGCAGGACGGAGACGTTGCCGCACGCGTCGTCCCGCAGCCGGCGGCCGCGGTGCGGGCACACGTTGTGGAAGGCGCGGATGGCGCCGTCCTTTCCGCGGATGACCAGGATCGAGTCCTCGACGATCTCGTAGTTCACATAGTCGCCGGGGTTCGGGATTTCCTCCTCGCGGCAGGCGATCTGCCACACGCTCGGCCACAGCCGCTCGACCTCCAGCTTGTGGAAGGCCGGGTCCACGTAGTCGCTGCGGGGGATGTAATCCAGCCGGACGCCGGAAGCGTCGGACGGTTCACCTTCCATGTCGAGCATCTCCACCTCCGACTTTGCGTGGCGCACGCTATCGCCGAGGGTCATGCCGGAGAAGGAGCGGACTTGTTCGCGCCTCAGCCAGTTTTTCGCTGGGCCGAACTCTTCGCCGCAGCCGCTCGGGTCCCCCGAGCCGAGCCGATTCCGATCGGCCCAGACGCGCCTAGTGTCGCGTCGCGATATAGCTGCTGCGATGGGCGCGCCGATACCGCGCCGGGCTCATCCCCGTCTCGCGGCCGAACGCCGTCGTGAAGCTTGCGTGGCTCTGGAAGCCGAGACGGTAGGCGATCTCCTTCAGCCGAAGCGACGGTTCGGCGAGCAATTCCATCGCCTTCTGAAGACGCGCCTGGCGTATGAATTCGATGAGGGACGTGCCCTCGCGCTCCCGGAACAGGCGCAGCAGATGCCGGTCGCTGACGCCGCAGAGCTCGGACAGCTCCGCGACGGTTGGCGTGATCGTCTGCAGATCGCACACCCGCTCGCGAATGATCCGCACCATGCCGTCGCCGGCGAGGAAGGACGCCTGGTGCTTGGCGTGTTGCGGGGCGAGGTAGCCGAGCAGCTCGCTGACCATCAGCGTCAGCACGGCGTCGACGATCACCGACGACGCGAAGCTCGGCTGCTGGAGCTCGGCCATCATGCGCACGAAATACGAGCGCAGGTGGCCGGCCCGGATGTCGAGCGTGGCCTGAAGCGTCTGCTCGGTCCAGGTGATGCCCGCGACATTCAGCGCCTGCAGCCTGCGATCGTCGAGGATGCAGTGCACGGCGCGCGCCGGACGGCCGGAGGGCTGTTGGCCGCGGACGTTCAGATGCAGCTTCGCCGGACGGAAGAACACAGATCCCACGGGCGAGAATTCCGGCTTGTCGCCCATCTCGAAATAACGCCCCTTGGCGTCGACCAGGGTCGACAGACTCATCGCAAACAGGTGCCGTTCGCTGGTGTAGGTGACGTCGAGCGGCTCGAGAACTGGCAACGTCGTGTTGATGCTGATCTCGGCATCCTGCAACTTGAGTTCGGTCTCGATGTTCTTGATCGGGATCACTAGCCCCTCCCAGAGCGCAGCCGTAGGCGCCTCTAGGGGCCCCGATGCGCCGGCAGCCCGCCTAGCGGACCCGGCACCCTGGCTATTCAGCTATCGATTTAGCACAAACGTCGTGGATGGCAAGCGCGCACCTCGACCGGTTCGCCATCATCTATCTGAGTCCACACGTAGAATTCTGGAAGATGGCGGAGGCGTCGCCCTCGCCGCGCTCAGCGAGGCGAAGGAGCGGCGGCGTCAGGCAGACAGGTTCGTCGCGTGCCGGGGGCCGGTGCGCCAGTCCATCGCGCCCGGCCGGCAGGAAGCCGGGGGATCCGCTCTTGCGGGCTGGATACAAGATGTCGGGCGGCCGCGCCGCGCCACGGACTTCAATGTCCGCCATGACGCGGTCGCATGTGGTCCGAGCTGGAATTATTCGGCGTGATCGCCCAGGGCGAAGGCGGCGAGCCGCCCGGCTTTTCTCGAAAAAACCGCCTGTTCCAGCGCAAGAAGGCTTCGCAGTCTCGCCGGCGCCAGGGGAGACAGTTTGACCCGCTCCGTCGTATTGAGTTAGTCAATTAGCTCAGCGATGCGTCGCCTCCCACGCGGCGGCGCCAACCCTGTCGCGACGAGAAAGCACAGCGAACAGATGACCAAGCTGGCCGAGATGATCCGCGGCGTACTGGCGATCGACCCCTCAGCGCCCGCGATCGAGTATGAGCGCGTCTGGCACGCCTGGGGCGACATCGCGGCGGCCGCGGAGCGTCTGGACGCAGTCCTCACCGAGCAGGGAATCTCCAGCGGCGCACGTGTCGCGGTGTTGCTGCGCAACCGCCCGGAGTTCGTCGCGGTGCTGCTCTCTGTGCTGATGAGCGGTCGGTGTCTAGCCACGCTGAACCCAGCAGCCCCGACCGACAAACTGGCGGCGGACATCGTCCATGTCGACTGCCCCGTCGTGCTGGGTCTGCGCGAGGATTGGGACCGGCCCGGACTGCTCGCCGCCGCCGCCGAACGAGGCAGCGCCTGCATCGCGGTAGATGGCGAAGCGACGGTGCTCGCGCCGGGCGAGCCGACGCGCGATGGACGCCCGAGCGCCCCCGGGATCGCGATCGAAATGCTCAGCAGCGGCACCACGGGGGCGCCGAAGCGGATTCCCCTGCCCTACCGCAATCTGGAGAAGGCGCTGCTCGCGGCGGCGGCCTATGAAACCGGCCGCGGAGAAGGCGACGCCCTGCGTCTGCGGGCCGGTGTCGCCATCGTCAGCGCGCCGATGGCGCACATCGCCGGCGTGACCGGCGTCATGAACAATCTGTTGGCCGGTCGGAAAATCTGCCTGATCGATAAGTTCAGCGTCGAGGCCTTTCGCGACGCGGTCGCGAGGCATCGCCCCAAGGTCGCCGGCGCGCCGCCGTCAGCCTTGCGGATGATCCTCGACGCCGATGTGCCGAAAGCCGACCTTGCGAGCCTCGCCGCGTTTCGGACGGGCACCGCGCCGCTGGATCCCGACCTGGCCGACGCCTTCTACGAAAAGTACGGGATCCCGGTCCTGCAGAATTACGGCGCGACCGAATTCGCCGGCGGGGCCGCGGGTTGGACGCTCAAGGACTTCACGACCTATTGGAAAGCCAAGCGCGGCAGCGTCGGCCGGCTGAATCCACGGACGGAAGCGCGCACGATCGACGCCGAAACCGGTCTGGTCCAGGCGCCGGGCGAAACCGGGCTGCTCGAAATCCGCGCGCCGAATATCGGGGACGGCGAGTCCTGGGTCCGCACCACCGACCTGGCGATCGTCGACCCGGACGGTTTCTTGTTCATCAAGGGCCGCGCGGACAATGCGATCATACGCGGTGGATTTAAGATCCTGCCCGACGACGTCGTCAGCGTCCTGCAGGAACACCCCGCCATCCGCGAGGCGGCCGTCGTGGGGCTCAACGATCCTCGGCTGGGACAGGTCCCGGCGGCGGCCTACATTCCGCGCTCGGGGATCACGCCACCGCCTGAGGACGAGCTCAAGACTTGGCTTCGCTCGCGGCTCATGGCGTACCAGGTGCCTGTCACGATCCGCGCGGTGGCGGAGCTGCCGCGGACACCTTCGATGAAAGTCAGTCTGCCCGAATTGCGATCGCTCCTTGAGGGGCCGCAGCATGGTTGAGCCCCTGGGCCGAGCGTTCCTCGATGCGTGCGGCGCGATCGCGCCGTGCTTTGCGGGCGCCCCCTCCAACGGGCCGGGCCCAGGCGTGCGGCTCGGTCGACCAAGGGAGCGCGCTGGTGCGGCATAGAAGATTGGGCGACACCGGCCTGCTGGTTTCGGAGCTTTGCCTTGGGACCAACACCTTTGGGGGCGGCGGGTCGGAGATTTGGCGCACGTTCGGCGCGCTCGAGCAGCCACAGGTCGACGCGGTCGTCGGACGCGCGCTCGAGGGCGGGATCAACTTTCTGGACACCGCCGATGTCTACGCCGCCGGCGAATCCGAACTGCGGGTCGGCCAGGCGATGCGCAATCTCCGGCTTGATCGCGCCGACATCGTCATCGCGACGAAGGCCGGCGGCCGGACAGGCCAGGGGATCAATCGCGCCGGAGCGTCACGGGCGCACCTCACCCGCGCCTTGGATGACAGCCTGCGACGCCTGCAAACCGACTACGTCGACCTCTTCATGGTCCACTACTTCGATCCGGCGACCCCGCTGCACGAGACGCTCCGTGCGCTCGACGACCTCGTGAGCGTCGGCAAGGTCCGCTACATCGGCTGTTCGAATTTCACCGCCTGGCAGATCATGAAGGCCAACGGCATCGCCGCCAGGGAAGGATTCATGCGTTTCGAGGCGGTCGAGGCCAATTGGTCTGTCGCCACGCGCGGGGTTGAACGCGAGATCGCTCCGATGGCCGCTGACCAGAAGATCGGGGTCATGGTCTGGGGTGCGCTCGTGGGCGGCCTGCTGTCTGGCAAATACCGTCGCGACGGCGCCGGCGCCGGGCAGGGCCGCGCGGGCGGAGAACCGCCGCCGGTCATCGATCGTGAAATGTTGTTCGACGTGGTGGAGGCCCTGACGCGGATCGGGGCTGAGAAAAAGGCCTCCGCGGCCCAGGTCGCTCTGGCCTGGCTGCTGCACAAGCCCGTCGTCACGAGCGTACTGTTCGGCGCCCGCACGCCCGAGCAGGTGACCGAGAATCTCGGCGCGGCGGACATCCTGCTGTCCGACGAGGAGATCGAGGCGCTCGGCGAGCTGGGCGCTCTGACGCCGGACTATGGGCCGTGGTTGGTCCGCGGCTCCTCGAACGCGAGGCTCCCGTATGCCTGAGTCTGGCCTGCAACAGGCGGCGACCTTGCCACATGTCGCCTTGTCCGCGGCAGCGCTGCACGCCGACCGAACCGCCGTGGTCGAAGCGGAACGCACGATCAGCTTCAGCGAACTGGCCCGCGAGATGACGCAGGCCGCCGCGGCCTTCGTCCGGCTCGGCCTCCGCCGCGGCGACCGGGTCGCGATCTGGGCGCACAACGGCATCGACTGGGTGGTGGCCTGCCTTGGCGCGCAGGCCGCCGGCGGTATCGTCGTGCCGCTGAACACCCGTTTCAAGGCCGGCGAGGCTCGGGACGTCCTCGAGCGCAGCGGGGCGCGCTACCTGGTCCACGCCGTGCGGTTCCTCGGGATCGATTTCCGCGCCATGCTGGATGGCCTGGACCTGCCACGGTTGGAGCATCGCATCGCGCTTGCGACCGACGAAGCCCCGA
>Ga0307513_10012346_pt1 | contig 10557 bp, 7 predicted proteins | sample 15_EM_MG_FD_202174 | JGI IMG/M metagenome (GOLD analysis project Ga0307513, IMG submission 202174) | Populus trichocarpa ectomycorrhiza microbial communities from riparian zone in the Pacific Northwest, United States - 15_EM | ecosystem: Host-associated > Plants > Roots > Unclassified | place...
AAACAGTAAACTGGTTTGAGTTGTGTGTCACTCCCTGATTTTCATATTAGTATTACAAATGTAAAGAGACGACGATCAAAATAAATGTAACAAAAAGCTAATGCTGTTACACAATGGGGAAAAAAAAATATAACCTGATACTGCCTTTTACTATCCCTCAATACTATACCAGCTAAGAATGGAATGAATGAAATGTCAAAACAAATCATAAGATATCTATGATCAAAAGAAAATGAAAACAAAAAAAAAGCATATCTGCACAACACAAAAAGACACCAGGAGAAGCTTACGAACAAGGTAGGCAGCACCACTTTTCAATTTGAATAAAGAACCATTGCAGGGGGTTTGGCTGGTCATTGTCCTCTGATGACGAAGTAGGCAAGGGTAGCTCGGGGGGTAAATGCCGGTGAAATGCATCAACTGCAGCTGCAACGCCATCTTCATTTTCTATCAACTTAGCCAATTCCATAGCTCGAGATTTAACCTGGCCATGTTAAAAGTCCCATTAGGAATTGAAAAGGCATCCTTATAAAAGTAGTGCATAGGAAGATTGACCGTGGAACTTCCCATTTCAAGTTGCATTTTGGTGTTAAGCTAACATGATGGTTGATATGCAAACATAGTAGAAGAAGAATTCAAAAACGGTTAATCATGTAAAATTATGCTCAAATTAAAACCTAAATTCAGCAAAGTTTCCATAAATATTTTGTCTTCTTGAGCGCATTAAATCATTCTGTAACTTGAAAACACCTTTGATGTGGATTTTTATAACAGCCAGCAGGCGCCACCTGATTCAGAGAAAACTAGATGGGAGTAAGCCATAACAAAAAAATCGTAGTTTCCAAATATATTTTGCATCATTAAGAATCTATTTTCTTTCTTGAAAACATAATTTGAGAATTATTATGAAAATAGAGTGGATGGGTCAATGACTTCTCTGTTTATAATTCTTCTTTGCCAGTTCATGATTTTTTCCAGAAAATATAAGTGCATCTTTCATACTTATGTTCAATAAAACATCAAAATTTCACTTGTATTTGTTTTGATCTGTATTTAACTCTCTCAAAGAATAAAGAGAAAATCTGAAGTTCCTTGCAAACTCCAGACAGGTGCGAGGAAGTTTACGCAGCAGAAACACTATTGCAGCTTAACTGATAGAGTCCTATATCTTAAAAGATGACTGAAATGATCAGCTTATAAGAAATCTATCCAAGAAAGGAACTAGCAAGATTTTCTGATCTAAAAAATTTACTATTGCAACCACAAACAAACACTAATGAGACGATAAAATCATATCAGTGAAATCTAACATATTTGTGAAATTCTATGAAATGACTCTTCTATGAATTGGGAGGCCATGCACAACATATTGCTTACCTCAGGCTCTAGCATGAACCTTATTGCATCTGAAAGGTTCTCAGCACTGAGCTTAGCTATCGGTATTGGTACAGGCCCCAGCCCTTTTTGATGCACTCGATCACCCCAGAAGAACTGGTCGCCAAAGAATGGCACTATAGTTGTTGGGCACTGTAATTAACATTTTTGAAGGAGACAAGGTCAGCATGTAAAAAGTGAACTTGGTTCTAATAAACAATTGAGTTGCATAACTTGAATAGGTTACAAACTCTCTTAATGCCATTTCCAAGCATGAATTTGGATTCATTCACATGATAATCTTCAGGACAGAATAATCTTAATGAAACTGATTTATTTAGATGAGACATTCTCAAATGAATTCAAGAGAATATTAAGCTATCAAAAAGGAGCATTTACCCCAGCTCTTAGCCCAGTAGCCGTGGTTCCAGCACCACCGTGATGAACCTGCATATTGTTGTAAAAAGCTTCCAATCAATCATCCAGTTACAAAAGTAACCAACATACTCGAGTAGCACAACATTCTACTGGAGGTGTGTATTGCTAATAGCAAGCCATTTCTGTCATTCATCCATATCAATAAATCTAGGCAACAGCTGAGATCCCAGTATTGTTTATGATTGTCTAATAGGGTGGGTAAAAGGAGAAGGAGAAGGAAAAGGCAAAGGCCATACTGGCCAACTGCGCAAAGGTTTAATTTGCAACATAATCACAATCTTATAATATCACTCACCACGGCAGCACATTGAGGAAACAACCAATCATGAGGGCAATCCTTCAAAAGGAAGACATTGTCAGGTACTTCCATGACTGCAAGAACAGTTTCCATCAGAAGAGAAACCATACATATTTCTCAATTTAGTATATGTGGTTTCATTTAAAAATCAAAAGCCATACAATGGAAAGAAATTTCAAACTATTATAATGACTGATGACAAATCAGCAACAATACATGAGGAATTCAACAATGCATCATCAAACACGTTATGGCGGTTTATGGATGGGATAGAAGAAAAATGTATTAACAAAAGAAAAAAGGGAACGGGAAAGCAAAATTCAAGCTCAGAAGGCAGTCCGATCCTGCTAAATATCAGCCAGGGAAGTAATAACATATGGACATTAGTACATTTATTTGGTATCTAGGAAAGTGCCACACTCTAGTTGAGTAGATATCTGTACAGCTAAATAAAGCATATTCATTTAGAAGCTTCAGTTATGCCACTGCGAAGCATTTCTTTCAACTATTATTGAAGAAATTGCAAAATCGCTCACCAGAACCAGGTAAAATGACAGAAAAGAATGATAGAGATTCACCAGTCAACAAAGCCCTATGTAAACAGATATTAATTTCCACACTGACGCAACTCAGAACTCTACTATGATGTGACTTTCTGAACAAGTGATCGAAATCTGTAAACAGGCATAGGAAAAGAAAGGAAAATGCTTACAATTTCCAAGATCTCCCCAACCTCGATCAACTATTCCTCTTTGTCCAGTATCTTTCAAAGCCTCCAATATTATGTCCATCGTATTCTTGGGATCTTCAAGAGGCTTCACAAGCAGCAAATAATTGTTTCAATTATAGCCTCTAAAAATAAATAAATGAAGAAGACAAGATTATATTGGCCAACTATATGAATTTAAAATAAAATGGAAAGAAGACAGAAGGGTTGATAGACATTTAATTTTCAGGTATACGAAAAAAAAGAGAGAAAAATAATATGCCATAACAGCACAAGCCCATTGATGCATACTTACAACTATTGCAAAATTTATTTATAGACATAAATCTTCATTGGAGTTTAGACCATGCAAAAATGCAATATTCCAATAAAAGTACAGAGAACAATATACCTAAAGTACTAACAATATGTCATAAGAGAATAGGAATTTAGCAGAGGACTCAGCTGTAATTGAGAAGATTTGGTCTCAAATATCAAAGAGCTACTTTTACTCAAGTTAATTAATTCATCCTTCATTGCTTCAAACATATAATAGACCAATCTACAAAATCAGTAAGTACAGAGATTTTTTTTTCGAAGAGGCCTTTCCAGAGAAGCGCAATTTTAAAAGTGAACTTTGTGATCCCACGAGTTACTATGTCCATATATCATCGGTTATTTTGTCACTAACACTAAGAAATCATAGGAAAATAATTTAAATTACAACCAAGCTCCAACATATACAATCCCCAAATCTTCCTGCCCTCATTCATTCATCAATAGTAAAGGCTGTTCTGGTTCACAATCTAGCATACACCAACGAGATTCACAGTAAAAATCACAGTATGCACGTATCAAAAGGACAACTACTATATAAAACCTAGAGAAAAAATGTGGCAATGCGAGGTGCATCAACCAACAAACAGAACAAACAAACAAAAAATCCATGAAAATGCAACTATAACAGCTCGAGGGAAATCACCGTACCATGCTCCCAAATCCAATATATATGGGTTCCTTTCCTTTCTGAATCCATTGCATGAACTCTTCTATAGGTTCATATTTTGATCCAAGGTTCAAGAAAGAATAACCAACAACATCTACTAAGGGTCCCCAGTCTGCAGATTAGTTAACAAAGTTGATTATACATATGAAGCACAAACATTTGAACTCAACTATTTAAATTTTAAAAAGATTATAACAAGGATTGTACAAAAAAACAAGAAAACACCCTAAATGTCACTAAAGGAACCACCAGGGGGGGGATCAAAGTTGATAAAGAGTTCCAAATAGCATTAGTGGTTGAGAGCAAATAAAAAGATTGGTCTGGCTAGCTCTCCCTCCCAAAGGAAAAAAACGGTAGCATTGATAAGTACAAGAAAGCGTAATGAACAAAATAGTGATTATCTGATTAAACTCGCTCTCTGCAGATTTCCAGCTTTTTAGTACTCAACCTAGAATAAATGATGAGTTTGTGGCTCTTTTAACATGTAAATAGCTAAGCTGTTCTTTGGCAACAGAAACATGAAAAGTGTTTAGAGAAGGAATAACCTCAAAAGTATTTTCACCATAGTTCGGTAAGTAAAAAACCAATCTTAGGTGAATGCCAGTAATTAAAAACAGAAACATTTTTCTATGAACCTTGCTGCTGAATAAGTTTTTGACATCCAATAATTTCTTTTTACCATATTCAACAGTTGCCTCTTCCAAAAAAAAACAGGGGGGGGGGGGACAAAAAAATGGATTTTGTTTGAGAAATAGAGGAATATAATTTGGAGAAAGTAGCATCTTAGAGCACTGTAACAAAGAGTTACCGATTAAAGGTACTATAAGGAAGACAGCAACATAGACATCCAAGCTTGAGAATGATTAACAACAGTATAACTAATGGAAATCTTACCACTTGGCTTTGGCACAAGATGGGGGCTCCACATATAACCTGTTGGCAGATGAGATATTGATCCATGGTACATACTTAAGTAGGCGATCGGTGGAAGCTTCAACTTTCTTTTCCTGAATTCATTAATATATCCTCTTATTCCCCACCATATCAGTAAATCCACAACTATGTATGAAAGCTGGATCCACGCAAACAGTTTGTGGTGAAATTAGTCCAACGATTCACAGGTAAAAAGAAATCATAGTGAGATGTGGCACCAAGAAAGAACATACCCAATAACCAGCACTTTGAGGTACACGTGCTAAAGGATGAGGAAATTCATATGTTGGCCTGCCTATTGAAGATGGAAGTGAGAAGGCAGAGCCTCGAGTAAAAAACTAACAGATAAACAAACAAACAAACAAAAAATAAAGTATCATTCACTAAATATAACATGGTTTAAAATTCAATAACCTTCTCCTCTAATTTCCATTTCAATTAATACCAGTCTCTAAACCTTCTTTTTCCTGTTTTATTAATCATGACCAAAATACTAGGACTTGTATAAGCTTGAAACTTTCAGTATCCCCTTGCAGACACCATTGATTTGCAGGATCCATCTAATTCTTCTTAACTCAGAAATCCATGTTCACTTATGAAGAATGCATGAAAAATTTCCAGGTCACATATGTGTGCATCAAAATAACTAGCACAAAACTCAAGCACTCATGTGAACTACTTTGGGTTAAACTAGTGTTAAAAAAGCATGTCCATTAAATTTGAAAACAACTAAAAAAAACTGCTGTCCTCAATGCTTTTGTTTTCTAGGAAACATAAGAAAAACCATAATTTTCCATAGCAAGTAACAGAGGATTTACATCAAAACAAATGTTATTCAAATTGATGATTCAAGTGTTGCTAGTAATGTTAGTGTCAGATTTACAAGCAAGTGATCACTTGACACTCACGTCCAAGGCATTGTGAAGAAAATGTGAATCGGTACACCGAGAGCTTCAGCAACATGTGCATGTCCTGCAACATAGGGGCAAGTTAGAGTTTGATGCATGCCATTATGTCTTTATTATATCCTTAAGACAGTGACTCTGATGTGGAAATTTCAAATTCTGTTTGTTCACCATATGCTGGAGGGTTGGCAATAATTGCCTGGGCTTTGAAAGGCACACCAGTTTCCATATCTGGTTCTGTGCATGCTGCAAGAAGAGACTCAATAATGGCCTTCAGTTGTTTCCTCTGTATGGATATTTCTCCAGGCGCGGATGGGATGAAACCTTTGTTTCTGGCCATATCTGAAATTAAGTCCTCACATTTAGCATAACACAAACAAATCGAGGAAAACAGCAAAATTGGAATAAAATTTTTTGACCATGTAGGACAGTAAAAACAGGCCAAGTATCTAAGGGGAGTTTTAAGGAGACCATATCTTAAGTTGCAGCAAATAGAAAATTGTATGGTTTTAATAGCTTCAAAAAAATAGGGAGTTCTTACATCCTGCCAACACCCGAGGATCACCGCCCAAAGGATAGAAATCTACACCAGCCGATCTTACAAAGTCGCGGAAGTTAGCATGAGTGGCTAGCCTAACACGATGACCGAATTCCTGCTAGAAAAAAAATTGGATCATTATTTTTGCTGCAAATCAGGTTATAAAACACGTAATGATAGAATAGAGATTAGGGAACACTTGACACTGGGGTTTTACCGGTGAACCATAGGCAAAATTGCCATTGATTTTTGCAAATAACAAGGACACAATACAAAATACATGACTGTTCTTAACTAATAAAGAAAAAAGAAAAAAAAACATGAATAATATAATAAATGGAATGCATATGCAGGACATACAAGAGGTTGGAACCGGGATATAGAGCATAAATGTCAATGCAAAAACAGCACAGCAAGTAAGCAGTAAATTACTATGAACATGCCTGAAGTCTTTTTGCAATGGCTAGAAAGGGCTGTACATCTCCTCTTGTTCCAACCACAAGCATGGCAACTTTCAATCTTGGGATTGGTTTATTGCAACCAGAAATGCTTTCATTGACATAAAAGGATGCCCCTTCAACTGAGTGAAGCTCTAACAACTCCGAAGCAACAGGAGCATTTTCATCGATATCAACTTCAACTGTTCCATCGTTTTGGATCTTGACTAGCTCTATGATTAGTTTCTTCTGAGAAGTATAAAAAGATTCATAAACAATAGAAAGAAATAATACTCAATCATGAAAAGTTAGTGGTTGAAAGCAAGGTGAATGAGATAAACATCTCGCTTGATAACTGATCATCAGATTGCCACAATAAACTAGCAATAAATGTCATACAGTGAATAAAACTTTCATATCAGAAACCTTGTTAATGGGGAAAGCGAGGCAGGCTATCAGATACTCCAGCAGTCATAGATGTTGGTTTATGAGTATCGTAACACAAATAATATGTCATTTGAGTTAAAATAAAACAGGGAAATTCTCGAAAGAGATAAGAAATCGGAGGGGAGCATATTCTAGGTGGAGATGCAGCATGAGGTGGAAATCATATACAATCAGACAAGAGTACATGTATAATGCACAGAAAGCATTTCTGGCCTTTTTGCATAGGTTCCAAACAACACATATGATCACGCATGAAGAAACTTGCAGTTAGACCCATGTATTAGATCATGCTAATTACCTTTTCACGCTCTGACAGTCTGTTCAATTTTAGCTCATGCCTTGAAGCCCTGTTCTCCGTCATGGATCTATGGAATGTAATATTATCATCATCATTGAACAGCGCGTGTCTATGAGTTTCAACAGGTGTGGTGATGCAGCGATTCATGCCTTCAAGATCAGATGCTTTGACATCAGAAAACATTTCAAATAAACTCTATAACAATACAAACAGGAAAACAATCCTAACCATGTAGTATTAAATGTAAGATAAATTTTAGAACATAAAATCGGTATTCAGTTTCCAATGTGCAAATTATGAAAGAACAGCACATAAATACTTCGTGCAACGAGTTTTTCAAAACCAGAACCGGATTAGGATTATTGCTTTCTCAAGTATAGAAAAATAATCAAGATGAAGACTCTTAGGAATAAATTCAGCACGTGTAGTGAAGTTTCATTCAGATATGTTGTATAAAGCAAAAGAAATGATGACTTATTAGGCTGCCAAGTAACTAGATACTAACCTTTTCGAGGTGAAGGAGAAAAATTCAATTCTTTTGATTTGAAAATCTCTAGAGTTGATGACTGCTTCCCTGACTTTGTCCTCTGCTTCTCTGCTTCCTGAAGAGGACCTGCTTCAGACTGTTCCTCTGAGGACGCATAATCAACTGTTACGGATTCATCACCACCACTGATCTGATCAATACTCCTTTTCAGCTTATAGTTGCTTTCAAGTCCTTCCTCTTCTGATTTTTTTAATGGATGATCAAATGCATTACTACCCATTTCATCTAATTAGCAGCCTCAACCACTGAACCTCACTTGATCAGCAACTCCAACAATCTCTTATTTCAGTTTCCAACCAGCCACGCAGTCTCAAAATGCGAAAGAAGAGAACCAGCAAGTAAATCTTCACTCGACCCAACTCCAAAACAGTAAAAACCTCAAAGCAATTTTTCGGGTTTCCAACTCTAAAACCCGCTATAAAACCAAACTCATCAAGTCGATCTTACAATGCCCCCAAATCTTAAACCCTTCACCAGCAGTTCCCACTAAGCAAACCCTCGCTTCTACTCAAGAATTTGAGCTTAAAACACCCACAAATAATGAAATCTAAACCCTTCAACAACAACTCCAAGTCACCCAACCACGTAAACCACTCCGAAACTACAGCTAACCACCCTACCAGGAAGCACAGTCAACAATAACCAGAAGTCCAATAGCCTTCAAGCACATGACACAATTTTTAAATTCTAACTACAAACAGAAACTAAATGTGAACAAGGAAGAAAGACAAGGTGGGTATGTGCCAAGAGTCCAAAGACAGGCTAGTATTTAGGCTTTTTAAATGCTATTATAAGAAATACACTAAAGCAAGCAAACAAACAGACTACCACAACAACCAGTCAATTGGAAAAACAAAGAACGTTAAGTAAGGCGGTTGCGGGGGGGTTTAAAACTTTAAACCGTCATAAAAGGCAAGAATTAAGCTCAATAGAATTCACCTTTAACACAAGATATGGAGATTAAAATATGTAAGAGAAAAAAAAACCTGAAAGACACAACCCTACAGAAACATGAATTATACATATCCAAGACTATAACTTTTCCATCTACGCAGAGAAGATGAGGGCTGTTTTTCTACTCATTGATAGTTCAACGATCACATACATCACCAATCACGACGATCACTTGATTAAAGGGCAAAAAAAACACAGATTAAAATATTGGGTTTTTTTCTGAAAGATGGAGAGCTCGAGATTTTTTAGACTAAGCGGCAAGTTAAGAGATGGACATCAGGACGGTCGGTTGATTATATGGGAGCAAGTCTACTTTAATTCACTGTGTCCGAGAGTGAGGACAAGGACACCGAGTGAGGAAGTACTCCTTTCGAAGGTGGACCGTTGAAAATGTCGTGACCAGTGGTAACAAAATGGATCGATTTTTTTTAGATGGATCGATTTTGACGAACGAGAAAAAAAGGTTAAATTTGGATTTTAAAACAAAAGGAAAAAAAGAAAGAGATGAAATTAAAATATAGACATTAAATTAGGCAAATTAATTATGGATGTGCATTGATTTACTTAAACCTAAATTAAAATTGAAGATGGAATTTAATTTTGATATAAAAAGAGTATATGTGCTGAGAATTAAAATAAAAAATAGCAAGGTTATTTTTTTATAAGAAAAATAATATCTTTTCTTTGGTTCGGGAGTGTGATTATAATTGTTTTTCAAAGTGTTTTTTATTCAGAAATATATCAAAAAATTATTTTTTTTATTTTTAAAAAATTATTTTTGACATCAACATATTAAAATAATTTAAAAATATCAAAAAATATTAATTTAAAACAAAAAAGAATAAAAAAAATTTAATTTTTTTCAAAAACACTTTTAAAATGCAAAATCAAACAGGTACACAAATCTTCTCATCAAGAAACCTAGAAATTATTGGGGGTTTTCTTTTGATTAAAGAGATGGGTGCTCAAATTCATGTTTTGCTTTTTTTAGAGCTTGTAATATTATCAGCTTTGAAAACAGAAAAAAAAAATGAGTTCCTAATATTTAATTACATAGTCTTCACCTACATGATTTATTTATTTATCCAGCTTTGAAAAAAGTGGCAAGATTGGGAAGAAAATATTGTCCATTTGAAGAAAAAAAGAGTCTTTTTTATTATAAAAATACTGGGAAGTGGAAATAAAATAATTCTTTATTAATACAATGTTTGAAATGTAAACATTTTTTTTCAAGAATTAATGGTAACCTCGAATTAATTTACTTGGCAAATAAAACTAAAAACATACTCTTAAAATTATATGAAAAAAATATTTTAAATATTACTTAAAGATTCGAACCCATCAACAAGAAGGAAACTTCTTGAAGCAAGTCGAGGTTACAGGGGGTGAGAAAAGGAAAAATGAAAGGGAAAGGAAACTCCTGGATACATCTCACGAAGCAAGAAAAGGAGTTTTTTTTTGTCGTTTGTAAATAAACAAGGAAACAGGTCTTTGATTCGTTGGCTAAACTGATGGGACTTCTAATTTAATTATATACACGTAATTGTAAAATTAGTCCTTTTTTTTACGGTGGAAAAATAAATAAAAAATTAAATTCTTTTACAATAACAAGTACTTATGGAATCTGCAAGCAAGAGTGCGCTTAGTCTTGAAAACAGGAGGTGTTTCACAAAGTC
>Ga0307513_10012347_pt1 | contig 10557 bp, 3 predicted proteins | sample 15_EM_MG_FD_202174 | JGI IMG/M metagenome (GOLD analysis project Ga0307513, IMG submission 202174) | Populus trichocarpa ectomycorrhiza microbial communities from riparian zone in the Pacific Northwest, United States - 15_EM | ecosystem: Host-associated > Plants > Roots > Unclassified | place...
GGTAGACTAGAGTCGGAGGTGAAAGTATTATTATTGAGATGGAGCTGGAAGTAGTATTGTTTTTGGCATTCCTTGCCAGAAATTGTACCTTCTGGCAAGCAAGCCCCGTGTTGTCTCAATACATTGATGATATCAAAACATTTTTTCCTCGTTAACGAGTTTGAATAATCCATTGTTCCTCTGCAACTTGTTTGTGTTTTCATCGTGAGACTGAGATTACATTTCTGGTACACAAGCAGAAACTGCTTGCATTCCTGTTACTATGGTCATGCTTATACAAGATGGTGGTTGGAATACAGTCCTCATGTTATCACCCTTCAATTTCGAAATAGCAAACGCTAAACATAACCTTTCCTGCACCATATAATTAGAGATTTCCTTTCATTTTTATGTTGGTGAATGAATGGTAACCCTCTCAGGCAATCCCACTACCTCCAACATTGTTTAGGATGCGCCAAGTTTAGGATTATGCGACAGATGCGGTGGATGAAAATTTTCGAAGCAAAAGGAGTCAAGGGGATTGGAGTTTCATTAAGCCTACATCGATCATAAATAATGTTGTTACACTGGCAATTGATTGCTCAGTGATGGTATCCTTAGTGGATGTGCTTGGTTGCTAAGTTTTAATGTAATTTATCCAGAATCGATTGAAATAACTATATAACCAAAGTAACAAGTTCTTTTTGATTCTCCCATTTGATCAAAGTAGAATCCTTTCAAAACCTTACGTATACAAGTAATTGTCATTACATGATCCCTGGCACGACATATGCACATATTGTAACCCTTCGGTCACATATTACAATTGTTGAAAACAACGAAGGAAACTTGAAAGGAAAGAACTGCAAATCATGCAGCCATCCTAGCACCAGCAGCTGCGTTCAAGTGCTTCTTCAAACCTCTTTTCCTTGTCAGAATCATTAGCAGGTGAAGAAGGACCAGCCATGAATGACTCTTTGCCCAGAGATCTCCCTTTGAAGATTGGATTGTCTTGCTGAACCCATTTCATTGCAGAGAGCTTAGCCATAGAAAAAAAAGTAGCTGAGGGTGTTGAAGTAGGAAGAGATGACGGAGACGTGGATTTGTTATGGTAGGGAAGTAGGAGCATCGAAGCTGTAGGAGCCATGATGAAAAGCAAATGCAGACAAAATAGGATATTGAAAGACTTGTATAGAGAATTGCACAAGGTTTGTTTGCCTAAAACAGGCAAAGAAAAACTGTGGGCGTTAAATGAAAACGATGAACCAAAATTATATATACATAGAAAAAACGACAACTTTACTTTCCACTTTGCTGAGCAGCATGATCGAATATGCTGAGATTTTCTTTTGGTAATAAATCTTGTTGTGGTTATCCCTTTTTTTAGTCGGTATTGTGTTTTCAATTAAATTAATCTTTTTCAATATTTTTTTATGACTTTAATATTGATATAAAAAATTTTATTTATTTATTTTTTTAAAAAACTATTCTTAACAAGTACATTACACTACAATATCAAACACATAATTAAGTTTGCATGATAGCGTGATTAATTGCTTTTATTTTTAGATGTTTTTTAAAAATATTTTTGACTTAAAAAAATATTAAATTAATATATTTTTTTAGTGTATCATGATAATTTTAATATGCTGATATTAAAAATAAATAAAAAATCTAAAAATTTACAAAAAATTATTTTAAAAAAATACTCTACATTACAATTTCAAACACATCTAATTCTTATTTGATTAAATATTATCTATTATGATTCACATGAATTCTATTAAAATTTCTCTATTTAATAGTTATTAACAAAAAGCTATAATTTATAAAAAAAAACTTAAATATGTTTTTTTTTTTTTCAAATTAACAAACGCAAAAACTGGGCTTATCCAAAGGATTCGCTGATCATATGGAGAAAGTGGATGAGCATGAGAAAACACGTGGATGTTGACGATGGACGAGGATTTTCCCATGGCAAAGGCACGCCTTCTTGAAGAGTAACGAGTAACGCTAGGAGTACTACATTTTGTAATCATTTCGATTTTTTTCAAATGATGGAAATATTGATCTTATTACTAATACTTACCATTACTGGATTATATAATATGTATCATAGATTAACATATCGGTAGTAGTGAAATGGATAAAAAAAAAAAAAATCTGACATCGTTCCGTCGTGGAGGTTATCCTTTGGGATAGGCACACCGCCTGGACATGACGTTCTTGCTTATTTTGAATGACATTTCCGACATTAAACTTGAATTTGTAAGAATTTTCGCGTGTACATAATGATCTTATTCCTTGGATTAATGTCAACAGGATTTATTTGGGGCAAAATTACGGAATAACTTGGATAAATTTATTAAAGGCAAAACACAAGACAAAATGTAGCTGATAAGAAATTCCAATCCGCTGTAGGAAGATTTTATACACCAGAAAAACTTGGGCTTGCGAGTGGACATGCCCTAAAATTGTGCAGAAAACAAACGAATGCTATATACAATTCCGGTGAAAACTTTATGGCTCTGCCAAAGTTTCTGCTGCTCCTGCTGCCTTCCCATCAAGCAAAGGCGTTGTGTTAGACCTGTCAGCTGTAGTCACTTGAGGATGCTCACTTTCTTCTTTAAATCTATCCACACCGTGTAGAAATATACCTGCCGTAGAGCAGAAGATGAATCAAATATAATTCTGCTATACATCTGAGGAATAACCATGAAAAATTACCTATAAACCATATCACAGCTGCTGGAAACAAAATGGACGTCAGAATAAGAGCAGTCTTCCTCCAGTTGTCAATATGATCCTGAAACATATATCCAAAGTAGAGGAACTTGAATAATTGCCTATGCACGCATGTGAGAAAAATATCAATCTAATCTTAAAAATGTGGATGTGTAAACTTTATCAGTTGAAGTGGGGAAGACATATACTGTAATCATCAGGTGATACCCTGATAGTTGGATAACCCAAAAATTCAAAAGAACTCTCTCTCTCTGTTTAGTTCCGAAATAAAACAGCCTCATAGATCCAATTTTTGAAGGCAACATACTCTTCAGAACTCATTCTTTGAAAGGAAGATCCATTCCACACAAAATCCATCTGTGACCTTTTTAGGTCTGCATGACATTCTGCCAAACATATTCAGAATGCTGCAGATGATACATAATTCTATTCATTTATGTTTTCTGCATTGCCATTCTTCTGTTATTGAATTATTCTGTACTTTGAAAATATGCACAGGAAAGAAATAAGATTATGCTTCCTTTTTTCTTTAAGATTCATACCTCATTTTTGGAAAAAAACAGGTGTATGTTATTTTTTTCTGAACAAAAAACAACAGTTCAGCAAAGGCATGCTATTAAAGCTATGAAGGCAAACCTGGAGAACGCCAACAAGTGGTGAGGAAGGCACATCTCCGAAGATGTGAATTGCAACAGTGGACATAGCCATAGATATTGGTCTCAAACTTGGCTCAACACAATGAAGACATACATAATTTACAGGAGCCTGAAAATAAACATAAATATTTAGTAGACATAATTTACAGGAGCCTGAAAATAAACATAAATATTTAGTAGACATAATTTACAGGAGCCTGAAAATAAACATAAATATTTAGTAGAGAGAAAAAAAAACTCTATAAATGCTAAAAGTGTAACAGATACTAATAAAAAATTTTAATACCTGAGTTGCAAAGACAAGTAGTTCACCAATAGCGAAAAAAGCAAGGAAGGCATACATGCTCTTAAAACAGAAGGCACTGAAGCAAAATATTGCCCCAACAAACGTAACTGCTGAAAGAAGCTGCAACGAGTTCAACAATTTTAGAGACAGGCTAATTCAAGGGAATATTCAAATAGCCCAAAGCCATTTAGAAAATTCTGCAACTCATTATACCAAATTAAAAACGCTGTATCATTTTATGCAAAAAGCCATTGAACCTAACCTTTCGATACAGTCACCCTTCTTGTGAGGTATTTGAAATAACAGAAATTATCATGGTATAGTCAAATTACACCTAAACAAGTTCCTTAGAAGAGTATGTTTCTGAAACAAAAAATCTTGGCTTACTAGTTAGAACTGTAATGTAGTGACAAGCCATGCAATAAGCCAGATGACAGCTCAGCTGACCAGTCTACTAAATTCATAAGATAACTCTAAGGACTACAATCCAATCTCAACCATCTCCTAAAGGTCAGAGACAGCCTCACAAGTAAAGCAAGCTGTTCAGTGGACCCACAAGAAGAATTTAAATTTGAGATTGAGAAGCATGCTTAAGCTACCACTTCAATCAGCTGTAAAATATTGACATATTTGTTCTCCTGGATATCATTTATGCCCATCCAATTAACATTAGGGATATTGAAAATACTAGATAAACAAGAGGGATTAGGTGAGAAAAGGAGTTCGCTAGAAAAGATATAAAGAAAAACTGAAGAGATGTAGAACACCATTTAGCAATTAAACTAGCTTAGTACCCATGTGTTGCCGCGGGCAAGTTTATAAAATCTATTTAATATTTTAATTAATTTAAAAATTTAAGTCAATGATATTAAAATAAATTAACATTAATTGTGGAAATTTTTTAATTGAATATGTATTTTGTAATATTTAATATCACATGTTTTTATTTTTGAGTTTAAATATAAATTACGAATATATTTATTTTAATAAATGAAAAAAAAAAACATGCAATCAATTATCTATATCACCTGATAAAACCTAATTAAATGAATCAATAATTGGAAAAAGACAAGAATTGACAACGAAATGTTGCTTGAACAATCTATGTTGAAAGGGTGGTTAATTTTAATCATTGAGTCCATAACTATTGATTAAAAAATCCTCATTACTCTCTCCTCGATAGTTACCTTTTTTTTTTTTTTTTAATTCTGATCAACAAAATTCAGAATATCAATTTTTTTAACATATATCAAAGAATCATTATCAATTTTGAAGTGATGCATAATTAGCAAAACATAATATAAACTAACAGATGATAAATTATTAATGATCAAATCTTTGTTACTTAGACCTATTCTTCCTCTATGTGTTAATCTACAATTAATGCTGATATTTTTTTTTAAAAAGATTGATGTTATATTTAGTGTTAATTATCATTATTTTTTTTTTTTAAATATGCATCTTAGATCAATCAATTATCAATTATAAAGATAATAATTATTGTAAAAAAAAAGGGTATTTAATCATTATTTTTTTATGAGGTTGCATGAAGAATCATTATTTTTTTACAATAATGAATATTTTTATACTAATTTTGAAATAATAATATTTTTTGTGAGGTTGTATGAAAAATACAAAAATAATCATTAACTATTTGTGGAACATTTTGAGAAAATAATAAATAATGAAAAAAGAAAAGTCAAAGAAAAAAAATATAAAATCCTTATTATTTATTTCTTCTTCTAAATGTTAATCTATGGTCAATGCTAATTTGTTTTCAAAGAAAAAAACCTTTGTTATATGATCTTAAATTGATTAATTATCAATTATAAAACTTCTATTATTGTCAAATAAATTTAACAATTAATCAGTAGTATTTTATAAAGTTGCCCGAAGAATACTTATTTTTTACAACAATGATTATTTGTTATACTAATTTTGAATAAATAATAAAAAAAACATCAAATTCATGGAAAATAATCATTATTTTTTCATGAGGTTGTATGAAAAAAAAAACCATGAATTATTTAGTGAATATTGATATCAAGCAAATAATGGAAAAATAAATATTGAAAAAATAAAAGGAAAGGAAATAAAAAAAGAACAAAGTTGGGTCAAGCGCATTGCAGGCCCAAGCTCTTGGACTTGATGCCCTAGGCTTGGGATCTTTAAAAAAACTTCAAAAAAAAAACTAGACAATACGTTGCGTCATGTGCCAGCCACCACCACCAACCACTAAAACTCCAACATCCATTTTTCTGCTAGATAAAAGCACTTTAGAATCATCCTAAATACATGCAAGAACCTATTTTGAATTTAAAACACATTCTAGTGCATCCTAGAAATCCAAAAACCAAACCTTACTCTCTCTTGCCTCCTCTCTCTTGCCATCACTCTCCTTTCTCAATATTCAGGAACCTTCTTGTAATACAAATTAAGTTCAGGGACCATTTCATACAATTTTTTTAACTTATGATTGAAGTTAAAAAAAAGTAGATGATTTCCAAAAAATCACTTAAGTTTTGGCAAAACATCTTCGTTTCAAAGCCAAAAAAGCCTATAACGAAGTTGTTGTAGGGGCTTAGCTACAGTGACACCATAATTAGTTCAAGCTTCTTTATAATAAGACAAAGCAGTGAATATTCCTTAATTTTCAGCATAGCAGCTCAAGTTGTAAGAAAATTGCTCAAGGCTCTAATCTTAGAACATTCTTTTTATATGAAAGAATACATACCTTAAAAGCATTGGAAATTGTGGAATTGATGTAATCCAGAACATAACCCCCTGCTATTGTGCCAACTATACCAGAGACTATGGTAATCCCTCCAAATATCATATCTGCATTGCTCTGCAAAAAGACCATAATTTCAAATAGAATAGATACACCATAAACTCTCACTCCCAACCTTATCCGATAGTTTAGTTTCAAAAGCCTTTACTATGAAGGTGGTGCTGAGATAATAGGAAAAAAAGAATTTAAGGCATTGGTAAGTGCTATCATTGCTTTTATACTTGGTGTCATAGCCACATCAAATCTGAAACTTACCATATTATAAATGTTATAACCCGCTTTAGGCCCCCAATATGAATATGCACCAATGACGAAATTGTATGCTATGTAACCTAACAAAAAAAACCAGGTACAGTTCAGGAAATCAATTTACAGTGATGTAGCAAAGCAGCATGATTTCAGAGATGGTAAAATTGCAGATGTCTTGGAAAAAACTCATAAAGAGCAAATTCCAGAAACTAGGTGACAGTTGGATTATCAAGGCAAACATTGAGCTAAATAAGACCAGAAAAGACAGCTAAGAGCACATGAAATTAGTTTTAACCTTGATATTGTGGTATGCTAAAAGAAAAGACAAGCTAAAATGTTGGTGGTTAACATAAAGTAGTGTGAGAAAGAATACCTAAAACATTCACTACATAAACCTTCTCAAGCAAAAGCACTTTCATGTCTATCATAAATCCAGAGAATTGCTTCAAATCAATGGATGTACAATTTGACCTGCAACAAATTTATATCCAATAAATCACCAACATATCCCAACTCTGAGTGTGTGCATGCACACGCATAATGGTGTATGACCAAATTTAAATCGAAAACACAAGCAATATATCTATTACTGTATGCTATCTATACAACACATGTCATAAGCTAAGGACAATTAAGCTCACTTGGAAGATTTCATTGAGCCTTTGACAACAGAAACGCCTGCATCTGTGTTCAGCATGTAAACCCAGTCAATAGAAAACGAGAAAAAAATCTTTGATTTATAGGAAACTAAATAACAGAATACAGAGGCACATTTTGCTGATGTGGCCAACTTCAAATAACAGTAAGTTGACTGTAGTAAAAAAATTCCAAAAGAAAAGACCTTCAAAAAAGAAATAATGATATATCAGTCCTCTCGAACTTCTGTCATGCAACTTTAGATAGTCAAGTATACGGCTGTACTTGGATGCCTAAGGGGATACAAAACTTTGAAATTTCCATACATCCTTTTATTCCTTTTTGAACATCGCTGGACAGAGATTTTCATCTATTCTGTTGTTCCTTTCTGAATCCATGGTTGTCTAGCCGCATGATCTCGAGCAAGTATTCAGAAACCTCATTCAATTGCATACATTAGAGGTTCACTATTTTCATGTGAGATTTTAAGGAATCAAGTGGAAGTGAGCAGATGAGATGGATTCTCTTAAAGTTTTGACTTATTTATTCATCTATTCATAATTAGAGAACATATAGATTATACAAAATAATGAAATTCCATATTATCATTACACACAGAACCTTGAACTTCCAAGGCAGCAGTCTCTATGGATGTCAGCGCTTTTTTAGATTCAGCAGGAGCAAAACCTGTATCAGTAATTGTTTAGGGACAGCTGGAATTGTCTTCAGCTCAAAAAACCAAGATGTAACAAGGTTTCACCTTTCAACTGCAAAGGTTTCATAACAAAACCTAAAACAGCAAATGGAAGCATTAAAATTGCCTCTCCATAGAAGGCGAAGCGCCAATTGAAATGACCACCAATCTATTTAAGAATAAAAAGACAAATATTATTTAGTAACTGCAAGTGTTGACAGTTCTAAAGGAGATGACATATGCTGTAAATTTTTCATATATACTAAGAGCTGGTCCTTTCTCAGACAGTAATTATAATATTATTCTACATACGTAAGCAAGATTTTCTTTGATGAAAAGGACCTTGACAATCGTATAATAAGCTTACCAAACCACCATATACATAGCCAAGAGCATATCCAGTTGGTATACACATGTAAAATATTCCAAGCCATAAGGTTTTCTGACACAAACAACAGGGTTAGAGCAGATGAAAGTTGACAAAATATAAGAGCACAAAATAGAAATATATTATACATTATACACAACAGTAAAACAAAACCCACTTCCACTGTTGCGGGAGGGTATTTAAATGTTAGTTTTAGGTATTATTTTCATTCCAGTCCCAATATTTTTTGAGTCTTTTATGTTCCAATCCCTATATTTTATTTGCATCACATTTTGCTCCATGGCTCCATTGGTTGAGAGAGAGAGAGAGGAGGAGGAGATAGACGAGAGAAACAATTTTGGACATGGGATCCGATAATCTTGGTGTCAAATGTATTCGGTTTGATGAGGGTATTGTTGAAGGTGGTGTTAAGTCCGGAAAAAAAAGATTGGAAGCTGGATAAACAATTATGTTTTTAATTTGATATGGTTTTTTTATGGGTTTTCCGTGAGCTGTTTAGGGTGAAAATGAATTCGTAGAGGTTGCTAGGATGTTTTTGAGGTGTTTAGATGGAAAAAACATCAAGAAAACTGGGTCTGAGGGACCAGGCCTAAGTGCGCAAGGATTTGGTTCCCCGGCCAGCCCTTTTTTTTGTTTTATTCATTTTTTTCTAATTTTCCAAAATTATTTTTATTCATAATTTTCCTAATAAAACCTTATAAAAAAAATTTTATTTCGATTTTCCCCCTTTTTCACTTACAAGTAATTATATTGAAATTCTATTTTACAATCCAAATATATTGAACTACTTATTTTGAGTTTGCGTTTAAATTTGATACATTAAAATATTGAAAGAAATATATAAATATGTCACAATTACAAGTAAAATGAAACCTATTAACAATAATAAATATTCAATAAAATATATTTTTGGTGAAAAAATATCAGAACAAAAATTTGGATAAGATATTAAAGCAGTAATTTTTTTAAAGATAGTTCTCCTAAAATACAAGTAGCCAAAGAATAAAAAACCTTTTACTTAAATCAATCTAATGTGCTATTCATTCAATCCTTTTGTACAAAATCAAAATTTGTCAAACTTAATTTCAATTCCTTTTAATTTTGTACTTGTTAAATATTGAAAAACAAGATAACACTAAAAACTTTTTATCACAATTCACCACTCAACGAGAAATTTTATGGTGTTGAAGAAGTTACTAGTGACATCTTATTAGCTAGTCCTTTGATCCACTTTAAAAAAAAAATAGATACAAATAGGAGAGAGATATCTTAGGTAGGGATATTCTAATCGCTTTTGATGGGTCATGAGTTTCATTTTTTCCTCTCTTCTTTGTGTCTGTCTCTTTCTTCAAGATGAGCTTAGGAAGTAATTAATAAGATGTTACTAGTTACTCCCTGAACACTATAAAAATTTTCTTACTCAACTACCTCCGCAAAATGTTAAAGGGCCTAACCTAATAAACTTAATGTATATAATTTAAAAATTATTTAATGTCCACAAAACACATCAATAATTTTTTTAAGAAGGCATTATAATAAAAGTTTGAATAACCAATAATCTATCAACATAGAATTCATAATTTAACAAATAATTTTGTGCCCATGCAAAAAAAAATAAAGAAAAACTCAAAGCACTGCTTTTGACATGTCCTTTGCCAAAAGTGACCTAACTTCACGGCCTCATGTATAATAAAATTAAGGTATTCTATTTACATCATGTTGAACTTAATTTTGGTTAATTTCAATTATAATGAGAGTTGGCAAAAAAAATAAAAACATATTTTATAAGTGGACCCAAGACAATGTACCAACTTCTTGCTAGCGTCTAACCAAATTAGAAGACATGTCAACACTAGCAAAGTCACAGTTTTCCAGCATATATGTATAACAGATCGAGCTCAGACATTTTAGATACCAATTCTGCAGAAGAAATTAATACAAATAAAAATAAACACAAATCATACAAATTTGGCATGATCAAATGAAAGGAAACAAAACCTTAGCAACAGGTCAATTATAATGAGAGTTGGCAAAAAAAATAAAAACATATTTTATAAGTGGACCCAAGACAATGTACCAACTTCTTGCTAGCGTCTAACCAAATTAGAAGACATGTCAACACTAGCAAAGTCA
>Ga0307513_10012348_pt1 | contig 10557 bp, 4 predicted proteins | sample 15_EM_MG_FD_202174 | JGI IMG/M metagenome (GOLD analysis project Ga0307513, IMG submission 202174) | Populus trichocarpa ectomycorrhiza microbial communities from riparian zone in the Pacific Northwest, United States - 15_EM | ecosystem: Host-associated > Plants > Roots > Unclassified | place...
GGATGTCATTAGCCGTAGCTAATCATTTATTCATCAACATTTACTCCTTTGACAGATTGGTATCAGCACTAACACAATACGGTAACATTCATGATAAAGCATTTCATAAATTAGCATTATGAAAGAGTAAGGTGAAAATCACCTACCTGTGCTTGTCCTGATGAAGGTCCGATCCCAAACGCACCACCTAAAACATCAATGGCCACAAATCAATACATTTGTATTCAATAATCACACACAACTCGTCACTACGCATGTCAAGCATGCACAAGTTCTTGTTCCATTGTTCCACATATTACCCTTACATAAAACAATCATCTTAATCACAAGGCCATTTTAAATACGTAAATCTGCAGCAAAATTTAGTTAGAAAAAACTAGTTCGCTGGTGACCCATCAGTGAAAATTGATTCGCGGCTGATAATAGAAATTTGGCAGCGAACACTGATTCGTTGCAGACAACACATTTTCGGCAGCAATGCTGTTTCGCTGCAAACAACACAATTTTGGCAACGAACTCTGATTCATTGCACAGAACACAATTTCAACAGTGAACTCTGATTCGCTGAAGACCACACAATTTCAGCAGCGAATACTAGTTCCCTGCAAACAACACAAATTCGGCAAAGAAAGCTGTTTCGCTACAGACCACACAATTTCGGCAGCGAACCCTGATTCGCTGCACACAACACAAATTCAGCAAAGAAAGCTGATTCGCTGCAGACCACACAATTTTGGCAGCGAACACTAATTCGCTGCAGACATCATAAATTCAGCACCGAACGCTGATTCGCTGCAGACCATACACCGAACAACTTTGGCTACGAACACCAAATTTGCTACAGGACACACAAAGCAGCAGCGAATGTTAATTCGCTGCAAACAACTCAATTTCGGCAGCCAATTTCAATATCCCTGCAGACCATACAACTTCGTTAGCGAACCCCAAATTCGCTACAGGACACGAATTCGACAGCGAATGTTAATTCGCTGCAGACAATTCAACTTCGGCAGCGAATCACAAATTTGCTACAGGACACGCAATTCAACAGCGAATGTTAATTCGATGCAAACAACTCAATTTTGGCAGTGAATTTCAAATTCGCAATAGACAATACAACTTCGACAGCGAATCTCAAATTTATAGCAGAACACATAATTCGGCAGTAGATGTTAATTCACTGCAAACAACTCAATTTCAGCAGCGAATTTCATCTTCGCTGCCAACCATATAACTTTAGCAGCGAATCCCAAATTCGCTGCAAGACACACAATTTGGTAGTGAATGTTAATTCGCTGCCAACAACTCGACAATGAATTACACATTCGCTGCAGAAAATTCAAGTTCAGCAACGAATCCTAAATTCGCTGAATAACACACAAATCCGTAGCGAATGTTAATTCGCTGCAGACAATTCAACTTCGGCACCGATTCCCAAATTCGCTAAAGCACACACAATTCGGCAGCGAATGTTAATTCACTGCAATCACCTCAATTTCAGCAGCAAACCCAAGATTCGCTGAAGGACACACAATTCAACAGCGAATGTTAATTCGCTGCCAAAAAATTCACAACAAACAATACAACTTCGACAGCGAATCCTAAATTCGCTGCAGCACACACAATTCAACAGCGAATGTTAATTCGCTGCAAACAACTCAATTTCAGTAGGAAACCCCAGATTCGCTGAAGGACACCCAATTCGACAGCGAATGTTAATTCACTGCAAACAACTCAATTTTGGCAGCGATTCCCAAATTCGCTAAATCACACACAATTCGGCAGCGAATGTTAATTCGCTGCAAACAACTCAATTTCAGCAGCAAACCCCAGATTCGCTAAAGGACACCCAATTCGGCAGCGAAAGTTAATTCACTAGAAACAACTCAATTTTGGCAGCGAATTTCAAATTCGCAAAAGACAATACAACTTCGGCAGCAAATCCTAAATTCGTTGCAGAACACACAATTCGGCAGTCAATGTTAATTCACTACAGACAATACAACTTCGGCAGCAAATCCAAAATTCGCTGCAGCACACACAATTCGGCAGCGAATATTAATTCTCTGCACCCAACTCATTTTCGACAAGGAATCCCAAATTTGTTGTAGAACACACAATTGGGGCCCAATTGTTAATTCGCTGCAAACAACTCAATTTCAGCAGCAAATTTGAAATTCGGTAAAGACCATACAACTTCGACAGCGAATCCTAAATTCGCAGCAGCACACACAATTAGGCAACGAATGTTAATTCGTTGCACATAACTCAATTGTGGAAGCGAATTTCAAATTCACTGCTGCCATAGAAATTTGGCAGCAAACCCCAATTTCACAGCACGACACACAATTCGACATCGAATGTTTATTTGCTGCCAACTATTCAATTTCGAGAGCGCATTACAAATTCATTGCAGACAATTCAACCTCAGCAGCGATTCCCAAATTCGTTAAATCACACACAATTCGGCAGCGAATGTTAATTCGCTGCAAACAACTCAATTTCAGCAGCAAACCCCAGATTCGCTAAAGGACACCCAATTCGGCAGCGAAAGTTAATTCACAGCAAACAACTCAATTTTGGCAGCGAATTTCAAATTCGCAAAAGACAATACAACTTCAGCAGCAAATCCTAAATTCGTTACAGAACACTCAATTCGACAGTCACTGTTAATTCACTACTAACAATACAACTTCGGCAGCGAATCCCACAATCGCTGCAGCACACACAATTCGGCAGCGAATATTAATTTTCTGCACCCAACTCATTTTTGACAAGGAATCCCAAATTTGTTGCAGAACACACAATTGGGGCCCAATTGTTAATTCGCTGCAAACAACTCAATTTCACCAGCGAATTTGAAATTCGGTAAAGACCATACAACTTCGACAGCGAATCCTAAATTCGGAGCAGCACACACAATTAGGCAACGAATGTTAATTCGTTGCACATAACTCAATATTGGAAGCGAATTTCAAATTCGCTGCTGCCACAGAAGTTTGGCAGCAAACCCCAATTTCACTGCAACACACACAATTCGGCATCGAATCTTAATTTGCTGCCAACTACTCAATTTCGACAGCACATTACAAATTCATTGCAGACAATTCAACGTCGGCACCGATTCCCAAATTCGCTAAAGCACACACAATTCGGCAACGAATGTTAATTCACTGCAATCACCTCAATTTCAGCAGCAAACCCAAGATTCGCTGAAGGACACACAATTCGACAGCGCATGTTAATTCGCTGCAAACAACTCAATTTTGGCAGCGAATTTCAAATTCACAACAGACAATACAACTTCGACAGCGAATCCTAAATTCGCTGCAGCACACACAATTCAGCAGCGAATGTTAATTCGCTGCAAACAACTCAATTTCAGTAGGAAACCCCAAATTCGCTGAATGACACCCAATTCGACAGCGAATGTTAATTCACTGCAAACAACTCAAATTTGGCAGCGATTCCCAAATTCGCTAAATCACACACAATTCGGCAGCGAATGTTAATTCGCTGCAAACAACTCAATTTCAGCAGCAAACCCCAGATAAGCTGAAGGACACCTAATGCGACAGCGAAAGTTAATTGTCTGCAAACAACTCAATTTTGGCAGCGAATTTCAAATTCGCAATAAACAATACAACTTAGGCTGCAAATCCTAAATTCGATGCAGAACACACAATTCAGCAGTCAAAATTAATTCACTACAGACAATACAACTTCGGCAGCAAATTCCAAATTCGCTGCAGCACACACAATTAGGCACCGAATGTTAATTCTCTACACCCAACTCATTTTCGACAAGGAATCCCAAATTCGCAACAGAACACCCAATTCGGCGGCGAATGTTAATTCGGTGAACATTACTCAATTTTGGAAGCGAATTTCAAATTCACTGCTGCCATAGAACTTTGGCATCGTACCCCAATTTAACTGCACGACACACAATTCAGCATCGAATGTTAATTTGCTGCCAACTACTTAATTTCGAGAGCGAATTACAAATTCATTGGAGACAATACAACTTCGGCAGCGATTCCCAAATTCGCTAAAGCACACACAATTCGGCAGTCAATGTTAATTCACTACAGACAATACAACTTCGGAATCGAATCCCAAATTCGCTGCAGCACACACAATTCGGCAGCGAACATTAATTCTCTGCACCCAAATCATTTTCAACAAGGAATCCCAAATTTATAGCAGAAAATGCAATTGTGGCCCTAATGTTAGTTTGCTGCAAAGAACTTAATTTCGGTAGCGAATTTGAAATTCGCTGCAGACCATACAACTTCCACACCAAATCCTAATTTCGGAGGAGCACACACAATTAGGCAACGAATGTTAATTCGTTGCACATAATTCAATTTTGGAAGCGAATTTCAAATTCGCTGCTGCGATAGAACTTTGGCATAGTACCCCAATATCACTGCAGGACACACAATCCAATCACTGCAGGACACACAATTCAACATCGATTGTTAATTTGCTGCCAACTACTCAATTTCGAGAGTGAAATACAAATTCATTGCTGACAATTCAACTTCGGCTGCGATTCCTATATTTGCTAAAGCACACACAATTCGGCAGCGAATTTTAATTCGCTAGCGAATTTTAATTCGCTGCCGAATTTTAATTCGCTGCAAACAACTCAATTTCTGCAACAAACCCCAGATTCGCTGAAGGACACCCAATTCGGCAGCGAAAGTTAATTCACTGCAAACAACTCATCTTTGGCAGCGAATTTCAAATTCGCACCAGACAATACAACTTCGGCTGCAAATCCTAAATTCGTTGCAGAACACACAATTCAGCAGTCAATGTTAATTCACTACAGAAAATACAACTTCGACAGTGAATCCTAAATTCGCAGCAGCACACACAATTAGGCACCGAATGTTAATTCGTTGCAGATAACTCAATATTGGAAGCGAATTTCAAATTCACTGCTGCCATAGAAGTTTGGCAGTGAACCCCAATTTCACTGCAGGACACACAATTCGGCATCGAATGTTAATTTCCTGTCAACTACTCAATTTCGAGAGCGCATTACAAATTCATTGCAGACAATTCAACGTCAGCACCGATTCCCAAATTCGCTAAAGCACACACAAGTCGGCAGTGAATGTGAATTCGCTGCAAACAACTCAATTTCAGCAGCAAACCCCAGATTCGCTGAAGGACACCCAATTCGGTAGCGAAAGTTAATTCACTGCAAACAACTCAATTTTGGCAATGAATTTCAAATTCGCACCAGACAATACAACTTCTACAAAGAATCCCAAATTCGCTACAGCACACACAATTCAGCAGCACATATTAATTCTTTGCACCCAACTCATTTTCAACAAGGAATCCCAAATTTGTAGCAGAACACGCAATTGAGGCCCTAATGTTAATTCGCTGCAAAAAACACAATTTTGACACCGAATTTGAAATTCGGTGGAGACCGTACAACTTCGACAGCGAATCCTAATTTCAGAGGAGCACACACAATTAGGCAACGAATGTTAATTTGTTGGTCATAACTCAATTTTGGAAGCGAATTTCAAATTCGCTGCTGCCATAAAACTTTGGCATCGAACCCCAATATCACTGCACGACACACAATTGGGCATCGAATGTTAATTTGCTCCCAACTACTCAATTTCGAGAGCGAATTACAAATTCATTGCAGACAATTCAACCTCGGCAGCGATTCCCAAATTCGCTAAAGCACTCACAATTCGGCAGCGAATGTTAATTCGCTGCAAACAACTCAATTTCAGCAGCAAACCCCAGATTCGCTGAAGGACACCCAATTCGGCAGCGAAAGTTAATTCACTGCAAACAACTCAATTTTGGCAATGAATTTCAAATTCGCACCATACAATACAACTTCTACAAAGAATCCCAAATTCGCTACAGCACACACAATTCGGCAGCACATATTAATTCTTTGCACCCAACTCATTTTCAACAAGGAATCCCAAATTTGTAGCAGAACACGCAATTGAGGCCCTAATGTTAATTCGCTGCAAAAAACACAATTTCGACAGCGAATTTGAAATTCGGTGCAGACCATACAACTTCGACAGCGAATCCTAATTTCAGAGTAGCACACACAATTAGGCAACGAATGTTAATTTGTTGGTCATAACTCAATTTTGGAAGCGAATTTCAAATTCGCTGCTGCCATAGAACTTTGGCATCGAACCCCAATATCACTGCATGACACACAATTGGGCATCGAATGTTAATTTGCTACCAACTACTCAATTTCGAGAGCGAATTACAAATTCATTGCAGACAATTCAACCTCGGCAGCGATTACCAAATTCGCTAAAGTACACACAATTCGGCAGCGAATGTTAATTCGCTGCAAACAACTCAATTTTTGCAGCAAACCCCAGATTCGTTGAAGGACACCCAATTCGGCAGCGAAAGTTAATTCACCGCAAACGACTCAATTTTGGCAGCGAATTTCAAATTCGTATCAGACAATACAACTTCGGCAGCAAATCCTAACTTCGTTGCAGAACACACAATTCAGCAGTCAATGTTAATTCACTACACACAATACAACTTCGGTAGCGAATCCCAAATTCGCTTCAGCACACACAATTAGGCATCGAATATTAATTCTCTGCACCCAACTCATTTTCGACAAGGAATCCCAAATTCACATCAGAACACCCAATTCGACAGCGAAAGTGAATTCGCTCCAACCAACTCAATTTCGACAGCGAATTTGAAATTCGCTGCAGACCGTACAACTTCGACAGCGAATCCTAATTTCAGAGTAAGACACACAATTAGGCAACGAATGTTAATTTGTTGGTCATAACTCAATTTTGGAAGCGAATTTCAAATTCGCTGCTGCCATAGAACTTTGGCATCGAACCCCAATATCACTGCACGACACACAATTGGGCATCGAATGTTAATTTGCTACCAACTACTCAATTTCGAGAGCGAATTACAAATTCATTGCAGACAATTCAACCTCGGCAGCGATTCCCAAATTCGCTAAAGCACACACAATTCGGCAGCGAATGTTAATTCGCTGCAAACAACTCAATTTTTGCAGCAAACCCCAGATTCGTTGAAGGACACCCAATTCGGCAGCGAAAGTTAATTCACCGCAAACGACTCAATTTTGGCAGCGAATTTCAAATTCGTATCAGACAATACAACTTCGGCAGCAAATCCTAACTTCGTTGCAGAACACACAATTCAGCAGTCAATGTTAATTCACTACACACAATACAACTTCGGTAGCGAATCCCAAATTCGCTTCAGCACACACAATTAGGCATCGAATATTAATTCTCTGCACCCAACTCATTTTCGACAAGGAATCCCAAATTCACATCAGAACACCCAATTCGGCAGCGAAAGTGAATTCGCTCCAACCAACTCAATTTCGACAGCGAATTTGAAATTCGCTGCAGACCGTACAACTTCGACAGCGAATCCTAATTTCAGAGTAACACACACAATTAGGCAACGAATGTTAATTTGTTGGTCATAACTCAATTTTGGAAGCGAATTTCAAATTCGTTGCTGCCATAGAACTTTGGCATCGAACCCCAATATCACTTCACGACACACAATTCGGCATCGAATGTTAATTTGCTGCTAACTCAATTTCGAGAGCGAATTACAAATTCATTGCAGACAATTCAACCTCGGCAGCGATTCCCAAATTCGCTAAAGCACACACAATTCGGCAGCGAACACATTCGCTGCAAACAACTCAATTTTTGAAGCAAACCCCAGATTCGCTGAAGGACACCCAATTCGGCAGCGAAAGTTCTTTCAATGCAAACAACTCAATTTTGGCAGTGAATTTCAAATTCGCAACGGATAATACAACTTCGGCAGCAAATCCTAAATTCGTTTCAGCACACACAATTCGGCAGCGAATATGAATTATGTGCATCCAACTCATTTTCGACAAGGAATCCCAAATTTGTAGCTGAACACCCAATTCGGCTGTGAATGTTAATTAGTTGCACATAACTCAATTTTGGAAGCGAATTTCAAAATCGCTGCTGCCATAGAACTTTGGCATCATGCCCAATTTCACTGCACGACAAACACTTCGGCATCGAATGTTAATTTGCTGCCAACTACACAATTTTGAGAGCGAATTACAAATTCATTACAGACAATACAACTTCGACAGCAATTCCCAAATTCGCTAAAGCACACAATTCGGCAGCGAAAGTTAATTCACTGCAAACAACGCAATTTTGGAAGCGAATTTCAAATTCACAACAGACAATACAACTTCGGCAGCAAATCCCAAATTCGTTGCAGCACACACAATTCGACAACAAATATTATTTCTCTGCACCCAACTCATTTTCGACAAGGAATCCCAAATTTGTAGCTGAACAACCAATTCGGCTGTGAATGTTAATTCGTTGCACATAACTCAATTTTGGAAGAGAATTTCAAATTCACTGTTGCCATAGAACTTTGGCATCGTACCCCAATTTGACAGCACGACACACAATTCTGCATCGAATGTTAATTTGCTGCCAACTACTCAATTTCGAGAGCGAATTACAAATTCATTAGAGACAATTCAACTTCGACAGAGATTCCTAAATTCGCTAAAGCACACAATTCATCAACGAAAGTTAATTCGCTCAAACAACACAATTTCGGCAGTGAATTTGAAATTCGTTGCAGACCGTACAACTTCGACAGTGAATCCTAATTTCAGAGCAGCACACACAATTAGGCAACGAATGTTAATTTGTTGCACATAACTCAATTTTGGAAGCGAATTTCAAATTCGCTGCTACCATAGAACTTTGGCGTCGTACCCCAATATCACTGCAGGACACACAAATTGAATGTTAATTTGCTGCCAACTACTCAATTTCGAGAGCGAATTACAAATTCATTGCAGACAATTCAACCTAGGCAGTGATTCCCAAATTCGCTAAAGCAGACACAATTCAGCAGCGAATGTTAATTCGCTGCCAACAACTCAATTTCAGCAGCCAACCCAGATTCTTTGAAGGACACCCAATTCGGCAGCGAAAGCTAATTCACTGCAAAGAACTCATCTTTGGCACCGAATTTCAATATTGCGAAAGACAATACAACTTTGACAGTGAATCCTAAACTCGTTGCAGAACACACAATTCAACGGTCAATGTTAATTCACTACAGACAATACAACTTCGGCAGCGAATCCTAAATTCGCTGCAACACACACAATTCGGCAGCGAATATTAATTCTTTGCGCCCAACTCATTTTCGAAAAGGAATCCCAAATTTGTAGCAGAACACGTAATTGAGGCCCTAATGTTAATTCGCTGCAAACAACTCAATTTCGGCAGCGAATTTCAGATCATTCAACTTCGACACCGAATCCTAATTTCGAAGCAGCACACACAATTAGGCAACAAATGTTAATTCGTTGCACATAACTTAATTTTGGAAGCGAATTTCAAATTCGCTGCTGCCATAGAATTTTGGCATCGTACCCCAATATCACTGCAGGAAACACAAATCAAATATTAATTTGCTGCCAACTACTCAATTTCGAGAGCGAATTACAAATTCATTGCAGACAATTCAACCTCGGCAGCGATTCACACATTCGCTAAAGCAGACACAATTCAGCAGCGAATTTTAATTCGCTGCAAACAACTCAATTTCAGCAGCAATCCCCAGATTCGCTGAAGGAAACCCAATTCGGCAGCGAAAGTTAATTCACTGCAAACAACTCAATTTTGGCAGCGAATTTCAAATTCGCAACAGACAAAACAACTTCGACAGCGAATCCTAAATTTGCAACAGCACACAAAATTAGGCAATGAATGTTAATTCGTTGCACATAACTCAATTTTGGAAGCGAATTTCAAATTCGCTGCTCCCATAGAAGTTTGGCAGCGAACCCCAATTTCACTGCAGGACACATAATTTGGCATCGAATGTTAATTTGCTGCCAACTACTCAATTTCGAGAGCGAATCACAAATTCATTGCAGACAATTCAACCTCGGCACCGATTCCCAAATTCGCTAAAGCACACACAATTCGGCAGAGAATGTTAATTCCCTGCAAATAACTCAATTACAGCAGCAAACCCCAGATTCGCTGAAGGACACCCAATTCGGCAGCAAAAGTTAATTCACTGCAAACAACTCAATTTTTGCAGCGAATTTCAAAGTCGCAACAGACAATACAACTTCGGCAGCAAATCCTAAATTCGTTGTAGAACACACAATTCGACAGTCAATGTTAATTCACTCCAGACAATACAATTTCGGCAGCGAATTCCACATTCGCTGCAGCACACAATTCAGCAGCCAATATTAATTCTCTGCACCCAACTCATTTTCGACAAGGAATCCCAAATTTGTAGCAGAACACGCAATAGAGGCCCTAATGTTAATTCGCTGCAAACAACTCAATTTCGATAGCGAATTTGACATTCGCTGCAGACCATGCAACTTCGACAGCGAATCCTAAATTCGCAGCCGCACACACAATTAGGCATCGATTGTTAATTTGCTGCCAACTACTCAATTTCGTGAGCGAGTTACAA
>Ga0307513_10012349_pt1 | contig 10557 bp, 14 predicted proteins | sample 15_EM_MG_FD_202174 | JGI IMG/M metagenome (GOLD analysis project Ga0307513, IMG submission 202174) | Populus trichocarpa ectomycorrhiza microbial communities from riparian zone in the Pacific Northwest, United States - 15_EM | ecosystem: Host-associated > Plants > Roots > Unclassified | place...
GACAGCCCAGCTCGCCCATGTCACGCGCGAACGTGGTCGGGTCGACGTTCAGCGCTTCGGTCAACTCGGCCGTAGGGACGAAGTCTCGGCCGTCCTCGTCGAGATCCTCGCCCAGGTAGTCCACAACGGACGCCAGTGGTTCCGGCAAACCTGGCGCGCGTCCGCTCGGATCGGCGAGGGCCGCGCCGGCCCCGATGGCCTTCATGGCTGCCGCGTGATCGAGTACCGGCGCCGCGTCGAGTCCGGCCGCATGCCCGGTCAGTGTCCCGACGCCCTCACGCAGTACCCGGCCACGCTGGCAGATCGTGTGCCAGTCCTCGTTGGGCATGAGGTAGGTGCGCACGGTCAGCGCGAGCACATCGGCACCGGCTTGCGTGTCTCCGTCGGGCCGAAGGATGCCGACGCCCTTGTGTGACGCGAGCAGCCGGCTGCTGTCGTAGCCGCGGGTGTTCATCTGCTCGCCGAGGACGATGTTGGAGTCCCGCCAGTCCATGACCCGCAACGCGAACCTGGACCCGAGCACCGCGCGGAGTCCACTCGGAATGGTCTTGGAGTCCGGCCGCTGCGTCGCCAGCACGAGCACGATCCCGGCCGCCGGACCCTTGCGCGCCAACCAGGTCAGCAGCTCGCCCACGTACTCGCCCGTGGTGAGCTTCTTGCCCTCCACTGTGTACGGCGTGCGGTCCTCCAGCGGAACTTGCACCTCGTCGATGACGATCGCCGTGATCGGCATGTCGAGTGACTGGTCGCGAGAGATGGCCGGGGTAGTCTTGGATTCCGGGCAGATGACGTCGTCCAGCTCGCGCATCCGCCGGTAGCGACCCTGTACCTCTGTGATCAGCTCGACGAGCCACTCGATCAGCGCCAAGACGTGTTCCGACTCGTCGCCGGACATGAACCGGTGCGCGATCAGCGCGGCGCCTCGGAGGTCCCCGTTGCCCGCGAAGCCCCAGTCTTTGCCGCCCTTGAAGTCGGCCACGTACAGCCGGGTGTGCGAATCAAGCACCAGCCCGGCCGCAGCGAGCCGCGCGGCGAACGTCTTGCCCTGGCGCGGAATCGCGCCGATCAGCAACGAAGTCCACACCAACGCCAACGTGATCGTCCGGTCTCGCGCGTCCCGACCGAACGGAACGGGTCGCCACGCGTCCCAACGCGGTACGTCGAGCAGCGGCGTCCGCAAGGGTGGCGACGAGTAGGGGTCCTGATCGGCGACCCACGTCGACACGCGGCCGGCATGCCCGCCGTTGCCGCGAACGCGCTCGACGATCAGCTGAACCTCGTCCACGGCCAGAGCGGACGCGAGCGCATCCCGGTTCTTGATCACGTCCGCGGCCTTGCGTGTGGCCGGAAGATCAACCGTGATCGCCCAACCGTCACCCATGCGGGTCGCGCGCTCCACCAGCCTGAGCGTCTCGTCCTTGCCGATCAGCTTCGCGTCCCGGAACGCGTCCACCAAGACCTGCGGGTCCATGGTCCACGTCAGGGTGCGCGGTCCGGCGAGCACTGCCTTCCGACCAGGGCTGCCGTCCTTGCGCCGGCCGAGCAGCGCCAGCGCCACCGACACGGCGAGAGCAGCTACCCATAGCGCCTGCCGGCCGTAGACGAGGTCAGCTAGCGCTACGGCGAGAGCGGCCGTGACGACCGCGGCGCCGGTCACCTTCCAGCGGAACAGCGTGAGCGCGCGAATCTCGATGAACTTGTCCGCGAGCTTCTCAGCTGACTCGGCGGCATCCCGGAAGTCCCGCACGGTCACCCACTGGCGCCACCACCGGAGTCCCGCGACGACGCCACGCACCACCGCGCCGACGAACCGGAACGGCGACCGAACCGCGGCGGCCACCGCGTCCTTGAGCGCCTGAACGGCTTGCCGCCGGCCCTTCAATGACGCAGGCACGCGTGGAGACCGCAGCCACCAAGAGGCGAACCGGCACAACCGAGGCGAGTAGTAGACGGCCTTCGGCGGCTCGTCGACCAGCTCGGCGTCATACACTGGGCCGATCGACTGCACGGTGTTCGGCTCAGCCTGGACCGGCAGTCCCGACGCCTCGGCGTTCACGTCAGCTCCGTCCGCCGACGGTGTCTGCCCGGACTCGTCATGAACGTTCATGGCCGGTCACCGCCGTTCACGCTGTCGATCTCGGCCGCAAGCGCCTTGGCCAGCCGAGACGACAGGCCGCGGGAGCAGTTGGTGACCTCGCGAACCCAAGCGGGTGTGATCGACACGTCGGCCGACCACGCGGACCGAGCAACGGCTAGGTACTCCGTGAACGACTTCCGCTGCGCGGGTTGCCGTGTTGGCGCCGCGGGTTCATGAACGGTCCGCCGAACCTCCGTGTACGCCACGAGCACCGCATCGGAAAGCTTGTCGCGGAGATCCGTGATCGCCTCGGCGGCCACGAACACCAGCAACGGCGGCACCGAGTGCAGCACCACGCCGGCGACCGATCCGTCCGCATAGGACAGCCAGGTGTTCATGAGGTAGGTCGCGGCGAGCGCGAACCACTTCGCCGCGCGCACCCAACCTCCGGTGTGGACCTGGTATCGAGCGGTGATCTGTTCGCCGCGGAGAATCGCCAGCAACACCAGCGAGACCGTCGGGTCCAGAACCCACGCCGCCAACCAGGGCAGCGACCACGGCAGCGCTCCGGCAGCCGCGAACCACTGCACGTTGGTCATCGTGAAGGCCAGGCCGAGGACGATGCCGGTCCAGCACAGCCGGTCGACCTGGGTCCGTATGCGTTCGATCCGCAGGGCGACCACATTGGGATGCATCTGGTAGGCGCGCACCTCGGCGGCCTCGGCCGCATCCTGCGCGAGCTTCTGAGCGCGCGTCAACGGCATGTGCCGCGCGTCATGGGAGCTGGTCATCGCCGGCCCCCTTTCCGGCGCGGCGCGTCCATGGTGGTCACGGTCAACGCACGGGTAAGGGCGAACGACGCGAACAGGGCAGGTAGTCCGAGCGCCGCGAGTCGTGCCCAGACGCTGGCTGCCGGCAGGGTCATCACGAGCCACTGCACGCCCACGATGAGCGCCGCCATGAAGACGACGCGACCGGCCAGGGACAACAGGCGTGCTCCTGCCCGTGCCGCGTCGGCAGTAGCACGTGCCCTGCGCACGGTCCAGCGCCAGAACAGGAACAGGGTCAGCAGGGCGCCCAGTCCGGCGAGCACGACGGTCGGTGTCAGGTTGATCGTGGTCATGGCGTCGGCCCTCCCTCCGGGCTCGGGTTCTTTGGGTGTTCTCGGCGCTGGCGCCAGTACGGGTAGTGCGCCCTGCGGTCGTCCTCGGGCAGCGCACCCCATACGCCGGTTGTCTGGTCGCCGGCCTGGCGTAGTTCCAGTTCGAGGCACTCGTCCTGCACGGGGCAGTGGGCGCAAAGTCGCCAGGCCATCTCCCGGTCTGGCGTGTCGATGCCGGTCAACTCCGGTGCCTCGCCCGCAGCGAACGCCTGCACGCACGCACCGTCGCGGAGCGCGATCTCCCCCAGCACGTCGGTCGGAACGGACATCAGCCGGTCAAGCCGCCACGCGATCACCAGCCAGAGATCGGAGGAGGTCACGGCGCACCTCCGAGGAGTCGGCGGAGCGCGGCGGCCGGCACCACGAGGCGGGACCGGCGACGAACGACGGGAACAACGCCCTTGTGGATCGCGTCGAGCATCTCGGCCTCGGAAAGGCCGAGGATCCACGCGGACTGCTTGACGGTGTAGAAAGCCGGCGAACCGGTCTTGGGCTTTGAGTTACTCATGATGGAAGTCCTTTGCTGTCGATTGCGGCTGGTATTTAAGAGAACAAGCTGGTTTCAGCTCATCAATTGCATGAAAGGGCCGACACGCCGCGGAGTGCGAAGAGGGGACGGCGGCAGAATCGCGCGGAACCGCTAATCTCGGCGCTGAGGCGGAGCGCGGAGGAATAGGTGCCGAAGGATTGGGTTGCGGTCGGCGAGGCCATCGACAAGCGACTGAAAGAGCTTGGATGGCGACAGCGTCAGCTCGCGGAACGTTCGAACGTTTCGCAGGCCATCGTGCGCGAACTCCAGCACCACACCCTCGAACGGCGGCGCAGCTCGCGGACGCTCGAAGCGCTCTCCATCGCGCTCGGTTGGCACCCGCAGCACCTGGAAGCCTTGTCGAACGGCCAAAGGCCGCCCGAGCTTGACGAACCGGTCAGCCACACCGGAGACACCGTGTGGTCCAGACTCGACGACATCGAGGAGCACTTTGACGAGCGGCTCGACGAGATCGCCTCGCGAATCGACGAGCTGAAAGCCGAACTTGCGACGCTGCTCAAGCATGTCCAAGCGAATCGTTGATTTTCCGTTGACTGGAGTGCTGTGATGCTTGTTTTTCATGCCTCCAAGTCAAATTCCAAAGCCGCCGATTTCCCATGTACTGCGCATGCAGTGACCATGCAGTGCCCGTGTAGTTCGCCGCGTGGGGGCGCCGAATGACGGATTCCGTTGTTGCCTGGACCGGCCGAACCGCCTGCGCTTTGCAGGACGCATTGCGGCTGACACAGGAGGCGTTTGCCGAGCACCTCGGGATCCATCTGCGCACTGTCGCGGCGTGGCACCAGCAACCGGACATAACGCCCAAGGCGGCGACGCAGCAAATCCTCGACACCGCGCTGAAGCGCGCGACCGACGCCGAGCGGCGACGGTTTACCCAGCTCGCCGGGCTGGCGCCGACCGCAGAGAGCGGCGACAACGACGAGGCAGAGCGCCGGCTCAGCGAAGACCCGAACGTTGCGTCGGCGCTCGAATGGCTGGACAAGCACACCGGCTGGACCCCCGGAACCGCCCGCCGCAGGGTCGCCGCTCGACTCGCCGCCGTCGACCTGCGCGAGCTACAGGACCGTGGCCAGCGCCGTGGACAGGTCAACCAACGGCAGATCGCGGACGCGCTCAACGCCTACTACGCAGGCCGGAAGGACTACGGCGCCTACCGTGCGACCTACGATGGCCATGCCATCGCCACCAGCGTGTTCACCCGAGCGGAATGGCTCGACCTGGAATGCGCGCTGGCGCCCGAAACCGACCAGCTGATGCTGTCCACGAAACCGGGCGACCTTGACCCGAATATCGACGAACTCGCGGCCGAGAACGCGGTGAATCGCCTCGCCGAGGCACTGACCGCCAGTGTTCGAATCGTCGATCTGCCGCTGTACCGACTGCTGGACATCGACGTGCGCCGCGACCGTGTCGGCGGCACGCTCGGCATGACCACCTTCGCGCACTACGCACTGACGATGGACCTGTTGGAAAGCGAGCTGGTGGACGCGTTGGCCGCCGGCACGGTGATTCGGCCGGGCACGTTGCCGCTGCGAGACCGATACCTCCCGAACACCGCTTCCGTGGTCGACGTGGCCGGCCGGCTCTGTGTCGGCGGCGCGCTCGCGCTGTGTGCGGTCGCCCGGCCTGCGTCCCCTGGCAGGCCCGCGGACTACCTACTGCTGGTGCAAGAGCGTTCCGCCGCGTGCTCAACGCAGCGCGGCGGCTGGCCGTCACGCCCAAGGGCTTTCACCAGCCGATGGCTGACTACCGCAATGACACCCAGCTCGCGAACACACTCATGCGCGAGATGGAGGAGGAGTTGTTCGGTCGCGAGGAAGTCGACGGCACCAATGGGGACCAGGTGACGGCAGATCCCTTGCACCCCAAGCGGTTGACGCGTCCGATGCGCTGGCTGACGAAGAGTCCGGGCCGGCTCGGGATCGAGCTGACCGGATTTGGGCTGAACCTGGTAAGCGGCAACTACGAGTGCGCGAGCCTCGTGGTGATCGACGACGAGGCGTTCTGGGAGCGCTTCGGCGGCTACACCGAGGCGAATTGGGAGACCAGCAACCTGCGCCGCTACTCGTCTCAGGACCGCGAACTGCTCACCGAACTCATCGCCGACCCCGCGTGGAGCAACGAAGGGTTGTTCGCTCTCCTTCAGGGCCTGCGCCGGCTTGCCCAGCTCGCACCGGACCGCGTGAACGCGCCGAGCATTGCGTGGACCGTTGACCAGCACTGACTCGACTTGACACGGCGGATCTGCCTGCGGACGGCGTTTGCATAGGGTGGATCAACCACGCCGGCCGCTATGCCGGCACTGACGATTGGGACGCTGCTCGTGCGAGTTCTGGTGACCGGCGCGACCGGGTTCGTCGGACACGCGGTCGTCTCGGCGCTCGCCGACCGCGGACACGACGTGACCGCGTTCAGCCGCCACGAGGGGCATGTGCCGACGAAAGCCGACCGGTCCGTCAGCGCGGACATCCGCTCGGCCGAGGAGGTAGCGTCCGCCGTGGCTGGAGTGGACGCCGTGTGCCATCTCGCCGCGCTGGCACGTGTCCGGGACTCATTCACAGACCCTCTGGAGTACTGGCGTACCAACGTGACCGGCACGCTCAACATCCTCTCGGCGCTCAGTGCGTCGGCGGTGCCAAAGCGCCTCGTGCTCTCGTCCACGGGTGCGATCTACGGCATGCCAGAACGCCAACCGATCACCGAGGACCAACCGCCGGACCCTCGCAACCCGTACGCGGCTACCAAACTCGCCGCCGATCTCGCCGCAGCCCACGTCGCCGCAACCGGCGCCATCGGTGCGATCAGCCTCCGGCCGTTCAACATCGCCGGAGCCTCCGCCGGTCGAGCCGACCCGGATACCACCCGGCTAATCCCGAAAATCGTTGCCGTCCAGATGGGCGGCGCCCCTGATCTGGTGGTCAACGGCGACGGCTCAGCCGTCCGCGACTACGTGCACGTCGACGACATGGCCGACGCGTTCGTCCGTGCGCTGGACGTCTGCGAGCCGGGCACGTGGCGCACCTTCAACATCGGCGCCGGCCGCCGGACCACGATCCTCGACGTCATTGCCGCTGCTGAACAGGTCACCGGCCGTCCTGTTCCCGTCCGCCCCGCCCCACCTGCCGACGAGCCGCCGGTTTTGGTTGCCGACTCGACCCGTGCCGAAGCGGACCTGGGCTGGCGCCCCGCCCGTTCTGATCTCCGGACCATCATCAGCGACGCGTGGCAGGCGGCGTCCGGTTGAGCAGCTGGATCAACGAAGACCGGTGGGCGTGCCATGTCGGGGTCTGGCACGCCCACCGGAGATCATCGGGCCGCTACCGGCCCAGCCACGTGCGTATGCGTACGGGCACGCGGTCGCCGGGTACGCCGGTGTAGGGCGGCGCGGCGACGAGGGGCAGCAAGCCGTCGGGCTGGTGCGGCTGCGGAAGCGTGAGAAGTGCCCGCATGACCCACACCATGCCGACTTCCTTGCTCCGGCCGTACCACCCAGTGGACGTGAGAAGGTGCGAACACGTCGACGGCCGCGTCGGTCGGAGTGCGGTAGGCGTGCGAGGTCTCGTCGTCGGTGAGCACGACGACGTCGGCGCATTCGCGCCATCTGTACACGCCGGCCAGCACGTCCGGGCCGTGTCGATCCCTGCGGAACTGGTGCCATGCGTAGCCCGCCTTGCCCGCTCGCGCGATCAGGGCGTCAAGCTCGGTCACGTTCACCGCCGTGCGCACGACTCACCCTTGATCGTCTCGCGGTCGTCTTCGTGCGCGTTCTGACGGACCAACGGGATGATGTTGGAGATCAGGTCGGCAAAGGCCAACCAGCACTCGACCGAGGGGCGAACTCCGCCAACGAGGTCTTCGATGAGCGGCGTAGTCGCGGTGCGCAGTTGGACGAGTGCGTCCACAAGATCACCCTTCTCACCGCGGTACTGCGGGACACTCATCCTTGCCTCCTGCGTCGGGTGGCCAGGAAGGCCGCGCGGCGACTGGCCAGGTCAACGACGTTCGACGAGTCCATCTGTGCGCCGTGTTCGACTGCGAGCCGATCAAGCCATCGGAGCGCGTTGTCCCAGCCAACCCGGGCCTGGTCAGCGAGGGCGCGGGTTGCATAGGCCGTGACGAGTGAGCACTCGCCGTCCGGCGTGTGTCGCAGCAACGCACGCCCCCGGTCTTGCCACATTCGACCGGCCCGCTCGGGCCAGTCGGTGGCCTCGTAGGCGGAGGTGACGAGCCCTGTTCCGATGCAGTCAGCCCAGGAATGATCCCGATCGACGAAGAGCAGGAGCGCGACCGCTTCGGCGAGCAATGTTCGGCAGCGGTCGTAGCCGAGTTCGGCCACTGGCACCGCCTGGTATCGCTCGGCGTACCGACGCACGATCGTCCGCATGCTCGGGACGGTCGGGCCATCGGTCCACTCGATGCGCCAGCCACCGAAGCTGCCGCGCCTCTTGGTGCCGGACCAGCGGACGTCAACGCGGCGAAGACCCTGCTCGCGGGCTATTTCGTAGCCGAGCTTCGCGGCCTGTGTGGATCGGGCGCTCATCCGGCTGGCCTCGTTCCTTTGCGCTGCCGGTAGTCGGCCCGCTGAAATCGCGCGGCGATTCGCGCCGCTGCCCTCACCTTGCGATGTACATCGACGGTTCCCGCTACCACCCACCTGATCCCGGAGAGCGTGAGCAATCCGAGCACACCCGTGGCGCAGTAGGCGCCGAACATGTGCCGCCTCCTCATGCGTTGCAGGGCTGTTAGCCCGCCCCGCACCGGTTGCTGTGAGGGCGTCCGATGCGGGACGGGTGGTCGTGTGGCGCTAAGATCTCGCCATCGCGAGCCGAAACTAGCTTACTTTGCGAAATTTCGCATCGCGATCCCGCGTCCGGGTGATCCGGCTGGTATCAGCGGACCGCGAGACGGCAGACTTGCTCGCGGTCTCCGTCACGAAGGGTGAACAATGGCTGGTCCCACCATTCGCCGCCGCCAGCTCGCGAAGCGGATGCGGTTCCTACGCGAGCGAGCTGGCAAGACGCCGCGAGAGGCGGCCGACTGGGCAGGCACCACCACGTCGACCATCAGCAAGATCGAGAACGCGAAGCACTCCGTCCAGCTCGCGCACATCAAGCTGCTACTCCAGCTGTATGGCATCGAGCCGCCCGAGTCCGACGAAATGCTTCGTCTCGCCCGCGAGGCGAACCAGCGGGGCTGGTGGACGTCATCGGCGTACGGCGACACCTTGCCCAGGTGGTTCCGCGACTACGTCGGCCTGGAGAACGACGCAGAGGAGATCTGGGCCTACGACCCTGAGCTGATCCACGGCCTACTCCAGACCCCCGGCTACGTCCGCGCCGTCGTGGCGGCAGCTCAGCCGGCCAGCTCCCCCGCTGACCTCGAACGCTCCGTCGACCTGCGGCAAGCCCGGCAAGACAAGCTCCACGGCGACCGGCCACCGCGACTGAATGTCGTACTCGGCGAGGGCGCCCTCCGTCGCGTCGTCGGCGGCGCCGACGTCATGTCCGAGCAGCTCAACGCCCTGGCACAGCTCGCCGAGCTGGGGCTTATCAGCCTCCGCGTGCTGCCGTTCGACGTTGGCGCGCACCCAGCCATGGTGTCGCCGTTCATCCTGCTCAGGTTCGACACGGAGCCCGAGAATATGGACGTGGTCTACCTCGAGCACGATACGGGCGCCCTCTACCTCGAGCGCCCGGCCGACATCGAGCGGTACACCTGGATCTTCACAGAGATCACCAAGCAAGCCCTCGACGATGCAGCGTCAGCCCAGCTCATCGGTAGAGTGAGGCACGATCTGTGAGGGCAACGATGGAAGGGGTGGCACCATGACCCCGGACGTTTCCGGCGCCGTCTGGCGCAAGTCCAGCCGCAGCGGCGGCAACAACGGAGCATGTGTCGAGCTAGCCAACAACGGCGCGATCCGCGACAGCAAGAACCCGGCCGGCCCGGTGCTGAAGGGCGACCTGGTCACCCTGCTCATCGCGACGAAGGCCGGCCATCTGGATCGATAGCCGGCAGGTCGGGACATCGCTTGTGCGCGATGTGCCTCTCCTTCACCAGCAATGGTGTCGCGACATGTCGTGCCCAAGTCGTACCAAGATCACGGATTGATCGGTGGACGCCGGTCAGATCCCAATAGGCGTTCGGCCAGGCCGGTCTCCGCGCTGGGTCATCACGACCCAAGCAACGGCTCGTTCGGTCACGCGATCGCCGCCATCTAGCCCGCCTGATTACCTCCAGCAAGTCCTCCCCGCTGGTGCTAGCGTTACAGGCGCTCTAGTGGGCGCGAGTGTCCACCTGCGAGTCCTCGCACAGGGCGCGAGAGAAGGTTGAACGTTCGAAGGGGAGTCGGCTGTTGAAACGGGCAGACGTCGTCGGCGTCATGAGCCCAGGCCAGATCTTGACAGGGTCTCTCTTCAACGAACCTATGCGGGTCGAGACGGTACAGGCCAACGGTCCCACCAGCTGGGTTGTTGGATTGGTGGGGATGAACTCGGAGCGTTTCCGCAAGGTCACGCTGACCACAACCGATCTCGACGGCGTCACCGTCGTTGACCCACAGCACTCCTTCAACGGCGATGGGCGCCTTCTCCGGCTGGGTATCCAGGCCTATGCCCTGGGTATCGCCTACGAGTTCGACCCGTACTTCGGACTCTCGATATCCCGCGTGGACCCGCTACCACACCAGCTTGAAGCCGTATACGACTACCTGCTCAAGCTTGCCAGGGTCCGGTTCCTCCTCGCGGACGACGCCGGCGCGGGGAAGAC
>Ga0307513_10012350_pt1 | contig 10556 bp, 10 predicted proteins | sample 15_EM_MG_FD_202174 | JGI IMG/M metagenome (GOLD analysis project Ga0307513, IMG submission 202174) | Populus trichocarpa ectomycorrhiza microbial communities from riparian zone in the Pacific Northwest, United States - 15_EM | ecosystem: Host-associated > Plants > Roots > Unclassified | place...
GAAATTAGTAATCCTACCCCACCCCGGCATCCTGGCGAGCACCCTGTTTTACTGGTTTTTTTGGCTGGTTGGCAACTACCACTATACATGTATCAACTAGTTTGGTAGCTACCAAGTACTGATACATGAAAGTAGTGTATACAGGTGGTTAACCAGATGTTGATCAGCTCAGATCTATGGCGTACTCAGTGTACACAGTTAAGTAGTATGCCATATTATATGCTGTATTGTATTAGGACAGTCGAATTACAATTATTTACCTGCAATATCTGTGAAAACGAGCAAAAGAAAAAAGAGATTTTCGCGAACCTGTACCAGCGCTGTATCCTAGGTCCAGCACAGGGGACTGGTACCAGCAATTTTCTTCGCCAGCACACGTGCTGGATTCAGGCATGTCGACATAGCTCCAGCTGATGTGCTGGAGAGCTGGAACAACTGGACTTACTGGCTCCAGCCAGTCCAGCGACATGTTATTTTCCTGATGGATTCTAATATACATTTACAGTGTACATCCATATACCAAAAATTGAGAGGGATAGATGATAACTGGTGGAGGTATGTAGGAATGTAGGACCACTGTTAAGCATGGCAGGTGCACATGTTAGGGTTAATCAAATGATTTCAGGGATCACCAACAACTCTTTTGCCAGCTGCCCTCTTGCTGATAAGGGTTGTATTGGTTTATACACGAAACTTTGCGATTTTACCTTATTATTTATGATCTTACAAGTAGAACTAAGACTTAATAAGGATCATTAGTGAGACCCAGACTAGTTGATCAAGTGAATGTGCGCGTACATCAATAATGATGAATTGCGTACTGAAGAGACTCACGCGTGGCTTATTATTAGGCCCGGGCAAGTGTACTTAATGTGTGCGCATTCATAACAAGTCATAAAACTTAAGTCCCACTATCAATAATGAAGTGTGGCCACGTCGACCAGTAACTACAAAACATATCAATGGGTGTTACTACATATGCGCGCATGTAACAAAAAGGGAACAGGGGCGAAACTAGAACTGCGAGCAAGATTAGTGCCAGACCCTAACAAACCTAGGGGTTGTTCGAATAGGAGACGACCGATACACGGATCCTGGATTAAAACTAAGGAACCAGCTCTACGCAAGCAATAGCATGTATTATCAAGTAAAGGAGAGAACGGGCGCGCCTTTACACTAATAGAGGTTGCACGCCTCGCAAGAATCAATGATTGATCCGAAAGTTGAAGACGGATCACATCAGACAAATAATGATTGCAACCGATCAAAAAGATACCCACGCGGGTTCAACAGCCGCGTGTCTATACCAATAACCGTTCTATTGAACCGGTAAACTATGTTCGCAATAACTGTTTTGTATGGTTCCTGTTTCTCCGTTTCCATTCTGTTTTATTTCATGTTTACTATTTTATTTCACGTTCATTTGTAAAAGTCTTGGCTCATAAACAGTATAAATACGCTCGCAAAATAGGTAGTACAGTAGTGAATTGCCCTGCAAAGCCTAGCGCGCAGTGTTAATAAACTCTAGCCGTTGAAGTGTAGTGTTGATACTATAAAAGCGCAAGCTTTTCGTGTGATCAGAAAACAGTTAGAGTTGTAGTTGCGAATTGTGATTGAAAGTCCCGAATGCTCGCGTTTCGTCCATCTCGTTACGTTTCAAGACTTAGCTTAATAGGCTAGTCTTTCGTTCTCATAGGCGCACTAGACGCAGGTGCCAGCCTCACGTCACGTACAGACTCACTAGACGTAGGTGTAGTCTTCGATCGTTCGCGCGCGCACTCGTATTCATCGTCGTTTCATAATCAAAGTGCTTGCACTTGTGATTCTCGCACGTTATCCATTGTATCTTTGATACATTTCGAAGTCCCATAAAAACAAATATGTATTACAATTGTGCTCGCACTTTGTTTTACAAGCAATAAAAACATTTATTTGCAACTCTATCAAATGGTTACAAAACCTAAGATATCTAGTCTTTTGAGATCTATTCTGTGCATACCCCAGAAGTCTCCCCTCACACTATTAGAACATGTGATTTGTGTTTTTGAGATTGGTGTTGGTTTGGTGTTGGTGTTTGTGGGTTTTGGCTTGTTCCAGATCTGCTTGTGCTTCTCCTTTTCACCCTATAGCAAAGATCATGCTCTTCATCGCAAGGTCAAGTCCTTAGTCGTGTTTATTTGTACATTGATTTGCTTATAAGACATCATTTCTCTTTATCATTGCTCTCAGATGAAGACTCATTCCGATGCGAGACGTGCGGCTGGTTTTAGGAGCCTGAGGTGAGCCATCCAGAGGCACAAAGGTTAGGCCCATCAGAGGACAAGATAACAAAGCAGCAGAAACAAGATTCTGACCGCCGAAGTACTTGATTTTACCTATAGGAGAGCTTTGGCTCTCCAGGTGCCGCCAAACAGGCCTGCTGAGTGATTGCAGTTACTCTACCGCCTTATAAACATCAGTAAATACTTGAAATTCAAAAATATATTCCTCAACACAGTAGTTTGTCGAAGTAAGGCAAACAAAAATTTCGGGCCAGTGAATACATACAATAGAGACATTCTACACAAATTTTAGTGGCACAGCTATAGCCATGCAATCTGTGCATCGTCGGATGTGCCATGTTGGCTCTGAATACAGTCACATGACCTGTGCCGCTCCGAAAATGATTAATGGCGCATCGTCGCTTGTCGCATACTTATTGAAAATTTGTCACCACACCACTCCCTATTCACCAGACTTACCTGCTATGCCTGAATGCTTTGTGCTGGCATTTTTTCACCATGAAATCAATGTCCATTCCTCTAATATAGGAAAGACATCCAACTTACCATCCAACCATCCTTCTGAGCACGGTATGTCATGCCTCCCACCTCCTTTCCTTGTTTGTGTGCGATACTAATACATTCAATCTTTAGGTATATTTAAATTCCACACTGTCTGCTGTGCTCAGGTCAATGGCAACCGCCAGACTGTGACCTTACATTGGTGCAAGCCTGATGATCATCTATTCCATACCCTTCCTGAGGCAAGAAAGCGGCTGTCCAATGCCATCAAGAAGAGCAGTAAGGAGGTGGAAGAGGAGGAGAAGGATAGGTTCCTTTGTAAGGTATGTGTTCAGCTGGAAGATGAAGAGGTTGAGGATGAGGATACTGATATTTCTGGGGTAAGTCATTGGTCTACTGGTCTCCTTTTGTCAATAGAGCTGATCAATTCCAATAGTTCTCTGATTCCTTATCTTCTGCTTATCAAAAAAAATCCCCACCTCACGTAAACCTGGATTATGCTGTTGATGCCCCAGCAATTGCGACTCAAATAGTCTTTGGGGGTGATATTGTCTCCCTGGTAAGACCTTCGGCTTTTCTCTTGCATTTTGAACCTGACTTGGTCTTACTTTCATAAGCCACAAGTTGATAACATGAAAGGAAAGCCTGCTGCTGAAATATCAAATAGTCTCTGCATTCGTGGAGAGCTCCTCTGTGCATCACGCAGAAAAGAAATGGTGCTTGCTATCTCGAATGTAAGCAACCATACTGTTCTCCTTCTTAAAAGCTATAATAAAATTCCATTAATATAGTTTGCTATACGTGTTTGTTTTGCTCAAGAGGGTCACTGCTTTGGGCTTCCCACTGCCATCTATGATGAGATCATCACAAATGGTCCGGTCAAGAGAGGATACCTCTCATATCCTTGGTCATATCATCGAAATGGGATTCTCAGGCACACAGGCAGGGAAGGTGAAGGATAGACTACCTTGCAGAGTTCGTAAAGCGGGGACGGAAGAGAACATCATTCACCCCTGCCACAAAGACGTATTCCTACCACAGCCCCCTACTCAATTATTTTCACAACCTATCCACAATCAATGAACTTCTCTCCGCCCTTCTTGCCAGAGGTGACATGGTGCCGACCTATCCACCGCTCTTGCACACGAAACGGCTATCACATAGACTTCTGATCTTGCGCAATGCACTTCTGGCTCTGATGCGTACAGACTCGCTGTCTTTCCTGCAGAACATTTCTTATCGCCAATCCCCTGTATAAATTACATGTTGGCGAGGCTGAGGGATGGGTGAACACCCAGCTTTAGCGGAATATTGTGTGCATGCATCGAGTGTCATTATGGCTAGGGCACAACACTCGCCGTTAAAAGGCAAAACCCACCTACTTGATGAGGTCGACACCTTCTCTCGCCACACTGATCACACCCCGATTACAAAACAAACAGGAGCTCACGCCCTCAAGGATACCGTGGACGGGCGTATTTCCATGGCATAAAGGGAAGGAAGCCAATATACGTGCGTTGCTACTCATGGTCTCTTTGGACACGGCCTTGTGTGAAGGCGCCTTGCACGAAGTAAAAATGGCCACGTTTGGTTAAGCTGGAGTAAGTCAAAGTGTATATAGAGGCGATTCTCAAAGTTTATCGATGAGCCTTGTGTCACTTTCATTCTTCTTGCTTTCATTCTGATAAATTCCCCAGCAGAAAGCGTCAAATTCAATGCAGAATGTACAACCCGCAAGCGCAGTTTGACTGAATCGTGGATAGCTGGGAAATAGGGGAAATGGTTGTGGACACGTCTTCACAGTGGTTACTATTTAAAATGACCACTGGTGTACTTCTCTAATCAGACGTGGCCGAAGCACTGAAGATTTTCTTGCTATGGCACAAATCTCAACCTGTGTTATGGACCTCGAGAAAAATATGGCAAATAGTTCCAAATTCTTCGGATGACCCACATCAAGGGAGGCTCTCATAGTCTCTTCTCCCTCCCACTTTAACTCCTCTGTGCCAGAATTGGCAAGCGTGAGCATTACGGATGTCGTTTATAAATCTCACTGTCAGTCTGTCCATCAGAAAAAAAAATAAGGGGCACTACAATTGAGGAATTTAAATAAATAGTGTCGTACATTTCTTGAAAAGGATGAAATTGGAATAAACCTTTGCTCGAAACCTAAATGCTTTGGTAGCCTGTCCGCAATTCCATAGGTTGTCCACTATACAATCAACTCGTAAAAGATACTTCCTTATCGCATCCTTGGCCATCCTCATACTCTGTGGAAATTCCCATGCCATCAACACGAAAGTACAGCCACGCAACATGTTGACCAATTCCAAAGAAACTGGAGATTTCTCCAGAAGGAATGGAAGCAACTCCAAAGCCCATCGGTACGACAAGAATCGGTAATACTGATGTTCGGGAAATTTTTTGGGGAAGAAATAAACCCTACGTGAGGCTTTGATTGACTGGCACCGTAGAACTCTGAAATGGCGCCTCCCTTTCCTGCTCCTGCTGTGGACTCCCAGCCGTGATACCCATGTCCAAGGTTTACTCCTACAGATTGCCTTATCACAATAGGCAAACTCTGGGGCACCCTTGGAAAAATTGCGATGGCTACACAAGTACAGTTGCAAGCACTCCTTAGCAGCTGTCGCATACCGCTCCTGATCAAAAATGTGGGTCCCCGATCGCTCAGGACTCTCCAACAATTCCACAAAGCAATCAGCATAACCCCAATCGCGGGGAAATCCAGAGTCTTCAATAATATGCCCATCTCCCCAATGATGGATCATATACAAATGGACCTCCATCAAATGGAAATGAGAACCCAGAACACCCAATCCTGCCAGCTTTGTGTGAAAGAGACTCCCCAGAAGGAGGGTAAATCCCGGAAAGGAATAATATTTCTCAAGGGCCTCACAAAGCATCCTGTCGAAGCCAACTTGAAAAGTTTGGAAAATATAATTGGCATCGGATAATGGCTATGTCGTGGAATGCATAAATATATGGAGAACACATAAGTAAAAATGATGGAATACTTACCAGTGTTTTCAAATAATTCAAAAGGAGAACAATAAAGCGGCGTAGGTGATTGGGATATGTAATTTTGAAAAAATCAAGGAGATTGTCAAGTGAAAGGTTAACCAAGTCATCATGTAGTTCCGGTGTCATTTCCGCATTTCCGAGATGACAGAAAGTGTTGTAAAAAATGAATATAAGCATTTCCTTATTTCCTTTTTAGAAATAAGAATGAAAATATTATAGAAAGAACGAAGTTACTTACTGGCGCGTTGAAGCAACTGAAGACATCGATGAGCAAACATTGTGTGTAGAGATCGAGGGTTGATCCAGAATTCTTTAGAACATGTAAGGTCCAGAAGGAAATCTGTTAGGGAGGCATGTAGGATCTTGATTTGCTGATTAGGCCCAATATTCACGAGGGAGCTCAAATACCCTAGGTATAACTCGATGTCTCCAGGTTGCAAGAATAAAAATTCCTCAATCATTGGCAGGTCTAGAGAGGAAGAGTCGCTGATTAATAATAAGCTAAGAATTTCCAGAACGAGTTCAATTTCCTCCATGCCAGTGAATACATGCATGTACAATGCATCAAGCTCTGCAAATGGTAGGTCCTTCTGGGGAGGACGGATGGCGAGGACAATATCCAAACGATCAGTGGGTTTGTGCCGAATGGAGGAGATGTAATTGATTACAGTCAATGCATAGATAAACTGACCCGATGACTTTTTAACAAGGTGGTCCAAGACATTGGGAAGGGGCCACTGAGGAGGGATATAATCACGGAGCCGATGTGTGGATTTGATCTCCTGAAATTTGTCGGTCAAAAATAATCGGATATCGTCATAGGGAAGATAGGATTCATCCAAAGCGATTTTTGTGGTGGTGGTATGCAATATCGCAGTGCTAAATGTGAGGGAGATGTGTTGTTCGGGGTGGCTAGCAAATAAAAAAATTAATGGAAGCCGGTGTTGTCAGTGGGCATTGCCTAGAACCTCCAGAATGTTTTTCTGAACCTTCGGATCGGAACATTCGTCGAGGCTGTCGATGATGACAAGACGATGAGAGGTTGGTTCATCGAAAAAGCCTGCTTCTGCCAGTGGCTGTAGAGGCGACATGATTAAGGATTTGAATTGGACTGCGAGAGACTTGAAGAAAATAAGTGGCTCGCGTTCGATGGCCCCGAGAATGCCGCCCCGAACTTGGGGAAGGTTCAAGGTGATTTGGTAGGCGATGGTAGCGATGAGGCGGTTGACATCGCTGTGCGATGGATCATTCCTGGAGAAAAAGAAACTTGCAAGCAAAATCATCTCCTCTTTGCACATATCGGCGATCGTTTGTGCGATCATGGACTTCCCAGCTCCAGCGGGACCATAAACCCACATGATAAAGGCATCTAGACCTTCCTCCCATTTAATCCACTTCATAATCTTGGTAAGAACGGCCAAGCGCGTGTTCAGATGACATTTGGGGGAATCAAAGTGCTCTTTCGAATTGTAAAATGCGGCAGTAGCTGTTTCACGGTGAAGAATGTCTGAGTATTCTACCGATTTCACAAATCCGTGAGTTTAACAGAGGTGGATTTTTAAAAGAGGGACGCGCCTCGAAAGCTATGGTAATGGTGGGCCTGGGTGATGGTCCCTCCAGTGATTAGGGTGTGAGATGCAAACATGGAAGCCATGGTCACTGGTATTCGATATTTCCCTGCCAACTGAAATCATTGCTCCGTCAATGGTGGAGTGCACTGGTGGTAGGCGGTGATCAAGGACTGTCAACCATGGCCCAAGGTTGCCCTTATCTTATCTTACAGAACTTTCAGAAATTCTTGCCCGCCGGTGATTTCCGGCGTTTTGAAATAAAACAAAAGAAATTAATTCGAGAAATTCAGAAAATCCCTACTGTCTTCATTTCTCACTCCTTTTGAATGAAAATGCAACCATTGAACTCGCATTGAAAATCCGCATTGACCAGTATGAAAAAATATTAAAAAGGTGCAGTTCAAGTGGTGCTTTGACAGAACAAGGAGCACAGTGATCTGGCATAGATTACACATCCATTTCTTATCCCAAATCCCCAGTTTTGCCCTCATATCACTTGCATGAAGATATCTGTCTGAGAGTGATACTTTTATATAGAAAGAGCGTGGTAGTCCTGTTTTTACCACGCCCTTCGAACCGTGTCAGAAAATGCTTATGTAAAGTGCGGAGTTCCAATTATCATCGCATCCAATCAACGCGACGAAGTAGGTCTTTTTATATTTCTTGGAGACAAAGTATATATATTGAGTTCAAGGAGGACTAATTGCAAAAAATTACAGTGTGAAGAGGATATTTCGTCGTCCTTTTCATATCAGTGGGTTTGAGAGAAGAATGATATCACATGATCTTCGGCCCTGGCTCACCGTGCGCAACTAGTTCCCTAGTTACCCCACATCACCTCACCACATCCTCATAATTTAACACAAGGTTTATTAGGACTCTTTAAATATTTTTCTCTCCAAAAAAGATTCTCCTCAGCTTGTTAAGTGAGCCAAAAGTGAGCGCGACTGAATTTTCAAAGTCCGCACTTTACATAAGCATTTCCTGACACGGTTCGGAGGGCGTGGTAAATAACAGACTTCATATATCGTGATCCCATGGGCACATCACATATATCGAAGTCTGTCTAGGAGAGACTAAGAGCGTGGTGCGGTGTAGTCGAAAACGGGCTCAAGTAGGCTTTGATGCCTACATTGTACCTTGGTCCAATTTCACTTATAATTGCAGTATTGAATTACCATTGAGGATATGCATCGATATTTATCAAAATACATGAAGTATAATGCAGTCAAAAGGCGGGGGTCGAGGACATAGTGCCGCTGACGTGGCAGAAAGCTTCACTCAGTCATGCATTCATGAATATTGTTGAAAGGGCTCTAATTCGAAAGCGCTGGAGCACTGGAATTCCCAGAAGCTTCCAGATTTATATTCGAACAAAAATAACTTGTTAGTAGTGATCTGACGAGCTGGACCCCATTCCGGTGCTTGCAAGTCCGAGGCAGTTTCAATTCTTTTCATGTATTTGAGTCAAGACTTCTAGACAAAAAAGTTCATTGCACCTGTCGATGCGGGCTTTCAACGTGAATTCAATGGTTATATTTTCATTCAAAAGGAATGAAAAACGAAGACAGTAGGGATTTTCTGAATTTCTCGAATTAATTTCTTTTGTTTTATTTCAAAACGCCGGAAATCACCGGCGGGCAAGAATTTCCGAAAGTTCTGTAGTTACATAATGCCACATTGATCATTTTTATTTTTCATCCTTTTTGGCAGCCTCCAGGACCACGACTGGTTACATCTGAATCCTACGTTCTTAGCCAACCTTTTCTCCGCTGGCAAAATATGTAGCCTCCAGTGGCCGTTGAAACGTTGACGTCTTGACACTGACCCGCCACCCTTCTCCGTACCCACATGACTCCTGCTTCAACACAGCATTGCAGCAACTTGGCCTCGGGACGAGCTCGACGACTTCTGCTTTAAAGTAGGTTCTTAGTCGTCGGCTATCATGTGTGCCCATAACCCCTGGTCACCCGAACGGATCGTAATACCAACGGAACGTAGATAATTTTCCTCTTGTTGCGACAACGTCAACGCTGATTCGCCTTAAAAATCATTAGGAACTGTCATCGAAATTAAAGCTCTTCCATTTTGTCCAATGCCGTTCCCTGTCCTAGTATTTCGGCTCTTCTTCCAAGGTTATCGCCGCCGGTATCCTGCGCTCGACTATGTGCCTTCAACTAGGGTACAAACGGTTTCAGCGGCTTTTCCCACTGCTTCTACCTCTGTGGAGGGCCACATACTCGAAGTTCCTTTGTCTCGACTAGTAATGCTGAGCCGAATTGGGATCACAGGTGACGAAGACTTGCACATATCCTGCCTCTGCTAATGCGAAGAGTTCTTCCATGGATCTTCTTTCAGAGGTCTTGAATAAACCCATCGTTGCTTTCTTCCGTAGGGATCATCCTACATATTCCGCCGTAACGCCTACGGCAACCTTTCCTCCGTCACATATCATGTATGGATAGAGCCACTGCAATACTATCCGAGTCAACATATTGCCTCACATCCGATTCCGACATGACCTGTTACTCGGCTGCCCTCAGGGCGGACGGCTCGTTATTCGCTCTCGTATTCTAATAATTCTCGTTCTACTCCACCTCCTCCAGTTCCACATCAGTTCTCTCATGGAGGATAAGTATGGTCATCAAGTCACTCTCGATGCGCAACAAGTTCGGTGTCCGTAACTCAGAACGACAATGAAGGAAAGAACGGCGTATGGAAAAGGTTATCTAGGAAGAAAAAGCTGGATCGACTGACCATGCATTTGGGCTAAACAAATGCCCTCCATGAGAGCGGACCCTCTTGAGGTTGTGCTTATCGCCGCCTCGATTGCCATTATGCATCGATAGAAATCCCGTGGCGTTCTGTCCTTCGCGACCCATGACCTAACACGTAAGTCCCAAGTGTCTTTGTACTTGAGCTCAACATTCACCTCCATAACCTCCATCATCCAGTTTGGTCTCCCATACTCACTCTCGGCTGTGCTCCTCGTACTCCGTGACCACTTTTCCCTTCCGGAACACTGTCGCTGTACTTAGCCCGGTTTCACGGAAAGCCAGGTTGTCCCCTCGTACTTGAATTTTCACAACAAATTCGCCAGTTTTTCTCGAGCATTGTGCAAAATTTGGACGCACCGCGGCGCGTTAGTTCCGCTGACGGT
>Ga0307513_10012351_pt1 | contig 10556 bp, 7 predicted proteins | sample 15_EM_MG_FD_202174 | JGI IMG/M metagenome (GOLD analysis project Ga0307513, IMG submission 202174) | Populus trichocarpa ectomycorrhiza microbial communities from riparian zone in the Pacific Northwest, United States - 15_EM | ecosystem: Host-associated > Plants > Roots > Unclassified | place...
TAATTATTTATTTCATCACAACGACACATTTAATTCGGTGTAATTCAAACAAAATTTCAACAATTTACAAACAAATATAATTTGACAAAATCTAAAACAACCTATAACAACTACAAAATTATAAACCCATATGAATTGGGTCGCGACTCGGCCCTAAAGGAAGATGAGGCCGAGACAGGACCCATATGACTTGGGCTATGACTCAGTTCAGAAGGAAGCTAGGACCGAGACCAGACTCGTATGAATTGGGCCATGACTCTGCCTTGAAGGAAGATGGGGCCGAGACTAGACCCATATGACCTAGGCCGCGACTCGACATAAAAACAAAAGGGCGGAGCAATACTCGACCCATATAAACTAGGTCGAGGTCGACCCTAATTTTTGGTTAATTATTGGTGTTGCATGCAGAACGAATTCTGCATGCAGCAATAGCAGTAGAAATCTCATGGAAGGTTGATGCAAGGCAGGGATGAAGGACCACCTGAGGTGGTGAGGTTCTGCGGTCATGTTGATGGAGAGAATGGTGTTTTTGTTGGTTGTTGCAATGGTGGAGGTTGATGTTGATGTTGTTACTACTAGTGCTGGAGAAGGAAAAAAATGAAGATGACGACGTTGATGGCTGCTGCCGCTATGAAGGAAAATGGAGAAACAATCGGTGGAGAGGGAGAAGTATGGTGGAGAGGATGGTGGTCAAGTCAGCGGTGACAATGGTGGTGGTTGAAGGCCACGACGAAGAGAGAAAGAAGAGAGAGAAAAATATGGTGGAAACTAGGGAAGAAGCTATTTTTTTGTGATTTTCATACCCCTTCCCCCCCACCCCTATTTATAGGAGATGAAAGAGGGTAATCTTGTATACACAGGAAAAGAATTTCAGCTCTTGATTCGGTTGGGAAGAACCTCAATCATTAGTTCAAAGTAGACACCATAAACTGTCATATTTGACAATTCATGGTTGCCTGAGTTGTTCAATTTAGACCGGCACCAGGGATGCATTGGTGTCAGGAGAACTGAACATGTCATGCCCAGGGATCAGGGGTTGTCAGGTGATCATTTTGGTATAGTTCATTTAGGTCATTTGATTTTTATTTTTTCTCTTATGCACCCCCAATTAGTTTGAAATTTTTTATTTTTCTTCAATTTCACCCTCGATTTTTGCCAATTAGGTCCCCATAGTTTGATGTTTTTTATAAAATGGTCCTTAATTGTGAAAATTATCAATTTAACTCCTAATTGACCCCAAAATTTTATTTTTCTTGTAATTTTATTCCTGATTTCAATCAATTAATTTGATAAAAATTAAATTTTGTCTCTTAAAATTCTAATCTTCTCATTTAAGTCCAAAATGGGTTCCCAAACTTAATGTTTTTCTAATTAAGCCCCTAATAAAATTATGTTGAACCATTTAAAGTATAATTAAGTCCTTACACTTGATTAAATCCTTCAATTGGACCCAAATTATTTTTTAAACATAATTAAAATTCAATTTGGCCTATGATTAAATCAAATTGGCCTATTAAAAATTAAATTATATCTTTGGACTTAATTTTTATGTAAATTCATTCAATAATAATTTAATTTGACCTTGAATTTGTATATATATATATTTTTACATAATGGGGTACAATTAGATCTTGAATTTTCTGCAAAATGGCAACATTATTTTCTTTTATTTTTTTATCTTTGTTTTGAAAAGAATAAGTTTTGGGGAATAACCTAGAATTGGGTTATGACAAAGCTTTCAATTGATTTAAGTAAAAATTATTTAATAATAAGTTTATGCTAAGAAATTGCAATTCAAAGTTTCTAGTTGAAAAGTTTTTCTCCTACTTTCTCCTTTTCAATTTGGTATCAATGTTTATTTTTTTTCTTCTTTTTATCTGCATATGTAGTAAAAAAAACCCCAATTTATGTATTAGTTCTCTAACATGTGATAAAATATTAATGATTAAAATTTAAATGTGTTGACACATAATCAATCAATGTATGTTGATCATAAAATACACTTAAAATTTCTTGATTTTACTATTACATATTGATAGTATTGATGGCTTGGCATAACAATAGCTTTTGCTATAACTAGTGTTGTTTTTTTGTTTTTTAATTTCTAGAAGAAAAAAATATTTTTATCATACCAAATAAAATATATTATGAATTATTTTTATATCTTTTTTTTATATCATGAAATTTCACCATTGTGCTAGCTTTGTCCCTTAGGAGGTGAATCGCATGAGTCACTTGTTCCTCACTTTCTCTGGGTTATTTGACTTCATTATTTTTTTTCTTTCTATTGATTTATCTGACCCAAATTTGACAAGTTAAACTGAGTTTACCCTGGACATGTTTTTAATTATTTTTTTTCAATTTATTCTTTCAACACTAGGTTGATTGGGAATTGAGCTTCTTAATTTTTTTTTATATGCTTTCTATGAGTTTATCACAGTCTTTTTTTCTTTATCCTTTTTCAATTGAAAGTTTTTTTTTTTTTTACAATTCCATCCTTAAATATTGCGTTAATTGAGAATTAAGCTTCAAAATTTGTTTCATTTTTCTTTCTTTGAGGTTATCTTGGCCTCATAACTTAAGTCACGGGTTTGGTTAGTTAACCAGGGTGATTTTTATGTCCTTTTTTTAATTGTTTTCTTTCAATTTCATCCTGTAATATTGAGTTGACAAGATATTGGGCTTAATATTTTTTCTTATTTGTCTTCTATAGGGTTATTAGGGTTTTATGACTTAGGTCGGGAACTTGGTAAGTTAACCTGAGTTGATATGAGTAATTCCAAATCAATCCAATATGTTTTCGTCTTAATATATTTTTTTTAAATATTGTCTTGATTATTTTAGTCAAACTATATTATTCCTCTCGTTTGGGTTAACTTTGGATTTATAAAGTCGACTAAAGCACTTTGGTCAACCCCTAGATATTTGTTTTACTGCTAGAAAACATGTTAAGTACACCTAGATATTTTTTTTAACTTTAAAAAAATTGATTCAACCTGCAGCATAGCACATGAAATTATCTCGTGTTGTCTTCGCATCGTAAATATTACAAGAGGGGGCAACTGTCATAGCCCAATTTTTTACCCTTTTATTCTATATTTCCTGAAAACAATGATGATAAAAAAAATGAAATAAATGAAGAACAAATTAAAATGTGGTTTAAGGCAACATGATTTGAAGTTAGTGGATTTAATTAAACTTTGGTTTAGTTTAATTAAACAAGTCAAGAGCTTAATTCTAGAATTGATAAATTTTGGGGACTTAATTAAAAATGTTGCTACTGGGATAGAGAGGAAGTCGTGCTGGTGGTGGCTAAGAGGCAGTTGGCTGAGGGAAAGGGAAAGAGAGTGCAGGAGCGAGGCTGGCTACGGTTGTCTCTTGTTTTAGCCCAGTGGGGGGTGGGCAGCTGGTTTGAAAGAGATGGGTTTTTTTTTTGTGTTGCCTCTAAATATGCAAAATTACCCTCTATGTGTGTGTTGTGGAGACCTGCATTTATAGGTAAAAATATTTATAGGTTTCCAAACTTGGTCCCTCAATTTCTTTCTTTTTTTTGTAAATTTGATTTTTCTTATTTTTTTGGATTTTTTTATTAACATCGACTCGAATGAAAAGAATCAGTGATTTTAAAAATAATGCTTTAAAAGTCGAACGTGTTCCAAAGATCTTTGAAAATTTTAATTCTTTTGAGACGATGCTGAAATGCTAAAAACGATGCAAATATATTTAAAAGACCTATTTTTTTATTTTCGTTATTTTTAGCTATTTTTGGATTTTTCAAAATTTTTATCAAAAACATGGGTCAAAATTTGGGTAACAACAAAAGTATTTTTGAATTTTTTTTGTTTTATATTTAATAATATAATATATAATTGTAATACACCGTAATTTAATGCATTCATAAAAGAACTTTGAGTCTTAACTTAAAGAAAATGGGTTTTTTTTTCCATCGAACTTATTCAAGACTTGCCGAAATTGCCGCCGAAATTTTGACAGAGTTTCCCTTAAACCTATACAATCATCCTATACAATTATACTCCTTTCTCAATCATATCATAATCATGTAGAACCTCAACAACACATCATTCATTGTGCATGCATAACATTTTGCATGTTCATTTCTTTCTTATTGACACACATAATACATAATAATTGGAAGTAAACAAACATTAAGATTACAAATACAAAATAATATATTTTTATGTCCCAACACTTAATATATATTACACATCTTCTACTTAATTTTTATAACATAAAGGTTTTCAAACAAAATAAAGACATAAATATTACATTCCAAAATGATAATTCAAAAACAGAAAAATCCTACATCTAACGATCTGCATCACCTCATGGTGTACCTGTTTCAACAATAACCATATTAATCAATTTATTCAATATCTTAGTCAAATATTAATTATTTTACTCTTAACCTTTGAAATTTAATACTTCTAACTTCAATCAATTAATTTACATAATCTTTTAAAAACTTAAATATCCAGTTCACTCATTCCAATTACCAAATAATTCTATCACTTTCATATAATTACTCACAAATTTGGTTTTCCTTCCTCGGTTGCCAATAAATCTGGTAATTCCATCCGAATTACCCACCATCCGGCTAACCTTTTTTTTGTGTTAGCCAATCAATCTGATAATTCCATACGAATTATCACATATTTGGTTAACCTCTCTGTTAACCAATAAACCCGTTAATTCTTTTAATTACCCAAGAAATTCGACTAACCCATTTTCGTTGCCAAAATCAATCTGGTAATTCCATATGAATTACCGAGCATTTGCCTAACCTCTTTTGTTAGCCAATCAATCTGGTAATTCCATACGAATTACCCTATATCTGGTTAACCTCTTCGTTAACCAATAAACACGACAATTCTCTTAATTACTCATTTTAGTTGCCAAAATCAATCCGGTAATTCCATATGAATTACCCAACATCCGGCTAACCCTTTTGTTAGCCAAATAATAATCCCGGTAATTTCACATAAATTACCAATAATTCTCATTTGTAATAATCACTCAGTTTATTCATTTGCTTCATTCTTTTAACATCAATAATTCTCACGGTAGGTGATTCGTCACCTTAATTTGAAGAACTAATTCTTGTGAAGGATGGAGGCAAATATTGTATCGCTTAGGACGTGAGAATAGAAGTTCATTAACCATGGTAAAAAAAAATCTATAACATAAACACAATTTACCATTTTTGTTTAACATTAAAGTATCATCCAACATTCCATTTATAATCTAACAAGTCAGTCATCTTGACAATATTAACACCACACAAGTAAGTTTAACTCAAGTTGCATATTCCGGTTATTAGAAAAAAATTTATGTCAATAGCCCATTACCGGGTAACTAGTTCCTTCGTCCATCTTATTCCACAATTTTTAATCAATATCTGCATCTTCAAGGCCAAATGAATAATCCTATCAAGATGTTAATCCTCATTTTATTAACACGTTTAATTATTCCCTATTAGAATTATTATTATAATACTTCTCCCCTAAAACTTGGAAGGGAATGCCGACACTAATGAATTTTCATTAGTGTCATTAGTCGCCCATATCAGGATATCAGGACCGACAAATCAAGTTTATTGTAAATGTCAAAATCAATGCCATCGATTGATATCCTTGACTATTTCTAACCCGAAATAGCCAATCAGATTTTTCTTTCCATAATACCTTGGAATATTTCTGGAAATGTTAATGTCAAGATTATTGACATCATTAGCTTTCACTTTAGGAATAGCTAATCAAGTTTCGTGTGATTGCCAATATCGACAACACCAGTCGATACCATTAACTATTCTCACCCGAATAGTTAATCAAGTTCAGTATCCCTCATTTCCAGGGATGATGACGCCGATGTTAGTAAACCTTACTAACATCATTAGCCTCCGCATTCAGGACTGACTGATCAAGTTTCATGTGATTGCCGATATCGACAGCACCAGCCGATATCATTAACTATTCTCATCCAATTAGTTAATCAAGTTCAATATCCCTCATTTACAGGAATGATTATGCCGATGTTAGTAAACCTTACTAAAATCATTAGCCTCCGTATTCGGGACTGGCTAATCAAGTTTCATGAAACGATCATCAATGAAGTCTATTAATGTAATTCATAATCTTAACCCAATCAAGTACTCAAATCCATTTTGATTTCTTGTTTATTTCACTTTATACTTTCTCTTTGTAGTTTCACCCATAGATGCAAAGACCAAGAATTTAATAAGTTAGTAAATTAACGATACGTAAAAACTGTAAGTATAGAACACCTACCAACTGCAGAAGCTCGACTCACACTCCCTTATTGTGGTTGTGCCCCTCCTATAGTCCCTCCTTAAGCTCCTACTATACGAGCTCCTGAGAAGTTGAGTGAATGTTTCTCCTATATTTCAATATAACATCCTGAATCAATATTTGAATCTTCCTGATTTATTCATAATAGTCATAAATTCTCGAAATCAAATACTTCTGTAAAAAGTTTCCATGGATGTATCTTATTTTCTTACTTGTCATTTAAATTCATTTACATTAGAATTTATTTACACTAACATTAAACGTCCAATTAATTCAATTCTTCATCAATAATTTTCAATGTCCAAAGGACATGACTTTTCATTACCGATATTTTTCTAATGTCCCAAGACATTTAACCTATCACCAAACAATGTAATTTAACTTAATTCTAGCAATGACTACACATGCCATTTTTTTTTTCTCCAAAGCATACTTAAAATGATTCTTTATATCATAATTCAATTTACAACATCCCTTACCATGATTTCCCATTCATTTCTTCATCAAGACACGTAATTTACCACACATTCCAGCGCTTATTTAACTAACATGGCCAGCCACAATAGAGGTTAATTTTCCAAAGTTAGTTTCAATTCATCCCAACCTACTTTCCCATATCATGTTTCCCATTCCAACACAACCAAAGTATTAATCCACCACTATTTTTTATAGAATTTAACTATACCATCACTTAGCAACACATCAAACATGACTCAAACACAACACAAACAATTCTCAAACACTTCCCTCATCATTAAACCCATTACAATTATCCTTAGTCCCAAAACATACTTTTTATGCTAAACATCATATTCTCCTTCAATATTTCTTAAACCAAATTTAAAACATAATTCTGTAAATTTAGAATTCAATAAATCCAAATGGTGTAATTATACATCATCATCATTAGAATAACATATCCAAAATTAACATACATCCAAAGGTTAAATCTTCTTGTATCAGAACAATACCGAACTGACCTAAACATTGGAGACCTACTGTTCGGGAAGTACAATTTCTGGTAGGAGTGTTTGTTTCCAATCTTAACCATTCAGAATTTATACAACATTTGGGAGAACAACATATCCAAAATCCAGACCAATCCAACGGTGAAAAGATGATATAACAACCAACAAATGAGGTTGTCTTGAAGGGTGATTTGTCAATCCCTCCGGTCAGAATGTAGGTGACATTGAGCATAATAACATATCCAAAAAGCAACCTAATTCAATGGTGGAAAGCCAAGATATGGCTGCCAAAGTTCCTGCCTTGTTGCCATCCCAAAACCCATAGTTTCAAATGAACTTATTCCTTCTATTTTTTTCTGCAAATCAAGCTATTATCATGCAATTAATCTTGAAATTCACAAGAACAATTATTCCCCCAAAATATTTACATGAACCCTAGAATTTTAAACTTGGAGGTTTTCTTCTCCTCATGCAAGAACAAGAGAGAGAAATGAAATTACTAAATGGTATGTTACTTACCTTGCTACCTTAACTTATTTCAATGAATTCTTGCAAAAATCTACAAAACTCATGTTCTCCTCTTTCAAGTTCCAGCTCCTACTCTTTGTTTTTCCCAAGCTTTATAACTCTCTAAGTATAGTCACTTGATTTGTTTTCTTGGATATAATCCTCCCAAGAACACTCCTTTTTTATTTAACTTTAAGAAATGGAGAGGAGATGAAGAAAATGGGAGAAAAATGGTCTCCCTCATGTTTTCTCCTTTTGAAGAGGACGTGAGCTGTGTTTAAAGGAGGAGAGGGGAATACCATTTTATATAAAATTACCAAAATGCCCTTATTAATGCCCCTTTGTGTCATCTTCTTCAATTTACCCGATTGTGAGTACTCTCATAAAGCCTTTCCAAACTCCGATTGACATGAAATTGTAACCTAAGATAAACCATCATGACATTTCCCCTTAATTTATGCTCAATAAATTCAAAATTACCACATTTATCACTAATTTGTCAAAATAAGTTTTTTTATCAGGGTTTAATATATTCTCATTTTTCTTATTCTTGTATCCAATGAAACTTGTCACTGGTTTTGCCAACGTTACGAGTTTTAAACTAAAAATCATAACTCTCATTTGGACTTCAATGATACCTTTAAATTTGTTTATAGAGATTATTCTCTCTCTCACATGACACATTTATTATCATTCATACTATTTATTCATTTATTTCATATCGAATCTCCATTACTCATCGAGACCTCATTACTTTGATCCTATTTTTTTTACGGGGGTTTACAATAATATTATATATTATATATATTAATTAAATATTATAAAAACATGTGGGCTGGACGGCCCAAATAACTGGGTTAAGTTGATCTCGGCCTAGAGAAATTTAGGATGAAACTGGCTTAAGAAGGAGCTGGGTTGTGACTCGGTCCTTAAGGAAGCTTGGGGTGGAGATGGGACCTATATGACCTGGGCCACGACTCGGCTCTGAAATGACCAAGGGGAAGAGATCCATATAAAATGGGTTGTGACTCGGCTCTAAAGGAAGCTGGGGTCAAGACCGGATCTATGTGACCTAGGCCACGACTCGAACCTGAATGAAGCTGGGGCTCAAACTGGACCCATATAACCTGGGCTTCAACTTGGCCCAAAAGGAAGTTAGGGCCGAGACCAAACCCTTACGAATTGGGTCATAACTCGGCCCAAAAGGAAGTTGGGCCCGAGATCAAACCCATATGAATTGGGTCGCGACTTGGCCCTAAAGGAAGATGAGGCCGAGACAGGACCCATATGACTTAGGCTACGACTCAGTTCAGAAGGAAGCTAGGGCTGAGACCAGACTTGTATGAATTGGGCCATGACTCTACCTTGAAGGAAGATGGGGCTGAGACTAGACCCATATGACCTAGGCCGCGACTCAACATAAAAATAAAAGGGGGGGAGCAATACTCGACCCATATAAACTGGGTCGAGGTCGACCCTAATTTTTGGTTAATTATTGGTGTTGCATGCAGAACGAGTTCTGCATACAACAATCGCAGTAGAAATCTCATGGAAGGTTGATGCAAGGCAGGGATGAAGGACCATCTGAGGTGATGAGGTTATGCGGTCATGCTGATGGAGAGAATGGTGTTTTTGTTGGTTGTTGCAATGGTGGAGGTTGATGTTGATGTTGTTACTACTAGTGCTGGAGAAGGAAGAAAATGAAGATGACGACGTTGATGGTTGTTGCCGCTGTGAAAGAAAATAGAGAAACAATTGGTGGAGAGGGAGAAGTATGGTGGAGAGGATGGTGGTCAAGTCAGCGATGACAATGGTGGTGGTTGAAGGCCACGACGAAGGGAGAAAGAAGAGAGAGAAAAATGTGGTGGAAACTAGGGAAGAAGCTATTTTTTTTGTGATTTTCATACCCCTTCCCCCCCACCCCTATTTATAGAAGATGAAAGAGGGTAATCTTGTATACATAGGACAAGAATTTCAGCTCTTGATTCCGATTGGGAAGAACCTCAATCATTGGTTCAAAGTAGACACCATAAACTGTCAAATTTGACAATTCGTGGTTGCCTGAGTTGTTCAATTTAGACCGGCACCGGGGATGCATTGGTGTCAGGAGAACTAAACATGTCATGCCCAGGGATCAGGGGTTGTCAGGTGATCATTTTGATTCAAGAGTTGCCAAGTTTGATGACGGTTAGAGGCATTAAATGCACCTACAAAGTAGTTTCCCTAAGTTGTTATTTTAGAGAAAATTAAAGAAGAAGATGATTAGTAACCAAAACGACATCGTTTTGGTATAGTTCATTTAGGTCATTTGATTTTTATTTTTTCTCATATACACCCCTAATTAGTTTGAAAATTTTAATTTTTCTTCAATTTCACCCTCGATTTTTGCCAATTAGGTCCCCATAGTTTGATTTTTTTATAAAATGGTCCTTGATTGTGAAAATTATCAATTTAACTCCTAATTGACCCCAAAATTTTATTTTTCTTGTAATTTTGCTCCTGATTTCAATCAATTAATTTGATAAAAATTAAATTTGGTCTCTTAAAATTCTAATCTTCTCATTTAAGTCCAAAATGGGTTCCCAAACTTAATGTTTTTCTAATTAAGCCCCTAATAAAATTATTTTAAACCATTTAAAGTATAATTAAGTCCTTACACTTGATTAAATCCTTCAATTGGACCCAAATTATTTTTTAAACATAATTAAAATTCAATTTGGCCTATGATTAAATCAAATTGGCCTATTAAAAATTA
>Ga0307513_10012352_pt1 | contig 10554 bp, 4 predicted proteins | sample 15_EM_MG_FD_202174 | JGI IMG/M metagenome (GOLD analysis project Ga0307513, IMG submission 202174) | Populus trichocarpa ectomycorrhiza microbial communities from riparian zone in the Pacific Northwest, United States - 15_EM | ecosystem: Host-associated > Plants > Roots > Unclassified | place...
GTTCATTTTTCTTTTTGGCGAATGGCTCGATCTCTTTCAAACGCTCAGAACAAGACTTTTCTTAAAATCTTCCCAATTCCAATGAGGGATGGCTAGCCAACCAATGAATATTATCCTTCAGCTCTCTGAGATTACGAAAAATATCAGATAAAAAAGTCACGCAATCCCCCTCGTCTTTAGAAACAAACGAGTATATACAGTTGTCTTCATATGCATTGATTTCGCATGATTTTGTCCGAACCACCTTCTATTCATCGGTCTATATTATGGATTGTGTTGGGCTGTACCTGCCCTGATCATTTCTCAGAGAACAGGCACATTTTACAAGCGAGAAACGGGGACAAAACAATGTCTCTTGCCACAAGTATTATTTCCTTTCCTCATTTTATTTAAAATACAAAATGTCATTTTACCACACGAGAAATAAAACTAAATTAACACTATTCAAATTGCTATGTTAATAATTTGACCTTTTCCGATGGTCATTTAAGATACCCTAAGGCAGCATTCGCTTCATTGTAATGAAAGAACGATCAAGAAGTCTAAACCAAGCTAAGAATGTTCTACTAATTAAAATTGAAACATAATGGCTTGAATATTGGAGCTTCTCCCTCTTCCTAATCAACCTTTCGGCACATTTCTTTCTAGGCTTCACAACACATCGGTCCTTAACCTCAAATTTCACCTTTTCAGAACCAGCCGGCTTGTCCTTCTTATCATGTCCCTCATCCAACGTTCCTCCATTGATTGTTATGTTCCTTCCCTTTGGTTTTTGAGTGTCGATCATTCCTCCAACCTCGTTGACATTAGCCCTCGCCTCTTTTTGTATCTGAATGCTCTTCTTCTCCTTCTGGGCACCAACTGAATTCGAACGAAGCTTCTTCCCCCTTTCTGGTCTATTTTTCAGACCAGCAGACCCTTGTGGTCCCCTCAACACATCCTTCTAGCATTCCATTAGGTCCTACTATTTGAGGTGTTAAGGTAGTGTTCATCGCTTGCAAAACAGTTTTAATACCATTAATGAGCAGCGTGTTTAGGAGTGCAGTTGCGGTTACTTTTCAAAGTGTTTTTTACTCAGAAATGTATCGAAATAATATTTTTTTTTATTTTTTAAAAATTATTTTTGACATTAGCGTATCAAAATGATCTAAATATACTAAAAAAATATTAATTTAAAACAAAGTAATTCTTTTGCCCTTCTATTTTTCAATTCCTTATATCTTAGTGGCCTAGCAGGTTTCATAAATGGTTTGGTGGTAGTGGGTAGTATGCCATTTTTATTGGTGTTTTAGAGTGTTGTAGGTCAATATTGTAAGGTTTCTATAACTGGATTGAAGAGAGTTCATTTTTATTGGTGATTTTAAGAATGAGTAGATGCTCTTCAGGAGTTATGGCAGTCATATTTATAGGAAAGGATATTTTCTTGTAATCTGGATAAATTGTAAGCTTGTTTTAGAGTTTTTCATTCAAATATTTTGACTAGGTTTTTTATCTCAATTTGTATCCCTCCTATAAAGAATACTAGTGTTTGTTTCTCATAAATTTCAACAATATTCCATAGTATATCAAAGTCTTGTATATAAGACTCCAGACATCTCACTTGCCTTATATTCATTAACCCTTTTAACGGTTCTTTTTAACCACCAAACCTAGCACACAATGCCTCCAGATAATAACTCTAAGTTACTTCTTGGTTACCATTACTCATTATAAAATTTTGGTGCCAGTGCAAGGTCATATCATCGAGGTAATATGATGTCAATTTCAGCTTCTCAGACTTTTCTCTCTTCCACCTCAAAGTATTGTTTGGAGTTATAAAACTATTTGTATATACCTTTTTCTTCAAACCCTGTAAGATCATGTCTGGGTTTGTGTAACTTATGGTGATTCATTGTACCCACCCTCACATGTCCAACAAGCTTGGGCATCAAAGTTGTTATCATGAAGAACTTGTTTGTCTTTGGCAGTGTTGGATGGACACGTGGGATGTTGTAAGGTCTGTAAAAGAGAGGCTTACTGGTAAGCTAACCCATTAATAAGGTTCCCTAGCTCTATGAATCCAACTTCATGTGTGATGATCTGGTGCCTTCCAATTTTTTATTATAAGATTCTAGCAGCTGCATCATTAGTGTGCTTGTTATTTGTTAACAGATTCAAGGGAATCCTCCGGTATCTTAATTTCTTGGGATCGAGTGTCATGCACCATTGCTCGAGTCTGAAGAGTGGGAGCTCTGATACCACTTGGAGTGAACTTAACTAAGATTATTCCTACTTGGAATGATTCCAAGCAACTAGGAGGATTTGATAGTTAGAAGGTAATGCGAGCAAAAAGATAGTGAAGAAGCATTCACCACTGTCAAAGAAAGACAGAAAGAAAGAAGAAGAAGAAGAAGAAGAAGAAGGGGAGAGAGAGAGAGAGAAGGGAGGAGAGATTCATGCAATTGCAAAATTATCCATCCATGCCTTTCATTCAGAAATGTAGACTAACAAATAGACTAACAAACTCTCAGCTAAGGCTACTAACAATTTCTAACAGTAACCACATGGCATGATAACATTGTTTCTTGTAACGAAATAAAACGGTGCATTTCCTTGACTCCCATTACTAACCCAAACGCTGTGTTTTCATGGCATAGCTAACGGTCATTTTATTCAAACATCATCAACCCTAATTCCCAATTCTTCCTTTGCCTCGGAAATGTTTTTATTCAAACCTGTAATCTTTGGGATGATTTATAAGAAAAAGTGGATACCATCTACGAGACCCAGCTGCCAGCCGGCCACCAGAACCACTAAACTATAGCCTGGATCCAAAAATACAGTTCCTTTAATAATAATAATTAAAAAAAATGCAAATTAAGCTGAGCAAGATTACACGGCACTAGATTTTAGATACTTTACGTAATTTGGCTGAGACTTTAAAAATCCGTTCACCGTTTATCATTTGGTAATTGCAAGTTTTCAGAACATAGTTTTCAGATTCCATCTAAAACATGCGTATCCTCAATTGCAGCGCAAATGATTTACTTCTATCTCAAAAACAAAGACTTGGCAAGCAATCCCTTTTTCGTTTTCTTTTTATTTTTCTCCAACTCCTTACATGCAGTCCTCAAGGAACACTACAGAATGAGGATATGTATGAATTTGTCCACAGTGTGCACAACGTACATGGTACAAAACCATATATATGCCACAAAAATCAGCAGCGAAGATGATGCTATCAAATAGAGAGAAATATGCCACACCCGAATCTTATAATTGGGTCACAACAGGTGATGAACATGCAACATCACAAAAAAGCTAAAAAGCAAGTTGGAACATAAGCTATAAATCATCAGAATGACTCAGTACAGAAGAAATTTGCAAGTTCTGAAAACTGCAAATGCAGCTAGTAACATTCAGCTTATTTGCCAGCAGAACAAGAAAAAATATCAAGTCTTCGAGAAAAAGCAGACATCCATTTGACCACCTGCCTGACCTCAGTACCTGTGTGACAACTTCTCCTTTTCCTGATAGTTTTGCACATACCTGTGCGGATTACAAGACAATGAAGCTGGGAAAGACAGTCAACTCAAGCTAACAGCAGCTAATAGCATAGAAAGACAGCAATGAGACGGCACAAGGTCTGAACACTTGACACATGACAACATATTCAGCTCAGAATGTGGTTATGGCATTAACATGTAGTCCAAAAAGCAGAACATTTCACTGATCTGAGAATCGTGCAACCTTTTTGGCTAAGTTATGGTGCAGTTAAGCAAATTCAGTACCCTTTGAACCATGGAATTTCTTTTCGAGTTCTCTTGCCGTCCATTCACAGATAGATATATGAAAATATGGATGAAGGGAACTATTACTTTGTCTAAAAGGTATTCACATCAATTAGCATAAAGAAGAAGGAAAACATAAAGGCACATCAGAAACCAGATTAACAAATCTGATGCATTAGAAACCAGAGGATAGAAAGGCTTAACCATGGTTAGCGTATTGCTCAATTCTGGAATACGAAGTTATCAAGTATTCCTTGATGATAAAGGGACAACTATAGATATACCTAAGTGCCCATCTCTTACTTGATATATGAGTAGCAACATAACGAAAATAGCACATGGAACTATTTTACCTAAGCAGTTTGAGTGTTCCCTTGATTTATGTTGAAAGGTGAGATCTTTTCTAGGAGGAGCAGATGAAACATACAAGCAAAAAAGATTAACCTGATAGTAAAATATGCTGGGTTTTCTTATTTTCCGTTATAAATGAGACTCAAAATTAGAAAAGAAAAGGAGAGGAAAAGAGCATTGGTGAAGGATATGACCAAGCATTCCGGTACTATATCGCAGAACACAATCAAACATCAACAATTAGTGTTAGAATTGATATAAATGATGTTTGGAGTTTTGAATTTGTGCGAAGTTAAGGGGTCGTCTGGTATCATTTCTGTTTTTAAAAAACCTTGTTTGTTTTTGTACAAAAAAAATGTAAACAAAAAACAATTGATTATCAAATGTTTTCAAAACCAAACAAAGTGAGTGATTGTTGGGAAAATTCGAAAACGGAAGCCTCAAAGGATACCAAAGGCGCCCTAAGAAACAAAAGGGTGGAAGCAGCAGCAGGTCAATAAAAACACAAAATTTGATTATCAAATGTTTCTTGCCTGGCATGAAACATAAGCAAGACACGTAACCTCGTTTGTTTTTGTTTCTTGTAAGAAAAAATGTAAAAAAACAAAAAAAAAATCTGATTATCAAATGTTTTCAAATCCAAACAAAGTGACAGTGATTGTTGGGAAAATTCGAAAACGGAAACCTCAAAGGATACCAAAGGAGCCCTAAGAAACAAAAGGGTGGAAGCAGCAGCAGCAGCAGGTCAATAAAAACACAAAATTTGGCAGAAAAAAGACAGTGGGAATTAATGAAGTAAAAAGGAAGAAAGCAGAGAACTTAATTTTATTTTTGTAGTTGCATGCATGCAGCAAGAAAAGGGGGTATTGTTTTTGTTAGAATATGCAAAGAAACACACTCTTTGCCCTCATCTCATCATCCAATATTTCTTCTGCCAGCATAGCAGAAATTAATTGCTTTTATAAAATAATTTTAAAATAAAGAATTAATTCATTACATAAAAATAGAAAATTGAATAATTGAATAATATATAAAGAGAGGAGAGGAGAGGAGGTTACGTGTAGACGCCGACGAGTGGACCCAGGAGAAGGGTGGCGCTGATCCAGTTCTCGGAGACTTTGTGGTGTATCTTGCCAGGCAGATCCTTCCATAGACCAGGCATTACCTTCTGCTGGAACGGTGACAGAGCGTACACCACCGCCTTCATTCTCACCGGTTGCTTTCCCATCCTTTTCCTTTTCTTGTTACTCCCGTCTCGCTTGCTGCTGCTGCTTCTAAACCCCCCGGTTCCAAGACAATCGCACCCTTACTCTTTCTTCGCTTCCTTCATTTATTGATTGAATAATCGGTGCCGGGTTTTATTTTCTAAAGCTGGTCCATTGGGCCACTTTATACATGATCCACCCAATTTATACCCGACATCTTAACCTTAACTATGTACCTAGGCTGTTTGTCATAACTTCTTAATTTATTTATTTTTTTAATTGTTTTGTATTTGAAAAATATTAAATTAATATTGTTTTTTTAGTGTTTTTTCATGGTTTTAACATGTCGATATCAAAAATTAAAAAATATATATATATTTTGAAGCTAAAATCTATTTTAAAAAACATGCTGGATCACAATATTAGATACTCTTAAGCGTTTTTTTAGCCTTATTCTAGTTGGAATAAAAAATATTATTTTTTATTACAATTCCACATACACAAACAAACCTAGCTAGCTAGGCGTTTGGGAATATAGTAACGACTACTTTTTAAAGTTTTTTTTTTCTCAGAAATACATCAAAATAATTTATTTATTTATTTTAAAATATATATATTTTTAACATAGCCTAAAACTCAACTCTCACTGCTTATTTTTATTTCTTTTTAAATTTTATTTAGTGAGGGAAAAAAAGGTATACTCTGCTGGTCGCTGTCCATCCATCGTTATTATCCTGTCATTGGAGATGTATCTCATCTCATCTAGTTTCGTCGCACATCCAGGAGGAGGTAAGCTAAGCGAGAAGATAATCAATGTAAGAAAGCAAATAAGCTAGCGAGTCAGTCCTTCCTTCATCCCCCCCCCCCTCCAAGAAGAACATGTTTGCAGCTAGCAACTATTGGCTTTGGCATTCCTTGTATTACAGACTGACCAGTAGTAGATTTGGTGATTTTTAAACATATTTTTTAAAAAAATATAATCACTCTTCTATGTGTATATATATACACTCTCACTACGACTGCAAACAAACAATTGCATTTTTAAAAAAAAATGAATTTCTATTTCCTTTCCAATTGTTTTTTGCTAGTGTTTGTTTTTTTGGCTAACAAAGAATGACCTGTTTCAAACTATCACCAACTCGCCAAACCATACTTGTTTGCAGCTAGCTGTACAGAATTTGACATGCCACCACCACTATAAGTAGAGCAGAGCAATACATAACTATATTTATGACATTCCTTCCAAGGAGTCTTTCAGAGATCCACCAAAGAGGAGATTGGACCGGCCGTATCAAACGTTGTTATTGACCGGTTTTGACCCGCTTCATTCCGCTTGAGGTGAAGGGAGAGACGCTGCCACTCCCACCTGGGCTGTCTTCCCTATAACTCAAATTCAGCATTGCTAGCTCTCGCAGCTGTTGCCTCTTGTACATATCCTGACACTCATCCTGCAATTTCAATCACACAGCAATCTCACTGTCTGGAACAGAAGGGTAGGAGACTACAAAACGTATGTGATACTAACACATGGATCTTAAGTAATATAAAATCAAAATACGAATGCCATAAGCAGAGAAAAAGGAGTCGGGATTCAATGAAAGGGTGCATCCGTAGCGCTGCAAGTTTGCCAGAGGATGTCTTCTAATTCTGATAGCATAATTGTTCCATTGAGGATGAGCGTACTGAGAAAAATATAAATAGAAGTCCATCGTCGTCCTTGATCATATGCTGGCCATGATAAACAAGCAGCATAGGCAACAAAATTTCTACTGATAACAATTGTGAGACCAGCATGTTGATAGAAAAAAAAATAACATGAATCAAATATGAGTCACATTCCTTAAACTGCTAGAAAAGCCGGATAGAACAACAGAAAAAGGATTGTATTCAAAGACATACCACAGGCTTGAGCAGTTCTTCTATGATTTCCTGTGCTTGTCTCAGTCTCGCATCAATAACGTTGGCATGTAATTCAGCCTCAATTAAAATGTGCAGCTGCTCGCTTAGGTGCTCGTAACCTGGCCTTCCTCTTAAAGACTCTTCCTTTGGAGTAAAAAAAGAAATGAAAACTCTGTTAAAACAGGGAGATTCAAGCTGAACCGTCTGGTAGCTTAGCATGTACATTGTTATGATGGATATGATAACAAAAAAGGCTTAATAAGTTTGACTGCCTTTACAGGAATCAAAGAGGCCACTCCCAAGCTAACCGCTATTCTGAAGGGAAAACACATTACCTTCTCTGGGTCTTTTATGGAACCTTTTCCTCTAATATACACACGGCAGCCCGTAGAAGCTTCCACTCGCTTTAGTGAATTTCCCCTAGGTCCCAGAAGCCGCCCGACAAAATTGAACTGAAGTCCACAAAGAAATCAGGCATTTAGTACATTATAGCCTTTTACTGTCTGAACAATACGTAGATATCAACATAATACATTCCAAAGTGAATGCATTGCTTACATTTGGATAGCTATCAACTGGAATATCCAAGCGCAATATTTTCTTCACAATATGGGAACTTGGGCTCGCCGGAGCTGCTTGCCAGTCTATACTCATCCCCTGTGGTCCTAATCTCTGTCATGTAATGAGGATGAGGCTATGAGTTCATGGTAGCGTAACCAATATTTCACGCGAAAGAAACAGAAAAAGCATGTGATGCAAAACCATGGTAAATCAATTTCATAGGTAAGATGCAAGGCATCACTTCGCAGCTAGTGATGAACAAAGGAGCTTGCTTGGCTTGACCAGCAAGCACAATGCCACAAATCTTGATGGAGCAGAAACCACATATGCTGAAACTCAGGAAAACTGAGCGAATGCCAGAAAATGAAAACTTAACCAACTAAAGAAGATTCATCTGCTGACTGGGGCAAAAAACCAGACCATTTTCAACCTACCAAAATATAGGTTCTTGATGAAAAGTAGCCCTCTGAAAACAAAATATAATCAGCAACTAGCAGTTCTTGTCTAGTTAAATTATAAAAAAGATGTAGATACATCATATTGAGGAAAACCGGTACTGCACTCTCATATCTGTTTTCATATCTTATTCTAGATATTTCAAATTCCATGCATTTTGTTCATGTAAATACACTGGTCTAGAATTTGACAATAGACCCAAGTATTTGGGTTAGAATAGAAAATCATTGACAGGAATGCCAAGCCGAAGAGGGATGCATTTGAGTAGTTGAAATACTTACTTCGTGTTGGAGTCCATTCCACCCATTGAAGCCTGTTCCTATATTATTTGGAATCATGTCAGAAGACGCCATAGGGCTCAGGCTTCCATATTGTAGTCTGTCAAAGTCACTGAACCCCTGGTTGGGGGTCCTTCCAGAGACCCTCAATATCTCTGCTAACATAAAGAAATACTTTAATTTCTTTTTTCTCTGGAATAACAAAATGAAAAATACTATAACCATTCTCCTGCTGAAGTTTACATGCTTATAATTTAAGTGGTCAAAGTACGTAGAGTACTGGAGTGTGATCAGCATAGAGGATATACACATTAACCACATGGCTGCTCAGGACCACCATCAATACTAGCAATCAGCAAGACGATATGAGTTAAAAAAACACCTTACTTAGCTTGAGATGAGACACGATATTGATTTATGAAATACATTTTAGAGAGATTCCCTTCAAATGTGATCCGTCACAAGCAAATAGAAATCGAGGATTTTTGCAATCAAAAGGCTGGTGCTTTATGTGCACTTCTTATATAACATTCATATTTTTCAAGAATAATAGAAATTAATTAGACATGACATCTATCCCTGAAAGTTGGACTGCTTGAATGTTTTAGACCATGACTCATTACAGTGATTGATTTTGCAAGCGTGAAGAATATAACAACTCACATGCCTCCTACTACTTCTAAATTATCCAAGAAACAGCTTGGCATGTTGTAAATTGCTTTTCCGCTAGATACACTGGGGTTTGCAACCTTAACATCACATGTAAGCTACTTTGATTGGTGCTTTATTCTCATCCATGGAAACCACAAAGTGTGAAACAGTCAATGCATAGTGGAGCGTAGAGATAGGACTCCATAGATTCAATCATGTTAAATCAATTGATTTCGCAAGAAGTAGCTTGACTAACATTGTCCAAGCATAAAAAAGGATTGAGTTTAAAGAGAACCATATACATATATCTCTCATCCATTCAAAAACAATTAAGAATGAGGGCTACAACATTCAAAGAAGCGCAGCATCAGGGAAAAATAAAATTTAAAAGGGAGGAAATCATGTTTTCTGGTTTTTCCTCATAGATATAACAACAATTATAAACAAGAGGGAAAGGGATTACTTAACATATATAGCACCAAGATCATGAAGAAATAAAAAGAATCAAAGAGATCGAGATTATATAAGAAGATAAAAGAAGAACCTTGATTCAAAAGTCGGCTACAGATAGGAAGGACTTGCATGAAAGGTTCAAACTTTTGGTGCTCCTCGAACAGCTCTGCCAGATATTGACCACTAGGAAAAGAAAAACCAGGAAAAAATCAATCAAAACTTTGAAACAAAGACAAAGAAGATAGAAGGAAATCGAAACAGAGATAGAAAACAAGTACCTGTCAACATCAGGGGTTGTTCTTACATGTGGAGATGCTCTTACAGGTGAGAAGTTGTGTGTGTATAAGCCTGACATGATGATGATGATTCTTATTGATAATCGTATAACAAAACACAAACACACACACAAAAACAAGGGAAATATGAAAAGGAGGGGGGGGTTGGAAAGGTGAGTCAGTCAGTCAAGGGGAAGGAAGGCTAAAAGAAGGGGAAGAAAAAGAAATAGAAGTAATAAATGGTGGTGGGCTTTTAGTAGCGCAGTAGTATTAATGGTGGGGTTTAAAAGAATGGGAACAGGGCTTCCTTTCTTGTACTCAACAAGGTTTTTACACAACATTTTACAGGTGTGTGAAATGAAAAGGATTGAAATTATTACCATTAAGAACAAAGCATGTGTAAAATGCCCAAAGTGAGGGTGACAGAGACACATGGATAGATGGACAGTTAAAAGAGAGAGAAAGGAAGATTTGCTGAGAAAAGGTGAGCGAGGGGCTCTAACATCTTAGCGACTGTGGATCACTCCCTTTCCCCCCTATAATCTTTAGGGTTTAATGCTGTTCTCACACCGGTTCTCTGAGATTTACTGATCAAATATTTAATAATAAAAGATGACGAGATTTTTACCATTCAAGGCGAGGAGGGTGGCGGCTT
>Ga0307513_10012353_pt1 | contig 10553 bp, 9 predicted proteins | sample 15_EM_MG_FD_202174 | JGI IMG/M metagenome (GOLD analysis project Ga0307513, IMG submission 202174) | Populus trichocarpa ectomycorrhiza microbial communities from riparian zone in the Pacific Northwest, United States - 15_EM | ecosystem: Host-associated > Plants > Roots > Unclassified | place...
GATCCTGTTCACTTGCCTGATAACCGACATCTGTATCCTCTTGCCCGAACTTCTTCTATTCCCTCCCTCCCACCCCCATGTATCCGCATTGTCTCCTCATCCAAACCCCTAATCCGTTCACCTTGATCTTTGCCTTTGACTTGCTCACGCCACGACTTCTCAATTATTCATGTATTTCCTGATATCTTTGACGATCAATAACCCAGCCCACACTGTAACCAACCACGTTCCTCCTTGTTATATCCTACTTGCATTTGTTTTTGTATTGATTACTTATATGTGCGCGTGTACCGGACTCTCTAGCCAACTATTACCCCATTGATATACGATATGGCGACTCGTTCCCGAACTTGTTGCCTTGCACCGTTTCAAATTCCATCTCCGCCTGCCTATTGGACGACTGGATTAGCTTCCGCTTTCGCCTGACTGATCATCGATCAAGGATCCCGGAAGCAACGCGAAGAGGTTGAAAAAGGGGAGGAACTTTCATCATACCGCGGTGGCCTTGCATCCGGAGACTTGTCCTTATCTGGCAGGTACTGATTAAGTGGCAGCCTGTTCAGGTAGCCGAAAAAACGGCACCGTGAGATGGGCTGGTCACGAAGTTGACAACGAGGCCGATATGAATCTTCTGTCCGTACCGATGCCCTTCATATTGGAGATAAGACGCCACGAGTAAGCGTGGTGGTCTTGGCTGTTCCGATGTGTACGTAGGCCTGTGGTCAATTGGTGTACTTGCGATGGACCGCAACGGGGGGTGGAGCGTCGGGTGAACCGAAGAGAGCGGAGGCCATGAAGTAGGCAGCGCGGGTGTCCGATCTGAAATGTGAGTAACGTATGTTACTGGTAGGTCGCCCACGCTCCATTTGTTTCCTTTTTTCGCTAGGAGCCCCAAATCCTGCACCCTTCCGAACACCTAGGAGTGCTGTTTAATGCCAACAACGCTTGTTTGATAACAAGGAGGCAAAATCTGCCGCTGGGGGACGAACTCTAGCGTTTACGCCAGGTTGGCAGGGCGCGTTGATATAGATCATCCCCGGGGCACGAGGGTTTTGCATGCACAGAGGGACACGACACGAATTACAAGTAGGGAACCTCCGCAGGTCATCTTCCGTAACGTACGAACAGTTCGATATAGCAAATTCGCTGTGGTAGAGGAACTAAAGTGAGCGCCAGGGAAGCGAACTGAGTGAGCTCATAGGTCGCAACCGAAACACGCAGAACCGTCCGTCTAGATAGCTGGATGGGACGGGAGACACTGTCTTTCGTCCAGGATTTGCAAAAGGTATTGTCGAAGCAGGTCTGTTCGCCATGCAAAGCTCAAATGGTGCGTGGTGACCACTATTCACAATGCTTTCTAGCTCGTTTGTTCCTTTAGTCTACGCCCAAGAGTGGTTAGATTATATCCCTATACTCGGGCTACGAATACAGTGCAAATACCAGTCGCGGTTGTAGTACTGCTTGTCAACTTGCCACGTTTTGATACAATACACTCACGACAAGTGGATTCACAGCAATCGGTTCGAGATTCCGGTTGCAGTAGCTAGAGGCAAACTCGAGACGAAGGATCACTACTAGCGCTTTCGTGATCCGCCTTCATGAGGGTGAAACAAACAGCAAGTGGGTTAACTCACCATGCTCGACTCCGCGTTGCCCGACCTGCGGGAAAACCTTCAACACTCATGTCTTTAGCTGAACGTAAGCATTAATGTTTGTAGAGGGTGCGATGCCGGCTCACTGAAAACATAAACATCCACTCCGTCACTCACGGTGTCGTTATGCGCGCGTGTGTGAAATCTGCAAGGATTCTTCCTTCGTCTTATTCTGACCAAACCCATAAAGCATACGTTAGATAGTTTAGAAGTATTCTCGTCCTTTTGGGGCGTCTTGACGTGTTTTCGCCGCCTTACCATCCATAAACGGCACAGTACAGCCAGAGGCACGAGAGACCAAGAGAATAACGTGATGCCGGATGTTCGAGCCGAGGGGTCCTCGACCCTAGAAGTAGGGCATTGCATTACGAGAAAGATGACTCAGCGAGTGAACAGATATAAAGCGAGATAATCAGCCAGGCGTTGGCTACAATGCGTAGCCTTCCACGAGGTTCCCCAAGGCCCACTTGGCCAATGTGGATAAAATGCCTGTTAAGTGATGCTGAGTGGCGAGGGGGCACGGGGCTAAAATACCCGACCCATGCTTGCACAGCCAATGACCAGTGGGGGTGGCGGTCTGAGAGTGAGAGAGTGATGCAGGCCACATCCCTGGAGCCACGTCCCCATGTCAGAGATCGGGTTCCCACGGTCGCTCATCATCCGATCTGCCAGTGGGTACGACATACAGGACCTGGGGCATCAAGGGGGACACATGTTCTCTGTCTCCCGCTGCTCGAGCAGAATCGGTTGTGTAAGCGTCTGTTTCCAGCTACGGCCGGCGCATGGTAGCTCGAGGACGCCTTCCTAGGTGATTGAGGCGGGTTGGTTTTAGCACCAGTGAAGGAATCTATCGGGGTTCGGTCATTACCGTGACCGCAGCATTTGGGTGTTTTTCTCCGATGAAGATTTTGGACTGTCCAATGATTATTTTTCATCCAAACGATGGATAATGCTAGACCTTTCCGCCCCTCTCCTCCTCGTCACCGAGCAGGCGAGCAGGTGAGCGGCATAGCAGTCAGAATTTACTCAATGACACCGGATCACTTGAGTTCATTGAGGCTCTTTGCCTGGGCTCAGTGGACCATGGTCGGAAGGTTACACGTGACGCATTGCGTCATTTTCACTTGCCGTCCGACCACCACCTGCCCCCTCCGGCGGTCGTCAATGGACACTCATTTCATCGATTTTTCCTGGTATCTTGGGTATCACGATGCCTAGTTCGCACGTCAACCAGCCTCAATCACAAGAGCAATCGTCAGATTGGTTTTCTTCCGACCCGGCCGTCTATGTCCAAGCGCTCGACGAGTTCGAACAATCACTGGCCCGACAGGACTGCCAACAGCAGAGCGACAGGGAACAAGAAATTAAGATCCAAGAAGTCCTGTCTCCATCGACGGCGCACAAACGGACCCACGGTGAAGTGACTGGCGACTACTTGAACTCGCATACCTATGGGGCGGCAACTTTCGGTGGCTTCGGAGAGTATATGACCAGGAAACGGGCGAAACTTCAGGTTCAGAACCAAACCCTCAGCTCTGAATCTCAGTTGGAGACCACTTCCAAAATCTTCCGGGGAGTAGGGATATATGTACGTGGTAATCCGGCTGTCCGAGTTGCAGGTTCCTGATTAAGAGTAGGTCGACGGTTTCACCATACCCTCAGTTCAAGAGCTCCGTAAGATGGTCATCGAACATGGCGGAGAATTTCATGCTTATCTGGACCGGAAGTCCCTAGTGTACGTCTCTCACCCTCAGCCCCAGCGTTGGCTTGACCCCCAGTAGGACACATATCATCACTTCATCCCTCACCCCAGTAAAAGTTGTAGAGTTCCAGCGAATGAAAATCGCAAGACCGGAATGGCTCGTCGAAAGTGTCAAGGCCAACAAATTGCTGCCATGGCAGAATTACATCTTCCGCCCTGAGAACCGGGTCCTACCATCGAAAAACAGAGCACCCGCCCAACAGTCTCTCTTCAGCTCCAAGGTCACGGCCGCTACCAATTCGGTCGCGGAGGAGAAAGACACTTTCCCGAGCTACGCAGCTCACAAGTCCAACCCGAACGCTGCTTATACAATCGAGAATCCAGAATGGCGAGCTGCGCACACGTCAGCCGCTCCGGACTTTATCGACGGATACTATAAGAACTCTCGACTTCACCACCTATCAACGTGGAAAACGGAACTCCGAAAACTCGTACAAGAAGCCCAAGAACGCGCCGAACAGGTTCCTCCCGGATCTTCTCCGAAGGACTCTGTTCAGGGTCTCACCTTAGCGGTTACTCCTCACAGTGATACGAAAACTATGGGAGTACGACCAGTGATGAAGTCCCCTTCGAAGAAAGTCAAAGAGAGGACTCAAGGCCGCGAGTTCGAACAAGTCGTCATGCATTGTGACTATGACGCATTTTTTGTCTCCGCGGGACTTCTCAACCGGAAGCACCTCCGAGACAAACCCGTGGTCGTGTGTCACTCTCAAGGCGATCAAGGCGGGGCATCGAGCACCAGTGAGATTGCCAGTGCGAGCTACGAAGCTAGGAAATTCGGTATCAAGAACGGGATGAGGTATCTATATCCCCCACCTCAATTTGATCTCCCCTCACACAACCTTCCTTAGTCTACAGCAGGCTAGAAAACTGTGCCCAGCAGTACAAACCATACCATACGAGTTTAACAAGTGTGTTGTTTCCTATAGGGGTTTAACATAAACGTTGACGTTAATCCCAGGTACCGCGAACTATCTCTAAAGTTCTACACGATCCTCATGTCTTATGCTGACGACCTCGAAGCGGTTTCAGTCGATGAGGCTCTCATTGACGTCAGCAGCATTTTCGAACACGTGGAACCCTCGCAGAGACGTGAATCAGTGACGGCCTACGCTGAGTCCATTCGAGCTAGGGTTAAGGAAGAGACAGGTTGCGAAGGTCCGTCACTGTCCGTTTCAGCTTCGGATTCTTGGAGCTGACTGATCAAACAGTGAGCATCGGAATCTCTTGGAACATCATTCTCTCGCGGATCGCATCTCGGAAAGCCAAACCAGCGAACTCGTTCCTCCTCGTGCCTGAGGATCTCCGATTGATTCTCGACCCTCTTGACATTAGAGACCTTCACGGGTTCGGGACCTCCACCAAACATAAAGCGGTGGAGAAACTAGGGACAAGCTTGCTCGGAGAGCTTATGAAGAAACCCAGGGGTGTCTTATGTGACGCATTGGGGAAGGGAACGGGCGAGATGTTGTATAATGCCTTGAGAGGTGTGGATGAAAGGAGGTTAGCATCGGACAAGCCAAGGAAATCCGTGTCCTGTGACATAAACGTAAGTGGTTTCTATCATTCTATCTTGCGGGCGATATGAAAACGCATCAAGTACGGAATAAGATTCCAGAATGATACCGAGGTTGATAGCTTCATACAAAAGCTTTCCGAGGAAGTCCACAAGAGGCTTAAGAAGGAGGACCTACGCGGAAGGTCTATCACGCTGAAGGTGATGAAGCGAGACCCATCTGCCCCCATCGAGGCAGCGAAGGTCCGTCTGGCATCGTTTCTACTCCTTCGTATCTCATCCATTATGTACCAGTTTATGGGACATGGTATCTGTGAGACCTTCAACAAACAGTCAACGCTCGTCGGTCGGGATGGGGGTGCAACGGATGATCCTCAGATAATCGTCAAGCAATCGCTCAGGATGTTACGCAGTCTTAATTTCGATCCCAGTGAACTCCGGGGGATTGGGATCCAGATCCAGAAGCTCGAGAAGACTACAGCTGTTGCGCAGACTGTTGGACAGAGCTTGATTTTGTTCAAGCCCAAAGGCGACGAGACGCCGAAGGACGTCTCCAACGATAAGGGAAAGGAAAGGGAGAAACGACTGACGACCCCTTGGCCTGTTCCAGTACGACCCAGTCCCAGTGCCGCCCCTGATCCTCCTGCGGAAATCCACCTATCTCCACCGCCGATTGACATCGGGGCAACAGAGGCGGAGGTAGAACAAATTTCCACCACCGTCGTGAAACGGACGACCGGGTCACTAAACCTTGACCTCCCGTCTTTTTCCCAAGTCGATATGTCCGTGTTCGATGCTCTTCCAGAAGACGTGAGACGGGAGCTCGAGGCCGAGTATTCTCGAAGATCTGCTCCCCCTTCAGTTGAAGTTCAGACAGCAGCGATCTCAACGACCGCGACGACGACGAATGCTGTTGCTGGACCATCGAGGCTGCCAGCCCCCGCAAAACGAGTAGCTTGGGGGGACATGGTACCCAAAAATGCCAAACGTATTGCCCAACAGCTCGCACCCAAGCGTGGTGGAGCAGTAGTTCCGCGGAAAGACCCATGGGAGGCCCTCAATAAATGGCTTGAGAAACCGAAGAAGTTCAAAGGGTCCCGCTCGGGACCATCTCACGCCGCCTACAATGCCTCGCCGAACGAACTGCGCTCATTAGGCATCGATCCCGAGGTCTTCAACCTTCTTCCTCCAGAGATCCGGAGGGAGCAATTGTCAGGGGCGAAGATCGCAATGGAGACAGGAGTCTTGCCTATCCTCACGGATGAGAGCAGGGCGGTCATCAAGCCGAAGAAGACCATGGTGATACGATACCCTCGTCTTCCTCCGCCGAAAGCAAAATATCTCCCTCAGCCGGTGTTAAAGATGCCAGGAGAGAAAAGGGGGTATCGTGTTTCTTATACCGAAGCGGACGATATCCAAGGGTTGGTAGAGAAGTGGGTCACAGGGTTCAAGAAGCACCCTCCAAATCAGAAGGACGTCGAGAGGTTCTCGAGGTGGTTATTGAGCTGTATGGACAGTAACAACACTGGAGATGTTGGGATGGAGAAGGCCGTGAAGGTCATGAAATGGTGGCTATTCCTGTTGAGGAGGAACTGGGGGTGGTTAGAGGGAATTGAACAGTTTGATCTGGACGACGATGAATTCGACGAGAGAGAGAAAGATGGATCGTACTACGAGAGGAAGCAGAAGCGGGAGGTCGGCAAAGCTTGGTGGATCGCGTTTCTGGCGGTCAAGGAACAAATGGATGCATGCAGCCGGAGGCGGTTTGGAGGTTGCATTTCGCTGAGATAGACGGATGAGCGTACATGTAATAGACGAGCAGTCCGTTTTGTTTGCAAACGTATATATTCCCACATAAGCGTACAAAAATTCCATACAACAAGAGGGCATGATATTAGATTGATAGGGAGAGACCTGCTACCGACCATGAATAGCTCCGAATCACCGCCAGGCTTTACAATTGGCTGAGGGTGTCCAAGCGATTTTACGAAATATTCAACCTCTACGGAGGGGGGTTTCGGGAACTAGAACGCCCCCATCAAGAACATCTTGAGTGTTGCCGATCCAGTACTTCCCAACACGTGCATTTCTTTATTGACGTTGTTTAGAAGCTGGATGTGAACAATTAGTTATACTAGGTGTTGTGCAGTGGTCATGGACTCACGGAGAAATTCCCTGTCGCACAAATCTTCTCTTTCTTGAACACACCAGATGTCCGGCGTAATACTTCGAAGGAGATCAACTGCCCGTGATACATTTTATCGACCTCTATGAGCCAACTTTCTGGATTGTTCCTGTGTGAGGCTTAGTGACAGCGGTGAGAGTATAAATGTACGAAACGCAGACCATGTATATTCGTCGGGGCCACTCCCGGCTTTTGTGGTCGGTGAAGTCGTGTGGTCCTTGTTCCCATACTTAAACTTGACGAAAAAGTGCTGTGACTTCGATTTGTTGAGCGTGATTTTGATGCTCTGAACCTGCAACTTCAATCTCCCCGGTAGCTCTTCTACCCCTGGCCCCTCACAACCGGCTATTGCTTGAGGGAGGGAACGGAGCTGCGAGAAGGTATTGGAAACTTGGGCAGTTGACGGGCGTTTCTTAGGATCCCTGCTCCAGCATTTCTTCAGGAACTCCCAAATTTCTTCATCATCCGCGGAAGGTTGTTGAGGCGTTTCCCCCGCCTGTATCTTCTGCAGCGTAATGGTATCGTTCCATTTGAAGTACGGCATGTTCCCCGTCAAAACCTAGGAGATCAATGTGAGATTTTACCCTTGGGTTAGATGATACAGAATGGTAAGAACTCGCCTCATATACTACCATACCCATCCCGTATACATCGCTCTCCCTGGTTATCAGGATTTTATCCTGGTCATGGTCTTCGGGCCACTGGATTTCCGGTGCCGAATACCGGTAGTTGTCGATATCCCCCCCAGATTGCATATGACCCGCAACTGAAGTATTTGGTACGGCCACGATCGAACTGCGGCCTGCGGTAGCTAGTCTTGCGGCACCGTTGTCGTCGATTAATATGTGACTCTGATGATAGCGTTAAATCTCATCAATAGGGTAAGGCTTTGCATACCGGCCTCAAGCCACCGTGAACCAGACGATTGCTGTGCAGGAAGCGCAATCCGCAGATTGCATCCAATAACTGTTCATGGACGCAGGTAAGTGTCAGGGGTATCTCGTTTGCCCGAATGTACTGGCCAGATCGAATCGATTGGTACCCGGATTCCTCTTCAGATGGTCCATGATATTCCCGTTGTCATACCAGGGAAATATCAGGCAAAAGTCGTCGGCGATCGTCGTTACCCCATAGAAGGGGAGAATATTGTTGTGCTCGACCTGCTTCATCAGCACCACTTCCTTATAAAATCGCTATCTTATCTGTCAGAATAACGACGAGCAACTCTCCCCCGAGGGCACGACACGCTTACGATTTTAATTGTCCGTAAATCAGAGCCGCTTCGAGGCGCCTTGAGAACCTTGAGAGCCACCACCTCTTCGTTGTACCTACCCTTCCAAATCTCAGCAACCTGGGAGGTGCGTTGTGGGTGGTCCCCCTCCCTCGTGACGCCGTCGAGTTTGTATGATGTCGGGATTGTGAGATGACGACCACACAGTCTCCGAAGTTCGATAGTGGCTTTCCCTTTTGACTTTGAAGCCCCACGCGCGAGCTCCTAGGGCGGGAGTACGATCAGAACCGGGAGGAGACATGATGATTTGTTTCACCTCGGCGATTTTATTGATGCGGATTTGTGCCTCTTCCAAGCTAGATGGGCCAGTCATTGTGGGAACGCAGGTGGGGGAATCAATATGCGGATATCCAGAGAGATGGTGTATCAGCGTTTGCGTGGTTTCTCACACCAAAGCTGAATCTTTTGAAAGGGAGATGTGGAGGAGGCATGGTTTAAGACAGCCCTGGACAACGTGTCGTGAAATGGGTGACAGGAATTCATCCGCCGTTCTCAAGGGTCGGAAAGGTAATTGGAGCAGGCCAATTACGAAACAACATGTGGTGGCCGATATCAGACACGATCCCCGATGGTTGGCGACAAGTTTGGAATCCCGCCGTTTGGTGAACCCGGAGGATCATCGATGAATGGTCAAATGATCCTACACGCTGGATGAAGCTCGGGTGACGTGGGAGATAAATCCATTACCCCAAAGAGCCGGCCAAACTCACGGACGGGCTCGAAATGTGCAAGGTCGACACACCGATGCAGCGTGTCGTGCGGTATTGTGCTGGACGCAAATCAGTACCAGATTAGGGCTGAATTGAGGAGGCACATGAGTGACCCCCATCGCCTCATCACCATCCCTATGAATAGGTAAAGTGGTGGAACTTGAAGTAAATGAACGCAGACGGGCGCGGAGGTTGGGAGTTCCGGACCGGAGTGTCGGGTGGCCCAGCCGAAGCCGGCGACGAGTGGAGTTCCTTCTGAGTTTCAAATATCTCGGCACTAGCACAAGTACGGAGGGCTGCGTTTTTCCAAACGGAGGGGGCGGCCGGGTTCAAAGTGTTTACCTCGATAACAACATAACTAATGCGACGGCAAACAGGCGGACTGGCCTAACAGAGGCATGTGGGGGGTGGGGGGGACAGGTGCAGACCCGATGTGAGGATGAACTTGACCCTGATCGATGATCCTTGATTTCGATACCGGCAAAGTGCTGATGAAACGACATAAGCCGATATTACACAGCCCTGTGAAGATGTCATCTCCAGTAGTGCTTGGTCTACGAGAAATGAGCACGTACATCAGCTGCACGGTGATCTTTGCTCCGCTGAGGCCCTTGGCATGTTGTACATCCATCTCAGCGGAGAGCTCCATCGTGGTCACCCCCAACTACACATCTACATGAGTAGAGTAAAAAGACTGACAGAGTACTGAGCGTGGTTCACCGAAAACTTTCCGGCACCTAAAACCTCTCGTCGTCTGAAAAAAGTACGATGGAACAGTCGAACGTTGATCACTTGACCGTGACACTGCTTGTCCAGAGTAATTGGCCAGCTCTCATGGTCGTTCCTGTGGGTGTCTATGAAACAGGGGCGACGCTAAAATTAAGGAATTTCCATACCAAGCATATCTGTTCTCCCCGGCAACTGTGGCACACGATGTTTTATGGGTGTGGGATCCATACTGGAGCGTGATATAAGGATTGATTTTCCGTTGCTTTTCCATGCTAATGAGGACATCCTTCATCTTGAGTTTGAATCGCACGGGGGTTACAGCCCTAGTATCCCTGGACTGGCACGCCTCACGGAGTACACTCAGAACATGGCTTGAGTCGGGGCGATGATGTGGTTCCCAATCCCAGCACTGCTCCAGCAGCATCCAGATGGAGCTCGTGATCCCCAACGATACCGCATTCTCGGGTTTCCTGGGTCGTTTTCCCTTCTGTATCTCCGTCAACACCCCAAAGTCAGTGTACTCGCGAAAGGGGATGTCGCGTGCCAGAACCCGTGTGGAGATGAGAGACCAGAGGAAGGCAAATGGGTTACAGCACTCACTTCATAAATTACCATCCCCATCCCATATATGTCGCTGGGCTTCGTAGCAACAACTTTCGACATTTCATATTCGTCAGGACGTTGAAGCTCCGGGGCAGCCCACCTCCA
>Ga0307513_10012354_pt1 | contig 10553 bp, 7 predicted proteins | sample 15_EM_MG_FD_202174 | JGI IMG/M metagenome (GOLD analysis project Ga0307513, IMG submission 202174) | Populus trichocarpa ectomycorrhiza microbial communities from riparian zone in the Pacific Northwest, United States - 15_EM | ecosystem: Host-associated > Plants > Roots > Unclassified | place...
CCCGTGCCCGTCGGCGGATACCAGCGGAGCACGAACTCCTTGTCGGCCGGGGAGAGCGTCCCCGGAGGCACGACCCCGGACCGGAACTGCTCCGGCTCCAGGATCAGCCCCGCCGAGAACGGATACTCCATGATCGACAGCGGGTCCCAGACGGAGCCGTTGACCTCGTCCGGGTCGAGCTTGCGCAGAATGTTGAAGTACGTCTTGTCGCGGCCCCAGAAGTTCGGCGGCCCCGCCAGGTCGTCGTACACCGCCTCGTCGTCCCAGTGGATGCCGGCGAAGGGGTTCTGGTGCTCGTGCAGCAGGCCCAGGGCGTGCCCGATCTCGTGCAGGGCCGTCGCGCGTTCCCCCGGCGCGGTCAGGTCCCACCCGAAGTTCATCGTGCGCCGCCCCAGGCCCACCGACAGTGCGTCCCGCCCGACCGTGGAGTACGAACCGTCACCGGTCTGGAATCCGATGCGCAGTTCGGCCTCCGATCGGTCGCGCACTTCCACGAAGGACAGCCCGATCCCCAGGTCGAGCCATTCCCGGAAGCAGTCACGGACGACATCGCGCTGTGCCTCGGCGCCGACCCATGACTCCCACCGGGTCTCCCCGGTCCCCGGCAGGGGGATGACCGAGCCGTCGCTGTCCCGGTCGAAGAAGTAGTAGTGGAGCACGGTGCCGTTCACCCACATCAGGCGCCCGGAGAGGAGCGCGCTGAGCCGCTCGGCCGGCAGCCCCGGGGCGAACGTGGGGGCCGGCTGCTGCGGGAGTGAGCAGAACCGTGCGTTCATGGGGAACAGGTTGCGGCTCACAGGTGCTCGGGCGCCTGAGTCGGGGGCTACTCAAGTCGGCCTGTATCAAAGCTGAGTAGCCCGGCTCTTGTTCAACGTGATGACTTCTCTACGGGACGCGAAGACCCTGGAACTGCCCTGGCCGTTCACCGGCCGGGACGACGAACTGGAGCTGCTGCGCCGGTCGTTGGCGGCGGAACGGCACGGCGTCGTGGTGACGGGTCCGGCCGGACACGGCAAGACCCGTCTCGTCACGGAGGCGGTCCGGGGCACCGACTGCGCCAAGGTGAGCGGCACGCCCGAGACCCGGAGCATCCCCTTCGCCGCGTTCGCCCACCTCCTCCCGGAGGGGGTCACCCTGCACCGCGCGGTCCAACTCCTGTCCGGCGTACGGACCTTGCTGGTCGACGACGCCCATCTGCTGGACGACTCCTCGGCCGCCCTGGTCCACCAGGTGGCGGTGCACGGCCGCACCCGCCTGTTGGTGGTGGCGACGGACGGCACCCCGGCACCCGGCGCGGTGTCCCGCCTCTGGACGGGCGAGGTGCTGCCGCGTCTGGCCCTGAAGCCCCTGCCCCGCGAGGAGACCGCACAGCTGATCGCGGCAGGCGCCGGAGCCCCGGTCGAGCCGCTCACCGCGCGCCGCCTTCACCACCTCTGCCAGGGCGACCTGCGCCTGCTGCGCGACCTGATCGGGGCGGTACGCGAGAGCGACGGACTGACCCTGAACTCGGACGAGTTCATGTGGCGCGGCCCGGTACCGGTGACGCCTGCGGTACGCGAGCGGACGGACGAGGCCCTGAACCGCGCCTCCACCGAGGAACGGCACACCCTCGAACGTCTGGCGTTCAGCGAACCACTCCCACTGGACCTCGCGGACCTGGACCTAGAGGCCCTGGAAAGCCTCGAAGCCGACGGCCTGATCCACGTGGACGCCCTGTCCGAAGAGGTCCGCCTGGCCCACCCCCTGTACGGCCCCGTGCTCCGCGCGGGCGCCGGCCAACTCCGCGCCAGGCGCCTCTCCCGCACCCCGGCAGAGTGCGCGGCGGCCCTGAACGCCGAGCGCGCGCAACTGTCCGCCCGCATCGAGCGCACGGACGTCCAGGACCCGGCGGGCCCGGTAGGAGACTGGCTGGCGGCTGAAAGGGCGGTCCCCGCCTCCTACGCGACCGTCCGGTCCCGCTTCGCCCGACTGCGCGGAGAGCTGCGCGAGGCCCTGTCCTGGGCCCGGGAGGGCCTGCGCGGCACCCCGGACGACCCGTCCTGCCGTACGGAACTGGCGCTGGCGGCAGCCCAGTTGAACGAGGTCGCGACACCGGACGAGGCGCCCTCCGGCCGGGCGACCACCTGGCTGCGTGCGGCACACGGCGACACCGCAGGCGCACTGCGGTCGGCCACGGCCCCCGAAGTCAGGGGCGAGGGGGAGGCGTACGTCCTGTACGACGCCGTACGCCTGGGGGCCCCGCACCTGGTGGCGGACCGTCTGGCCCAACTACCCCCCGAGGAGGCGGAACCCCTGGCCCGGCACGCCGACGCACTGGTCCGCCAGGACGGCCCCGCCCTGGACCGCGCCGCCGAACTCCTGGAGCGCCGGGGCCTGTTGCTCTTCGCCGCCGAGGCCCACGCCCAGGCCGTCCCGGTGCACCGCGACCCACGCGCGGCGCGCAGGTCCCGCTCCCGAGCAATGACCCTGGCCCGCCGCTGCCAGGGCGCCCGAACCCCGGCCCTGTCCGCGCTGACCCTGGGCGAACTCACCGCCCGCCAACGCCAGATCGTCACCCTGGCGGCGGCCGGCCTGAGCAACCGCCAGATCGCAGACCGCCTCACCCTGTCCATCCGCACGGTAGGAAACCACCTGTACAGCGCCTACACCCGCCTGGGCGCAAGCGACCGGGCGGCTCTGCCGTGGCTTCTGGACGAGCCCCCGGCCGCGCAGTCGGCATGACGGACGGCTGCGACGCGTTCACGCCGAGCCGAACGCCGAGAACGCCCACCCCGTCGCCTGGTGCGTCGCATCGCCGGGTAGTGCCGCCCGTGCGTCGCGCAGGGCCTCCGCCAGGGAGAGGCCCGCGCTGAGGCCCTTGTGGAGGGCCAGCATCAGGGGGACCACCGCCGCGTCGTTGACCGGGGCGCTGCTCGCCACCACGCCTGCCGTGCCCAGGGGGAGCAACGCCGTTACCAGGCCCAGGAGTTCGTCCGCGCCGACTGTCGCGAGGCGGCCGGTGTCGCAGCTCGACAGGATGATGCGGTACGGGCTGCGGTCCAGGCGTTCGAAGTCGTGGACGATCAGTGGGCCGTCCGCCATGCGCAGTGACGAGAACAGCGGGCTGTCCGCCCGGAACGTGCCGTGGGCCGCGATATGGGCCAGTGCCGCCCCGTCGAGGGCGTCGAGTACCGCCGGGACCCGTGCGCCCTCGTGTTCCAGGACCGTCGGTCTGCCGTAGCGGTCGACCAGGTCGGGGACCTCTGCCCCGCCGCTCGCCAGGCCCGGCCCTCTGACGAGGACGTGTCGGCCGCCCGGCGGAGGGCCCGTCTCCTGCGCGCGCAGCCAGCTGCTCGCCGACGGGGACACGCTGAGCACCCGGTCGCGGAGGGAGGGGAGCAGGGCCCAGGGGACCCGGTGGAGCCTTCCCGGCGGGACCACGACCACCGGGCCCGTGCCCAGGTGCGGTACCGCCGCGCCCAGCAGCAGTTCCTCCAGCTTGCGGCCCGACGCCTCCAGGATCGGCAGCCTGCCCTCTGCCCCCGGGTGCGCGAGCCGTCGGAGTCCGGCTTGTACATGCTCGGCCTCCGTCACCGCGTCCGCCAGCCGGCCCGCCTCGAAACGGCGTACCTTCCCCTCGCCGCACAGCAGCACCTGCACCCGGCCGTCGACCACCGCGATCTCGATCAACCGCCCACCCCCGCCCAGGCGTTCGAGCAGCCGGGCCGGGTCGAAGCGGTGCCCGTCGCCACCGGACCCGCCACGGATGTGCAGGGTGCGGGAGCGCACCTCCCGTTCCAGGCGCCGCTGTTCGCGTTCCAGCGCCGGCACCGGCCGACCGTCGATACGGGCCTCCTCCGCGCGGGCGGCGATCTCCCGGAACGCGGTGAGGCTCTGCCCGAGCGCCGGATCGTCGGGCGGCCGGGTCGGCGGCGCCGACAGGACCGTGGCCCGCCACCGCTCGCTCCACACCAGCAGCCGCCGAGGACCGCCGGACTCCAGCGACGCCCGCTGTGCGAGGGCCGCCAGTTCGGCGCCCTGCGCCGTCGCCCGGGCCCGCAGCTCCGAGGCGCCGAGCGTCATCCGGTGGTCGTCCAGGACGGCGAGCCCGCGCCGGCAGGCCTCCAGCACGCCCCGCCCCGACCCGGCCGCCTCCGCGCGCAACGCCTGTGCCGCCCAGCCCGTCATCCGCGCCAGCGGCGGACCGACGCGCCGACTGCGGGCGGCCACCTTCAGATGCTTCTCCGCGTCCTCGGTCCAGCCCAGCGCGAGCGCGATCCGCCCCGCGAGCAGCGACGCCTCGGGCGCGGACGGCGAACCGAAGGCGGCGAGCCGCTCGGCCAGCGCCGCCGCGTCCGCGACCAGCCGCCCCGACTTCCGCCCGGTCGCGACCCGCGCCTCGATCAGCACCAGCCGCGCGTGCGCCTCCCACCAGCTGCGCCGCTGCCCGGCGAACAGCCGTACGGCCACGGCCGCGCGGGCGATCGCGGTGTGCGGATCGTCCGCGAGCCGGGCGGCCTTCGCGGCGGTCAGCAGCAGCTCCGCCTTGCGGGTGCTCTGCCCGCCGATCCCGTCCAGCTCGGCGATCGCCGCGTCGGCCTCCGCGACCGCCTCGGGGGCCAGCCCGGCGGCCATCAGCACCTCGCAGCGGCGGATGTAGAACACGAAGATCGGCGTGCCCAGCCGGTCGTACCGCTCGGCCGCCTCGTCGAACAGCCGCAGCGCCGCCGGGATGTCACCCGCCCGGTACGCGGCCAGCGCCCTGCTCTCGACGACGTCCGCCTTGTCGTGGTCCTGCCCGGTGGTGTCCCACATCTGCTCGGCGGCGGTGAAGTCGGCGTCGGCCCGCTCGGGACGGCCCAGCGCCAGATGCACGGTGGCCCGCAGGGTCAGCGCCCGCGCCGTCCAGATGACGTCGTCCGCCTGCCGCAGCACGGGAATGGCCCGCCGTACGTCGTCCAGCGCCTCGCGGTGATGCCCCAGCACCCACCACGCGTACGCCCGCCGGTACAGCACCCGCGCGCGGGTGTGGCCCGTACCCCGGTCGACGCCCTGCTCGAACGCCTCCAGGCCCTGCCGGGTGCGCCCCGCGTGGACGAGTGCCACGCCGAGCGTGCCGAGGACGTCCGCCTCGCGCTCCGCCGAACCGGCTTCCGCCGCCAGATCGCGGGCGCGCCGCAGATGACGCAGGGCGATGCGCATGTCGCCGAAGTCCCGCTGCCACAGACCGATCACCTGATGGGCGACGGAGGCGTGCAACGGCGTCGGATCGTTGCCGAGGACATTCTCCGCCCGCGCAAGCGCGTCCTTCGGGCGGGCGAACACCATCGGCAGGAGTTCGAGAACCGTGTCGCTTCCCGCAGTCACTTAACGGATGGTAGTGCTCCGCGCCCCGCGTCACACAGGTTTGGCCATGGACAACTCACTGTCCAACGCTGATGGACCCCTGTATCAGGAAATGTGCCGCGGCGCCTGTATCACGCGCCGACCTCGCGGCTCTCATTTAGTGCAACAAGGGATCGGTTCTAGGGGGAGGACATTCCATGGCACCGCAGCGTTTCCAGGAGCAGTTCGACCACATCCAGCGCTCCATGCCCGGCATCGAGCTGGCGACGGGGCCGGACGACGCGGCCGAGTTCATCTACGAGAAGGGCGTCGTCCTGGCCCGCGACGGCGAGGAGGCCCGCCTCGTCGAGGACACCGTACGCGCGCACTTCACCACCTTCGCCGGCCTGACCGCCGACGAGGTGCGCCGGGACAGCCCGGAGACCAACCGCTCGGGCATCACCCGCATCCGGGTCGGCGACCCCGGCCGGGGCGACCGGCGCGGCGACCGCGCGGTGGCGGGCGCGCTGCGCGCGCTCAGGGAGTCGGAGGGCAACGCGCGGCGGCGCCTGGTCAGCCGTAACCACGTGGTGCACATCGCCCCCGTCAACGCCTGTCCCGGCGACGAGCCCGTACCCGTTTCGCCCACTGCGGGACCCAACCCGGCCGTGGCCGAGAGCGGCTACGACGCGGACAACGCCGTCGGCGTCCTGGTCATCGACACCGGCCTGATGCACGACTACGCCTCCTACCCGGCGATGGCCCATGTCCAGGGCGACACCCAGATCGACGAGTGCGACGGGAACGGTGTGCTCCAGCAGTACGCCGGGCACGGCACGTTCATCTCGGGGCTCGTCGCGGCGGTCGCCCCCAACACGAACATCGTCTCCCGCAACACCCTCAACGACGCCGGCGCGATCCTGGAGTCGGAGTTGGGCGACAAGCTGTTCGAGGCCGTCGAGCGCGACGGCTGGCCGCCCCTCATCAGCCTCTCCGCGGGCACGTCGAACGGCAGCACGGAAGGCCTGCTAGGCCTCGCCGCGTTCATGGAGGCCCTCCGCGAGCAGCCGCGCACCCTGCTGGTCGCCGCCGCCGGCAACAACGCCAGCGCCACCCCCTTCTGGCCCGCCGCCTACGCGGACAAGCCCGAGTACGCCCAGTCCGTGATCTCGGTCGGCGCCCTGCGCAGCGACGGCGAGTTCGGCGCCTGCTTCAGCAACCACGGTCCCTGGGTGCGGGTCTACGCCCCCGGCGAGCGGCTCACCGGCCCGCTCACGGGCTTCCGGACTCCGGTGCCGTACATCTACCAGCACAGCACGTACGACTCCTGCCGCCACGAGTTCACCTACGCCTGCACCTGCCAGGCCCCCCAGCACCTCGGCGTGCTGACGGGGGAGTACGAGACCACCTCGGGCACCCCGGACCAGGCGCAGTTCGAGGGGTTCGCACAGTGGAGCGGCACCTCGTTCGCCACCCCGCTGGTCGTCGCGATGATCGCCGCCCACATGACCGCCCACAAGGAGACCGACCCGCGCGCCGCCCGACAGCAACTCCTCGCGGCGAACACCGAGTTCGCGGAGGTCCGGGGCGCGGTCGTACCCGCGCTCCGCCCGCCCACCTGGAGCCCGGTGCCCGTCGTGAACATCCCGCCCGCCGTATAGAGGTCAACAGGCCTCCGTACAAGGACCAATCGAGTGAGGACCATGCGCAGGACGAGTGGAGCACCCCCTTCCACGGCGTACGATGACTTGCCGTACACGAGGGGTGGGGACGTGGACCGAGCTGCGGTCGGCGCATTGGTCCAAGCCGCCGTCGACGGCGACGCGGCGGGCTGGAAAGCGCTGGTGGAAGGGTTGAGCCCGCTGGTGTGGTCGGTGGCGCGCGCCCACCGGCTGTCCGACGCGGACGCGCACGAGGTGTACTCGACCGTCTGGTTCCGCTTCGCCCAGCATCTGGGCCGCATCCGTGAACCGGAGAAGGCGGGTTCGTGGCTCGCGAGCACCGCCCGGCACGAGTGCCTCAAGGTCATCAAGAGCGCCCACCGGATGACACCGACGGACGACGCCCAGCTGCTCGACCGGATCAGTGACGACCGTACGCCCGAGCAGTGGGTGATCGAGTCCGAGGAGTCCTCCGCCGAGGCGGAGCGCATCCGGAAGTTATGGCAGGAGTTCGAGGAACTGGGCGCCCGGTGCAGGCAGTTGCTGCGCATCCTGATGTCCGCGCCGCCGCCCAGCTACCAGGAGATCTCCGCAGGCCTCGGCATCGCCGTGGGCAGCATCGGCCCCCTGCGCCAGCGCTGTCTGCGCCGGCTGCGGGTCCGGCTCGCCGCCCGGGGCGTGCTGTGAACGACAACGCGCACGACAGCGACGGATTACCCCACGACTCCGACGACTTGGACGGCACGGCCGACATGAACAGCACTGATGGCACGGACGACCCGGACGGCTTCGACGACGAACTGGACGGCGAAACCGACGACTTAACCGAGTTCGAGGGCGACGACTCACTGGACAACGACCTGCTGGAGGAGACCCTGCGCCAGGCCGGGGCCATCATGGACCCGGTTCCGGCGCAGCTCCAGCAGACCGCCGTCGAGGCCTACACCCTCTACTCGCTCGACACCCAACTGGCCGAGCTGACCTTCGACTCGCTCGTCCACGGCATCCCCGTCAGAGGGGCCGTGGACGCACCCCGCATGCTGACCTTCCGCACGGGTGAGCTGACGGTCGACGTCGAGGTGACCGCACACGGTCTGATGGGCCAGGTGCTGCCGCCCCAGGAGGCCAGGATCGAGGTACTGAGCGGCCCACAGCTCGCCTCGCCGCCCAGCCTCACCGCCGACGACATGGGCCGCTTCACCGGCGAACTGCACGTCAGCGGCCCGTTCGCGCTCCGGCTGCGGACGGACGCGGAGGTCGTCGTCACGGAGTGGCTGCGCGCCTGACGCGAGCGCGGCTGTCGGGGGCGGGATCCACAGGGAAACCCGCCCCCGACCATTGCCCTCACCCCGCCGCGACCAGCGGATAGTGGCAGGCGACCGCGCGCCCCGAGGCCGTCGTGGTCAGCCGGGGCCGCTCCACCGCGCACACCTCCCGCGCGTACGGACACCGTGTGTGGAACGCGCAACCGGCCGGTCTGGCCACCGGGTCGGGTACGTCCCCGGTGAGGACGATCCGCTCCCGGCGCGGCGCGTCCGGGTCGCCGGTCCCGTCGTCGATCTCCGGCACCGCCGACATCAGCGCCTCGGTGTAGGGGTGCGCGGGAGCCCCGTACAGCGTCTCCGTGTCGGCGAGTTCGACGATCTCACCGAGATACATGACCGCGATCCGGTCCGAGACATGACGGACAACACCCAGGTCGTGGGCGATGAAGACGTACGTCAGCCCGAACTCGTCCTGGAGATCGGCGAACAGGTTCAGCACCTGCGCCTGGATCGACACATCGAGCGCGGACACCGGTTCGTCGGCGACGATCAGCTTGGGGGAGGTCGCCAACGCCCGTGCGATACCGATGCGTTGACGCTGGCCGCCGGAGAACTCGTGCGGGTAGCGGTCCAGATGGGCCGCCGCGAGCCCCACCACGTCGAACAGCTCGGCCACCCGGCGCCGGACGGCGGCGCCGTCCCCGTACCGATGGATCAGCAGCGGCTCGGCCACGATGTCCCCGGCGCGGCGGCGCGGGTTCAGGGAGGCCTGCGGGTCCTGGAACACGAGCTGCATCCCGGGCCGTACAGGGCGCAGCCGGCGCGCGGACAACGTCGTGATGTCCTGCCCGTCGAACTCGACCCGCCCGCCCGTGATGTCGGTGAGCCGGACCAGACAGCGCCCGAGCGTCGACTTGCCGCAGCCGGACTCGCCGACGACGCCGAGGGTCTCACCCCCGCGCACCTCCAGCGAGACCCCGTCCACGGCCCGCAGCACCTTGCGGTGCCGGGTGAAGGAGTCGCCGCGCAGGGGGTAGTGCTTGGTGACGTCCGTGGCGCGCAGCAGCACGTCGGCGTCGCCGGTTCGGGCCTGGGGGTCCGTGGTCACGGCGCCGCCTTCCTGTCGAATGTGTCCGGTGTGGAGTGCGCCGTACGGGCTGTTCCGCGCTCCCCGGCCGGCAGCCAGCAGGCGTCCCGGTGGTCCGACTCGCCGGTGAGGACCGGGCGTTCGTCGCAGCGGTCGTGCCGGGCCGGGCAGCGCGGCGCGAACGCGCACCCCTCCGGGACACTGTCCGGCGACACGGGCACGCCCGCGATGGTGGGCAGCCGGCGCAGGCGCGGACCGCCGACCCGGGGCACCGAGTCGAGCAGTCCCCAGGTGTACGGATGCCGGGGACCGTGGAACACGGCCCGGCGCGGGCCCTCCTCGGCGGCCCGCCCGCCGTACATGACCAGCACCCGGTCGGCGACCTCGGACACCACACCCATGTCGTGGGTGATGATGACGACCGCCGAGCCGCGCGCGTTCAACTCCCGCATCAGGTCGAGGATCTGGGCCTGGATCGTCACGTCGAGCGCGGTGGTCGGCTCGTCGGCGATCAGCAGCGCCGGACCGCAGGCGAGGGCCATCGCGATGACCGCCCGCTGCCGCATCCCGCCCGAGAACTCGTGCGGATAGGCGTCGACCCGCGAGGAGGCGTCCGGGATGCCCACATCCGACAGCAGCGCGACCGCCCGTGCGAGCGCCTCCTTCCTGGACACCTTCTCGTGCGCCCGGATCTGCTCGGCGATCTGCCAGCCGACCGTGTAGACCGGGGTCAGCGCCGTCATCGGGTCCTGGAAGACCATGGCGATCTCCCGGCCGCGCACCGACCGCATCTCCTTGTCGGGGAGGGAGAGCAGGTCCCGTCCACGGAAGAGGACTTGGCCCGTGACGGTGACGTTGGGACTGGTCAGCAGCCGCAGCACCGCCAGCATCGAGACGCTCTTGCCGGAGCCCGACTCGCCGACCACGCCCAGGATCTCGCCGGGCGCGACCGAGAAGGAGAGCCCGTCCACGGCGGTGACCGTGCCGGTGCGGGTGCGGAAGGAGATCCGCAAGTCCCGTACGTCCAACAGGGGTTGCAGTGGCTCAGGCATGGCGGGCCCTCGGATCGAGTCGCGCGTACAGGATGTCGACCAGGGCGTTGGCGAGGACCACGAAGAACGCCGCGTACATGACCGTCCCCATGATCACGGGCAGGTCCAGGTTCTGCAGCGCGTCGAAGGTGAGCTTGCCGACGCCGGGCAGGCCGAAGACGACCTCGGTGAGCAGGGCGGCCCC
>Ga0307513_10012355_pt1 | contig 10552 bp, 9 predicted proteins | sample 15_EM_MG_FD_202174 | JGI IMG/M metagenome (GOLD analysis project Ga0307513, IMG submission 202174) | Populus trichocarpa ectomycorrhiza microbial communities from riparian zone in the Pacific Northwest, United States - 15_EM | ecosystem: Host-associated > Plants > Roots > Unclassified | place...
CCGCTGGCCTCATGGCGTTGGGTGGGCTGCTCGCCGCCAGCGACCGGCGCTACAAGACCCGTGTGGCGGCCGCTGAGGCCAGTCCCGCAACGGCGGCCGGGGCTTTGGGCGCGTGAACCGTTTTCTGCTTCCGATTGCCGCGTTCGCGTTGCTCGGCACGGTGCTGTACATCGGCGTAGTCCGTTCGCCGAACAAGAGCACGATGGCTTCGGCCTTGTTAGGCAAGCCCGCGCCGGCGTTCGATCTTCCAGTGCTGGGTGAGCCCGGGCGCAAGATCAAGCTCGCCGATCTCACCGGGCGGCCCTGGGTGCTCAATGTATGGGGCACCTGGTGCATCGCCTGCCGGGAAGAACATGCCACGCTGCTCGACATTGGGCGTGAGGGTCGCCTGCCTTTGATCGGTCTGAACTGGCGCGATGACGACGAGGCCGCGCAGCAGTGGCTCACGCAGCTCGGCAATCCCTACGCCGTCGTGCTCGTCGATCGAGAGGGCCGCACCGCCATCGACTTCGGCGTGTATGGCGCACCTGAGACCTTCTTTATCGACGCCAGCGGGCGAGTGCAATACCGCTACGTGGGTCCGATGACCACAGACGTTTGGAAGCGCGAATTTCTTTCGCGCGTGCGCGGGCCTGCGTTGCCATGAGGATCGTCACCTTGCTGCTCGCCGCGGTCGTGCTCGGCACACTCACGACGCTGGCGCTGGCCATCGATATCACCGTCCTGCCGACCGAAGAGCTGCAGCAGCGCTACGAGGGCCTGACACACGAATTTCGCTGCATGCAGTGCCAGAACAACAGCATCGCCGATTCACCAGTCGACCTGGCCGCCGAATTGCGCCGGGACGTGAAGGAGCAGCTGCTTGCCGGCAAGACCGACGATGAAATCCGCGCCTCGATGGTCAATCGCTACGGCAATGTCATCCTGTTCCGTCCGCCACTGTCGGGTTCCACGGCCTGGGTGTGGATTGCGCCCATCGTCGTCCTGCTAGGTGGCGTGGTGGTTGCGTTCGTGGTGGTGCGGCGCCGGTCGGCGCTGGTCGCGGGCGACGACACGCCGGTGGACGCGGACGAGCCGCGATGAACGGTACTTTCGTGCTGATTGCGGGAACGCTGGCAGCCGGCACGGCGCTCCTGGTGTTGCTGCCGCTGGTAAAACGCCGCGCCGACTCGAAGCCCGCGGCCACAGCGACCGCGCTCGTCCTCATTCTGGTCGTCTTGCTAGGTGCGGCCGGAATGTACCGCGCTTTCAGCAGCTATGACTGGCAGGGCGCCGGGCAGACGGCGGTAGCAGACACGCCGGCGGCCATGGCTGCCAAGCTCGCCGGCGAGCTCGCGGCGAACCCCGACAATCTGAGTGGCTGGCTGATGCTCGGCCGTTCCTACGGTGTGCTCGAACAATATCCACTCGCGGTACGCGCCTATCAGCGCGCAGACCGGATCGCGAATGGCACCAGTAGTGAGGCACTGCTCGGCGTCGCCGAGAACCTGGTCGCGCAGGATCCCGAGCAGATCCGCGGCGCGGCCGGGCATCTGTTCGAGCGTGCGCTCGCTGTGGACCCTGGAAATGCCAAGGCATTGTTCTACAGCGCGTTTGCGGCGCTGAGCCGCGGCGAAACGGGGGCGGCGCGCGAACGCTTTGCGCGCATGTTGGCGCTCAATCCGCCGGCCAATATTCGCACGGTCATCGAACAGCGCATCGCGGCACTCGATATGGTGGCTGGCGCGTCGCCGCCACCTGAAGCTTCCACCGCGCCGGCCGCGGATGAAAAGGCGCGCGTCGCGGTGCACGTCACCTTGTCCCCCAAACTCAAAGCCAAGGTTCCGCCCGGATCGGTACTGTTCGTTGCGGCGCGCGATCCGAAATCGCCGGGACCGCCGTTCGCGGTCAAACGCCTGGCGGCGCAATTCCCGCAGGATGTCGAGTTGACCGCGGCCAACGCCATGATGCCCTCGCGCCGCATCGCGACTGGCCAGTCGCTCGAAGTGGTCGCGCGGGTTGCGCTCGGCGGAACACCGACCGCGACCAGCGGCGACCCGTTTGGGCAAGTTAGTTATCATGTTGGCAAGGACGGACGACTGAACATCGTCATCGACCGACTTTCCCCGTAACGTTTCCGCAGGGAATCCGCCACATGCAGGCCAAGCATTCGCTCGAGTTCGCGCGCGCGCCGGCCGTCTGGCCGATGTATCCGAAGCTCATGGTGTCGCGCAAGCCTGCGCTCGTCCCCGCGGGGGGCGAAGTGCCGCGCATCGAGTCACGGCTCGCGAAGGTCACGATCGACCGCAAGCATCTCGCGCAGTACTCGGAGATCTGCGGCGCCGCGACCGGTGCCACGCTGCCGATCGCCTATCCACACATTCTCGCGATGCCGCTGCACCTGGCGATGCTCGGCGCCGAAGCCTTCCCGGTGAAGTTGTTCGGCCTCGTGCACGTGCAGAATCGCATCGCGATGCGCGAGCCGCTGTCGGCCGAAGAGCCGGCGGAAATCCGTTGCTGGATCGAAGGCCATCGCGAGACCGAGCGCGGTCAGGAATTCGACCTGCACACCGAATACGTGGTCGGGGGTGAGCCGCGCTGGGACGAGACCTGCACGTTCCTTGCGCGCAAGCGTGCCGCTCCTGGCGCGGGCAAGACCAGCACCGTGGCGCGCGCGCCGGCTGCGTCGCCGGACCAGCTCGCCATCAAGTCGAGCAGCTTCCGCGCACCGGCAGGCCTCGGACGGCGTTACGGGTTCATCTCCGGCGATGTCAATCCCATCCACATGAGCGATCTGACCGCGCGTGCCTTCGGGTTTCCGCATGCAATTGCGCACGGCATGTGGTCGCTCGGCCGGCTGGCATCGGACTTCGACGCGGCGCAGTTCGACGGCGGCTGCGAGCTCAGCGTCACCTTCAAGCTGCCTATCTACATGCCGGCCTGGCTGATGCTGCAGCGCTGGTCGATCGAAAACGGCACGGGCTTCGCGCTGCGCGACGCGCAGGGCGACAAGCCGCATCTGACGGGCGCGCTGAAGTCGCTGCGGTGATTCCCGCGCCGCTCAACGTCCCGGTCGGCCGGGAGGAGCGGCGTGCGTTGCTGCTCGCCGCGGCGGGCTTCTTCACCCTGCTGTGCGGCTATTACATGCTGCGGCCGCTGCGCGAAGCATTGGCGCTCGAAGTCGGCGTGCAACGCAACTCCATCCTGTTCTCCGCCGTGCTGCTGTGTTCGGCGGTGCTGCTGCCCATCTACTGGTGGCTGGTGGGCCGCACACCGCGCGGCCAGCTGCTGTGGTGGGTGTGCACGCCGTTCGTCATCGTATTCGTGGCGCTGGGGCTAGGGCTGCACTGGTATCCGCGCGATCGCACCCTGGCGTTCATCTACTTCGTCGCCTTGACGTCGGCGAATCTGTATGTCATCTCGGTGTTCTGGAGCGCGATGGCAGACGTCTGGCGCCCCGAGCTCGCGAAGCGCTTCTATGGCTACATCGCTGCGGGCGGCAGCGCCGGCGCCTTGCTGGGGCCGCTGATCGTCACGTCGCTGGTCCGGCAGCTCGGACCCACGCCGCTCATCTTCGTGGCGTGTGCCTTCATTGCGTGCACGGCCACGCTCGTGACACGCGCGCGCGCTACGCTGCAGCGCTGCGCCGATGGCGCACGCGTGCCCGACGCAGCGATCCCCGTCGGTGGCCGCGCCATCGACGACCTGGCGCGCCTGGTGAACACGCCCTATCTACTTGGTATCGCCGGGATCATCATCACGGGCCAGACGATCGGCGCTTTCATGTACAACGAGCAGGGCAAATACGTGGCGTCCGCCTACGCGGCGGTGGGCGACCGCGCCGCGATCTTCGCCAACATGGAGATCGCCGTGAACCTGCTGTCACTGTTCTTCCAGGCGGTGGTGGTCACCTGGCTCACACGGCGTGGCAGCGTCGCCATGAGCATGGCAGCCATGCCGTTGTTGATCGGCGCGAGCTTCGTCGTGATGGCGCTCTTTCCGCTCGGCAGCGTGTTGCTCGTCACACAGGTGCTGCGCCGCGCCGCCGACTACGGACTGGGCAAGCCGCCGCGCGAAATGCTGTTCACGGTGCTGAACCCCGAGAGCAAGTTCAAGAGCAAGAGCCTGATCGACACCGTGCTGCAACGGGGCGCGGATTCGGCCGCGCAGTGGCTGTACGTGCTCATCGCGGGCATCGGGCTCGTCAACATCGCCTGGATGTGCGCCGGTCTGTGTGTGGTATTGCTGGCCGCATCGCGCAGTCTGGGCAAGGGCTTCGACGCCCGCCAGCGCGGCCCCGCCAGGGAAGCAGGCCAGTAAGCGTGCCGGCGCCAGATCGCCTGCTACCCGCGCAAAGATTCGACGCGGCCGGCAAACCGCATGTCGACCTCAAGGAAATCCTCAAACTCGCGGCGCCGTTGATGGCCACCAACGCGGTGCAGGCACTGCTGAACCTTACCGACCTGTGGTTCATCGGCCGCCTGTCCACCGACGCGGTGGCGGCCATGGGAGCTATCTACTGGATCCTCACTTGCGCGATCCTGCTGTTCGGCGGCGTGGGGCTGGCCGTGCAGACTTTCGTCTCGCAGGCGTTCGGCAGCCGGCGCCGGGCGCGCGCAGCGCGTGCGCTGTGGAACGCGTTGTGGGCGTCGCTTGCGCTAATCCCGCTGTTCCTGGCTTTGGCATTCGCGGGACCGCTGCTCCTGCATCCGTTCGGACTGCCCGCGCACATCGAAGAGCTGGCGCTCGCCTACTGGGGCCCGCGCATGGGCGGTGCATTCATCGGCTCGATGGCCTGGGCGGCGATGGGCTTCTTCAACGGCATCTCCGCGATCCGCTTCACGCTCGCCGTGGTCGTGGCCACCACGATCGTCAACGCCATCGCGAACCAGATCTTCATCTTCGGGTTCGGGATGGGGATTGCCGGCTCGGCGTGGGCAACCAATTTCGCGCAGGTGGTTGGCGTCGCACTGGCGCTCACCCTGTTCCTCGGCGGCGAGACCGGACGCCTGTATCGATCGAAGGTCATGTGGCGGCCGCGCTGGGCCGTGATCCGCGCGCAATTGAAAGTCGGCCTGCCGATTGGCGTCATGTACGGCGCGGACGTGCTTGGTCTGGCGCTGTCTCAGATGATGATCGCGCAGACCAGCGCGGTCGGCGCCGCCGCCACGCAGATCGTCATCGCGCTGACTTCGATGGCGTACATGCCCACGATCGGCATCGCGCTCGCGGGCACCACGCTGGTCGGGCAGTCGATCGGCGCCGGCAACCGCGACTGGGCGAATCGCATGGGCAACGTCGTCATCGCGTTGTGCGCGGGCTTCATGGCCTGCCTCGCGGTCGTATTGCTGGTCGTCGGTCCCTGGGTTCTGCCGCTGTTCGTGAGCGCCACGGACTCCTCCGCCGCGGATGTCGTCGCCCTCGGGCTCGTCCTGTTGTGGCCGGCCGCGGCCTACCAGATCTTCGATGGATTGTATTGCGGGTCCGGCTTCTGCCTGCGCGGCGCCGGCGATACACGCGTGCCGGCGGCAACGGCGCTGGTGTTGTCCTGGTTCTTCTTCGTGCCGCTGGCGCACACGCTGATCTTTGCGCCGGGCGCCGGCTGGATCGACGGACTGCCACAGTTTGGCCTCGGCGCCAAAGGCGGCTGGCTCGCGCTCATGAGCTACTGCACGTTGTTAGGCATCAGCATGTTCTGGCGCTGGCGACATGGCGCGTGGCGCCGGTTCAAAATCTGACAATTCGACAATGGGCAACGCCTGATCGACGCGCGCGCGCCGGCATGCCTATGATTCGCGCCATGACCGCTTTGAGCATCAAGATCGACCAGGGCATTGCGTGGCTCGCGATGAACAACCCACCGCTGAACGCGCTCTCGCACGAGCTGCGTGCCGGTATCGTGGCGGCCATCGACCGCGCGGTCGCCAACCCCAAGGTTCGCGCGATCGTGCTGATCGGCAACGACCGCGCCTTTTCGAGTGGCGCCGACATCAAGGAGTTCGGCGGTGGCGCGTTCTACGCAGAGCCGTTTCTGCCGGCCGTGTGCGATGCCGTGGAAGCGGCCCCCAAGCCGGTGATCGCGGCCATCGGCGGGGCCTGCATGGGTGGCGGGCTCGAGCTCGCACTCGGGTGCCACTACCGCGTGGCGCTGGCGGACGCAAAGATCGCATTCCCAGAGGTGAAGCTCGGCCTGATCCCCGGGGCCGGCGGAACGCAGCGCTTCCCGCGCCTGGTTGGACTCGAATCCGCCGTGAACATGATGGTCTCCGGTGCCGTGGTGCCGGCGTCCGTGTTCAAGGGGTCGCCGTTGTTCGATGTCATCGCCACGGAGAAGCTGCGCGAAGCGGCGCGCGACTTCGCGCTGCAATTGATCAAGGACGGCAAATCGCCGCGCCGCGCGCGCGATCTTCCGGTCAAACATCCGCAGGGCGAAGCCTTCCTGCAATTCGCCAAGACCGCGGTGGTATCCGTGGCGCGCGGCATGGCGGCGCCCGCGCGCGCGCTCGAGGCCATTGGCGCCGCGCTCAACGGCAGGTACGAAGCGGGCATCGCCACCGAACAGAAGATCTTCAGCGAGCTCATGGTGAGCGAGGAATCGCGCGCGCTGCGGCACGCATTCTTCGCCGAGCGGGCTGCAGGCAAAGTCGCTGGCATCACCGAGAAGACCGCGCAGCGCAAGATCGAGAAGGTCGCGGTAGTGGGCGCCGGCACCATGGGCGGCGGCATCGCCATGAATTTTGCGAATGCCGGAATCCCGGTGACGCTGCTCGAAGCGAAACAGGAGGCTCTCGATCGCGGCGTGGGCGTCATCAACAAGTTCTACGAGGGCGCCGCGGCCAAGGGCAAGATGAAACCCGACGACGCGAAAAAGCGCGTGCGTCTCATCACGCCCTCGCTCGATTACGCCGCGGCGGCCGATGCGGATCTGCTGATCGAAGCCGTCTTCGAAGACATCGACGTGAAGAAAACCGTGTTCCGCGAGCTCGACAAAGTCGCCAAGCGCGGCGCGATTCTCGCGACCAACACCTCGACCCTCGACGTGAACCGCATCGCCGCGTTCACGAAACGGCCGGGCGACGTGCTCGGTCTGCATTTCTTCAGTCCCGCGAACGTCATGAAGCTGCTCGAAGTGGTGCGCGCGCAGAAAACCCGGCCCGAGGTGCTGGCCACCGCAATGACGCTGGCGCGCCGCATCGGCAAGACCGCTGTGGTTTCCGGGGTGTGCGACGGCTTCATCGGCAATCGCATGATCAACAAGTATGCGCAGCAGGCGCTGCTGCTGCTGGAGGAGGGCGCCTCGCCGCAAGCCGTGGACAAGGCGGCCGAAAAGTTCGGCTTCGCGATGGGCCCATTCCGCATGTCCGATCTCGCCGGCAACGACATCAGCTGGCACATCCGCCAGCGTCACTACGAAGAGCGCCCCAAGGCGCGCCGGATGCGCATCGCCGATCGGGTGTGCGAGCTCGGACGTTTCGGTCAGAAGACCGGACTCGGCTGGTATCGATATGCAGCCGGCAAGCGCGACGCCATTCCCGATCCCGTGGTCGAGCAGATCATTGCGGAGGAGCGAAAGGCTTTGAAGCTCACACCGCGCAAGATCGGTGACGCGGAAATCGTCGACCGCCTGGTGTACGCGCTGGTCAACGAAGGTGCGCGCCTCCTCGAAGAGGGGATCGCGACGCGCGCTTCGGACATCGACATCGTCTACCTCACCGGTTACGGATTCCCGCTGCAGCGCGGCGGCCCGATGTTTTATGCCAGTCGCGTCGGTCTTGCGACGGTCGCGCGACGTATGAAGGAATTCGCGGCCAACAAGCACGCGGAGCCCGAATTCTGGCGCCCCGCGAACCTGATCACGCAGCTCGCGGCAGCGGGAGCGGCTTTCGATGCCGCGAAACCCGCCAAGTCGAAGAAGAAAGGAGCGCGCCGTGGTTGATGCCGTCATCGTTTCGACCGCACGGACGCCGCTGGCGAAATCCTGGCGCGGCGCCTTCAACCTCACGCATGGCGCGACGCTCGGCGGTCATGTCGTCAAGGCCGCTATGGAACGCGCAGGTCTCGAACCTGCGAGCGTCGAAGACGTGATCATGGGCTGCGCCAATCCCGAAGGCGCCACCGGTTTCAACATCGCGCGGCAGATCGCCTTGCGCGCCGGCTGCCCGGTCACGACCGCCGGCATGACCGTAAATCGCTATTGCTCGTCGGGACTGCAAACTATTGCTTTGGCCGCACAACGCATCGTCGCGGGCGAGGGCGAGGTGTACGTCGCGGGCGGCGTCGAATCCATCTCTTGCGTGCAGAACGACCACCTGAATACCTTCATGGCGAAGGAGGGGTGGCTCGAAGAGCACAAGCCCGAGATCTACTGGAACATGCTGCAGACCGCAGAGAACGTGGCAAAGCGCTACCAGATCCCACGCGAGGCGCAGGATCGCTATGGCGTACAGAGCCAGCAGCGCGCCGCGGCGGCGCTCGCGGCTGGCCACTTCACCGCGGAGATCGCGCCGATCGACGTGACGATGGGCACGGCGGATCCGGATACCGGGCGATTGATGACTCGCAAGCTCACGGTCAGCGCCGATGAAGGCATTCGTCCCGACACCAATTATGAAGCGGTCGCAAAGATTCGCGCGGCAACTCCCGGTGGGGCGATCGCCGCCGGCAACGCCAGCCAGTTCTCCGACGGTGCCGCGGCCTGCGTAGTGATGAGTTCGACGCGCGCAGAAAAGCTCGGACTTGCGCCGCTCGGCATCTTCCGCGGCTTCGCGGTGGCCGGCTGCGAGCCGGACGAAATGGGCATCGGGCCGGTGTTCGCGATCCCCAAACTACTCGAACGCGCCGGCAAGAAGATCTCCGACATCGACCTGTGGGAACTCAATGAGGCCTTCGCCGTGCAGGTCATATACTGCCGCGATCGGCTTGGCATTCCCGACGACCGGCTCAACGTCAGCGGCGGCGCGATCGCCATTGGCCATCCGTACGGCATGACCGGTGCGCGCCTCACCGGACACGCGTTGATCGAGGGCAAGCGCCGCGGCGCCAGACTCGCGGTCGTGACCATGTGCATTGGCGGCGGCATGGGGGCGGCGGGATTGTTCGAGATCGTTTGAGGAGGCTTCCGTGCTCAAGAACATCATCGCCATAGGTCTGGCGGTGGCGCTCGGCGCCATCGGTTACTCGTACTGGACTCATAAGGACGCCGAAGAGAGCCCGATCAACGTCATGGTCACGCAGATGCGTACGCGCGCCATCATCGAACACGAGCGCCAGGTGACGGTCTGGTACAAGGCCTGTCCCGAGGTGCCGGGCATCAATCCACAGGTCATGGTGATCTGGCCGGCCAAGCTCAACTACGAACTCGACCTGGCGGAAGTGAAACTGTCGCTCGGGGCGGATGGCATCCTGCACGTAGCCACGCCCCCGATCCGCGCTGACGATCCGTCCGTGCCTTCGGAGGTCGGCGAGTACATGGCGCAGACCTCGTTCTGGACGCTCGACAGCGAGCAGGCCATCGTCATGCGCGAAATGCAGAAGGCGACGCCGCTGGCGCGGCATCTGACGGCGTATTTTCTTCGCAACGACATGGGTTTAAGCGATCAATTCAAGGAAGAACTTGAAACCTATCTGCGCGGTATGACCGGCGCGCTCGGCGTGCCCGTGACAAAGATCGAGATCGATATTCCCAAGGTCGACGTGAAGATTCCGCCGCGACCCGAGCTCACATTGTGTGAAGGTTCGGTGGCACTGGCCAATGGCTTTGCCTTCGCCCGCCGCCAGCCAGACGGCACCGTGATCGGTATCTATCCAAAGAGACCGGTCGATGCATCGGTACCGCCGAAGACTGCGACACCGGCGAACTAGCCGCCGGTAAACAATTTCGCCCGGTCGGGGGCTATCATCAGCCTCCGCAATTTTCGTCCCACTCAACGGAGATCCGTCCATGGAAGCTGTCGATGTGCGTGGCAAATTTGTCTGGCATCAGCTGATGACGCGTGATGTACCAGGCGCAAAAAAATTCTATTCGAAGCTCATTGGCTGGAAGATGCAGCCATGGCCACCGGACCCTAACTACACTGTTTGCCATGCGGAGGTCGGGCCCGCCGCCGGCATCATGGCGATTCCCGCGGACATGCCCGCGCAAGCGCCGGCGCACTGGCTGCAGTACATCGGCACGCGCGATGTCGACGGTACGGCAGAAGCTGCGGTCCGCGCCGGCGGAACCGTCATGAAAGCGCCCGGCGACCTTCCGGGTGCGGGGCGTTACGCCGTGTTGAAGGACCCTCAAGGCGCCATGTTCGCCATCCTCGATCCCGAGAATGCGCGACCGGAACCGCAGGGCGCGCCGCCGATCGGCACATTCTCCTGGCACGAGCTCGCCACGAGCGACAACGAAGCGGCGTTCGCCTTTTACAGCCAGTTGTTTGGCTGGAATGCGATCACGCGCATGGACATGGGTGAGATCGGCACCTACCTCATCTTCGGCTGGAATGGTCAGCAGCGCGGCGGCATGTACATCACACCTGCGAACAAGCCGATGCCGCCCAACTGGCTGCCCTACGCGAGCGTGCCGAGC
>Ga0307513_10012356_pt1 | contig 10552 bp, 14 predicted proteins | sample 15_EM_MG_FD_202174 | JGI IMG/M metagenome (GOLD analysis project Ga0307513, IMG submission 202174) | Populus trichocarpa ectomycorrhiza microbial communities from riparian zone in the Pacific Northwest, United States - 15_EM | ecosystem: Host-associated > Plants > Roots > Unclassified | place...
AATGCGTCGATGAGTTGCTTAGTCTCGCTCGAGATGCTCGTTTTCAAGGGGCTCATTTGTAGGTGTATCCAAAGGATAGTTCAAAGCAGTGAGGAGTGTAGAGTGCCGGTTCTCGTTGTAAGGCCGCAACATACCAGAAAGAACAGCGAGCGAAGCCTCGATCCCCATGTTCGAGACCCCGACACGATCGAACTTCTGAGGACTGCGGTTTTTCCTGACTGACTTCTGGAGCATGGTAGACATCCCTCGCACATCCTTTCCAAGAAGGGTAAACTGGAGCTCCCTGGATTTCAGGGAGGAAGCAAACAGACGAAACTGGGAAATAAGATGGAAGTGGAGAGCTCCGTAGAGGTCGTTGATCGGAAGTGAATGTTCCTCTATCATTGACAATAGTTCGTCATAAGACCAGGATGATAAAGGATCTTGGGAATCGTCCAGCATCCACCGCGAGGATGGATCGAATAATGTGCTTATTTAGCGTCAATTTCAATCGACCACGAAGGTAAGTTCGAACTTACAAGTTAGGCTCAACGAACAGCGACCTATCAACGCCTCCAAAGGGCACCAGCAACCCGTCTTCATAATATTTCACTTTAGCGACGCGATGATAAGGACCCAAGAGGCAAAGATGTCGCTCTCGATAGTCGCGGCGCTGATTGCATAAGGTAATTGAATGACGTCGCATATCGGCATGTTGAGGGGTCATTTTCAGGTCGAGCATTTCCTTCAATTTGTTCCAAAATAATTTCGGCAACAAGGCAACTACAGAAGCCATCTCGGTAAGTTCAAACTTGGCTTCCAGGAGGGTATGCGGGGGGCTCGACGGGTTTTCAGACATGCGGGTGAATATCTTGTCGAGTTTGTCAGAAAAGATGGGCCGGAGACGGGCGACTACATTGGAAGGAAGCTTGGGTGAGTACCAGAGATGCAAGGCCATCTCGGCGGCGTCATCAACGGGGAAGGAGGCGAGGGTGAAAAGTAGCAAGAGGTTGCGAAGGACAATGTACATTTCAGGGTCATTGATGACCACATTGCAGGGAAGCTGGTATGAGTCGGGGAGGCAGTTAATTGATGTGATGACATTGCGAAGGTCCCCAGAACCTTTGATGACCATATCAGAAATCCGGCAGGAAACGAGTCTCAGTTTACACTAGTGCTCACCAGCGAAACAAAGAGCCAAGGGCCTATCCCAATTGGTACCTTCGTTCTTAGCCAGCTGAACATGATCAAATGCTGGGGTAGTTCCCCAGAGATACTTGTTAAGGCCAGGCTTAGTGGTTGTCTTAAGGGTAAGGAAGTTGAACGTTGGGGCCCTCTTCTTCGACATCCATTCAGGCTCCCACGTCTTCTTTCTCATATCACTCTTGCAATCTTCTTTATGGGCCTTCCAGTGAGCATCTTGGCACTCAGCGCTGCAGTACTGCAAAACGGCGATACAAAATCATTGATCATCTGATAAGACTGGCACCCATTGACAAGTTAGTATGGGACAATACCTTCACTAGCTGACATCTAGAACAGTGTATTACTCCTGCAACTGAACACACAGGAGTGTTGGCGCAGCGTAATATGGGTGTGAAGTTCATGCTACTGGAATTTGATTATGAAAGAGAGAAATTAGAAACAAGAAGAGTTGCGGAAAACCATGAGAATCAAGTACTTGCCTAATCTAGTAATTCCACCTGGACTCCCCTCTCGTTCCCTTCGTCCCAATAGCTAGTTCCGACTTCCATTAGGTCAGATATTTGAGAACGGACATGGTACTTATATCGTCCTTTCAGCCCTGACAGGAAAGACTCCAAAATTACAGCTGAGCGCGACGAGGAAGCTCGAGTTGAATTCCGCCACAGAATCCAACACTGCTTCTCCAGAACTGGCAACGAGTTGATCGTCGTTGACGAGTCAGCATTTGTTCATTGAAAAACAAGATGGAACGCACGAATTTTGTGAGCAAACTTACATTTACATCTCTCTCTCCGTTACCCCATTAAAGACCCCATGCAATTCCTCAATCCGTCCTTCGCTTTGACAAGATGATGTCGTGTTCTTCGTTTCCTTGAGAATCGCGTTCTTCGCAGCTTTTTTGATCATGTATGGGATCGTAACCTTGAATTTGAGGGCTGGAGATGTAAATTTAACTATTGGTAGTTCTCAGGTTTTGGAAGGGAACGGACCAACTTGGGGCACCTCAGCAATCGCGTCAGAGATCAAATCAGTCACTGATGGTGTTGGATCAAGGCTGATGGAAACTGGTTCCGAGTCTCGAGGAGTATCAAGCGCGGTGGAGGCCATTTTATGGACAGTTTTAGTTCGTCCTGCATTGACGTCGCCTGGAATAGGAGGAGGCTGGGTCAGTGCTAACGAGTCAGAGCTTGATCCGGGACCCTACGTTTGGGTCATCGCCGTCGCTCAATGCTTTCGTGGGGCACCCTGAATGGTAGGTGCAGGACACCCCCAGCGGTATCCCCTCCGCTACCCCAGCAACACCCCCGACGGCCCCACCTATGCGCTTTCTACTGGGCCGGGATACTGGATTGGTTCAACACACGTGAAACGTCCTGTGCAAAGGGCTTCCATATATTGTGGATCGATAGTTGGGAACCACCGTTCTGAACGTCAAGCTCCTGCACGGATTCCCAAGGACCGGAACAGTAACGTCATCACAAACCGCTGATGGTGCTGAGATTTTTTAGCAAAAATGTTGACGTCTGTGAAGACGACACTCCCTCTTGTTGAAATTTGAACCCATCGTAAGGTGACTATGAGCTGCGGAAGTTCCTTAAAACGAAGAGGTGTCGTTGTTTCTCGAAGAACTCGACATACTAGTATCTTGCGGGGCATCTCCAGTTGGCACAGTCCGACGGAAGACGGGAGAAATATAGCCAGAGGAGCAAGGAGGATAGAAGAACTGGTGTGTATCTTCATAATGGCGAGGGCTGAAGGTCTCGCGTGGTGTGGATACTGGAAAGGTAAGAGGCGGTTGCAAGGCTTCGGTATGAGCAAGGGATGCAGAAGACACGATGAAGTATTTTGGGCGAAGGAGGGGGCTCTCCTTTAAATAGGAGAGTTTGCAATAGGGGAACAAGACCACGTTCAAACGAGACTAACATTGCATTGGAGACCAGACACGGAATGCCTGACGTCTGGAATACAACGAAGACAAAACGCAATAAGTTTTTCATCAAGTTCGTCCGCGATGCTGCGTTTTCCAGATTTCTTCTTCGTCGTAAGGGGCTGCCCCTTCCCATATTTTGAGACACTGCGCCCAAGACTCTGGATTCCCAAAGATTGCAGAGGGATCGACGAATTGGGGTTCCAGCCAGAATGGAGCACCAAAATGCCAAGGACGCGCCGAACACGAATTCATCAAGTGAAGTACCCACTTACAAGAGAACTGCAAAGAACGCAATTAAAGGAGCGATTTCGCCTTTCGTGGTGGTTTTTGAACGAAGCGTGAGGAGCAACTGCGAGCAACTGGACGAAGAAGAAAATTGTATAGTTTTTAAAGACATGAATCGTGCCGGTATAAACCAGATCCTTGTTGTCATCTGATCCTACAATCTTTTTCTCCATTACTTACGCAACTCCGATGAGTCGGGGATCTGGTTTTGATCTGATTGGATCTCTCCAAGATATCTTGGCGGAAAACTTTATTGCGCGTTGGTGCTGAGTTTGGGACGGAGAATGAAAAGGAAGGCTATGTAAAGCTCCTTGCAGTGCCTTCATCCCTCTCTCCTACAGTGCTCAAATCGCCCAAGTCCAACAGTGAGTGGACGAGATCTGTTGTTTCGGTTCTGTGCCCACCCAGATCGTTGGGATCCCAACGCACCGGCACCACTGATTGACTTCATCAGATTCAGGCTAATCCCACTGTTTCGGTTTGTCCCACTTTGTACCACCATTTCTCTATCCTCCATGCGAATATTCATCCCTCTGGTAGATTCACCATGGTAGATGCCAATGGCTCTTCGGGACCAATTTCAAGGACCTCCACTTCAAAACTGGTATTCATTTTTCTTCATCTTTCGTTTCCATACATTCAGACTCCACTTTTGGCCCAGCCCACCGACACAGTGGTACCTGATCGACTTCAGGGAGACATTGAAAGACCCTCTGCTTCTACTGCTGTCCTTCCTGTAGATCCCTACCAGTTTCGCGATGGCATTGTGCCAGACGAAGACATTGCTGGGCTCCGCCGCCGCAACAAGGGCAAGGCTCTTGCCAAATACCAGCTACGACAGAATAATGTTTGTGCATGCCACTGCTTAACTTTCGCATTGACAATAACGCTAATCTTAGCTCATTTCGGCCCTGCTCAAACCAATGGAGGAGCATACCGAGGACGCAAGGAATGTCGAGGAAGTCGCTCGTCTGCCTGTAGGTCGTCCGATCGATTTTGAGGTTTGCCGCTAACGTCCTCAAATTCTAGGTCAAGATCGCCATTTATTCCAGTCTAATTTCTAATATCGGCCTTTGCATCTTACAAAGTGCGTCCAAAACCAGGGTAATCTCTTTTTTTCATTTCTAAATCTGAAATTACAGTGTATGCCGCCATTTTTTCGCAATCATTATCACTTCTAGCCACTGGTATCGACTCTGTATTCGACATTGGAAGTAATGTCCTGTTGTTTTGGCTGCACCGAAAGGCAGCCAAACTCGATTCTAATAAGTGGCCGGTTGGAGGCGCACGTCTTGAAACCATTGGAAACATTATTTACGGTGCGCGACGTCCTTCTTGACAACTCCAAAAAGCTTACATGCCTTACTCAGGTTTCCTGTGAGTTCTTGCTACTCGAAGTTTGACAGGAGGATATCTTAATCGACTGATTCAAAGTATGGGAGCCGTCAATCTCGTTGTCATCGTCGAGTCAGTTCGCACCTTAATCTCCAAGGAGGGTGATGAGCTGGCCCCATTCCATCTCCCGTCAATAATCGCCGTTGCAGCTGCTTTGGGTAAATCCCCCCCTCCACTGTCTCCATTTGCTAAAATTTGTATTTAGTCGTAAAATTCCTGCTCTTCGCGTACAGTTACTCGTTGAAAAAACACTCAAGTCAAGTTCAAGTTCTTTGGCAAGACCACCGGAACGACCTCTGGATGAATGGATTCGGTGAGTTCGACCGGAACAATAGCTTGTGGAAATTTCATTTTTTTCTTAGGTATCCTCATGTCAACCGGAGGCAGCAAACTTCGCTGGTGTTTGTGAACTATTTACTTTCCCTCAAGCCCTTTGATTTCTCATTTCTGCATAGATCTTGATCCTATTGGGGCCATAATCGTATGTTCTTCCTCCAGGCATTGACTTCAATTTCTAATATTTCTTAATTGCAGATCGCATCTGGCGTCATCACTTCATGGGGCCGTACCATTTATACAGAATTTGGATTGCTCGCTGGAAAATCAGCTCCCCATGACTTTTTACAATTGCTTATCTACAAAACGTCTACGTTCACCGACGAAATCGAGAAAATTGATACCGTTCGTGCATATCATGTTCGTTTATTTCCTTTATTTCAATGAACCTTAAGCTAAAATTCGACTTTGCTGCAGAGTGGACCTGTGCGTATATTAAGAGACTTGAGATGATGCTTGCCATCTGACCCTGGATTGCAGGATTACTTTGTGGAAGTTGACATCGTGATGGACGGCAATACCCCACTCTGGAAGGCACACGACGTCAGCCAGCAATTGCAGGACAAAATAGAGGTTCTGCCCAATGTAGAAAGAGCTTTTGTCCATGTCGACCATGAGTGGACTCATGCACCTGTATGTTGCTATCCATTTTGCTTCATCTCTTCCAATTCTAACACTTTCTACAGGAACATCGGAAAGCACCCAAAAAGATAACTTGAACGGACACTGTCATAACTCCGTCCGTCTGATATAGGTCAATCAGTTTTGAATATAACATTTCCTACAAGAATAATTATCCCTTTTCTCTTCTATAATTTTTGCGACGTACCTTGGTCAAGCAAAAAATGCGTAGTGGATGACGCCATCGTCGGGTCTTCATCGAGCTCACGTGGGGCGCTAGACCCAAGCTTTGTTTCCATCACGAACGCGCTTGTGGTCGACTCATACTATTGCGAATTCTTCCTTTAGAATTCGTCAACCGGCGGTATACGATTTCATTGTGATGTATCCGCTCAGACTTGACGAACGAATATGATGTTGGAGCTCAAGGGGATATGCCCTGTCCCAGCCGTGTTGATTATCGACGGCGCCAAGGATATTTGCCTGTCCAATAGTTTTTTCAGGCAGCAAACCCCACCAACCGTATTCCATGGGCGGATCGGCCTTCCAGATCTATGGCGTTGGCTTGTTTCTGCAGTGTCCACCTGCTAATGGCTGTGCTGTGAAAGCTTCTGAAGACCTCAGCTATCTCGATGCCTATCCGACCGTCTAGACACTGAGTTCACCGCGAGCTTCTGGTTATGGATGTGGGCAAGCACTCCAGTCTGTATTGTTAGGTCTTGATCATGATTGCACGCTGGGATTCTCCGGGGACAAGAACTAGTCAGTCCGATGTCACCCGGAGACGTCTACAGCATCCTCTAGGTTCTCAACTTCGTCCCTTCAAGGCCGTCTCACTTTCTATCTGATGGCCCAAAAGCCCCTGGATGGCGGTGGTAGTGGGTATTTCTGTAACCTGCGATGCGAAAAATTTTTCAAAACAGATTACTACAGGACCAATGGATCGTCAAATTCGGATAGAGAAAATCAGTAGAGATCAAACATTGCACCTCCGACATTCCGTCCTGTGGCCAGACTTGCCTTTGTCGCATGTTTTTTTGCCAGAGGACGATGCAGGATTCCATTACGGTGCATTTTCACCGCAGCGCGATACCCCAATAGCTGTGATCTCGCTTTTCCGCGCAAGTATACCGACCGATAAGGAGACGCCAGACCCAGACCCAGGCCTCAGCTCTGCAAACTCAGTGACGCATCATTGCGAAGCGGTACGGTTCCGACAATTTGTCTGCGAGCCACAATACCAGGGGCAGGGATATGGATCACAGCTCCTGCTCCACGCGTTGTCGATGGTCCAATCTGAATGGGGGATCACGATGGTATGGTGCGATGCCAGAACTGTGACCCAAGAGTGGTACAAGAGAAGAGGTTTTGAACCCTTTGGCCCTAAATTCTTCAAAGGACCCGTGGAGCACGTACGAATGAAAGCCGAATTGAAGGACTTGGGCTTGAAGACGCGGGAAGAACAAGTCGTGACCACTTGTTCGGTGAGCCCTGCTTTTTTCTTAGCGGCTTCACCATTTTTTTTGATGGCCATGGGGTCCCTCATCGTTGTGGGAGCAATTGGCGGCGCTCCAAATGATTCAACGCGTTGGAAGGAATTGGGTATACATGCTGATTGCTGGCTTTGTTGCAGGTTCAAGCGTCAAGCGACCTCCAAACCGCTGAGCAACCTGCGGATGATAAAAATGAATGTATATAATTCCATATTTCAGCTGTTCATCTGGGGGATCCCCTTGTAGGCTTGCCGCGAGTGCGAAGTATAAATGTGGGTTTGCTCCGGGGCCAAGGATATTTCCCTGTCCAGTAGTTTTCCAGGCAGCGAATCCCACCAACCGTATTCCATGGGCGGGTCGACCTTCCGGATCTATGGCGTTCGTGGCCAATCTCATGATTATTGGGGATTTGGCTTGTTTCTGCAGTGTCTACCTCGATGCATATCCGACCGTCCAGAGATTGAGTTCACCGCGAGCTAGTTTTCGCCTCCAGTCGTGGGGTTATCCGGATAGTATGCTCTGTACTATTTGTTGACGTCTTGATCATGATTGCATCGATGTCATTCTGGGATTCTCTGAGGACAGCAACTATTCACTCCGGTGTCACCCGGAGACGTCAAGGTCGTTGCAATTTTCCGCTAATCATTTTGAGACCTCAGATCAGGGAGTTGCTGATAGTTGCTCTTCCAACGCTGTCTCTCGACGCGCAGCCCCATGCTTACGAGTTCCCCAAAATGACCTGGTTTGAAAAACTTTGTGAAATGTTGTCGCTCGCAACAAACGCTCACACGTGCTATGTAGATACGCATACACAATGTGGACGAGGTTCTGCTTGGTGCTAAGTACAAGCAAAGCCGAATATGGATGTTTGTTGAGTAAATAGAGCCGTTGAAGGCAATTTTGATGTTTGTGCCTTCCGAACCTAGTGCACGACGGGCGTCAACCAAAATTGAATTCCTCAACCTCCTCAACTTCGTCCCTTTATGTAAAGCCGTCACACATTCTATCTGATGGCCCAAAAGCTTCTGCATGGCGGTGGTAGTGGGTATCTCTGTAACTTGCGCTGCGAGAAAAATTTCAACCGATTCCTAAAGGACCAATGGATCGTCAAATTCGGATAGATAAAATCAGTAGGGATCAGACATTGCAGCTTCGACATTCCGTCCTGTACCCAAACTTGCCTTTTTCGCATGCTTATCTTCCAGAGGACGACGCGGGACTCCATTACGGTGCATTTTCACCGCAGCACGATACCCCAATAGCCGCGATCTCGCTTTTCCGCGAAAATATACCAACCGATAAGGAGACGCCAGACCCAGACCCAGGCTTCATATCTGCTAACTTAATGACGCATTATTGCGAAGTGGTACGGTTCCGACAATTTGTCTGCGAGCCACAATACCAGGGGCAGGGATATGGATCACAGCTCCTGCTCCACGCGTTATCGATGGTCCAATCTGAATGGGGGATCACGATGGTATGGTGTGATGCCAGAACTGCGACCCAAGAGTGGTACAAGAGAAGAGGTCTTCAACCCTTCGGCCCCAAATTCTTCAAAGGAACCGTGGAGCACGTACGAATGAAAGCCGATTTGAAGGACATGAACTTGAAGAAGCGGGAAGAACAACTCGTGACCACTTGTTCGGTGAGCCCTGCTTTTTTATTGGACGCTCTTAGCGGCTCTACCGATTTTTGGATGCCCATGGGGTCCCTCGTCGTTGTGGGAGCAATTGGAGGCGTTCTAAATCCTCCAACTTGTTGGAAGAAATTGGGGATACATGCTGATTGCTGTCTTTGTCACAGATTCAAGCGTCAAGCGATCGCCAAACCGCTGAGCACCATGCGGGATAAAAATGAATGTATATAATATCTCACCCGTTCATCTGGGAGATCCCCTTGTAGGTGTAACAAATGTAATGTCTTCCCTTCATCTTATCTTCCTATATGGCCCTTTGATCTTATCTTTGTACATAACAAGTTTCCGGAAGTTTCCTCTCATTCTCTGTTCCATGACTTAGTTAGTATCTTCTCAGTAACGTCTCGGCTCTTCTTGGGTTCTTCTCTAATTATTTTGCAGTATGACTCCCTCCATGAATTGCCTAGTTACTCTATATAAATAGTAGCCTGATTGTTACGAGTCTTTTATTTATAAAAGCTCGTGTTTTAAAGTCAGCCTCCCGCAATGTGCACAAGATTCCATTGCCTGGGAAAGTTATGTAATCATGTACATAAACGACATCAATTTATCAACATCAACATTCCGTCGCCCGGACTACCTTATATAATCATGTAGATAAGATATGAATGTAATCACATAGATAAACGATATGAAATTTATGGCTCGATAGCGGTGTGTGTGGCATGATTATAAATTAATAAATAAATAAAAAATAAAAAAAAAGAAAGAAAGGGAGGAGGGGAAAGAGGATCCTCCATCTGCTTATACAAGGGGGTGTCACGTGTTGATTTCCTGACATGGGGTTGGTTAGTTAGTCCCCCCTGGATGCCCACTATTTTTTTTTCCTACCCATGTGAAAAATACTGATAAGATCTTGATAAGATAACTCATGTTGGCCCACTGCACACCAAAATGGATGATTGTGTTGGTGGGCCAGGAAGTAGCACTTTCATAAACAATGGGAGCCAGCTACAATGCAATGAAGCTGGCCCATTTGGTGGAAATGGACATATAAGTATAGTTGTAACATACAGAATATCATTTTTTTCTACTACTGTAGTGTTTCGACTGATTGTTCATGCCATGTTATGCATTACATATATTGTTCATTTGACAAGTTGTTCACGTCACCCTAAATAGGAAATTAAGGGTCCATTTCGGCGCCTCAGGTGCTTTTTTTGGAGATTTTGGATCAAAAAATCACCCTTTCTAGCCCCGTTACACGTTACATTTGCTACTATTGTTCAGTTCATGACCAACCATTACTCGTTACATGAACAATCGGTCGAAACACTACAGTACACATGCCATGCAACTAAACACCCTGTATCTGAGACATCCCCACCAAATGGAGAAATGGACAAGAAACGGATTACATGGATGATTATATAACATTACCATATATAGAATATTTTTCCCACCCCAGTTAGTTAGTCCAGGCATTGAGCCAGTAAAAAAAAATCTGACCCTATGTCAGAAAATTTATTACTGTCACCCCCTTGTGCTTATATCATTCACAAGCAACTTGAAACGAGTTGCGCGGGGCGTTTGCAAGCAAGATGAAGATGCCCATTCAGATTAGTTCTTGCTGCCTGCATTTTAAGACCCTTAAATTAAAGAATTCGATAC
>Ga0307513_10012357_pt1 | contig 10552 bp, 13 predicted proteins | sample 15_EM_MG_FD_202174 | JGI IMG/M metagenome (GOLD analysis project Ga0307513, IMG submission 202174) | Populus trichocarpa ectomycorrhiza microbial communities from riparian zone in the Pacific Northwest, United States - 15_EM | ecosystem: Host-associated > Plants > Roots > Unclassified | place...
CAGACCCTGCCGAAGTGCCGTGCCGCTATCGAAGGGTAGACAGCTGTAACCTTCCGGGTAAGGAAATTTGATCGCTTAGTCAGCGTCTGCAGCAGCTGCAGATGCTGCATTCGCTGCAACCGTGAACACCCCTAATGTGTAATGACCAGCCGGAGTCGGATCGCTGATGCCGATCGAGACCGCCTCTGCGGGGTTGGAAATTTGTGATTGAAATTCAGACCCCGACACGCTTTCCCGTTCGGGCTTTGACCGCAGACTTGGTCACTTACAGAACCAACGACGGCCGACTACGCAGCCTGACCGCCCCCACCATTGTCCAACCTCCACCCCGCCCCAACTCCTCGCCCCAAGTAGTCACTCGTCATGTCCGAATATTGTCCAGTTTACGCTCCCTTCTTCGGTGCAATGGTAAGTTTCCTCGATGTGGTCTGTGGTCGGTCGCGGCGAGGCTCGGATTGCTAACGGACGGACAGGGTTGCGCTAGTGCTATCATCTTCACATGTGAGCCTCATTTTTCTTAGATACGAACAGGATGATGCTAACGTTTCGGAAGGTATTGGTGCTAGGTTCGTCCCTGCGTGGTCCAACGATTTTCGAGCGAAGACTTGAGCTTCCCAATTAGCTATGGAACAGCCAAGTCTGGTGTTGGTATCTCAGCCATGTCTGTCCTCCGCCCAGATCTTATGATGAAGTGTGTTATCCCTGTCATCATGGCCGGTATCATTGCTGTGCGTAGATTCGTCGTGGCTTGGTGTTCCGACGCGTTCTTACCAGCATACTACAGATCTATGGTCTCGTTGTCTCTGTCTTGATCTCCGGAAACCGTAGGATCCCTCATCCTGGACATTTTGTGCACGTGCTAACCGGCTGTCTGCAGTTGCTCCAAAGATGTCCCTCTTCCAAGGCTTCATCCAGCTTGGTGCCGGCCTTTCCGTCGGTCTCTCTGGTCTCGCCGCCGGTTTCGCTATTGGAATTGTCGGAGACGCCGGTGTCAGGGGTACTGCGCAACAGCCCAGGCTCTACGTCGGAATGGTCAGTATATCCGCCCGAAAGTAGATATGTCTATTGACTTTGGGATATGCAGATTCTCATCCTCATTTTCGCCGAAGTGCTGGGACTTTACGGTCTCATCGTTGCCCTCATCATGAACACCAAGGCTGATAATGTCTCAGTGGTATGTCCTCCACACAACTTGTTGGCAGATCCTGCATACCCATTCTTTTATAGTGCGACTAGCGGTAGGGAGAAAAGAGACAACGGCGTAGAATATCAGATTAATGCAAGCTTTTTACCTGCGCTTCGTATTCACTGCCTGTTCTTGCTTTCGCCTGGGTGTGGTTCGTGTGTGCGTGGCACGTAACATGGACGCGTTTACCTCTCCATAAACCGTTATACATACCGCTCCGAAATGTAACCGTTCGTTGTGAGCCCTGGCCGGATCCGGTCTTAGGAACGCATGTGAGATATGGGCCGAACAATGGGACTGATTCCCGACCACGACCACCCCTGCCCCGCATTAAGGACTCCCTTGATGGTTTTTGGTTTCTCGTGCTGAGCAGTGCAGGAGGCTATTTATCTCTCGGCCATGAAGTTTTCTTCACTTCCTCGCCCTCTCCTTTTCCTCCTCTTTACGTGCCCTGTCCTCGCTGCACCGTCCACCACCCGCAACGATCCGTTCCGCACGATCGCTCTCAAACAACCCAAGCTCGAGAAAGACCCGATATGCTGTCTGATACCACTATCCCCCGCCGAACCCCAACCAACGGAGGACGAGCTGTTGCTTTCTTTCGAGGACTGGAAGGCAAAACTGCTGGCTGAAGAGAAGTCCAATTCCGCCACCGGATCCTCCGGTGATCCCGACCATGCGCGCCATACGTCTAGAACGGACCCCATCCAAGCGGTGGACGGCTCAGGAGATGGCGGGAACGAAGGTGGAGGCGCGGAAGGAACGGATCCCTCATCGGCTCCCCGTTCAGGAAACCCCGTACCTAGCACTTCCGGACAGACCCTCCCTCAAGAACAACTTGATTTCGGATTTGGAGAACCCGTGTTACCGCATTTCCGAGTCCCGCTGACGGACAGGTTCAACTACGCCAGCATGGAGTGCTCGGCTCGCATACACAAGGCCCATAAGTCGGCTAAATCGGCTTCGTCTATTCTTTCGTCAAAGAAGGACAGATACATGCTCAGCCCTTGCGCTGCCAAAACCGCCGACGGGAAGGAGGAAAACCACTTTGTGGTTGTCGAGTTGTGCGAGGATATCCGGATCGATACCGTCCAGCTCGCAAATTTCGAGTTCTTCAGTGGTGTGTTCAAAGACTTTACGGTCAGCGTGGCGAAGACCTATACCCCGGACGTGCCGGAGTGGACCACCGTGGGGACGTATATGGGGAGGAACGTTCGTGGAGTCCAGGTGTGTGATCTTCACCTACGTGAGCTTGTTTCTAGGCTACTGATCACATTGACCAGTCATTCCACCCTCCAACCTCTTTACGCGATTTCTATCGGTACATCCGGATCGACTTCCACTCCCACTACGGGAGCGAGTTCTACTGCCCGGTGTCGCTGTTACGCGTCTACGGTCTCACCCACCTGGAGGAGTGGAAATGGGACAGCAGAGCAAACCGTTACGAACAGCTCCAAATCCCTGCCCACACCGTCTCCCAAAAAGCCACCCCTGAACCTATCCCACCGACTCCCGTAGATGCGGTCGTTGAGACCCTCATTGCCACGCAGGCTCAGGATCCACACTCTGAGTTGCCATTCGAAGCCGTGGGTGTCAGAGCGAACGCAGATACCCAACCTTCTGGGGACACCGTTGCACCCATTCTAGAACCCACGCCGACGCCTCAGGATGACCGACCTGATATAATCCCGCCGCCCCCGATGAATACCGAACCCGTCCCTATCACCGCCGTCAACCCAGTACAGTCTCCACCATCGGTCGTATCCCACTCAACATCCGATTCGCCACAGTCAGCCCCAGTTCCAACCCCACAGACAATGGAAGTCATTTCCAGCGCCACGGTCCGGTCGCCACCACCCCCTTCCTCCCAGGTGACTCCGGTCGTATCGTTGGGTACACAGGCCTCGGTTCCACCTCCTCAGGTTGGCGCAAGTGGTGGAGAATCCATATACCGAACAATCATGAACAGGATCGTGATGTTGGAACTCAACGCGACCCTTCACGCCCGATATGTGGAGGAGCAGACAGCCGGGGTTCGTGAGGTGTTGAAGAGGCTAACGGAAGAGGTTGGAAGGCTGGAGGGAATTGTAAGATGATCTTCTGAGTACAGTCTAAATCTTACTGATGGTTCACGGTGTTTTCAGGGGAAGGCACAAGCCCAGATGTATCGACGTTCCCTGGTGGAGATGGAGAGACATAGGAGGAGACTAGAACTAGAGCACGGAGAACTGATGTCTCGTGTTCAATACCTCGCTGAAGAGGTGGGTTTCGTTCTCGGCATCCAACGAGAGCCTGGCTTAACAGATACTAGATCACCATGGAAAAACGACTCGGTATCGCTCAGCTGTGCATCATGGTCGCTGTATTGGTCTTCATGGCTTTGACGCGTGGATCTCGGGGCGAGAGTATGGACCACGTCCTTTTACCCCGGCTGTCAAGAGGAAGTCGGGCGACGAGCCTCAGCGGGGAATGGATGCATAGGGTTAGGACTGGGAGTAACCCAACACCCCAGACCCGACCACTCGATAGTAGTATCACAAGAAAGAAAGGTAGGGCGTTTGCGCTGCCATGTCGTTCTTCTACCAGCCCCTGATTTGTGCGCTACAGTGGCATTGGATGGCGAGAAAGTGGAGTTCCCGTCCAAAGTGGCACCGATGCTAGACCGACCAGAGCGTACTCAACACAGAAATCGGAACAACACCCAGACCCCCTCCAGCTCGTTGAAGAAGAATGGCGGCCGATCGAGGACTCCACAAACTCGGACCCCTAAGGTGGTTAGAGTGTCTACCCCTACCCCACCGTCGTTTCGTCCCAGCATCGTCCGGGTTAACTCGCAAGGGAACAACGGGATGAACCAAAGTTTTAGCTCCAGCGTTATCGAACCAGTACCTAGGTCGGTCAAACGGTGGGCAAGGACCGCGCACGTCCACGAGATTAAGAGGATGCGTGTGGATAGTGGAGTATCGTCCCAGTCGGAGGCTGAGATTGAGACACCGAACGATTCTTCAAGAGTTGGACTCAACAAGGGGAAACGAAAAGAAACCGAGGATATGACGCACACTCCATTTATCGTTGGTGAAAATCTCTCCAGGAGAGGGTCAATTGGCCATGGGAGGCCGCCGCTACGTCCGACGTCTTCGACGAACGTGCTTGACACGGAGGTTACGGACCCATGGGTGGACACGGACGATGCGTCATCGGAAGCAGATGTGTATATGAATCGGACGAAGGAAAGGTTTACGAAGTCTACGGATACTTTGACGATTCACCACCACCCATCACCCGGTCTCGTTGGGGTTGGAGCCTCATGAACACCTCATGATCCGACCCGGCCTCTCCAGAGTGCTTCCTACCCTTCACACATCTGCCTTTTGGGTCGATCAACGCCCTCTTTCCGTTCCCTGTTTTGAGCACCTGCTCCGTCTCATCCGTACATGTGTAACCCCCATTTCTTGTCTCTGCATGCTCATGATCGTCGTCTGTGCATTTCTCATATTCTGTTCCCGCATGACCCTCCCCTCGCAGCACCCTGATTATCTATTCACTATGTATATTACCCCCCTCCTTGATTCTTCAATCCGACTGTTGCATTTGAAGCAAAAAATGAGCATCGAGCCTCACGTTGGTCTTTTTTAACGAGCGACACGTACGCGACCGCTGTCGCCTGGGTTAGAAGGGCGAGGCGAGCACAACTCTCATGAGATGTTATCGCAAAGGGCCAATTATGACTATTACGGAGGAGCCAAGTAACGAATGAACTGCGAACCCTCCGTCTCCCCTCTTTCACGGCCGGCGCGTGGGGCGACGAACACTGGAACGTGCTTTGAGTTCAAGTTCAGTTCCCTTCCGACGTCAAGATGCACAACGTGTTTGATGGGGACGGCATCCCACATCTGCCTCTCAGCGTCCCATAACCAAATCTGCTTTTCGCCATCGGGCAGGACGTTGACGAAGACCGTGGGTCCAGGACACACACTTGCATCTGCTCCGGGAGGTGGTGATGGTAAGGGTTCACCGTAGCGGACGATCCAGTACTTCGTGAACCGCGTGTTGTATATTTTACGCTTGGAGAAGACGTATTTCTAGAAGATGTGTCGTTCATTAATCCAGCGTCAGTCCAAGCTAGAAGCGCTTACGTACCTTGGGCTCCAGGTTGGGTGATATCGATACTGGTGGGTGCGGGCGCTCGGAAGACCGAGGGTCGTCACCTCTACTGAGATCGGCGAGTGGGGACGACCCACGGCCCCCCAGATCATTTCTTTCTTCCGGGACGATCTCGTTACGAGCGTGACTTTCGGACGTTATGCCATATTTTTCCCTTTGAAGGCGTGGTCACAGCCCATGAGGGTCCCTGAGTGGAGGGAAACACGATACCTATAGCGTTCAATCCAACCTGGTGGCGGCTCCGACCTTATCTCGTTGGTACCGGCGCCAGGGATGATTTGGACTGAAGTGACTCGGACTGGGGCGTAAGGAGAGGGTGGGATGACGTTTGCGGATTTGGCAAGCCACGGTCTGCGGGCGGATCGTGTTCTGGCACGCGCGTCGACCACGTATAGCACCAGATGCACCACCAAAACGAGTGCACCAGCCGCTCCCAAACCTTCTAAGAAGGCCGAAGAGGAGTCTGCCAGCTCTGATAGTGATTAGTTGTCCTCGTGCTTTCCGCGAGCCGTGCACCTCGAGGCACTCCCGCTCTTATCCCTGACACCCGATCAGCCTGCTTTTTTGTTGCGTCTGTAATTCCCCTGTACTTGTATCCGTACTGTAGTCTTGCATATCGGTAATCGCCTCCGAATCTTCATTTGGAGTCCATGCGGCGCGTGCGTGAGGTGTGAATTGTGGGAAATACCCATTGGGGGGGTGACGATAAGTATACAAAGCGGTCAACTGCAACGTGATTGTCCTAAGATCCTGCAAATTATACACATACTGTAACATTTCTAAGGCGATGGTCCTGAGAGGTGTGGGTCGGCGGTAGCGAACGATGATAAGATCAATGGGGCGGGTGCGAGGCCTAGGGAACGTTGTGATCACGATGTGACCTTACCTTTCCCCTTTTCATTCTTCGAACTTCCTGCCACACCAGCGCCGTCGGCCATGATTGCGTCCTTGTCCGCAGAAGCGGCGGCCGCTTCCAGCATTCCCGGGGTGATAGCCTCCCAGATACGGATTGTCCTGTCATCTGAGCAGGACGCGAGCGTCCGTTCATTCTTCGGATTCCATGCCACAGAGTTCACACTCCCTTCCCCATGACCAGACAGAACCCCGAGCAACGCCCCCGAGTCTCGATGCCAGACGTACACATTACCATCTGGGTAGAGTGTCAACCAGGTTTTTTCATCACACCCAAATTTTGAGACGCACCCTCAGAGCCACTCGCCACGAAATTTCCGTCTACTCCCCCGAAACAGCCCCTGATAACGTGTCTTCCCTGCCTCTGTCCCGTGAATTTGCAAGCTATCCGTGATAGACTCAGATCCCAGAGATCCATTTCCTACAAGTGATTTTCCGTATTAGCAGAGCGCATGAGGGCCAGAGTAAATGAAGACCCACGTCGGGGGCGTGGTTTATCAGCGCGAATCTTGAATCGTGGGAGACCCTAATACTCGTTGTCTCTCCATCCAGCTTCAGTGACCTACCATAGATCTCGCATCAGATGTTATGATCCAAGCGCAACTCACGGATACGCACGCTATTGTCTGTTTAGTGAACATATCATATACGATCATCCTGTTCTCTGATTTAACAAGATAACTTGACGTATTTGGTTGGGACCGAGGCGACTGTGACGCCGAATCCCCGCGCGCCCCAGGAGCCGGGGAAGTCCCCACACTACTTGGAGGATTTGGGACCGATGGAGGAAGGAGAATGATTCCCACTGCTACAACCTTTGTCATATTGGGGCTGACGTCCAAGTCTGTGACCCGGATGGTTGTCATCCCCCAAGAATCCCTCTGGTTACCTTCGGTATCCTAAACGGGGTTTGTAAGTCTCGTAATTTTGGATCCATGGGGTGAAAACCGACCCATATAAAAATCTTTCGGTCCAATCCTGCGGATATGAACCCAGAGTTATCGGGTAGCCATCTAATAGCCGTCACCGGTTCGGTATGAGTTTCGATAGTGCGCATACACAGACCGGACTATGGGGCGAGCGTGAGCAGGGATCAAGGTGAATACTGTATGGAGCGTACACGGGTGTTCCACATCTTGATATGGTTATCAGAACTGGTGAGCAGCATCGAGTCGTCCAGAGACCACGTTATACATCCCACAGGGTATTGGTGGTCCCGCAGCACAAGATGTTGTGTGTACTCTCTCTGAGCTGGCTCTTTCTCGGGCTAAGGAAACTTTGGAGTCAGTACTCGACTGGAGGAGGGAAAGATACCAACTCACTCCAACCCTCCAGATAATCGCACTCTTGTCTTTCCCAGCACTGGCAAGGTATTCGCCATTGTGGCTCCACTCAATGTTCCACACCTCATCGGTATGCACTTCCAGAATTGTGGTTGTAGTGTTAGGGAAATACAAAGAATCGATTGCGGAGAGGGTAGTCGCCCGGTAAACGTTATCGAAGTCAGTAGGTGGCAGGGACATGATAAGGGTTACGTATAGCCGACGGAGGTATTCTTTCCATTTATATCGCTCAGATACCCTAACCGGATCATTCCAGGTCAGGAGACACTGCCGGCGGCGCAGGCGAGGGGGCAGATCCCATGTGTAGGTCGCGTGGTCCGATTCCCGAATCCAATAAGTCCGAAGATTCAGTCGGTTTGGGCGACCCTCCGCGGCAGTGAACACTTGGACATCTGCATCAACTTTCACCATCTCAAATACCTTTTTTCCACTTCTGGAGAACATCATTTTCACGATGCTTACCGAGTGGACCTGTCCATGGCTCTGCCGCTTGCCAGCTTCACACCTTATCGAGTCGAGAGAATAGTATACAAGCTTGATTGAGCCGCACAACAACGATAAGGAAACAAACAAAGAATATACTCTGGGAAATCCACTTGACCGGGGGACGTTAAACCAAAAGACGGGAGAGGGCAATGTCCGAGAGATTATGTGTAATCTTTCACGCCTCCCTTCGTTTCATACCGACCCGGCATGAGATTGGTTTCCGGAGGAACCCCTCAACGGTGTCGAACTGGACGCGGAAAAACCTCGATCAGTCAGAGATGGGCGGCCGATGTGAGATGACTTACGTGTTTCTCGGGATCCTCGAGGATGAATGTGTAGCGACGGAAGATGGTGGCCATGAAGATCTGCAGTTCCAAGGTCGCGAGGTTCTTACCTACACAGGCCCTATGATTCATTGATCAGCCAGGGTTCCTTGAGACCTGTACTATGTTTGGTTGGTTTCACTAACCTCGGGCCGTACGAGAACGGGTTGAACGTCTTCTGAATGCCAACCCGGTCCTGTTCGAACCACCGTTCGGGCCTAAACGCCTCAACGTCATTCCCCCAAATCTCCGGATCCCGATGAATAGTGTAACTCGGTACGCTCAAAACCGTGCCCTCCGGGAAGAACTTGCCCGAAACGTGCAACCCACCCTCGGGAACGAGACGAGGGAGGCCCATGGAAGAGGTCGAGTGTAACCTTAGGGCTTCGTTGATGACGGCGTCGAGGTAGGGAAGTCGTTTGACGATTTCCGAGGGCGCGATTGGGTCGTCATCGTTTCCGAGAGCTTCGTCGAGCTCTTCCTGGAGTTTCGATTGGGCAATGGGATTTAGAGCGAGGTAGTATGTGATAGCACAGGAAGAACTAGGAAGATCACATATTAGAAAACTCTGAAGAGAAGTGATGGTGACGGTGAGAATCTCACTTGGAGGTAGTGTCTGAGCCGGCAATGAGTTGCGTGAGTGCCTCGGCAGTGAGTTCCGGGGGACCCATAGGCTTTCCCTCATCGTCTTTGGACCCCTGAAGTTTACTTAGGAGGTCCACCCGATCCGTGGTGGACTTAAGACGTTTAGAGATAGCAGCAATAGCGAGTCCAGTGAGGTTCGCCGTTGCAATGCTTCCACTACGATACCAGGGGTGGAATTTCTTGAAAAGAGGCCGGACCCATGGCGGAAGAACACCCATTGAAGCGGAGTAATCCCCGCGGTCATTCAAGATTTTGACGGCAGGGAAATATTCGACGTCAACCTCCACTTTCTCGTCCCCATAAGTGGCCAGTGCGTTGGACTGAGACCTGGCTACAGGGGCGGCGTCCTTTGCAGCCTTGAGCATACCGAAGGGGGAACCGAAGGAGAGGTCGCCGATGACGTCAAACGCGAGGTAGTTGTACCCTAATGATGGGCAGCGAACGAGATCAGCATACGGACCGGAAGCCCAAGCAGAATGGGGTCGGCTCACACGGAAGGCAATCAAACCAGACCCATCCAGCTTTTCCAAACCATCCGTCACCTTCGTTACCCGAGAGGCCCTTCTTTCCGCCTTCGGCAAGTCTGTCCCACTGTCCGAGCAAATCCCCGATATGTTGACGGATATAAGGTTCGAACTCCAACACACTCTTGAGCGAGAAGATGTGAGAAACAATCTTGCGCTTTCTTGCATGCTGGGCACGGTCACGAGTGTTGAAGAGGCCTCTGTTGATGGCCACGAATGCGTCGTAGAAGTCGCTCTTCAAGGATCCGTTCCCATGGGCATAGACGATTTGGAGGGCGTCTGGGTCGGCGATGGACACGTGATTTGGAGCGAGGCGTACGAAGGGTCCTGTGGAAAGAGGGAAGGGCGTGGTCGGTTCATGGGGGTGACGCGAGCTGTTGTGTGAGGGGTGCACTCACCGTACTTCTTGTGCAGTTCGTGAACGACCTCCGACCTGTGGCCTCTAGCAGCCACCCGGGCCAACCAAGCGTCCGAATATTTGGCGAGCCAAGGTCCGGGAATGAATCGTATTCCGCGTGTGTCGACCACGTATGGCACCAGGTGCACCGCTAAAACGAGCAATGCGCCTGCGGAGAGGACGGTCGTCAAGTAGACGTTATCGGGGGCGAGAGACGGTAAAGACATGATGAGGGGAGTCGACGAAGAACTCCCTCTCCATTTATATCATTCGGCTCTACACACTAACCGGATCATACTAGGTCAGGAGACACTGGAAGGCTCGCAGGGGTCCTTGGCTGCTGCTATTCGCAGAAAAGAATTAGATCTTGGATCCAAACCCGTTTCTATCGGGTAGCTTGGGGTTTGGAGCCTGCCTGCAGAACGCCATCCCCTCCATCTCAGTCGCACCGGAGGTCGGACGTCCGATCGAGGTGCATTCCGCGCGTGCATGAGGGTGAAGATCATATCACACATGGTCCATGGTTTTTCGGTTCTTGCGCATGGGTAAAAGGTTGGCCGGATTCGGTTCCG
>Ga0307513_10012358_pt1 | contig 10552 bp, 6 predicted proteins | sample 15_EM_MG_FD_202174 | JGI IMG/M metagenome (GOLD analysis project Ga0307513, IMG submission 202174) | Populus trichocarpa ectomycorrhiza microbial communities from riparian zone in the Pacific Northwest, United States - 15_EM | ecosystem: Host-associated > Plants > Roots > Unclassified | place...
TAAATGATATTGGGATGCGGTCGCTCTCACATGTGGGAAAGGGTACACGGATGAGCTTAGTAGTATTGATATGAGGACGTTAAGCTAAGTCATGGAATTTAGAGTAGAATTAATGAAAGCCACGTATGACAGGGGCGTCTCGGCTATCCGGATATGGTAAAACTCATCAGGAGAGCGTTAAGACTAAGAGAAGTCTGTAGGCTTAGGATCAGGTATTAGACTTAGTTTATGATGCATCCGAGAACACAAGGCGACGTCTGATAGAGTCACGATTGGATCAGGACGCAGCATGTATAGGGGGTGAGATCAGGAAGAAGGGACGAGACGTCAGCACCGGAGAGATCAGGATCGTGGGATCCGGACGAGGGAGGTGGGAGCAGAAAATATCGGGATGCGAGGTGGGAAGATGAAAGAAGCCCTGACGTTTGGTGAGAAGGAACCGGCGTCAGGGCAGGAGAGTCCTGGATCTGAAGGCGTCAGGGCGGGAGAAGCCTAGATCAGGCGACGTCAGAACGCAAAGGCGGTGCACCAGACGCAGTCAGGACGCACAGGACGTAGGGGTCGGTTTCGTGATGGCGTCAGGACGGACGGCCCTAAGTAACGCAAAATCAGGACACAACGTCGGATCGACGTCGCGTCCTGATTCGCGATTAGCGTTCGGGCGTCAGGTGCGTCAGACGCACAGGACGCATAAGACGCAGGGTATTATTTTTGCTGATGTATAAACAGGTTTCGTGCACGTGATTCTGAACTATAAAATCCTGTTCTCACATCAAAGATTTGCCAGCCAACAATATCAAAACAACTGGCCGATGCAGGTACCCTATAGGTTTCTACGGTTTTTCTGACAAAGAATATATTTGCTGATACAATCGGAGGTGCATGGTGGTCAAACTTAGCCTGTGTTGGATTTCCAGTGAATCTGTATATTTTAATCAGATCTTAAATATAAAAATAACTTGATAGGATTATAATCAAGACTTATTTGAAGATAATAGTGGTAGATTTATATTATTTATTTAAGAAACAAGGAAAAATATTTGAACTTACTTATTGATGTTGATTACAGTAACCTTTAGATGAATACTGACTCCCAAATTAAAGAATGATCGAGTACATATTCCAACCGACCCTTCAGTTAGCTCAGGAAGCAAATCACCAATATTGCAAACCAACTGGCATGGTAGAACATCTATATCAACAATCTTCTCCGATAAAGAGAACTGAGTGTCAATGCAACTAAGAGCGGATGTAAAAACCTTATGAAAGTTGCTCATATTAATTTTCTGAGTAAGCACCAGCAGTTAGGACATAGGAGCAATAATATTCTCACGATAATTGAAAGCCATAGAGAGAGAAGGGAATCGTGAGGAATATCTGAAATGTTGCAAATAATTGGATACTAAAATGAACTCGGAAGTTGAATATAGAAATCTTGTGATACGATTGTTGTAGTTTTGATCCAGCAAGATAGCACAAAAGAGTCTGATACCTATGAACACCTGATATGAACATTAGTTCTATATATATTAGTTAAAAAGTAAACATTTTAAGTATATTGACTACCTATCAGAATCAATTCATTAGTTTGAGGAATGATATGATAAAGAGGCTTGGACTATCAATTGTACTATGTGATATCATTAACCTCTATTGTAAACTCAATTGTAATACTATGATATCATTGATCTTTCTATAAGATATACTACTATATATAAAAGTATTAACCTTTCAATAGGATTTAGTACTTTGTATGATATTATCAACTTAGACCTTTTAAAAAGATATAGTGCTATGTATCATATCATTGATCTTGCGAACAGATATTGTACCAACTATCGTATCATTGACCTTTCGATAAGATATCGTACTCTGTAAAGTATTATTAACCTTGCTAGAAGATATAGTATCCCGTATGACATTATTGACTCAGACCTTTTAGTAAGATATCGTACCATGTCTGATATCTTTGATCTTCCCATCAGATATTATACCAACTATTGTATCATTGACCTTTCGATAAGATATAGTACCATCTATAATATCATTGACTCAGTCCTTTTAATAAGATATAGTTCCTTGTCTAATATCATGATTGTTCAATCAGATACAGCACTATCTAAAGTATTATTAATTCTTCGATAAGATATAGCACTATATATAATATAATTGACTCAGACCTTTCGATAAGATATAGTATTATGTATGGTATCATTAACCTTTTTGTAAGATGTTGTATCATATATGATGTCATTACCCTTTCGATAAGCCATTGTACTATGTATGATATAATTGACTCAAACCTTTCAATAAGATATAGTACTATGTATCATATTATCAACCCTTCTGTAAGATCTTGTACCATATATTATATCATTACCCTTCCGATAAGATATAGTACTATGTATGATATGATTGACCCAGACCTTTGAACAAGATATAGTACGATGTATGATATCATTAACCTTTTGATAAAACATCGTACTATATATGATATTACTGACCTTGCGATATGATATAGTAGTATGTATGATATCATTGACCTTTCGATAAGATCTAGTATGATACCATATATGATATGATTGACCACTCTCAATATTGATATCACATATGATCAATCATGCAACCTTTCAACCAATCAGAGCACTAGGATTTGGCCGATACCTAGCCCTCAAAAAGCAAATCTGAAACTCACCCAATGAGAAGGCTTTAAAGTGACAAATGTCTTAAACTATCTGCTTATAGATTATAGATAGTAATAAAGCACCTAAGTCAATACTCATCAAGCATAGAAGTATAGCTAGAGTATGATCTTACAGCTGCTTGTTATGTTATAAACCAATAACCCCTTAATAGAAGTTGATAAAGAATGCAGGAGTGGATAGTAGATGTTGGAAATCGGATACCCGATAGATAAGTTCCATCGCATATCTGTCTTGTGGCATTTTCATCACATAACATCGCTAACTTAGTTCACCCAGAAAAGTTTATACCTGTGCACATATTTTCGCCAGCCCTAATCTAAGGCAGGCACTATCTCCACCATATAATCAATGGAAACTACAAGTCTAGTTAAGATACCTTTTATTTGAACGTAATATATTGGGATAGAAATAGCATATCCAATTGCGTGGCTGGCCTGGTTGGACCGGTGTGGGGAAAAAGACAGCTTCCTGTAGTTGGATGGTGTGCGGTCCGAGCTGGCCTTTAGGTGGTGACATGCGTCTTTGACCTAGGCGATATTTCGGAGGGTAGAGAGACTTGAATGGACCACTGGAAGAACCGACTAACCTGCCCGATAGGCTAAAGACAAAAGAAGAAAAGACTGAACCTTGAACGACGGGAAGGAACAAGTTGTTGATTGGCTTGTTTTCCTTGGGGTGGTTGTTCGTTACTAGGCTAGTCTACATGAGAGGCGGCTTATAAAGTAAAAGTTTGTGCGCCAAGCTAGATACCAACAGAGTCTTCTCTGTGGGTCCCAACCGGGATACATGACTGCTCTCACTCCCCTACTGACGTCCCAGAGCACACGGGTCTTGGTCGAGTTGGTTAAGATAATCCTGACCATTCAGGCAGTCAAATTTCCACCATTACACTAGACTTGACCTCCAACTGGACCAGCTAGTCCAGTCCCATCTTCCGCCAACCATTCCGAACCCTGATTCTGACTCAGCAACATAAGCCAATGTATTAACATTTCGACGGGTATGTGAGAGATAAGTGCATTCGATCGTGCATCATCTCCTTCGGCTGGACCGCAATATTTGAGCAGACCTTTTCGGTAGTAGGCTCACTCCGATAGGTGGGGGAAAGGCGGCAATTACCACAAGGCGCTTTAAATGGCGGGGATGGGAGGAAGGGAAGCCAATGGCCAGGGTTCCGAATAGTCCGACCGGTCAAGTCTTGGAGGCGGGCCTGGGCTGGCCAGTCCTGGTGATGGCGATGACTGGACCCGACTAACTTGGGTGGCCCGGTCCGGTTTGAACTTGTCCCAGACTAGTCTTTATGGGGGATCGCATAAGTTTGAATGTCACCAAGCCCAACACTCGCTAAGAATAGAAGTATAGCTATACTAGGATCTTAAAGTCGCTTGTCACGCTATGAATCAACAGCCCCTCAATAGGAGCTGATATAATATCCTGGAGAGGATAATATGCGGTGGAAATACGATTACCTGATGGATAAGTCGCATCCAATACCGGTATTGTGGCATGTGGTCATGTAATATCACTCACTTAGTTAACCAAAATGGTTCAATACTCAAGAACCGATTTTTGCCACCCCTAATCTCAGCGAGGCACTATCTCCACCATATAATTCATGGAAAACAATAAGTTTAATTAAGAAAAGCTTTACTTGAACGTAATATATAGTGATAAAAATAGCATATCCAATTGCTTGGCAGGCCTGGTCAGACCAGTCTTGGTCAAGTCGGTTTCCATAATCCTGACTGTCCAGTCGGTCTGATTTCCACCATTGGACTAGACTTGACTTTTGACCTGACTAGCTAGTCCAGTCCAGTCTTCCGCCGACCATTCGGAACCCTGCCAATGGCTGTCATAGATATTGTCGGTGCTGTTACGGTCTTGCGAGAATGGTACATAGGCTATCTGTATTCGGGAGCGGTAATGAGAGTGATGCCTCCTCGGTCTCAGGGTGCCCTGGAGATGGCAGATGCTAGGGGCTGTAGTAGCGCCACAACCCCCACATGGCCGGACTTAGCAGCCCACCAGAGCGGTGTTCGACCTGATTTGTCCAGCGTGTCGGGGTTGACTTCGTCATGTCCGAGCAGTATTTTCACGACTCCCTCGTGCCCATCCCAAGCAGCGCCAAAGAGTGGTGTTTGGCCGTATTTATTAGATTTACCAGGATTGACATCGTCTCGCCTGAGGAGGACTTCCACCACTCTTTCGTGCCCATTCGAAGCAGCACCAAAGAGTGGTGTTTGGCCGTACACATCTGGTTTATCGGGGTTGACATCGTCATGTCCGAGTAGTATTTTGACCACTCCCTCGTGCCCGGTCCGGGCAGCACAGTAGAGTGGTGTTTGGCCGCGGTTATCTGGCTTGTTGGGGTTGACATCTGCTCGTCCGAGTAGTATTTCCACCACTCCCTCGTGCCCACTCCAAGAAGCACCAAAGAGTGGTGTTTGGCCGCGGGTATCTGTCTTGTTGGGGTTGACGCCTTCTAATTCGAGTAGTGTTTTCACTACTCCCTCGTGCCCATTCCAAGAAGCACCAAAGAGCGGTGTTTGGCCACAGCTATCTGGTTCCTCGGGTCTGGCGTCCTTCCGTTCAAGTAGTATTTTAACCACTCCCTCGTGCCCACTCCAAGAAGCTCCAAAGAGTGGTGTTTGACCGCGGTTATCTGGCTTGTTGGGGTTGACGTCGTCCCGCCTGAGAAGGGTTTCCACCACCTTTTTGTGCCCAGTCGAAGCGGCACAATAGAGCGGTGTTTGGCCGCGGTCGTCTGGTTTGTTATGGTTGACATCGTCCCGTTCAAGTAGCACCTCCACCACCCTTTCGTGTCCATTCGATGCAGCACGAAAGAGCGGTGTTTGGCCGTACGCATCTGGATTGTCGGGATTGATATCCTCCCGTCTGAGTAGTATTTCCACAACTCCCTCCTGCCCGCTCTCGGCCGCCAATGCGATGGCCGTAAGCCCCACACCACTGCTTGCATTGATGTCCCATTCCTTCATATCCAATACTGTAGAAAATATATCCGCGATCCCGAGAAGTGCCGCCCCGTGGAGTCCCGTAAATCCCTCGGATCCCATTTCCCCATAAGGGTATGGGCTATCCCGATTATAGTGCAATAAGAGTAGCTGAGCAGATATATGCTCATCAAATCTATCGAGAAGTCTCAGGGCAAGGATTTCGATACTTTCAGTCATCCCCATTCTTGTGTGCTCCCCCCAGTAAAGAGAAGCGTATTGCAGAAGGGGCATTGTGGAGGGGGCAGAGCGAAGGGTTGGTGAAAGATCCCTCACTGATCCAAAGTTGAGATATGTCAAGCAAATCTCGGCAATTGTTGAGTGGGAACAATGGAATTGGGTAGGATCGTTTGAGAGATGTTCCTGCAAAGTGAAGTGCACCAGTCGGACCGTGGACGGGTACCCCTCGATGGTGAGAAGACCCAGGCAAGATGATAGAAGTGTCCGTATTGGCGGAATGCTTTCCGGATCAAGATCTGTAGATCCTATCTCCACTCCTAAGGCATGGCAGAGCTCCTCGGCCCCTAATGGCCTTTCCGAGTGTGACACCCATATCAGTGCCTTCTGCCCGAGTATTGACTTATTTCGATTCTGCGCCTTCAGCCGAGTGAGGGTTGCCGTATAAGCATCACTCAGTCCGTTGCCTCTCGCCATCTCATTAAGTCTCTTTCTCCTCTGACCAATTGTCTCCTCCCCCAGAATAGCCTCGATGATTAACGAGGCAAGGATGAATCTACACAGTCGCTGGTAAATATACATCATTGATGGACCGGAAACGCCAACGTACATATTAGACATCTTGTCCACAATGATTCTCACAATCTCCGCCCGTAAGCCATTGTCCATCGCCTCTGGCGCCTCATCCCTGTTCAATCTCATCTCCAAATAATTCCGGATATCGTCCTCGTTAGGGGTGATGCGTATCGTAACCGACCTGGTGAAAGATCTGTCAATGACTTCCCCGACATGGGGCCTCCCTGTAAGGAATATTCTCGTCCCAGGGGACTCCCGAACAATATCTCTTAGCGACTCAAGTAGCTGGGGAAGGTCCTTCGGCAGGCATTCGTCCAGCGCATCGATGCAAATGAAAATTTGGGGTAACTTGGCGATCGCTATCCTCAACATTCCCATCAGATCCGCAAGTAGGGGCCTTCTCCCTTCCTGAAATGCCCTCCGTATATCCTCAGGGATCTCCCAGCCTACCAACCCTCTCAAAATCGCCCCCATTATGTTGACGACTGTCTGGTCTTGCTGAAGGTTGTAGTCACAGTACATCCATGCAACCGCTATTGATTCCTCCCTTGCCTGATCACACAGCTTGTCGATCACCAGAGAACTAGTATTTCTCGCCATTAGTGACATTTGCTTAAAAGAATCAGGCCACTCACCTCAAATGTGTCTTTCCCACGCCCGGATCCCCGGAACAAAACAAGACCGCCTGATCGGCTCCTCCCTCACCTCCCCTCCACTCCTGAAACTCCCTCGTTTCAAAAATCCAACCCCCGATACCTCCAAATCGGTTGGTGCGCACGCTGTCGTGTCTCATATGCGGCTCTAGCGGAGAGAGCCAATCCATAATCTTCTCAACCTCGTCGGAGTTGTAGATGGTGGTGTTGAGGCCCCCTATTGTGTTGCCACAGTTGACATTGCTGTCGCCGAATTTAATCGATTGTGTACGTGTAGTCATGATGTACCGTCCGAAATGTTGGTTGAGTGTATAAATTGTGCGATGTATGATAGCAATAGCGGTGCGTATCGTTAATGGAAGAGCTGCAAAACCTTTTCGTGCCCAAAGCTGTAAAAAGTGGGCAGCCTGGCTTCTTTTGTGTCGGCTTCGGTACCTCATTTAGATGCCAAGGAAATACCCACAAATTCGAGGTTCCGATGCATTACCACGACAAGACTTCGCCTCACAGATTGCTGTGAAACATGTTGGTATGCTGCCTTCTACTGGAGCACTCGCAAAACCCCGCCCCAATCGCGATTCAGGACCAGACATTGTCGCACTCTAATTGACAGCACAATATCTAGCTTCGCATGTTTACTCTCGGATTGGCCGCAATTCTTGCACGGTTGCCTTGGCTGCATTGTGAATTTGGCTAGTTTTCGCGGCACTACGCTCTATATGGTAGTGCATGCATAGGGCGTGAGACAACCGCTCAACTAAAGCCTTCGAAATTTAAGACTCGTCTACCGATATCTCATATTTAACAAAATAAAATAATAAGCACAGCCAAGCTCCCGCCCCTGCCTGTAAAACCGTAATAGGTATATGACTCATTTCAAGGGAGCTGTTTTCTTGTATTCCCACCTGTGAACTCCACCTCACTGCAAATCGTGTTATTTTGCCTATTTGGTAGCGACGTCTCTTCGTTTTGGGAGAGAAAGTGCTCAAGCAGAGAGCCTCATGGATGATGTCGGCTCGGGGAGGCTGGCCTCGGTTGTGTTGCACATTTAGGAGATCGAATTTAATTAGCGCGATCTTTCTCATCATGATTCGCAGCTGGGGTGGGTGGCCCTTGCATGCAAGATTCCAAACTGGGCCTCTCATGCAAGGCAAAAAAACCTCCACGTTACTGAAAAATTTTCTCCAACTATTTCTATATCGTTTTGTTGTTCTTGCACAGCGCTGAGTCTGCTACCTGAGTACGATATTGAAACACTTAGAATCGCCATGCAGAGTGGAAGCAAGAACAGGGGAATCTCTCCAAGGCGCAGGAAGGCGCGATCCGACCGTCGCTACCCGGGGATCCCGGCTTAACATACCGTATCCACTCACCCAAACTTCTGGCAGGGAGCATAACTATTCATTACGGTATTTCGGGGAATCGCAGTTGTGTGCTCCCCAGCTTAAGAAGTTCGCATCCACCCTAAACCTCATCAACCCCCCCTTGCAACAAATTGACCCCAGTTCAAAGAATTTTAAAATAAAATAAAAATAGAGTAGAAAGCTTATTCCGCTTCCTACTATCGACTTACCACTAGTGTTATTCAGAGATCCCATAATTGCAGAAATTGCCGAAGTTGTATCGGTAAGTAGTGTGATCAAGTGGTTGTCACGAAGGTCTTGGATGCGGGCTTTTTGATCCAGGGAGTAAACTGCCCTCACACACCGAGAGCCCGCTGAAAGTGCAATAATACACTCCAAGAAGTTCTCGCTGATCCAAAAGTACTCTGGGGGGGCTTGGCGGCAACAGAGATATGATACCAGTACTTGAGCACGAGTCGGTTTTCATATATTGAGCAGTTCATATCCGACTTATCCGTAATTTCTCTTAAGGCGGAATGAGGATTCGCAAGGACTGCTCTTTCCGATCTTTTTTAGTCTTCCTGGCCGGGGAGCATCTTTAACTGAGTCTCCTATACTGTTATTGATACTTCTGTTGCCGCCAAACCCCGCTGGAGTACTTTTGGATCCGCGAGAACTTTTTGGAGTGTACTCGAGTAGGAGCCATGCAGGCTGGAACGATGGTATTGGTTGCATAGAACACTTCAGCAATTCAGTGGCAGACACTGCTTCAGATTATCCGTACCATCCCTGTTGTTGCTACCAATTAGCCCGTGAATTCAGCCCCAGATAAAAGTTGGTCGGAGAGTCACCCACCGACTCCATTGGGAGATAGGAATTTCCCCAATATCCATGAAGGTTGGCTTGCCGTGTGTCGCTAAAAATTGTCAACCTATTTCCGCTAACCTCATGCCATCTTCAATACCGGTATGCATACCGACAGGGTTACTGGGATGTTTTCCATTTTCTAACGATCCCCCAGAGTATGCCGGTGGTCGCACACAAGAAGCCTGAGTTAAAAAGCAAAGTTATACCAGTAGGACAAAATCAATAAAAGATGGAGATACTCGAATACGGTTGCCGTCTTCATTTTTATTTATTTATAGATGTGCCCTAGATTTTCCTACGGTACCTGTAGCTCTCTCAATAGCCATAATATATATTACCATGACTCCTATCATCTCCTCAATTCCTATGTATCAAGCGGTCTAGTGGATGGCAGGACATGTTTGCACATAGCAGATCGCGGTAGCCAGACTTCTCCCCCCCGATCTTTCCCGCTTGGCCCGCTCAACCCACCCCCGGTTGTGGTGCCCTAGGTCCCCGCATCCCCTGGGAAAACTAACGTCTATTCTAACAACACCCGATCAACCCTGTCAATCATCCTGCTGATACAATGTTAGGCTTTCCCCTCTTTCATCCGTCCTTTAGCTTCCCTTGCTTATATCTCTCCCCCTTTGCTACTTGACTCATTCATTTCCAACGAGCAATTTCTGCTTGAGGAATGCAAGACCTCCGGCACATTAAATGTAAATGTACTTTGATCAGGGTGTTTCCTACTTTCCGCTTTCTTTCTTTCCCTTGGCTCCGGTTGGACTTGGTCCAATTGTAGTGTTCTCGATCTACATTCCTGCTACTCTGTTCTTTGTCACGTTGATATTCGTTCTGTGTTTTGTGGGTCGTAGTCTTTCGTGTAATACGGCCCAGTATAAGCAATTGGGTGAAATTGAAGCTGATCTGGAAGAAGGCATGGTTAAATTGCTGAGCAGCCAATTAATCTTGTTCCACCAATTCCTCCCCGTGTGGCTAAGCGATCACATAGTGTTGAAATTCTTTGTATATTTCCTATGTATATTCAACACACTACCATGTATTCTTTTACTTAGTTTGTGTTTCGGCTCCGCCTGTCCACCTCTTACATTACTACAGCTAAGATATATATTATGGTGTTTTATTGCTTATTTCAGGATAATATCTTGGGGTTTAACATGTGCTTTCCAATCAGGTGTTTAGGATTTTACGGTTGTTTATGCATCTCTTATGCACCA
>Ga0307513_10012360_pt1 | contig 10552 bp, 9 predicted proteins | sample 15_EM_MG_FD_202174 | JGI IMG/M metagenome (GOLD analysis project Ga0307513, IMG submission 202174) | Populus trichocarpa ectomycorrhiza microbial communities from riparian zone in the Pacific Northwest, United States - 15_EM | ecosystem: Host-associated > Plants > Roots > Unclassified | place...
CCACCCTTTTAAAAAATAAAATAAAAAAATAAAACTAATCTCATGTACTCAAGCCTAGACTTGAAGGTTCACCCACACGTTTGAACTTTTCCTTGTCATGGATCAAAAAATAAAATAATTTTTGAATTTATATTTTAATTAATATCACTCATTTGTAATTATTTTCTTATTTAATATTTTTTGGGTATATTTTTTTAAATTATTTTGTGTGTATTTAATTTTTATAGAAAATTTTCTGATTCATTTATAATTTTTTTATACAGATAAATTATTTTTTTAAAAAAATAGAAAACATTTATTTTCATATAATATTTCTAATATGTGCATTTTTGTAGTTATTTTATTTTATTTTATTGAATTAAATTAATATGTATGTTTATTTTTATTATTGTATAATTGAAAAAAAAATATTTATATTTATTATTTATATAAGAAAAAATATTTTACCGGAGAGTAAAGGGTGAGGCGTGGTGATTCTACGTTGTACTATACACTGTAAATCGGCTCACGAAACAATGTGGACACATATTCAGAGTGTTTTCTTCACAAAATGTATCTCACAGAACTTCCAAGTAGCCAAACATTGCATATTAATTTCATTAAAATAATCTGTCATCAGCAACTTTGCAATGCAGCTGTTCTTTTATAGAAGGAGGTGCCCTCCTGCTGCTCTAAGCCCCACAATATCAACAAGCAGTTTTTGAAGATAGAGGCAACTGACAGATCATTCCCTTTTGCATTTCATTTAACATTCATTGCCTTTTCACCATCGATTTAGTTTGTTGAGGAGTGCTTGATAGACCGTTAATTCAGGTATATGGTCTGCATGCAAGACCTCAATTCTCCCGCAAAGTTTTGCTATTTAGAGCCATGGCCACCCAAATTTCCATAACTAAAAGCGTAGCACCTCCTCTCAGTTCCTCTCCCTCACACATTTACAGAAAGAAAGAAAGGTCATGATCACGGTCTGGTTGATTCCTTCACCAACTCCCTGGTCATGATCTCTTATCTTATCATCCTTTCAGACCTTATATTCCATCCATCTTTCTATCTCCTTGCATCCATCTGAATACAAGTTAAGATTTTATTATTATATTTTCTTTCCTCGTTTTGGTTCTTGACTCTAGGATCAAATAGCTATGGCAAAGAGATCATTTAAACGTTTTGTGGAACAAGAACTTGGAAAACTCCCACTCTTCTTGATCTATGCCGTGCTCGAATGGGTGTTGATTGCTGTGCTATTTATTGATGGGTTTCTTGCTTTTTTTGCCAACGAATTCGCCAAGTTCTTTGAGTTGAAAATCCCTTGTTTGCTCTGCACGAGGATTGATCATGTCCTGGTTCATAGAGATGCTGATTTTTATTACAATGAATCCATATGTGGAACTCACAAGAAGGAGGTTTCATGTCTGGCTTACTGTCATGTCCACAAGAAGCTTTCTGATATACGAAACATGTGTGAGGGGTGTCTTCTTTCTTTTGCTACAGAGAGAGAATCAGATTGCGATTTATTCAAGTTTCCTGCAGGGGTTTTACATAAGGACATCGAGCTGTTTGCTGATGATGATCGTGACATCCATTTGAGGTTGCCTGCTTTAGGAAATGACATCGTGGTGCCAGCTGACAAGAGCAGCCCCCATCAGTACTGTTCATGTTGTGGGGAACCATTGAAGGTAAAGTCCTACTCAAAGGGAAAGATTGCAGGCATGCTCTCACAGGCTCCTGCTCCGTCTCCCCGAGCACCATTTGTTACTTTGAGAAATGAGGGCCCTCGCAAGTTGGATTTATCTCATGTGCGATACACAGAACTCAAGTTCTCAGAAAATGACTCGGAGCTCCATGATGATGAAGATGCCTCGAATGCATCACATCTAGATAAGCAATGTTAGTTTTAAGTTTAACTTTGTTCTTGCTTTCTCTGTCACTTCTTATATGGTCAGGTTAAATAATTTTTCTCAACCTTTAAAGATCCTTTGATTATGCAAAGTTTATATGCATGGTATGATTCAGTGAAAGCAAATCAAACTTGTCCACGTTATAAAATGCACATTCTTGAAGTGCAGTGCTTGAATTGTTAGTACTCTGCATGTTGTTGCTTCTTGGTTTTGATCACTCAGTTCTTAACAACCTCATTAATTTAGTGGATGGATTTTTTTGTGCCAGTTAGGGAAGATGTCAAAGCTGCTATGGTGCCATTGCTGACAGAAGCTGAGAATATGAATGAAGAAAGGACCCCTACATTTTCCAGAGGAAATAAGTTTTTCGGAATCCCACTAACAGATTCAGCCGCCGCTAGTCCTAGGGCATTTACTAGGTTTCCAAGGAAACTCGACAAAACTGAACTTTCTTCAGAGACCATAGAAGGGGCTTCTCTATCAAATGAAGTAGATGGTGAGTCAATTTTGCAACATTTAAAGAAACAGGTTCGTCTGGATCGCAAGTCGCTGATGGCTTTATACATGGAATTGGATGAAGAAAGAAGCGCTTCTGCTGTTGCAGCTAATAATGCAATGGCCATGATCACCCGGTTGCAAGCAGAGAAGGCAGCTGTTCAGATGGAGGCATTACAGTATCAGAGAATGATGGAGGAGCAGGCAGAGTATGACCAAGAGGCCCTGCAAGCAACAAGGGATATAGTTTCCAAGAGAGAGGAGCAAATCAAGACTTTAGAGGCTGAGCTCGTGGCTTATAGAGAAAAATATGGTGTCCTGATGGGAGAAGATTTTATGGAATCTGGAGATGAGATTGATGAGGATTGTCATGATTTGAAAACAGACTCTCATTCTTCTTATACCGAAAGATACGAATGTCTCAGCCCATCTTATAGCTCCACAGAAGGGCAAAATAATGCTGAAAATGTGTTTTATCAAAGTAAGTCTCCATCTTTTCTGGCTGTTGAGAACGGAGGGGAAACTGAAGACAAACCACTGAAGGCTTTTCAAGGGCAAGAACCTCATCGTCTAGGTCGGCTGAACAATTGGGATAAGAAAGTACATGTTTCATCAGATGACGGGGATCTTTCCTCGCAGTCTAGTTCTGATGATGTTAACCACTCCGAGAAAGTGACAGGTAAGTCACTTGCATAGATGCTTCCATTAAGTATCTGAATAAGTTCCACATTTCCTTAAATCATCTAAGGATACTTTTTTTTGTATGGAAGATCAAGAAAGGGAAGCAGATTTAGTCAAAGAATCCTCACATCTTCATGGATCAGCAAAGGACCTTGATGCTGAAGGTGGATTCTTGAAGCTTGCTGGTCATACACTCCAAAATGGTAGTGAAGTTACATCTGATAGTCTTCAGAAGATTTGTCAGCTGGTGACAACCGATGATCATGATGCATAACACTCATCCTAATCGTTTTCATGGTATTTGTTTTCCCTTTTGTAATCCATGTTAGAGAGTTGATAGACAACAACACATTTGACAAATGAATGCTATGTGCATCGATTTTTATTTCTTTCTTTGTTGATTGCAAGTATTCAACATTGTATCTCAATAATGTTTAATACACCTTTTTTCTAGGCTACCAAACATCTTCTATGGATGGCATTAGGTACCATGCTTCCTCTATGGTGCTAACTAGTTAGTAATGTAGATCTTTTTCTTTGGCAGCTTGAACTTTTTTTTTGTTAGGATGTAAATACAGCAAAATCATTGCCGGGAGATGTTGAGGCCTTGAAGTTTGAAGCTTCTTGAAACTTTTGGATTTCAATACCCTCTCTTATGGAGGTAAGATATTTAATTTATATCTGGTGTATTTATCAATTAACATTATAGTCTGGTGTCACAAACTCAAGGAGTACAACAACAAGAACAAGATGATGATAATTGAACTTCAAGTACATTGGTAAAATGATAACTCATGCAACAGATTCCAGATTTTAATACCATGAGCTAGGGAAAAGACAGATACTAGGTTGAAAATAGCAAGCATGATTGATTTGATGTGAAATGTGAATGATCTACAAGGTGATTACATGATCCAAGCTGGGATTTACAATAAAGTACAGAAAATCATAGCCATAGCCTTCTGTCATGATTTAACATCTCCACTTCTTCACTTTTATACATCATGTATAACGGTGCATCTATGTAAGGCATGGGAGATTGTTACATTGAATCCTTAATTTTGACAAGTTGTGGCAGGCTAGAAAGTAGCAAGACTGGGCAGTCATCATGTCTCCAGCTATCTCAAACAATTTGGGAGAAAGACAGAATGCGGGAATAATCATGTTCTCAATTCTGCAGACTTGATTCTTTTAACTTAAGAAATATGTTCTTCATCGGCATAAACAATTACCAAGGTGCCAGGAGAGAGTTGGTGGTGTCTAGCAGGAGTGCAAGAATCTTCGTTATCGATGAGCAAACTGCTCAGTGGCTTATCATCCCTGCAAAATACTGCTTTTAGACAACTTATACTGTGATTTATCTTTTCCCAAAATTACTGTTGTGCTATAGCCTTCTGTCATGATTTAACAAATATCATCTCTTTCGACCAATCTTAGATTTTTTGCAAGCAGCACCTTTATGCTTTGATTTCAATCTTGCAACATCACTACAGTTCACATGCCTGCTGTGAAGCTAGTTCGAGTTAGCATAATAAATTTGTAATCTCGATAATTAAGATTGAGCCAACCCGGGATATCTCGCGGCCAAAAGGAAAAAGGATTAAATAGAAACAACTTGAGATATAAAGGAGAGATGTAAATAAAGCAATAAATAAAAAGGAGATAAATTGTGTAAACGAGACTGTCATCTTTCATGGATGTCCTGTTAATATTGGCTGCAAACACCAGTTTATCCTTTTGATGACTTCTCTGATCTTCTATGCGATTACATGAACTCTTGTTAGAAAAGTAATTAAAAAAACTTGAGTAGAAATTTTTTTTTTTTTTAAGGACAAATGATGTATCTCAATTCATAATCCATTAAATATGAAAAAAAACAAAACGGGTAAAAAAAGAACATAAAAAACTAGTTCTAATTAACTCGAGTTAGCATGATAAATTTGTAATCTCGATAATCAAGATCGAGCCAACCCAGGATATTCCGCTAAACCCGCGACCCTGATCATGAGATTAGAATAACACCATAAAAAAATAAAGAGAATTACAAAGTCTTTTTTTTTTTTAAAAAAAAGCACATGTTAATTTTTCAAACTCATGACCTGAGTCACTAGACCTGAAGCACTCTATTTTAAAAAAAAATCATGAAGTTCAATTCTCATTCAATTAAATATTAAATGATGAAATTAAAAAAAAAATCAATTATACAAAAAAATTTAAAAAATAAAAACTAAAAGGATGAGGATCAAAATCCAAATACCATATAAATTTTATATTTGATTGAAGAGTGAAATTGAAAAAAAAAATAATTTTGCAAAAGGATCAAGAAAAATTCAAAAGAATGAGGATCAAGTTTGACATGAAAAATAAAAACAAATTAATGATTGAAGGGTGAAATTGAAAAGAATAATAACTTTTTCAAAAGGATCAAGAAAAAAATAGAAATCAAAATAATAAGGATCAAATTAAAAAACTTACCATCAATTTGGATTGAAAGATGAAATTAAAAGCAAATAAAGTTTTTACAAAATAGCCATGAAAAAAAAATAGAAGTCAAAATAATAATGATCAAATTGAAAAATATTATATTTGTAAATTGAGATTGAAATTGAAAACAAATACTTTTTTTACAAAAGAGTTAACAATAAAAATTAGAAATTAAAAGAATAAAGACTAAAGTTGAAATACTAACAATAAAGAAGGTCAAGTTGTAATTTTCAAGGAAAAAAAAAGAAAAAAAAAGGAAAGAAAGACTCACTAACGACAAACCGGGCCATCAACACCAACACGTGTCGCTCCAAAAAGAAAAGGACACAATGAAAGGAGAGTATCGGATGCTGGGAGGCACAACACGTGCCTCCCACGTGCCTGCCTTTTTTTTAGTCAAAAACTAAATTGCCCCTAAGCTGACTTAACAATAACACAAAAAACATTATGAAAAGATCAAAAATTCCCTTGACTCGGATTTTATCTTTTTGCTTATAAGAGCATTTTATTCATTTCATAGTGCATTTAATTTATATATATATATATATAACACACACACACACAAAAATACCAAATTGCTCCTTAGTTAATATTATAATAACAAAAAAATCATTACACAAATACAAAAATGCTCCTTAATGATATGTTTAAATTTTTGCTTCCATGTATATTTTGATAATTTCATTATGCAAGATTTGAAAAAAAAATTATTTATCTCTAATTAATTTAATAATAACAAATAAATCATACAAAAAGACTTAAATATCATTCGTAGCTACTGTTAAGGTTTGTTAGATGGAAAAGAAAAAGCGTAATTACACTATCTAATAAATAATGTTTTTAGGCGTAGAACTACAGTGTTTTTCAGAGAGATTTTAGCTTCTTTTAATTTCTCGTCACAACTATTATTCATCATAGTCGACAACAAAACCCAAATCCATAAGATAAAGATACTATTGCTACATCCAGGATAATCCGAGGTTCATTATAGTCCAAGAACTGATCAACCCATGAGTCAATGAGTCAAAACCCAATTTTTTTTATATCTAAACAATGTCATTTTAATTTTTTTAAAATAAAACATTATCATTTTGATCCAACAAAATCCAATTAAAAAAGAAATCCAATCTAGGCCAAGTTCCAGGTTTGGCAAGTCACGGATAGATGCGGGGGGGGGCGGGGGGGGGGGGGGGGGGTGGAGGGGGCGGGGTGGGGGGGGGGGGTGGGGGGGGTGGGGGGGGGGGTGGTGGGGGGGGGGGGGGGTGGAAAGTCCCGGATATACCCCCCCCCCCCCCCCCCATTTTATAACTATGAATCATTTGTATTCAGAACAATGAACTAGCATGGGATGCAATGCAGAGGTCGAAAACAAGGCAAGTTTGGTTCTTCTACTGTTTAAATGCAAAAATAAGCACAAGTTATTTCAACAAAAAGCCGTACCTGTTTAAACTCACGATCATGTTCCAAGCTAGTTTTCCACAAATTACTTCAGTTCTCCCCCCCAAAATACCGAAGGGGGTTAGAGTGGATATTATCTCCATTATTTCCACCCAAAATGACAGGCTTTATGAATTTTTTTCCCATTTTCAGATATTCAATAAATTGAACTAAAGTTCAGACGCAATGAAGGCAGTATATATGCATTCGGAAAGTAACTAAAAAAAACAAAATTCAATAGAAAGGCAGTATATATTAAAATCCTAACGGGCAAGAAATAAAACAAACGTGTTTTGATCAACAAAATCAAAAGAAACTAGTTCCAATGACAGCACTCGCGTCAATTTTCAACAATTCAAAAGAAAAATTTCATCGAGCACTTGCAGAAGTTGTTTAACCAGGGGGTGTAAACTATATGATGAATGCACTGTTATTGCTGTTTCTTTCACTTCCTAAAATACAAGACAAAAACCACGTAAGTAAACTTATAAACTCACAAGAACGCAGAAACCATAGAACAAAAACTGACCAAAAGAATGACAATAACGATGTTTCTTTGTCTCTTCATCAAGTAAACACCAAAATCCTCTATTCTGTAAGATGCATCTACAAAACCACAACCATAAATTTGAAAAATTTGCCAACCAAGGGTAAGCTATGCAAATTATAAAAAATAGTCAGGAGTTCTGCGTGTTGTATCGGGTTCAATCTGTCGAGGTGCTGGATCAAATTGAAGGAAATTCTGCTCCATATTCTCCCCTATCTCAAGTATTGCAGCCATATTCCCACAGCGATAGCAGTAATTTGGCGCACTGAACACTGTCACCACATTCTTGTCCTACAAATATTTGAAGTAGATAATAATAAGGATAGAATTTTAGAACTTCAAGGGTAAGTAAATACTAGTCACTTGGAGTCCACAAACCTGGGACCAATTGTATCCTTCCATAACAAGCTGGTGAGCTCTAGAAATGAGAGCAAGGCCATTAGTGTGGTTGAACTGTTGAGAGATATCCTGTCCAAAGGTGTATCCAGCCCCGCGAGGAGAAATTCCCCATCCACAACGATCATCCGGATCAGACCAAAGGAGGTCACACATTGGACCCTCATGAGGTACCTAATCATGGGACAAAAATAAGGCAGCAAAATGAAATGGCAAAAATAAGGGGAAAGATATATGTGGTGAGCAATACCAGCTAGTCATGTATACCACAAAATTAACAATGGCAATCAGCTTACAGAGGCTACTTTAGTCATATTATTGAATATGCAGTGATAGAGGCATTTGCTTCAATTCTCTAAAATGAATCTGAGCAATGTCTCAATCTAAGCAAACTGTCCTAGATATCACTTCAATTAATAAGCTTAATGCTAAATTTCACAAACTCCACACCTGCAAACGACGCGGGGTGGAAAATTTACACACAAACTGGAGGAAAATAAGCAATATTCACATAAATCAAAACAGTGGCGAAAGTATAGCTCCGACAGATATAGGAGGCAAATGGCTTGGACAAAGATTAACCGGTTTGGCCTGATAATCTTCTTATCTAAGACACATCAGGTAAACCAGTTTGACATGCAAATGGAAAAGGTTTGCAGTCAGAGAATAAGTAATTTGAAAGCAAATAAAACTGAGTTGGCAAAAATGTTAGCAGATATCAATCCAATAAAAGTAGCATGATCACTGCAGGCGTACCTCCTGTATACGGTCTAGGGAACGGATATTATCTAATGTGTCCAAAGACGGGGAAAGACCACCATGCAAGCAGAAGATCTACAAGGTGATAACAAATGGTTATCAGCTAAGAACATGGGGCTAATTTAAAACTAAAGCCAAGATCAAGGGCATAAATCAGGGTAAGACAGAATTTTAGAATTTAAACCTGACTCTCAATTAGGGCCGTAAGTGGGAGATAATCAAAGAGGTCGGTGAAATGTTTCCAGACATTGGCATTTCCATACTTCCTCAAGCATTCATCATAAAATCCATACCTGAAGAGAGATATAAATGAGATACTGATAACGTACCACAGATATGATGATGTAGTGTAAGGAAATAACTAAAACACCAAAGTACTGGCATGTTGCATCTTTCTGGCTGACATTCTCCTCTGCTTCACCTCCTCTTTCAAATGTAAGAGAATTTAACTAATGACTGGTATGCAAGAAAAAGAAGGAGACAGTCCATGCATGTTATCTGCACTGGTACATTTTAAGTTTGTGCATGGTTAAATACGACATATTCTTCTCTATCAAAAAGTTTTAACTTGACAAAACATGTGTCAGAGCAGTTTTTAGCCAACCAACTTGGTGAATAGATTATCCCACCAATTTAGATTAGCATTGATCCATAACTGCACGAACATAAAATGAACAAAACTCTTACACTTGAGTTATTTGACGACTCTCATGATTTCCTCTTAGAATTGTGATCCTGTCTCTATATCGAACTTTCAGTGCCACTAAAAGAGTGACAGTCTCCACAGAGTAATATCCTCGATCTGCATATCCAAAAAACAAAAAGTAAACATGGTGGCAATTTCTGATACATAAAGTACTAAAACAATTCATAAGACAAAACATATAAGCTTAGAAACAAAAGTTTAGTATTAAAAAAAAAAAACCACTTAGGCATATTCAGATTGTAAAAGAAATTTGGCACGACCTAATGATAAAAATAGAAGTAAATTGAAGTTATAACAATGTCTCTAATAATTTGTGTTCTGCCAACTTGAGAGTTTAACTGATAACATGTTCAGCCTGTTTTGATTATCTAAAAAAAGCATATGCGCCACTTTCCTGGTGGCCTCAGTGTGCTTACTGTTCACATTTAAGCTATCAGTCAGTCCCACAAATTCTGGCTTATAATAATGGGCTTGAAACCACCCTAAGAATCTACTCAACCTGCATAATACCAAACTCTACTACATGGGCAACAGAGTAAAGAGCAAAAACCTCATCTCTTCTACGCTCTTTCTTTCTTTGTTAAAAAAAAAAAAAGTAACCACATTGCCATTCATTTTCTTAAAAGAAGCTGGAAAACTACACTCTTAATATTCTTTTTACATCAATTCCACATAGTCCCCCAGTCAATAATCTCATTCTCAGGTAGGTGGAATTATGCAATATGGAAAATAAATAAATAAAACCCAAAAAATAAAAAACATTTCAGTCACTAATTATTAGCCAAAAAAGAGGGAGACGGGGGAAACAGACCTACATAGTCGCCCATGAAGAGGTAATTAGTGTCAGGAGCGTTACCGCCGATGCGAAAGAGCTCGACAAGATCATGGAACTGACCGTGAATATCACCGCAGACAGTTACTGGACATTTGACAGGCTGAACGTTCCATTCCTCCACAAGGACCGCTCTGGCCTGCTCACACAGTGCTTTAACTTCTGCTTCAGCTAGCGGCTTGCACTGCATCAAGTGCTCGATCTGACGGTCCAGATCCACGTGAGACGGCATCGTTTCTTTACTTTTTTGAAAGGGATTTTCGGATCGAATCCAAAAAAGGGCGATTCAATTTGATTTTTCTTGGATGATTCAGGTCATG
>Ga0307513_10012362_pt1 | contig 10552 bp, 8 predicted proteins | sample 15_EM_MG_FD_202174 | JGI IMG/M metagenome (GOLD analysis project Ga0307513, IMG submission 202174) | Populus trichocarpa ectomycorrhiza microbial communities from riparian zone in the Pacific Northwest, United States - 15_EM | ecosystem: Host-associated > Plants > Roots > Unclassified | place...
TGCAACGTGAAGGTCCGGTACCGCGGGTACGTGGCACCCGAGGTCTTCAACAGCATGGCGTTGTACATGATCCGGATCGCGGTCTGGGTGCCCAGGCCGACGACCGAGGAGCCGTTGCAGGTCGAGCTCGGCGGCTGCCCGTTGGTCGGGCTCGAGCCGTTGGCGAGCAGGTAGAACCAGTGATTGCCGGGACCGGCGGCCGCGTGGACCTCGGTTCCGGGGATCGCGGACGAGAAGCAGTTGGGGTCGCCGAGCGCGGACGGATTGCCCATGTTCCGGATCGGGCCGCTGCCCACCAGGTTGATCTGCTCGCCGACGAGGAAGTCGGGAACGTCGAACGGCGCCGGCTCGTTGGCGAACGCTTCGGTCGCCGCGCCGAACGTGTCGGCGACGAACTCCTGCGTGCCGCCGCCCGAGATGCCACCCGGCGTGTGATCGTCGATGCCGTGACCCATCTCGTGGGCGATCACGTCGATCGATCCGATCCACTGGTTGGCGTTGTTGTGTCCGATCTGGACCTGGGTGCCATCGTAGAAGGCGTTCACGTCGTTGAGGCCGACGCGGATCGGCCAGGCGCCGCCGGCGCCATCCATGCCGTTGCGGCCTAGCCATTGCGTCAACATCCGGCCTTCGGTCTGGGCGCCGAACAGCGCGTCCACGCAGCCGGTCTCCTTGCTGGTGGGGTTGCCATTGCCCCACAGATCGTCAGCCCCGCTGAACGTCGTGTTGTTGGCTGCGTCCTGGCAGCTCATGTTCGTGATGTTCGGGTCGCGCATCGAGAACGTGGAGCCCGACTGCGTCGTGTTGAGCGTGATCGGGTTGGGGCCGCTCCACGCCGAGGTGCCCGTCCCGTACATGACGTGCTCCCGCTCGTTCAGGATGGCGCCGGTGAGCGCATCGACGTGCACCGTGAGCCGGCTGATGCCCTTGGCGCCGATCCCGTTGACGGTCGTCTCCCACGCAAGCCGCGCGGTGTCGTCGAGAGCGTTCACCACGAGCTGGGTGGTCTCCAGGCGGGTCACGCTCTGCAACTGCTTCATCGCGATCGCTTCGGCGGCGGCCTGGCTCAGCTTGGGCGTGAGCGAGGGCAGGCCGATCAGGCTCTGCTGCGCGGTCGAGTTATAGATAGCCTGACCCGCGCCGTCGGTCACGATCACGAAGTCGCCACCCACCACGGGCAGCCCGCCGTGCGTACGCTCGTACGCGACATAGAAGAGTCCACTGGACGACACGACGCTGCGCTGCACGAACACGTCGTTGGGGCTGGCCTGGAGAAACGCCGGCCGGCTCGCCACGAGCGCGTCTGCGCTGCGGCTCGCAAGCGCGTGGGTTGGCGCGAGGCTTGACACCGTCGGGGCCTTGGCCCACATGGCGCTCGCTACTGATCCGCCTGGTGCGGCAGGGATCGTGGTGAGGTCATCCGACGTCGCCGCGGTGCGCTCGGCGTCAGGATCATCGACGCAGCCCGCGAAGACAGCTGCCGTCAACACTGCGAGAAAAATAGATCCGATCGTTCTCTTCATCGACTACCTCCGTTGAGACGTGAACCAGCCCACGCGTGCGGGACCTTAGAACAGACCGAGGCACTATCGCCATCCCGACTGCACATACCGAACACAGGATGATGAGTCTCATCACGATGGGCCGACTCGAGAACGCCGCATTAACTCACGATGAACCAGCAATATCTTCGATCGAAGACATTGACATGAGCAACGTGGAGGTGCTCGAGCGCCTGTCGCACCGAGCGAGATGGCTCGCATTGCCACCTCGACGCCACTCCTCTTGACGCGTTGCGCTGTATCGACAAGCCGCCGGCGATACCCATCTTGGACCCGCCAGATTTCTGAGGGTGGTCCTATCGCATACCTGCCTACCGACCGCAGCACCGATGTCAGACGGTGTAGCATCTGCACCATGGGTTGGGCCGATGGCCATATCGCGCGATTGACGCTGGGCGAGACCGTGAAGTTCCGGCCGCGCGGCCACAGCATGACCGGAAAGATCGCGAGCGGGCAGCTGTGTACCGTCGAGCCGCTCGGCGATCACGCGCTCGCTACCGGCGACATCGTCCTGTGTCGCGTGAGCGGCGCGCAGTACCTTCACCTGGTCAAAGCGATCCAGGGTGAGCGCTATCAGATCGGCAACAACCGCGGCGGGATCAACGGCTGGGTCACCCGGCGTCAGATCTTCGGCCGCTTGATCGCGGTCGAGCCGTAGGCCCAGCTCGCGCTGCGATCTGGGCTAGGGACGCGGACCGACCACGATCGCTCTGAGGGGGAACACATCGCCGGTGTCGCCGCGGCTGAACTGCACGGTATTGCTGATCGGCGGGGCGTTGGCGACGAACGAGATCGTGAGTGCGGTGCCCCAGTCGAGCTGGGCCGACGAAGCGGGAGGCGTCCACGTCGCCTGGCCCGAGCCGATGGCCGCCGTCCAATCATTGGTGGTGTCGCTATCGCCGTCGCTGAACCTCAGGCTATCGATGGTGGCGCTCGGGTCGATCGGAATCGACAACGAGCCCACCTTTGCATCGAAGTCGTGGTTCATCAGCGCGTAGACGTAGCGGAAGCTGCCGTTGCCGAGATTGGTCACCGTGGCCGCGACTTGCACCGCGCCAGCCTTCGGATCCTTGAACGTGGCGTTGGAGCGAGTCGTCGACTGCCGCGCGGGATCGACGAACGCGTCGAGGACCGAGCCCTGCTTGAACGTCGTGCCCAGCAGGAACGTCCACGTGTTGCCGTTGCGGAACGGCGCGATCCTGCGCCAGCCCATGCTGTTGAAGATATTGATATCGTCGCGGACCACGTACCAGCTGGCGAAGTAGTAGCTGGCCCCTACGACCGATAGCTCGGCGTCGCTCGCGGTCGCGCGGTGCGTCAGCGTCGTCTCGCCTCCACCGTTATTGTCGGCGGAGCAGAACGGCGCGGCCTGGTCGAAGTGCGACGCGGTGTCGGGCGCCGGGAAGTTGCAGTGCGCCCACGTGCCGGCGTGCGGCCGGATCTCCGAGCGCGGCGCGAGGTGCCCGCCGTTGGTGCCGACGCCGTAGACGTCCTCGCAGCCGAGGCCGAGGACGCTGCCGATCGTGCACGAGCCGGGCGCGCAGTTCGAGTTGATCGTGAGGAACGCGTGCTTGACGTCGCTGTACGCGATCGGCTCGAAGAAGCCACCCGACTCGCGGAACAGCGCCCACACGAGGAACGGGTGCTGGTCCGTATTGTACGGCGGGAACGTGCCGGAGAACTGGGCCTGCCAGGGGACGTTGGCGGTCCCGACGTTCTTGAGCACGGCCGATGGTGTGATCACGACGCGGTCCCCGACTCGCCCCTGCTGCTGGACCGCGTTCATCGCGATCAGCGCGACATCGACCTGGCCCGAGAAGTCGCCGCAGTCGTTGAGCACGGCCGAGGCCTTGCCCTCGGTCAGCGCGGCTGACGCGACGCCGAGGGTCGGCGACGCGACCTTGGCGCGCAGCGTGAGCGTGCCGACGACGGTGCCGGCGAGCTGCGGCGCGCCAAGCCGGGTGGCGAGCGTCGCCGTCGCGGCGAGGTCGACGTTGAACACGTCGAGCGCGCCCGCGGCATCGATCTGGTAGTGCGGCAGCGTGCCGAGCAGCAGCGTTTCGCCCGTGGCGGACACGACGTCGAACGTGCGCGGCTCGACGCCGACGCGCAGCTCGAAGCCGACCAGGCTGACCGCGCTCCGGCCGCGTGCCAGCGTCGGGCCGCCGACGTGCGAGATCCGGCCGCTCACGAAGTCCTTGAGGTGGCCGTCGACGACGTCGACCGCCATGCACTCCGACGCGCCGTCGAACGAGCTGGCCGGTCCGGGCAGGATCGACAGCGCGTGCTGCGGCGCGGCGCGGGTGGCGCCCTCCGTCTGGACGGTCACGCCCAGCTCGGCCAGCACCAGCGGGTTGAACGCCACCGATGTGACGACGTCGGTGAGCTTGGTCTGTTGCTCGCCGAGGTTGCAGACCGATGGCGCGGACGCGATCTCGGGACTACCCGAGTTGCATGCGGCCTGAAAAGAGACGAGCGAGGCGAAGAGCGTCGCGAGGAGACCGGCGGTGCGCGTGGCGAGGCCATCTGTCATGGCACATCCTTGGGTAGGGGCTGCGGCTGCGCGCGACTATAGGGTCAAACACCGGTAGTACGCCCATCGCTGTCACCTTCAGCCTATGTCGTGATGATGAGTCGGTGCATCGGCCGGGATCACCGCTCGCGCTCGACACCCTGAAGCAGGATAGGTCAGAAAAATGGAGTTTCTGATTACATATATGAGAGCCAGAGAACACGGCATTGTTGCGACCGGCGTGCGAGGTATGCGTAGACTGCCTACAGTCGGCATCCCACCGCACATCCTCGAGATCGCACTCGCGACGTGTGGCCACACGCGCTGGTACTCATCCGGTGGCACTGCTAGGTTTGGCGCAGGAGGATGAGATGAAGAAGACGGCGATCAAGACTGAGATCAAGACGCACAAGCTCCACCTCGACCGGCAGGTGCTGCGGACTCTCCAGGCTCACGAGATCAGCGACGTAGTCGGCGGGACATTGACCTCCGCGCCGACGGGAGTCTCGGGCCCGCCTCGCTTTTGCTGTGCCTGAAGCTTCGAGGCGAGGGCTCGACTCGATTCGGTCGATTCGGTCGATTCGGTCGATTCCTCGCCGTCGTTTCTTTCAGCCGTTTCGCCTGCCCAGCGCGCGTTGTCGCCTTACTTCGGCAGTGCGGCGCCGGGGAGCGCGGGGCCGCCATGCGCGGCAAACCAGCCGAGCAGGGCCTGCGTCCACTGAAGAGCGCCCTTGGGATCGGCCGGGCCGTGGCCGGACTCGGTGTCGACCAGGAGCCGCGTCTCGATGCCCGTCTCGGCGATCGCTTTGTAAAACTCGATGGCCTGGACGTACGGGGCGCGGGTGTCACGCAGGCCGATCTCGACGAGCAGCGGCGTTCGGTTGGCGCTCGCGTAGGTGATGGGCGATTCGCGCGCCAGCAGCGCCGCGTTGAGGGTGGGTTTGGCACCATAGAACCGACGCGTGATGTTGGGGCTCTCGGATAGCGTGTAATCGAGCAGGACGTTGGTGACGGGCACGGCGGCGACCGCCGCCTTGAAGCGGTGATCGTGCGTGATGATCCAGCTCGTGAGGTAACCACCGTACGAGCCGCCCTCGATGAACAGGCGATCTTTGTCGCCCACGCCGCTGGCCAGCACCGCCGCGACGCCGGCGAGGACATCGGCCATGGGCCCGTCGCCTAGGTTGCCGACGATCGCCTTGTACGACCAGTCGCCATAGCCATCACTGCCGCGCGGATCAGGGCGGAAGTACGCCACGCCGTGCGTCGCGAGGAACTGACCGAAGCCGTGGAACGACGAGTCGTCCGCGCATTGCGGCCCGCCATGCGGCTCGACGACGAGCGCAGCGGTGCGCGGATCTCCGGACGGCACGGTGAGCTGACCGTGGATCGTGTGACCGTCGGCCGCGCGCCACTCGACATAGCGCGTCGGCGCGATCGCGAGGCCGGTCAGCGCGCCGAGGTGGGTCACCTGGCGTGGCGGCTGGCCGGGATCGAGCACGTACAGCTCGCTCGGTGCGGTCGGCGTGCTCCACGCGTAGGCGATGCGGCCGCCCGGCGCCGCCGAGAACGCCGCGACGCTGCCGTCCAGCGCCGTGAGTGGCCGCGGCGCGCCGCCAGCCGGGTCGACGCGGAACAGGCGCTGCGCGACGCCGTCGAGCAGGGTCACGAGCAGCGCATCGCCTTGCCACGCGACGGTGCCGGTGCCGCACGACCACAGATCGCGATCGAGCGCCGCGGTGACGTCGCGGCCGCTGACATAGAGGTCCTCGCGCGACGGCAGCTTGCCGTCCCAGGTGTGGGCGTACGCGATCGCGTCGCCCGTGGGCGCGAACATCGGTGGCACCGAGTGCGGGTAGGCGAAGAAGGGATGACCGACGAGGTCCTCGATCGTGCCGTCGCCCACTCGGACCGCGACGTACGCCGCGTGCTCGAAGTCGGCGTACAGCGGGCTCGGCTGGCGGATCACCGCGAGCCGGGCGCCGTCAGCCGACCACGACGGATCGCGATCGGTGGCGGGCCCGCCGTACGACCAGTCGTCGTGCGTCAGCGCGACTTCGCTTCGCCGCTCGACGTCGATCACGTACACATCGCGCTTGGCCGGACGGGTGTCGCGATAGTCGCTCGCGGGCGTCATCCATCGGAAGCGTGCGCGGTCCGCGGCCGCGGGAGTCGCGGCCTCCTCGATCGCGGCGATCCGCTTGCCGTCCGGCGACCAGGCGAAGGCGGCGACCGAGCGCGGGCTCATCGTCAAGCGCCGCTCGCTGCCGCCGCGCGCGTTGGTGAGGACGATTGCCCTACCGGTCTTGCCGCGGGTCAGCCAGGCGATCGTCGTCCCGCTCGGCGACCACCGCGGGTTCTGCAGCCGCTCGGGCAACGCGGTGGTCTTTCCGGTGGCCAGGTCGACGAGCTGGTAGATCCGGGCGAAGGTGTTGCGCGCGAGGTCACCACGGACAACCGCGATCAGGGCGACGCTGCCGTCGGGCGCGAGCCGGACATCGTCGATCGCCTCGACCTGCACCGTATCTTCGAGTGTCCACGTGCGGCTCTGCGCGGCCGCGGTGCGAGCCGGGAGCGCGAGCCAGGCGGCGAGCGCCAGGCTGGTGACGAGCGAGCGAGCGAGCATGACGTTCCTCCCGTCGCCGAGCATAGCGGGGCGCGACGGCACGAACACCCGTTGACGCGATGCAGATCGGCGCGGCGACAGGTCGATTGGCCTCGCGGCCTGGCCCAGGCCGTCGAGCTGCGGGAGCGTGCGCGGCCAAGGCTCGGGTGGTAGGCCAAGGGCATGTTCGACACACGGCTCATCGTGCTGCTGGTCGCCTGCCGGTCGAGCCGAGCAACCTGCCGACGTGGGCCAGCGGCCTCGCCGGGGGCATTCGCCAGGTCGACGGCGCGTCGATCTGCAGACGCTGAAGACGGTCCTCGAGCGCGACCGCTGATTGCGCGACGCCTCGGCGCACTTCACTGCACTACTCATAATTCATAATGACATGTCCGAGATATCCAGAATTCAGCTCACTCTGTTTGTCCCCGAGCCCGCGGCGTCCGATCTGGAGGCAGTTCGCCGGTTGCTGGACCCGGTGCAGGCTCGCCTGATTCGTGCGCATGTCACGCTCTGTAGAGAAGACGAGCTTGAGGGCCTGGGCGATGCAGAGGTGGAAGCGCGGGTGAGGGCTTTCGAGTCAGGCGCTTTGACGCTGCGCTTCGGTCCGCCGGAGTTGTTCCATGAGCACGGGGTCCTGCTGCCTTGCGTGGAAGGGCAGGAAGCGTTTCAGGCACTGCGGCGCTGGGTCTTGTCATCGAGTACGGCCAGGCCGCACGCGGCGCACATCACGCTCGCGCACCCCAGAAACCCCAAGGCTGCAGGGAACACGTCAATGAACGTCGCACCGCTTGAACGCGGGCTCGCGGCTACGTTTCCCACCGTTGCTCGCCTCCGGCAGACCGGTTCAGCGGCCTGGGAACAACTGTCCGAGCACCACTTGCCCGCCGGACGCTCAGCGCGCGGGGCTGAGGCTTGACTCGATGAGCGCGCCAGGCGAGGACGGCGTCTTCCGCTTGATGTAGAAGAAGTCGCGCGACTCTGCCGTGGCGACGTACTCGGTGGGCCGGTAGTGAAGATCGGGGATGAGCGGGTCGGTCAGCGCGAGCGCATCCAGCCCTTGATCGGCCGCGCCGTGCGCGACCAGCATGAAGCGCGGATAGGTAGAGTTGACATCGAGCTGTGCGGCGTCGTACGCGCCGGCCGTGAGGAGCGCACTGCCGATCCTCGATCCACGCCACCGCACCGGGCCCAACGACGTCGCGGATGCGGTCCGCCATCATGGGGCCGAACCCAGGAAACACGTGCAGGGCCGCCCACATTGCGCCGACCAGCACGACCAAGACGACGGTCGCGAGGCGGAGCCGTCGCCTCCATCGGCGCGGCTTCGCCGTCTTGGCAGCTGCGTGCACGCGGGTCGAACGCCGCGCAGCGCCCGCTTGTTTCAACAACCTGGACGTTCGCGAAAACCGACCGGTGGTCGCTGCCGTGACGAGCGGCGCTTCGCGGGGGAGCGTATCCTCGGAGCATCCATGCCAGGCCGGATGCTGAGGGACGAACCGCACTGGCTCGCGGCGGGCTACGGACGCGCCGACCTGGTCCGACGTCGGGCCGTGCTGCGCGAGACCCTCGCCGTGTTCGACACCGACGACAAGCGCGAGCGGTACCGCGCGCTCGCGATGCGCAACCTCGAGCGCTGGCGCGCGGCCGCCCACGCCAGCAACGAGGCGGCACTCGAGATCCGTGTCCTCCCCGGTGACTGGGGCGATGTCACCGGCCAGCTCACCCGCGAACGTGGTGTGTGCTTTGCGGCGCTCAACATGGCCAATGCTCACGTCCCCGGCGGCGCCTATGTCGAGGGTACAGCAGCACAAGAAGAGAACATGTTTCGCCGGACGGACTGCCACTACCGGATCGGGGCCGATCACTACGACGCGGCGATCGACCGCTATCGCCCTGACATGACCCGCCTGCTGTCCGCCGCCGACGGCGCGGTCTACCTCGACACCGCACAGCCGCGGGTCTGCGTGCGCGGGGCGGAGGATCGCGCGCGCGCGGATCTCGGCTACCCGTGGCTCGCCGAGCACGAGATCTTTCCGTTCTTCGAGCTTCGCGCGGCCGCCCAGGACATGCGCGGCCGCACGCGGTTCGATGCCGCCGAGGCGCGGCACCGCATCGCGTGTCAGCTCGACACCCTCCGCGCGGCGGGGCTCCGCCACGCGGTGCTCAGCGCGTTCGGCTGCGGCGCGTTCGAGAATCCCCCCGAGGTCGTCGCCGCGATCTACCGCGACGAGCTCGCCGCACGGCGCGCCGACTTCTCGCTGATCGCGTTTGCGATCTTTGCGCCGGGCTACGGGCCCGACAACCACGTGGTGTTCGCGTCGGTGCTGGCCGGATCGTAGCCTAGCCGGCCCAGCCCCAGCTACGCCGGGTTTCGGCGCGCCGTGACGATCCATGCGCGCGAGTCGAACAGGACGCCCTCGCGGGTCTGGTGCGCCGTCAGCGTCGCGTTCAACCGTGACACGGCGCGCTGGGCGGCGGCCGAGTCGAGCTGCGCGACGTGGTCCCGGATCCCTTTCATGTCGCGCACCAGCTCCAGCGCCGCGGCTGCATCGGGCCCGTAGGACACCGGCTCGCTGACGTCGGCGAACGCAATATCGGCGAAGCCGGCGGCCTTCAGGAGGGACTCGACCACCGCGGCGTCGGCAAGCGAGAACGGATCCAGCTTGGTCGCCCGCAGTGGCTCCGCCTCGAGCGCGCGGCGGATCTCCGTGGCCCACTGGTTTTGCTCCTTGGTCTGCCACACCATCATGACCAGACGCGCGCCGGGGCGGGCTGCGCGCGCCAGGTTGGCGAACGCGGCGGCCGGATCGGCGAAGAACATGGTGCCGAATCGGCTGATGACGACGTCGAAGCTGGCCGGCGGGAACGGATGGACCTGGGCGTCGCCCAGCTCGTAGGTCGCGTTGGCCTGGCCCTCCTCGATGGTGCGGCGCCGCGCGCGCTCGAGGAGCTCCACGGAGATGTCGACGCCGAGCGCGCTGCCGGGCCCGGCATCGCGGGCCGCATCGCGCGTGGACTGGCCGGCGCCGCAGCCGATGTCGAGCACGCGGTCGCCGGGGCGCACGCCGGCGGCCGCGCGCAGCCGTTCGTTGTGACGGCGCAGCTCGTCGTCGTAGTGGTCGATGAGCCGGAGCCGCGGCCGCCGGCGTCGTCCAGCCTCCTCCAGCAGGTCGGCCAGCTCGACCGGGTGGCTCAGCGCCGCGCAGTGGCCGGCGGCCAGCTCGTCGGGCACGACGGCGAGGCGCTCGGCCACCACGCGGCGGACGAAGGCTGCGGGGAAGAACCGGTCCCCGGTGCACAGGACGAACCGGGTCGGCACGTCAGGCATGCGATCCAGCGGCCACGGCGACGCCATCGCGGCGGCCGACGGGTGCGCGCGCTCCTTGCTGATCGCGACGGCGGCTAGCTCGCGCGGCACGCCGTTGTAGAAGGCGACGTACGGGTCGTCGCTGCCGGTGACGCCGCCGTCGCGCGCGGCTTGCTCTGCCACTGCCTGCTTGTATCCCGTCCGCTCCCACCAGTCGTGCGGCGCCTCGCCCGGGGCGGGGACCATGGCGGTCACGAGCACCAGGGCATCGACCGGGAGTCGGGCGGCCACCAGCGGCGCCGTGAAACCGCCGAACGAGTGGCCGACCACGACGAGGTCCCGGCGCTCGCCGACGGCGCCCACCACAGCGTCGGCGTAGTCCTCGAGGACGAGCGCGTCGTCGTCGGCCGGCAGGTCGGAAGCCACCACATCATGCCCGCGCGCGCGCAGCTCCGCCTCGACCAGGTGCCAGGACCAGCCGCCGTCACCGGCGCCGTGAATCAGGACGTACGTGCTCATTCGGACCTCATGCGGATATTATCGCAGGTTGCGTGCCGATCGAG
>Ga0307513_10012363_pt1 | contig 10551 bp, 13 predicted proteins | sample 15_EM_MG_FD_202174 | JGI IMG/M metagenome (GOLD analysis project Ga0307513, IMG submission 202174) | Populus trichocarpa ectomycorrhiza microbial communities from riparian zone in the Pacific Northwest, United States - 15_EM | ecosystem: Host-associated > Plants > Roots > Unclassified | place...
ACTTTATAAAAAAGGTAGATTTGTACTTGAAAACAGGCTAGATCAGTAGTTACATAAACCAGGTTAGATCAGTAGTTTAAAACCCAGGCTCAGTCAAACACTTCACAAGGTGAAATCCTATTTTGGATCCTCGTTATGACGCCTGAATATCTGAGTTTAAATCCCTGTGGTGATCCTTGTGATCGTAAATGATTAGAACGTCGAGAAAGAACCTGTCATACAATATTTAGTAAGACCCAAAATGGCAATTCGGTATTTTTAGATTCTCACGTCCCGTCGTCGCGTCTCCCTTCACTTTTCATCATGGATTCTGCACCAATGTTGACTGAAAGGCTGGGTTACTTTTGCACCTGCACTTCCCTCCTTCCAAGTATTAGAGGTCTACTTTAGATCTTGGTAAAGCAGCGTGGTGGCATAATGTTGCAGTGTCGTGCCACCTTCATCAAATTGAATGGTCGTTTGTACCGAATACGCGCCACTTGATCGAAATTCCGAAATGGGCTAGCGTTTTTAGGTCATTCGGCTGACGCTCCCGGTGAGGACCCTGGGTAAGTATATAGTCAAACCCCTCATAACCCATACCCATCGGTGGACGGCCCACACTATGGGTTGTGGGAGGTTATGGGTTTTGAGAGGTCGATTTGGGTGTAAAATCTGGGTTCGGTGGCGGCCCAAACTTATGGGTTATGGGGCTGTACGGGTTACGAGAGGTATGCGTTATGAGGGGTTCGACTGTAGCGAGGAATGGAAGCACATTCATGCTGCACCATTCTTTTGGCCGTTGATCCGGCAGGCTTAGCACTAGTACTCTTTGGGATTGTAATATAAGAAGCGTATGAAACAGAACTTTTCAGCACGGAAAACACCTCTTCCACTGTAATCCTGCTCTTCGCTTGATCATGCACTTCCTCCGAGCCGTCATCTTGTCCATTGCAGCATTGGCCCTCACGGCTACCGCGTCCCCAGTCAGCTGTTCTGGGGGTTGCAATCCAGAGTGTCTTGACGACGGTGACTGTGGTAAAGACTGTTATTGCATCGGTGGGGTGCGCAACCGAGGAGTGAGCAGCCTGTTACTTCTCGCTCCCTCTGAACTTAATTGTAATCACTTCACAGATTTATGGATACTGCGAAAAGGATACTGGATTCAGCTTTAAGTGGGATGAAGATTAGGGTGAGAGCCGCCGGTAAGCTTAAAGGTTTACTTACTATGAACTCGAATTGATCAAGTCCAGATATTCTGCCAACTCCCAACCGCCCACATCAATCCATTATTGATTTTTCTCGTTCGGTTACTAGTCGTGTACAATTTGATATGAATGGCTATTGTCCGTGTATTAAGTGGTACATGTCATGAGGCACAGCAAGATAGTGTTCTATGTCTGGTCATGTTTGCTTCCTGCAGCAGTGCCACAACCGTGTTTGTCGTCGCCATCGATGAGTTGGGGTATAATATTTAGAAATTCTTTTGGATGCCAAGTTATAACCGAGGACCTCCCCTCCCACCACCGCTCTGAGTGGCAGCTTCTCAGGATAGTGGAGGCTCAAGAGGCCAGCGAGCTTGGGACCTTTAGGCTGAACTCGACCAGGACATTCGTAAGCGAGACCCATTTGAACACTTTTCAAACATTCCCAAGTAAGCGCTGTCAGAGTTCTGCGCGCATAATAGGAAGACGCAAGAAAATTACCTTGCCGCCTTCCATTTTCATGCATCCCTGCGCCATTTTCCCTCGGGTTCGCATTTTTCGACCAACCTACCGCCCATTCTCTTTCTCATCAGGAAAAGTTCATCCATCTGGCGTGGTCTGGCATGTCTGGTCGGTCTGGCAGGTCTGGCAGGTTTAACCGCCAGAAATCTTTACCCTCCCATTTTTCTCAGAATTTCTATATAACCATAACTATATCATAAATGTTCAGAATTTACAATCTGTCAGACCGCTACATAATCTTATTGCTCAGTTTCTCTGATTTTTCGGTGATCGTGTAAATGGACATACAAAGTTTATTCCTTAGATGAAATACAAGCTATTATACACGCTTACTAAATAAAACTAGGACTCGGAAACAGAGGGAGAAAACGCAGGGACGCCATCGCTCCTCCTCGCGAGGGTGGTTGGAGGCCGTCCTGGATGTTCACAGCACCCAGTCCTCCCACCGATTCCCTGCAGTCGGCAACCATATTTTGGAGTGACACAGATAAAAGGCTCCATTGGCACTAGTTGCTAGTTCATGGTGCAGTTTGTCGCGCTTTGGAATCATTGGCGATAACCGAACTTGGTGTTGGACTGGGCTGCGGAAACGAGGGGGAACGAGGGGGCCAGGTGCCCAATCCACTGGTGGTAATTCATCCAGCAAAGACGTATATAGCGGCGCTAAGTCCTTGTGTTCTGTACGAAAAACACATCCGCCAGTAATTACATTAGGGATGAGGTCGTTGGACATACCAAATCACCTACTCTCTGCTGATATCTTGGCCAGATCTAACTTCTCGGCTGTTTTCGAAAGGGGCTGAACGCGTTGAGAGTGAACTGGATACTTGTGTGACGTGATGCGTGAAACTTGAATTGGTTCCAAGTTCGTTCAAACTCCGACACACGTGACCTTGTTGATCGATGTTCAACTTCTCTCTCTTCCTCCCTCTTTCCTCATCTTCTGCTACTGTGGCGTGTGCCCACCGCCTACTACTGTAACAAGGTGAGTGGCCTTTTCCAGCACACCTATATGACACATCCCTCAGCTACGCCACCCTCACATTTCTAAGACGATGCCGCAACAGCAACACGCCCCGCCCGACCTTATGAAACGACTCGCAGGGGTAGGGGTGGAATGAGCAGGATGTGTATTATCAGGGGCAGAACAAGGTGTGTGTTTGTCTATCACTAGAGCCCCGCTAACCCACCTTTCCTCCTGTTAGAACTTAGCATTGCATAACTCTTCCCCAATGTTGCTTGGTTTATGACAGTGAAGCATCCCCAACCACTGAGGTCATCCGTTACCGATTCACCCCCCCGTTCTTCACCCCCTCACTCTCCACCCTACAGCGTGTTGTATCCGTCACAAAATATACGCCCCGGCTGAAACCCCAGGTAAGTCTTTACCCCCACGCTTGGGTTTCTTGAGGCTGAGGTCTATCGTTGAGATAGGGATTGACTTCACGGCTCTTCGCTTAATCGCACATTCTTTCGCAGCACCCAGAACAATGTGACGCCATCATCCTTGCCGTGGCCAGCCTCGCACAAGCCCAGTCACACTGGCAGCATCCTGGGACAAGCCCCCGATCGGCAATGCAACCTCCATTGTGCCTACCCCCTCCCGTTGCTCCATTCTCGAGGCCAATGCCTATCAGGAGGCGGCGTGTTCGCCACCATTCTAATACCGGTCGTTATACCTACATATGTACTATTATCTAGTTTAATGCAATTATTTGACTGCATACACTGACCATATCATGGATTCCTGATGGTGAAGTGGCTAAAATGTGAATTCTGATGTGTTGTGGTAGCCTGGGTCAGAAAATGTCGATGTCGCCAGAAAACCTTTCTAGAGTCAGAACCAAATTCTGGGACATGAAAATATTATGGCGTCGCGAGCGTCGATATGTCGCCATACCGAATATGGAAGTCTGGTTGTGTCTGGTACGTCTGGCGCCAGACGTGCCAGACGGATGGAGTTTTGCTGATGCTGCTGTGTGTTCAAGTTTTCCGCCACAAGACGCACACTCACACTCAAAGGTTCAACGTTCAATGTTCAGATGTCTGTTGGAGTAACTCGAAATCGCGTCTTCATTGTTCAAGCTTCCAGAAGCGTCCCTTTCCACAAGCGATGACATCACGTGCCTCTCGGCACGTTACTTCTCATTTGCGTTTCAAACAAAGCTCAAGCAAAGCTCAAGCTCTTATCTCAATTAATTTGAACCTCTCAGCGCTCAGCGGCAGGCTCTGTTGTCCCATGACGATCATCCTTCTCTTTTTCCCACCTTCCCACCGACGATAGCGCTCGCCTCTGTCAAGAGTTAGGACGACGAACGACGAGGAAAAGAGGGACGCAGACTTGTGTTTTGCATAAGCTTTATTTTTCTTCTCGAACTTATACCTTCCTTTGGATAACCTAAAGGACGAGAATAGCGATGAACATCAACCATTGGCACTCTCCTCTGAACGCCGCTGCTCTGAGCAGCGGCTCTGCTTCATTCTCGAGCTTCAACGTTTCAACAGCCATCTCCGGGATGACACCCAAATAATCGACTCTACCCCTCTCCCCATCAACACAGCTCGTACACTCGTCGCCTTGGAAGAGTCGCGGCTGCTTGGATCCCAACCCAAGTATCCCTCGGACCACTCGCAGTTCAAGCTGACAGAGGAGCAGTCCCAGGCTCAATAACAGCCTGCTTTCCCTCGACAGCAACCGTGGGCCTAAACACACACCATACTCCCCCTCCTTTTCCCCTGTTCGCTCAACCACACAGGTGCCCTTCTGCTAAGTACACGACACGCAACAATCCGTTCTCATCCCGTTCCCTCTCCGTCCTCTCTACGTTCTCATGTTCCCCATTTCCCCTCGTTAATATCATGATCTCTCCATAGGCCAACCCACCGCTCGAATGACACGCGACTCCCTTCTTCATCGCTCATTCTCACCATTACTACACTCTTGTTTCCCTTTCCTTCGTTCCATAGCTCGTCTCTCCGAGCCCTAACGCCTCTCCAGCTTCCCCCCTTTCCCCTCGGTCCATGGCGCTGCGTTTTCCAAATGGAAGGAAAGAAGAGGAAGGACACCTGCCGAACTCGCGTTTCGTAGGTTCCGGTACCTCGATCTATCACGTCTTCGCCCAGCTCGTCCCCCCTTCTCATCTCCTTTCGGGTCGTACCCGTATGAGGATAAGCCCACGCACACTTCTCGGGAGTATGCTGCAAACAAAGCCGGGAGTTCGGCCAAGTAAAAGGGTGTGTGTGAATGCGACTATACCACCAGGCCAGCGCCACGACTATTCCTTCCCCTAGCGCAGTAACGACAATCTTCGGTCCTCGCGTCGTTGATGCTGACTTGTTTTTTTATCCAATACTAACTTTTATAGGAGCGAGAAACGGAAAGGCTATGGGTAAGTGTGGATTCCCATCGTCCTCTTCTTTCTTTCTTATCCCTTCTATATATGCCTTCTACATTCGATGAATGATCCCCCTTTTGTTCACTTTCTCCCTGCCACTTGGCGGAACGAAGTCCTGCTGCGGTTATCATCTCGACCCCAATCCTCGTGTCATTAACTTGAGGACCTCGCGATCATTCATCACTATTCAGCGTCTTACCTAAAATGCTCTCCAACCGAAAACTTCCATGGTTAATATTCATTAATAAGTCAAGTAAGGCCGCTTGGAACAAGCGGCAATGCCCGCTACCTCGTTTTTCATGTATACAATATTGATGTCATATCTATAGTACGTCGCCTCAGGGAACATTGAAAGTAATATATCGGTACAAGCGGACAATAAGGTGTTGTACATAAAGAGAAAAAGAGGGCATAAGTCCGTCAAAGGGTGGTATTGGTTGAGACAATCATAAAGGTAGCAGAACACACGGAAGCATCTGAGAATCATGACGGTATGCGAATTCAAAGACGATAACGGACGCGCCGAGGTAAGAAAATGGAATATGTTTTTAAGTGAGAGGTTTTCTGGAAGGCGATTGGAACGTTTTATATGCAAACTTAGCTGACGATTCGACTGTCGTGGATGTCGGTTTCTGGAGTACGGATTTCAGGTTCCTTGGGGTATTCTGCGATGACTCGAATACTTTCGGCTAAGACGTGATATAGACATAGGAAAATGCAAGGGCAGATGAAAGAGAAGGAGACAATTCCGTAGCTGATCCTTGCTCGGGCTACTCAGCGCTCATGGCAATATTCGGTAGAGCGCAATATGTCGACCGATCGAAGTGATGAAGTGATTGACAAGCTGATTGAGACGGCGGACACGGCATCTCGAACTCAAGCCAAAAGGTTTTTCCGACTACCCGCTAAGACCCTCCACCTAAAATTGAACCTTTTTTCTATCACATTAACCCAGATACCGAATTAAATTTGAACAGACAGAAGATTCGCTATCCGTGCATGGAAAGAAGACACTGCGGTTAGTAAACGGGGTCAGGTTGACTACTAAGTAGTCAAAATGCGTTTTAGGTAGTCACATGTAACCTCATTAGTCCGACTACCTTCTGCTAGGTCAGAATAACTGCCTACAGAACAGTCAAGATTAGCGAGAGATGATATGTCATTTTATTGACCCTCGGACTACCCCACACCTTTATAAGTAGATTTGGATGATGAGGGGGCAGTATATTTAACTACAAGGTGACTGACCTGCATATCCCACTTTCAACATTCCTGGGAGAAATTCATAATCTTCAATTAAATAAGCGAACGCAGACCTCTCGTCTGGTAGGATTTGAATACTACAAGTGTATATACTTGGATTTAAAAAAGAATGGAGCGATTCTATGAAGATTTGGCTTACTTACACTTCATCCTTTCCTCCTCCTCCTCGCTAAAATCCGAGAAATCTCTAATTTTCAATTTAATAAATTAGCGCGGGCCTATTTTATTGTACGGAAGAGATATAGTATACATACAGCCTTAAACTCCAAAAAATAATTGGGTATTTCGATGAAAAATCGGCGCCGGGCGCACCGTGTACCCTCAACTTCCCCCCCCTCAGTACAATCATATAAATTCACATCTTCCCAATTAATTAACAAAAACGAACCTCTTATTTAATAATAAATAGCTTGTATCAATTTTATCAGTGCCATATCAAAAGTATTTGAGGGATTTGACCAAGATCTGACCTACCTACACCCCATCTTCTCCTCCTCGAAAAAATCTGCCAAAGCTTCAATTCTCCATTTAAATTTGCCTTCAGGCCGACGATCTTCCTGTATATCATTAATAGATTTATATACCTGGTATATTCCAAGGTTACAGGAAATTTGGCGAACAACTGACTTGCCTAGATTCTATTCTTTACTGCTCTCCATGACCAGATTTGGGCCAAGTCCGAAATAAATTGGCATGTTCCACATGAAAGATGGGAAAAAAATACCCACTATGTGTTATATATGTTTAGGCTAAATGAGAACATATTTTCGTTATTTATTTGGATTTTGAGGTGGAGGGGACCCCAAAAAAGAAGCCAGACAAGCGGCCATGGCGCGTGAGAGGGATGTCCCTTGGACGGAAGTAGCCTATATAATTATATCTATTGGGCTACATATATATGGCTCTGTGGTGTAGTGGTTGTTGCACTATGTGTTTGGGTTTGAAAGGTCGGGGGTTCAATTCTCGGTGGTGACAGTGAGTGAGTATAATACTTTTTATGTTCTAAATGCTCGTTTCACAGTCAAGCTGACTACTTTTGAGGGGGTCAGGATAACTGTCCCAAAAACAGTCACAGCGACCGTGGAAATGACCTTTATTGCGGTCAAGGTGACTGCTAATTTTCAGTTACTCTGACTACTCAAAGGTAGTTAGCATGTACTGTGTCTGGGTCAGTCAGTATGACCCCGTTTACTAACCACAGTGAAGATATTGGGCAGTTTTTCAATAGACCAGCCGGACGCCCAAAATTTTTTTTAATTACGACCGAATTGAGAGGTACAGCTTTGTACGTAGTAAAAAATCGTAACCACACAAGAAAAAATCACAACGCCTGGGCTCTGATTAATTTTCGCAGTCTTAAGAATGATAATGAAGGTTGGCAGGGATCATAGTAGATGATTCCTCTTCAGGGAAAACATCAGGGGACATTTTCTTCAGGTTGAAACCATGGAAACGGGTGACATGGCGAATGTTCCTCAAGTAAATCTGCTTCTCCTGAAGTGTTGCGGTATGAGCAGTGTCCTTGTCAATTCCAGACTCGTCGATGCCGAAAGCGTCTTGAATGCTTTTGTAGGTCCAATCGGAATGTAAGCAGAGGACGGTGTCAGCAACTTTGATTTCCTCGATATGGATCAAAGGATGATCCGGAGTGCTCGTGGTACTTTGATCCTGCATATCATTATCGAGCGTCAAAGTACTGAAATCATCGGCAAGGCGGGAAAAACTCGTAGGATCACTGGGGTCGTTGAGGGGGTTGCGTGGTAATCCCTCCCCGGACGTGTCGACCCTAGTGTTCTTGGCGGTGGCCATGCTAGCGGCCCTGGGAATCACAGTTTCCGTGATCAAGTACGGAGCCGAGAAGGCGTACAGTGATGATGAATGGGCGGCGGCCGAGACGCGAATGTGTCGTACATGCCGGGCAGCTTTCTTGGATTTGACTCGCATGATCTGGTGTGGGCGGGTGGGCAATGAAGATTTTTTGTAGCGATAACCTCGTGATGGCGCAGGCAAAATAAACTAGAGGCGCTGAGACCATGTTAAGGACATCTTTTATAATGTACTGGAAGATCTCACATCCTGAGATGAATAAGATGACTTCACAGACCTTCTCAGATTGCCACTGGAGGCGGATCGGTAAGGTGAAATACATTTCATTTGATATGTCTTAAGTGCCGGGGCTCTGACCGATATATTTGACACCTTGCGCATCACGTGGGGTCCGCTGTTGCTGTTCATTGAACTTGCGTAAATCTCCGCTTTAAACTTGACCAATGATGGCGCGGACTGAGCAAAGCAGGCGAGAGTTTAGCGAAAAGAGACGTCGGCGGCGCTGAGACCGGCCGGACGCCCAAATTTTTTTTTAAATATGACTGAATTGAGAGGTACAGCTAAGAATAGAAAGTTTATTATTATTATTATTAAGATGAGCGCAGAGATGTGAGGAGCGAAAAAGGAAGTAATTATGGAGAAGAGAAGAATTAAGAATTAGGAAAAAACAGTCAAGATAGGTAAAAAATGGGGGAAGGGGAAACGAAAGGTTAAAAATCAGGCGTACTAGAAAGGGCCATATCAACGCTCAACAGTCAGAATAAAGCATTGCTTGAATTAATGTCGGGTTTTTACGGATGTAGATCAGGTAGGCCTGGGAGGACCACCTTCCAAGCGGTTGAATTATGGCGGGAGGGACGCCGTGTTCTGCCAAAGATGTAGCACCACCTGCTCGCATGGACTGGCCTCCAACCGAGTTATCGAAGAACAAACGGAGTCGTTTTGTGAAAAAGGACCGAGAAGGGACCTCACCTTTCTCAGTAACCCAGAGGGGGGAAGCAAGCGGGCACAAGCGATCGCAAGACTCGAGGTAGGCTAGGAAATGGAAAAGGGGGTCGTGTTTGAACTGATCTCGACAGACGATGCTCCAGTTTCCTTCGAAGTAACGGTCCGCTTTGTGGTAGGGAAGATGGAAACCGTATTGGTCAGTTTGGACGCGTACAGTGGATCTGCGGGTCACTTTACGCCAGTCGTGGAGGGATTTGTCGTCAGGGAGAGACAGTTCTCCCAGTCGCATGAGGGCAAAGAAACCCGTTAATAGCATGGTAACGAACAAGAGATCGTCGTGTAGTGTGGATAGTGAATAGTGAAGAATGATGCGTCCGAGGTCATTGAGGGTTAGAGCGCGCTTTCACTTAGTCGGTGTTCCTTTCATCCGCAAACAACCTCTGAGCGTGCGTCTAACAAGGGGGGAAGAACGCGCTTTTCGGACATCGGGGAAGAAGTCTTCGAGTTGGTGACAGATGCCGGACAAGTATGAGTTGACTGAGTCAGGTTTAATGTAGTGAGATGTGTAAACAGTAAACAGGGAGAGAGTATCATCCGTCGGCTCGACGGGCAAGTGGTGCATGGGTACAAAATTAAGATAGGAATTGAAAGCCGATCCATAGCTTTTCTGTGTGGAAAGATCGATCACCTCTCCCAACGCGAGTGCCCATTCATGCCGTAGGCGCTCCATCGACCAACCCTCATGCTTTCATTGCCTTGGTCGGATAGTTGGGGCGGGGATCATTTTTGGGTTGCCCCCAGTGTCCATCGAGGGGGTTGAAAGGGAGAGATTTTAAGGCCCGAGGCGAGAAACAGGGCTTTCTCGAAGTTGCACCAAGACAAGGCGTCTGCAACGCCGTTCTGTTCACCAGGGACATGTAAAACGCGAAGGTCAATTCCAGTAGACAGCAGGAGATCAACGGAACGATGAAGGATGTGGTTGTAGGAAGGTAGACAACCAAGGGTGTTGAAGATTTGCACCGTATTAAGGTTGTCGGTGTAGATGATTACACGGCTTCCGCAGTTAACACGGGAAGAGACGTTTTGAAGAGTGTATAAAACGCAAAGGGCTTCGAAGTAAAAAATCGGGAAATCGAGAGCGTCAAGGGGGGTGGGGGAATAAAAACCAAGCAAGGATGACAGGTACCAGAAGCCCATGCCATCAAGGCAAGCATCACAATAGACAATGACATCGGCAGATGAAAGGTCCCAATTCACAGAACGAAGCAGGTGGACGCCATCAGATGCTTCGATATGATGAGCAGCCCATGCTAGGTCGTCTCTGACGGCGTTATTAACCCAGATCTTGCGAGACGGGTCGTGAGAGCCGGATAATTTCGCATAGAAATTATTCAAGCAGGGGCGAAGGAGGG
>Ga0307513_10012364_pt1 | contig 10551 bp, 10 predicted proteins | sample 15_EM_MG_FD_202174 | JGI IMG/M metagenome (GOLD analysis project Ga0307513, IMG submission 202174) | Populus trichocarpa ectomycorrhiza microbial communities from riparian zone in the Pacific Northwest, United States - 15_EM | ecosystem: Host-associated > Plants > Roots > Unclassified | place...
GAGAGCGTGCTTCAGGCATTGAAGAAGCTCGAGGGCTTCCGCATGGTGAAGCCGGCCTTGGTACCGACACAGCTGGAGGCCGAGGGCTGGACGCTCAAGGCATCTGTGCCTGGTTTCAAGATGGTCAGTTGCGTCAAGCGTCCATTCGACGGCGCCTCGCGCGCGCCATCTGGAGCGGCAGATCAGGCACTGCAGACGGTTTACTCCGACGGCTTGACCTACGTTTCCATCTTCATCGAACCCTACAGCCCCGAACGCCACACCCGGCCGATGTTCACGACCATCGGCGCTACCCAGACCATGATGCGCCGTGACGGCGATTGGTGGGTCACGGTGATGGGCGATGTGCCGACCGCGACATTGCGACACTTTGCCAACGGGGTGGAACGCAAGAAGTAGCGGTTGAGCGATGAGCGAGGCATGCTTCATACCTCGCAGGGTCGTCGCGGTTCAGGGTTTCACATTCGAGGGGTTCGCATGCGTTCCAGCATTTCTAATGGGCTGAGGGCCTGGAGTCGTCTGCGCTCGTTGCAGCGTGTCGTGGCTGCTTTGACAGCTGCCGGGACTTTGGTGCTGGCGGGCGCACTGTTGCCGCAGGCCAGCCAAGCGCAATCGCGTGAGTTGCCTGACTTTGCCGATCTTGTGGAGCGTGTGGGTCCGGCAGTCGTCAACATCCGCACCACCGAGCGTGCGCCGGATGGCCCGCGTACTCCCTTCCGCCGCCGCGCACCCACGCTGCAGGGCAGCGACGAGATTCCGCGTGGCGAAGGTTCGGGCTTCATTCTCAGCGCCGACGGCTATGTGATGACCAATGCGCACGTCGTCGAGGGTGCGACCGAGGTCTACGTCACGCTCACCGACAAGCGCGAGTTCAAGGCCAAGATCGTCGGCTCTGACGAGCGAACCGACGTGGCGCTGGTCAAGATCGAGGCCAGCGGTCTGCCGTTGCTGCGCATCGGCGACGTGAGTCGCTTGCGCGTGGGCGAGTGGGTCGTGGCCATTGGCTCACCTTTCGGGCTCGACAACACCGTCACGGCTGGCATCGTGAGCGCCAAGCAGCGCGAAACGGGCTCGGATGTTCCGTTCATCCAGACCGATGTGGCGGTCAACCCCGGCAACTCGGGCGGGCCGTTGATCAACATCCGAGGCGAGGCGGTGGGAATCAATTCGCAGATACTGAGCCCGGTGGGCAGCTTCGTCGGGATTTCCTTTGCGATCCCCATCGACGAGGCGATGCGTGTGGCCGATCAGCTCAAGGCCACGGGTCGCGTGGTGCGTGGCTACCTCGGCATCGCACCAACCGATGTGCCGCGCGAACTGGCCGAGGAATATGGTCTGAACAAAGGCAAAGCGAAGGGTGCGTTCGTGCGCCAAGTCGTGCCTGGCGCGCCGGCCGACAAGGTCGGCATTCAGCCGGGAGACGTGGTACTCGCTGTCAACGGAAAGCCTGTCGAAGGCGCAGTGGAGCTTCGCCGCACCTTGGCTGCGCTGAAGCCGGGCTCGTCGGTGGCCTTGCAGATCAACCGCCGCGGAAAGTTGATGGAGTTCAAACCCAATCTGGCCGAGCTGAATCCTCAGGTCGTGGCGAGCGATCGCCCGGAAAGCAGCGATCCGCGCACGTCGGTTACCGCCAAGGTATGGGGTCTCACCGTTGCCAACCTTACCGAGGCGGAACGGCAGGCTGCGCGCGGGGTTGCGGGCGTTCGCGTCACTGCCGTCGCGGCAGGCGCGGAGGCCGTAGGCATGCGAGTGGGTGATGTGATTCTGGCGGTCGGAACCGATGACACGGGCGACATCAAGCAGTTCGACACCGTGGTGGCCAAGCTCGATAAGGCGCGTTCGCTGCCCGTGACGGTGTTGCGCGGCGAGTGGGCTCAGTTCCTGCGCATTCCTGTCGTCAAGTAATCCGGATGTTGGCTTCGTCATGAAAGTCGAATGCCGTTGAAGGATTGCTCTCGAAAAAATACCCTCTGCTCGCGATTCAAAAAAGTCAGTGTGCGCACACATATCCAACTAAGATTCCGTCTTTAGTCGAATACAATTCCGGATCGACGCGTGTCTTTATCGTCATCAGCGGCAACGAGTCTCGTCGTTCCAAACTATCCCCAAGCTACCCACAAGCATTTGTGGATAAATTGTTGATAGATTTCCATGTTGGCGACTCGCAACGTCGTGAAATCAAGCAACGGCGCGGTTTTCCGTCGAGGGCTTTTGGCTACAATGAAAGCCCAACAAGCAGTTGCCATACGTTTTGTTGGAAGGCGCGTCAAAAGTTCGACGTGCCTTTTTTTTTAGCCTCTTTTTAGTCTCTGCGCGACACATTGCGCGCTCATCTCGTCTCGCGATTGAGAGTTCTTGCCGCAACGGTTGCGCCGTTGTCTTTACAGCGAAGAGCCTCTCGCAGAGCACTTAGCGGTTCGCATGGATCACATCCGAAATTTCTCCATCATTGCCCACATCGACCACGGCAAATCGACGCTCGCTGACCGTTTGATCCAGCGCTGCGGCGGCTTGAGTGATCGCGAGATGGAAGCCCAGGTGCTCGACTCGATGGACATCGAGCGTGAGCGCGGCATCACCATCAAGGCACAGACCGCGGCATTGACCTATGTGGCGCGCGACGGCCAGACCTACCAACTCAACCTGATCGACACCCCGGGGCACGTCGACTTCTCTTATGAAGTGAGCCGCTCGCTGTCGGCCTGCGAAGGAGCTCTGCTCGTCGTAGACGCCAGCCAGGGCGTCGAAGCGCAGACGGTGGCCAATTGCTACACCGCGCTCGACCTCGGCGTCGAAGTGGTGCCGGTTCTCAACAAGATGGATCTGCCCAACGCCGACCCAGCGAACGCGAAGGCCGAGATTGAAGATGTGATCGGCATCGACGCCGACAACGCCATCCCGTGCAGCGCCAAGACCGGCGAGGGCATCGACGACATCCTTGAAGCGGTCATCACGCGCATGCCGGCGCCCAAGGGCCAGCCTAACGCGCCGCTGCGGGCCATGATCGTCGACTCCTGGTTCGACAACTACGTGGGCGTGGTCATGCTGGTTCGTGTGGTCGACGGTGAACTCAAGAAGGGCGAGCGTTTCAAGATGATGGCCACCGGCACGGCCTATGCGGCCGAGCAGCTGGGCGTGTTCACCCCCAAATCCGTTTCGCGAGAGGCGCTTCGTGCCGGCGAGGTTGGTTTCGTGATCGCCGGCATCAAGGAGCTGCAAGCCGCGAAGGTGGGCGACACCATCACACTGGAGAAGAAGCTACCCAACAACATGGGTTCCGCCAGCGAGGCGCTGCCGGGCTTCAAGGAAATCCAGCCGCAGGTTTTCGCGGGGCTCTATCCCACCGAGGCGAGCGAATACGACCAGCTTCGAGATGCGCTGGAGAAGCTCAAGCTCAACGATTCGTCGCTGCGCTACGAACCGGAGGTGTCCCAGGCGCTGGGATTTGGCTTCCGCTGCGGCTTCCTCGGTCTCCTGCACATGGAGATCGTGCAGGAGCGCCTGGAACGCGAGTTCGATCAGGACTTGATCACCACGGCGCCGTCTGTCGTGTACCAAGTGGAACTCAACAGCGGCGATGTGCAGCAGGTCGAGAATCCGTCCAAGATGCCCGACCTCGGGCGCATCAAAGAAATCCGCGAGCCCATCGTCACCGTGCATCTGTACATGCCGCAAGACTATGTCGGCCCGGTGATGACCTTGGCCAACCTGAAGCGCGGCAACCAGCTCAACATGGCGTACCACGGCCGCCAGGTGATGCTGACGTATGAGATGCCGCTGGCGGAGATCGTGCTGGACTTCTTCGACAAGCTGAAGAGCGTGTCGCGCGGCTACGCTTCGATGGACTACGAGTTCAAGGAGTACCGTGCGTCCGACGTGGTGAAGGTCGACATCCTGCTCAACGGCGACCGGGTCGACGCGCTTTCGATCATCGTGCACCGCGTGCAAAGCCAGTACCGCGCTCGCGCTGTCGTCGCCAAGATGCGCGAGCTGATTTCGCGCCAGCAGTACGACGTGGCAGTGCAGGCTGCCATCGGTGCCAACATCATCGCGCGTGAGACAATCAAAGCGCTTCGCAAGAACGTCATCGCCAAGTGCTATGGCGGCGATATTTCCCGCAAGCGCAAGCTGCTCGAAAAACAAAAGGCTGGCAAGAAACGCATGAAGCAAATCGGCTCCGTCGAGGTGCCGCAGGAAGCGTTCCTGGCCATCCTCCAAGTGGACGATTGATGGGTTCTTTGACCGGTTTGCTGTATGCGTGCCTCGTGGTGTATCTAGGAGGCTGGTATGTGGGTAAGTGGACAGGCAACTTCTCGCTGCTGCTGTTCATCCTGACCTTGGTGACGCTGGCCTATTGGCTGGCTGAGCGCTTCTACTTCGCCCCTGCGCGTGTCAAGGCTGCGCAGACGCTTGAACAGCAGGACGCAGCACGCCGCGAAGACCTCGCCAAGAAAGGCATTGCCAAGGTCGACGGCGATGTAGCGCAAGCCCGAGAAGCATTGCTGATGCAACCCTGGTGGCTGGACTGGACGGCAGGGTTGTTCCCGGTCATCCTCGTGGTCTTCCTGCTGCGGTCATTCCTGTTCGAGCCGTTCAAGATTCCGTCAGGATCCATGGTGCCCACGCTGCTGATCGGCGACCTGATTCTGGTCAACAAGTATCACTACGGTGTGCGCCTGCCAGTCATCAACAAGAAGATCGTCGCACTCAACGATCCGCAGCGCGGCGACGTGATGGTGTTTCGCTATCCGGCCAATCCGAGCGTCGACTACATCAAGCGGGTGGTAGGTGTGCCGGGTGACGAAGTGGCGTACCTGAATCAGAAGCTCTATCTCAACGGCAAGTTGGCTGAGACACAGCCCTTGCCGGAGTTCTACGATGACGAGAGCACGCGTTATTTCAAGCAGTACAGCGAAAAGCTGGGATCGGCCGATCACCGGATCTTGGTGGATGTGCAAAGACCGTCCTACATTCGACCGACCGACCCGTTCCCGTTCAAGGAAAACTGTCGTTACAGTGCCGAAGGCGTTACCTGCAAGGTACCCGCGGGGCACTACTTCATGATGGGCGACAACCGCGATAACTCGGAAGACTCACGTTTCTGGGGCTTCGTGCCGGACCAGAACATCGTGGGCAAGGCCTTTTTTGTCTGGATGAATTTCGGTAACCTCGGGCGTATCGGTTCTTTCCACTAATGAGCACGACCCTTTGCAGATCAAGCCATCAAGAGGAGCATGAGACCATGACCGTTGAGTTTCGCAAGAGGCGTTCCCAGCGTGGTGTCACCCTGTTCGGCCTGCTGTTTGCGGCCATTGCGATCGGTTTTATAGCGCTTGTCGGTTTGCGCGTTCTTCCCACGATGAACGAATACTTCACGATTAAGCGCACGATAGAGACGATCGCTGCTAGCGGTGCGACGACCGTACCTGAGATACGAAGTGCATTTGAGAAACAAATTCAAGTTGAATATTCGATTGTTTCTATCACCGGCAAGGATCTCGAGATCACCAAGGTCAATGAGAAAGTAGTGATCGCTTTTGCCTACAACAAAGAGATCGAATTGATGAGCCCAGTCTTTCTACTCATCAAGTATCAGGGACGGTCCAAGTAGGGTCGCAACCTGCAATCACACATCGGTTCAATATGGACAGCCGCCTCGCCGCCCTCCAGCAACGCCTCGGTCATCGGTTCGCCGATCCCGAGTTGCTGGGCCGCGCCGTGACGCACCGCAGTTTCGGATCTGACCACAACGAGCGACTTGAGTTCTTGGGCGACGCCGTCCTCAGCTTGGCCATCAGTGCTTTGCTGTTCGAGCGCTTCGGTGGTTCCGACGAAGGTGATCTGACCCGCGTCCGTGCTCACCTTGTGCGTGAAGACACGCTGCACCGCGTGGCCTTGGTGATCGGCCTGCCCGAGGTGTTGCGCCTGAGCGAAGGCGAGGCCCGCGGTGGTGGAGCGCAGCGCCCGTCCATCCTCGCCGACGCGCTGGAGGCCATCATCGGTGCGACTTTCCTCGACGGTGGTTTCGAGCCTGCGCGCGCATTGGTGCAGCACCTGTTCGGCGAAGTCATCGTCACCACCGACATCGACAGCTGGACCAAGGACGCCAAGACCGAACTACAGGAATGGCTGCAAGCGCGCCGCCTGCCGGTGCCCAGCTACCGCATCGCCAGCACCCGTGGCCAGGCTCATGCGCAGACCTTCGAGGTGGAATGCGCGGTTCCCGCATTGAGCCTCACCGAAACCGGCGAAGGCCGGTCGCGCCGCGTGGCTGAACAAGAAGCCGCGCGCCGCATGCTCGTGGCCTTGAAGGCCAGCGACGACAAGCCTGGCAGCGCGCTGCGTTCGTGACCCCATGACCGAATCTCACGAGCCGGATGGCTCAGCTGTCTCCAACGACAAATTGCGCTGTGGCCTCGTCGCCATCGTCGGCCGCCCCAACGTGGGCAAGTCGACGCTGCTCAATGCGCTGGTTGGGCAGAAGGTCAGCATCACCTCGGCCAAGGCGCAGACCACTCGCCATCGCATCACCGGCATCCGCACGGTGGACGACACTCAGTTCGTGTTTGTCGACACGCCTGGCTTCCAAACGAAGCACAGCGCGCCGCTCAACCGCAACCTCAATCGCACCGTGCAAGGCGTGCTTGGTGATGTGGACGTGGTGCTGTTCGTTGTCGAAGCTGGTCGTTTTGGGCTGGACGACGCCAAGGTGCTGGCGCTGATGCCCCCCGACAAGCCAGTGATCTTGATCGCCAACAAACTCGACGCCGTGCATCGCCGTGCCGATCTCGTGCCTTGGCTCAAGGGCATGCAAGACCGCCACGCTTTCGCCGAGTTCGTGCCGCTCACGGCCAAGAAAGACGCCGACGTGCAGCGCCTGCTCGACATCGTCAAACCCTATCTGCCACAGCAGTCCTGGTTCTACGACGAAGACGCGCTGACTGACCGCAGCGACCGCTTTCTTGCCAGCGAACTCATCCGCGAAAAGCTCTTCCGCTTGACCGGTGATGAGCTGCCTTACACCTCCACTGTCGTGATCGACAAGTTCGAGGAAGAGGGCAACCTGCGCCGCATCGCCGCCACCATCATCGTCGAGCGTGACGCCCACAAGGGCATGGTGATCGGCAACGAGGGCGAGCGTCTCAAGCGCATCGGCTCCGAAGCCCGGCAGGAACTGGAGCGCCTGATGGACGCCAAGGTCTTTCTGGAGCTGTGGGTCAAGGTGCGCTCGGGCTGGGCCGACAACGAAGAGCATTTGCGCAGCTACGGCTACGAGTAGATGGCCACGCGGGTCACACGCGCACCAGCCACGCTGACTGCTTTCGTGCTCCACCGCTATGACTGGAGCGAATCGAGCCTGATTCTCGATCTCTTCACACGCGAGCAAGGGCGCCTGGCTGTGATTGCCAAAGGCGCCAAGCGGCCTTATTCGCAACTGCGCTCCGTGCTGCTGCCGTTTCAGCGCATCCAGGTATCGCTGGGGCGCGCCCCCAAGACCGACTCGACCGGCGAACCGACCAGCGAAGTGCAGACCCTGCGAGCCGCCGAATGGGCAGGCGGTGGCGCGATGCTCACCGGCGCAGCGCTTTTCAGCGGTTTCTATCTGAACGAACTGCTGATGAAGCTGCTGGCCCGCAGCGATGCCCATCCGGTGCTGTTTGACATCTACGCCGGCACCTTGGCTGCTCTGGGCAGCAGCGATGAGGCGGCGCTCCGTGCGTTCGAGGTGTCGCTCCTCAAGGAGATCGGCCTGCTGCCTGACCTGAGCCTGGTCACCTTGACGCAAGAGGCCGTGCGTGGCGAGCGACGCTACACCTTGCTGGCAGAGGCCGGTGTGGGGGCGCCGCGCGCCAGCGATCCCGCGCTGCCCGGCAGCGTCTTGATCGGCCTGCAGGCTGCTCTCGAACACGGCAGTGTGCCCGCGCTACAGCAGGCCTGTGCCCTTGCTCTGCCTGAGCTCAAAGCGGCTCTGCGCGGCTTGCTTCACTATCATCTCGGTTCGCCTGTGTTGCGTACGCGCCAGGTCATGCTCGACGTGCAAGCCCTCGACCGCTGAAGCTCCTCTCATGAACCCATTGCTCACCACTGGATTGGACGCCCACCGAGGCTTCACCTCGCTGTCGGTCAACGTGAACCTGGTGGCGCAGATCCGCAATCGGCGCCCGCTGGACTTTCCCAGCGTGACGCGCATGGCGACTCTGGCGCTGGAGGCGGGCGCCTACGGCATCACCATCCACCCGCGCCCGGACCAGCGCCACATTCGCACACAGGATGCGCACGACCTGTCCGAGCTGATGAAGCAATGGCCGCAGGCCGAGTTCAACATCGAGGGCAACCCGCTGCAGAACCTGATGGGGCTGCTGCGCGAACTCGCCGCAAAAGGCCAGCCTCCCCAGCAATGCACCTTCGTGCCCGACGATGAATCGCAGCCCACCTCCGACCACGGCTGGCGGTTCCCGCAAGACGCCGCGCAACTGGCACCCCTGATCGCCGAAGCGAAGGCGCTCGGCATTCGCGTCAGCCTGTTCATGGACCCGCAGCCCGAAGCGATGGGCGCGGCACGCCAGGTGGGCGCCGACCGCGTGGAGCTCTACACCGAAAGCTATGCCCGAGCGCACGGCACGCCCGACGAACCCGCTGTGCGGGAAGCATTCGCCAGGACTGCCGAGGCGGCATTGCGTGAAGGCCTGGGCATCAATGCCGGCCATGACCTGAACCGCGCCAACCTCGCCGACTTCCTCCGTGGCGTGCCGGGCGTGCAAGAGGTGTCGATCGGCCACGCCCTGATCTCTGACACGTTGGAGCTCGGCATGACCGAGGCGGTGCGCGCCTACCTCCGCTGCATCCACGAAGCCGCCACATGATCTATGGCATCGGCACCGACATCTGCGATGTGCGCCGCATTGCCGCCACATTTGCACGGCGGGGTGAGCGCTTCGCCGAGAAGGTGCTGGGCCCGCACGAGATCGAGGTGTTTCGCTACCGCCTGGCCAAGGTCGAGGCGCGCGGCATCAGCTACCTCGCCACACGTTTCTCGGCCAAGGAAGCTTTCTCCAAGGCGATCGGTCTCGGGTTGCGGATGCCGATGACCTGGCGTGCTTGCGAGGTGGTGAAGGCGCAAAGTGGCAAGCCCGAGATTCGCCTGCACGGCGCGCTGGCCGAGTGGTTCGCCGCTCGCCGTTTGCTCGCCCATGTGACGGTGAGCGACGAGACCGATTACGCAGCCGCTTTCGTGGTGGTTGAAACCCAAGACCAACGATGAACGACATTCAACACTCGCCGGTGATTCTCGACATCGCCGGCACCGCACTCACCGACGACGATCGCCGTCGCCTGCAGCACCCGTTGACCGGCGGCTTGATCTTTTTCACGCGCAACTGGGTCAATCGGCAGCAGATCACCGAGATCACCGCCGAGGTCAAGTCCATTCGCCCCGATCTGTTGATCACCATCGACCACGAAGGCGGCCGGGTGCAGCGCTTTCGCACCGATGGCTTCACGCACCTGCCGGCGATGCGCCGGCTCGGCGAGCTGTGGATGGAAGACGCGATGCGTGCGACCGACGCCGCCAGTGCCTGCGGTTACGTGCTCGGCGCCGAGCTGCGTGCCTGCGGCATCGACCTGAGCTACACCCCGGTGGTCGATCTCGATCACCGCCGCAGCGAGGTGGTTGGCGACCGTGCCTTCCACCGCGACCCGCGTGTCGCCACCTTGCTGGCCAAGAGCCTGATGCACGGCCTGCTGAGCGCCGGCATGGCGAACTGCGGCAAGCATTTTCCGGCGCACGGGTACGCGATTGCCGACTCGCACGTGGCACGCGCTGTGGACGATCGCTCGCTGAAAGCCATCCTTGCCGAAGACGCTCGGCCCTACGACTGGCTGACCACCACGCTCACCTGCGTGATGCCCGCCCACGTGACCTTCCCCAAGGTGGATGCACTGCCTGCTGGCTTCTCGGCCCGCTGGCTGAAGGACATCCTGCGTGGCCAGATCGGCTACACCGGTGCCATTTGCTGCGACGACCTCAGCATGGAAGGCGCGCGCATTGCAGGCAGCGCTGTCGAAGGCGGCATCGCTGCCCTCAACGCGGGCTGCGATCTGGTGCTGTTGTGCAACCAGTCCAAGGTCGACGGCGGCAAGCCGGTCGATGCGCTGCTCGACGGTTTGCAGCAGGCGCTCGAGCGCGGTGAATGGCAAGCCGACCCTGACAGCGAAGCGCGCCGCATCGACCTGCTGCCGCAAACCGCACCGCTCACCTGGGACGAACTGATGCACCACCCGGCCTATCAGCTCGCGTTGGAACGCCTGCCCTGAGCGGCTACATGACGTGCTCTCGAAAGACAAACGGCGCCTGACGGCGCCGTTGTCATTTCATGCAGCTGGCCGGTCGGCCAGCGACAGTTCAGCTGCAGATTACAGAGGCCCAGGCGTCGACGACGATGTCTCGAACGGCAGCTTGATCTGAGACAGATCCTTGCGCGTCTCCACCAGCACCAGCGGGCCTTCGTCCGCTGCAGTCAGCGGCTTGGGCTCGCGTGGTACGTGCGCCGG
>Ga0307513_10012365_pt1 | contig 10550 bp, 10 predicted proteins | sample 15_EM_MG_FD_202174 | JGI IMG/M metagenome (GOLD analysis project Ga0307513, IMG submission 202174) | Populus trichocarpa ectomycorrhiza microbial communities from riparian zone in the Pacific Northwest, United States - 15_EM | ecosystem: Host-associated > Plants > Roots > Unclassified | place...
ACGCTTTATACGCTTCTTGGCCATGGGTAAGGGTGTTTTCTACTTTTTGAAGGTCGAATTCCTCGTTTTGGATGGTGAGTTTGGCATTAACGATTTCGGCCTCTGTGGGCAGATAATATGGATCTGGACGATTGATGGTCTACAGTGCAAATGTGAGCTCAAGTAGGGCTCCCAATGAGGAGGCACAAACAAGTCCTTTTGTCTTGTCGGAACCTTTTGACCTTTTAGTGGGAGGAGCAACTGGTTGAGAGAGACTTTTTGTGACAGCCGCGCGTCTGCTAAAGGTGATTAGTCAATGAACGCAAATTAAGGCTTCTGTTTACTTTGGGCGATTCCGAGTGGCCATTACGTTCAATATGGATAGTGAAGAAGAATCCAACTGCTTTGTTGCCCCCGGGCCACTGGGATGGCAGAGTGACGATGAAAAAATTCTCATTAATGTTGTTTGTATGTTTACCCTTCACCTGTTGACACCGACATAATGGAGTGCTGTTGAGCTCTCGTGAGTTCCAAGTCAGCATACTGTAAATAAAATGTATGGGTGGTACCACTCTTGCCGAGATGGCACTGAATCGGAGTGTTGAATAAGCTAAAAACGGAGCGGCCGCCACTCCGACCTTCGCCCAAGGCATGGAAGAGGAGTGGGCGAGGCTGCTGCGTGGCTACTCGGAAATCGCATGAGCATTGGACATGGGTTTCTCCCAGTTGCGAACTTTTTGGTGCATTGATATCATAATCATGCCTCACTCATTGGGAGTGTGTAATTCCATGTGCCCCAACCACAACGATTTTGTGGACAGTAAAGGTACTAGAGTGGCCATCGTCTCCACATTGGCATATCACACAAGTCGACGCAATCACCTTTTTACAGAACACCCCTAGCAAAAGAATTGTTCTGTGCTCCGACAACATAGCCGTACCCAGTCGCTATGCTATTTTTACGGAACCCAGGGGTGAGCCTTACTCCGACCTTGCAGTACCTTCTGCAGGTGGGAGGATGCCGGCGATTAAATTGGCACGAAGAATTCCTCCGATAATGAACCATCAATAGTGTGGTGAACGATTGTAACCGGCAAGGAATGGAGATTCTTGACGTAGTGCCACAGGCAGTTTCAGGATACCTAGCTTTAAACACGAACCAGAAAATTACTATGTAATGTTCAAGCCTCACGTTTGTAAATAGACAGTTTGAGGGCAATGGTACAACTAGTTGATTTCATTCGCGGAAAGTTCAGGCAGGGGAGAGGGGTATCTATATTTCCCATCTGGAGTCCTTGAGGATTTAGTCGTAGATCAGGCAATCGAGAGCGTAACTGAACCCAGACGCCCTTCGTCACAGTGCACGAGCGGGTCGCATTGCTCGTTCGCCTCGTGATTTTCGCATAAATTTTGGCCCGTAATCCAGTGCTCCCATAGGACTAGTATACAATTCAGTACGTACTGAGTGGATCGCGAACCGATCCATGTTTTGTCGGAATTTGGCATTTGATATTCGAGCGCTCAGTGCACTGATTGCTCGGGGTGTGGAGCCCGGTATCACACGGATATATCCTGGGGTATATAAGGGCCACATCCTCGTTGTATCTTTACATGTTTCTCGCGGGCCCCAACACACGCTCTTTTTCGTCCGCGTTTACAACCAAGCGGAAATTTCAACATGTTTGGGAGGATGTTGGCCGCATCGCCTCCTTCTACCGAACTGAGCGCCAGTCTCGAAAGTGGCCTTGACCGTCCGTTGCATGGTACTCTTGCCTAGCCCTTTCAGCCGTCTGGTGGTTTGAGGCCCTCATGCAAAAGGTCTCCCTCTACAAGGGTGTCACCCTTGCAACCGACTTCCCCTGCAGAAGCTGACTGGAGACATAGTGGTGTCTACATCAGCCCTCTATTCCACCGTCCAGGAGGAATTCGACGAGTTCCTGATGCTGGCAGTCCGAGCCGGACCAGGCTGATATGGCACATCTGGCGATACACCCATATCACAAACACCTGCATTGAGACCCCGAGACTCTTGAACGCCCCTGTCCTATGCTTCTCATCAACATACCACCTCACCTCATGAGTAGAGCCAAGGTGCTACTCCGTCAAGGCGAATGCACGATTCAAACCGTTGACAAATGCGCATATACAGACAAGGCCCGTTAAATCACATCGAAGACGAGAAGATGCTGCCGCTGTCAGCGATTGGGGTTATAGATTAATTTTCAGGTCCACGGGACGACCACAGAACGTCGTTCGGTGTATGGGAAGGTCACTCGAAGGTACGCTGATCCCGTTAACGCACCGAAGGCCATCTTCTACTGTCCTGTTTTGTCCGTTTGATCGGAGGATCCAGAGCCTTATGTTACCTGGTCCTTTTTTGTCTCCCGGCGCTTTTGCAACCTCACACCTTAAGGTGCCGTTCGGGACCGCTAACCTATCAAAACTGGGTAGTGTCGACAGTCATCCTATGTGATAACTTCATAATCTAGTACAGCGCCTATTCCACTGCTTGCTATCAAACCAGTCATCTCGGTGTTCGATTTAAAACCTGGCACGGATATTGGTGTCTTTGACTCTACCCTTCTGCTCGCTTCTGTAGTCTTTATCATGGCGTTTCGTTGGACTTCTCGTTCAACAGTAAGCCTCAAGTCGGCTAAAGCGTGGTGCACCAGTATCTTCTCCCCCAAACTTCGGTCTTTCGTATTACAATACACGCACTCGTCTGACTCGGGCGCAGCCGCGCATGTCAAGTTGTCGCGCGGACCTTCAAACTCAGCCTTGCCTTACGACATCCTCACCCTCATCTTCGAATTTGTTTCTGACACCCAGACTTTGTTCAATGTCTGTCTGGTGTGCAAGGCCTTTGACGATGCAGCAAACAGGATCTTATGGCAAAGAGTGACTGACGACCCCTTGCGTTCCAAGGTCCGTATCCTCTTACTGACGCCCATCTACTTGTCCAAAGGAAAGCGACTGACGTACAGCATTTGACAGTTAGTTACTATGGAGAACACCCGGTGCCAGCTGATTCGATCTTTGTCATGGGACAGTGCGGAAACATCTAATAAATCAATGGTGAAGCTAATTACTGACGTTTCTTGTTTCTTAGAGTTGCCTAAAAGAGTGAATGAGAAACCATGGGACTGGCGAGCCTGGAATCGTTTCTTTTCAAGGATGCACAACCTCCGTACATTCCATGTGACAAACACTCACTTTATTGGTAGCAGTAGCCAATCACTGTACGTTCCTTCTCGGGTTGATTGCTAGATCACCCCTTGCTTACCGGTTGGGACTACCCTAGGGAGGCTATGTTACAGACCTTGAGTCAGCTACCGAAACTGGAGGAGATATCTCTGGAAGTCAGCTGGTGGAGGATGTTCCTCACCGATACTAACTGTATCCGAAATTTATGCCAAGTCCCATCTCTGAAGCGTTTGGGCAACGTCACCCCAGATATAGTGGCATCAATGGATGACCATCGTCTCTCCCACATTACGTCGCTCAGGGTGAGGTCGATACAACACCGCTAGCTCGTAACTTAGACCGCTCTAGGTCGGCTCTGGCGGTGAACTAGGTCCTCTCGTTCGCGTACGAAATCTTCAACTACTAGATCTCAGTTTTCCCGAGCTTCGTCTGAGATCGAGCTCTACTGTGAAGGAGTTACTGAACCTGCGCCATCTCACCAACGTATCTTTAATTCTGACCGGAGTGCTGGAGGTGGGTATGTCGTCCGAGAAGGGCCTAGTGTTAACAAAATCATAGGATTGCTCCATAAAAGCTCTTCCCTCGCTCGAATATTTGGCGGTGGCTGCTTCGCGGTCATGGGACTCGCGCATCAACGTCATAGATTTCATGGCACAGTTCACATGTGGTGCTGCCCTCAAGAATTTGACCTTCAACTGCCAACTCAAATTTCGCGAGACCATTTCTTTTTGGAAGGTTGTCAGTCGGCATGCACACACTTTAGTCGCTTTATCAGCACCCTGGTGGTATCCGACCACCGATATACTCCGTCGACTTGGTACAGATTTTATGAGGCTTCAAGATCTCGTCATTGGGCGGATGTGCTGCCTAGATGTATGTTCGCTCTGTTGACATTCGCGAGCCACCCGCTAAATAAACTTCGTCAGTTGACTTCTATAGGCCTTTTTCATTGCTTAAGGAGAATAGACGTCTACAACCACGATAGATTGGGATTAGCTCTTACAAGAAGCAACATCCGTGCGCTACTCCGTCAGGCGGCCCCTTCCTTGAATACATTCGGAGAGTCCCAAACGACCACCAAATCTCAATCACGAGTGGTGAAAACGTGGAAGGTAAGTCATTCTGTTCAAGCTGTGGAGGAATATAGTTCCTTATGACTTGCATAGATGTCAAGGAGTTACGACTCCTTCGAGGGGAGATCCATAAGCATGATTACTACTGTTAACGAGCCTGCTCTATCCGTGTCCAAGTGATAACATGTTCAGAGGGATGTTCATACGCCTTGATCGTTTGTGTGCTTGCCCCGTTGTCGCCAAATCGATCATTTGTTTGTAGACGTCCCTAACTGTCCCCCGGCTCTTCAACTGACCACTCCACCGCTCCCCCCCTGTACTCTCTGTAGAACGGAAAATACATGTCTCTGTCTTGTTCTCTTTTGGAAATATGTTCGCCACACCGAGCATTGGTTTTACCTAATTTACTCTCGGTTTGCATCATCTAATATGATATGCCTGTATTGATACGCTCGAGCGTAGCAGGACTCTTCAGACTAAGTTTGCTGATCGCTCGCTGAGTCTTGTCTTCGTCTAGTTTTCAATATTCTCTACTCCGGTTATAACACATGTTTATCCCGAATTCCAATACAGTTGTCGAATTAGTGATCACGGCCAGAGGAACCAATTCCTGAACTCCGGCGTGAGTTACTACCTGACAACATTGGGGCGACATCGGTGAATAGGGTCTCCATCTGGCTGTTAGACTCCCGGGCCGTTTGCATTCTGTCCACAACGAATCCCCCCAGCTCCTGAGTCTTCCGCGCTGTGAGCAAAATTTTCGCGCTCTTGAGACACGACCGGATACGAAGTGAAGTTCTACGGGATCACCGTGGACGTCGTCCACATCCGTCAGGCATCACTTTAGTTTGAGGTACAACTCACAAACAAGCCTCCAAGTAATACATATATGACTTGAATCTCTTCTCCCTTGGAAGCCATTCAGATGACACAAGTACAAACGTTCTCCATTCCATTAATAATAGCGAACCTAGCGGTGACCGGGTTGGTAGCTCTTCGGGGGTGGCGCACCAGCTTCGGGGGTGGCGCACCAGTTAAAGACGGCGAACCCCAGCGAGCAAGAACTATGCTGTTTATGTATTCACCTATAGACTCGCGTAATGTAGGTACATTAGAATTCGTGTGGAACAACTAAGAGTAGACTAGACTTACGGATAGTATCAACACAAAATCCTCCAGAAGTCCCTCAAGCCAGATGGCTTCCTTCGCGGCCTGACACATGTACTCCGCTTCCGCGACTGATGTCTGTTTCCTCGGTTTCCATGAATTCGCTCCGTTTCCCATTCAAAACACGCTCCTAGTCCTCTGCCTCTCTTTTTCAGTGAGCTATCTTCAGGATCAAGGGATGTGGGAATTTGAAGTCCAGGGGACGGAGAAAAGGAGGGTGGGACGGGAGTCGATAAATTAATTGCAGCCGAGTTGGACGACCCAGATTGAGGAGAAATCAATTGTAAGGTTCGAAGGCGATAATAAGGGGTCCGAGGGATGCGAATTACTCATGGAATCGACTTGAAGAACGAAAAGGAGGTAATATAGGAGTAGAGGCACGAGACTGTAAGGCTAAACCACTGAGACTGGGAGCCGGGGCTGTAGTGTACAACAACTACAAAGGTACGGGCTGTGAAACAATGACTGGAACACCTTTGAGAGCAATTAAGACTATCAATGGGTAGAATTGTGAGGGCCGGTGACCCGTGATCTGTGAGGGTATCCGCCGTTCAGACGTGTATGTTCCCTTGCGGAATGAAGCGCGACCCGATCAGTAAGTACTCGTTCGTATTCTGGGCCTGTTATTGTATTGTTGACTTGAACGACCAATCATGAGCGTTCGTGATGCGGTCGCTAGCGTGGTGCGCGTGCTCGCCACCTGACTTGTCAAGGTCTCAGGACATGCCTTTCCTACAGCTAAAAAGGAGGCTATGAACTAGTGTGTGTTTTCTATTGCCAAGGAGCCCTTGTCTGTGAATGGGAAGACATGTGTGTCACATGCTCTGGACGAATTGTATATTCATCGCCGAGTTCGCGAGTTCGTCGAGGGTGACGGGCCGGCGGGAAATCCGGCAAGGAATCGGATCGTGGGAAGATTGACGGAAAAGCTGCTGAGGTTAAACTAAGGGCTTCAGGAGGGCTTGGGATCATCGGTGGCGTTAAGTTGCATAGTTCACGGTGGCAAGTTGGGGGGGGGGCGAGTTGAGAGAGCGCCCGTGAGGCTGATTCTTAGCTCGGAAGCATCGAAGGTGCTGGATAGGACATTTAGGAATGCAACGTCGGGGCGCTTGCTTGGCTCGCTTGGCTACGATCCAGGTTGTTGAACACGGCGAGTTCCGTTGATCAGGACGATCAAAGGTAGCTGCTGGCCCTGAATTGTTGCGGCATGATACAGGCTGGCGGGACTACTTGCTGAGGATGGGTCAGCGGCTGTCAGCGGTCTTTCAGGCCAGAATTCAGGCCAGAATGCCCAGAATCGTCAACTGTTTTGAAGCGCGATGTCACCCGCATGCGGTGTGTTCTGAAGACTTGCCAAAACGAGATCGGAATAGAGGAGAAGCCATGTGATGAATTGGTGAGAGAGAGTGCTTTGTTCGCGCAATCAGCCGCGATGCCACCAACCCGCCATAGACCACGGGGATGGGGTGTCCGCCACTGGCAAAATGGGGGATAATCTGGGGGACAGCTTGGGTGGCCTACAACGCCTCCAAGGGCCCGCAGACAGGAGCTGAGCGCTTGAGGCAGGATCTCAACTGTCCGTAAAAAAATAAGATAGAGACGTCTGGGAAACGGGGAGGCGATGAGGAGGACAGGTGAGGTACAGAAAATCCTATGCAGACAGTAAGGGAACAACGCCAGATGCAGTGGTTTGTCCTCGAGACGCTGGGCAATCTTAGACCTCAACCACGCTTGAGCTCGGCAAGAACGCACCGAACCCACGCTCTGATCACCAACTCAATCATATCCACCGACAAGTAACAAATCTGTTTACTTGCTAGTAGAGCATCCTTTTAGACGAATCAAACGACCCCTCACGAACCATCTCCATGGCCGCCCCGCAATCCATCAAGTGTAAGCCAACCGTTGCGATTTAGTCATTCTCGCAACTTATGCTCACCGTACTCCTCTAGGTGTTGTCGTTGGTGACGGCGCTGTTGGCAAGGTTGGTCCACCGCTGGACTGCTTGTCCCGGCGACAATTGGGTTTCGCGTAATGATGACACCCTATGCAATCCTAGACCTGTCTCCTGATCTCATATACCACAAACGCTTTCCCGGTATGTCCTCGCTCTCCCTCGAGTCTTCTACCCCGTCTCATCACCAACCGCCTCGCGCCGTAATTCAGGGCGAATATATCCCTACAGGTCAGTACCATTGCTGGCCCTGCACTCTGTACAAAGCTAACGCGTTTCCCATCAGTCTTCGATAACTACACGGCAACCGTCAGCGTTGAGGGTCGAACTGTCTCTCTCGGCTTGTGGGATACTGCCGGTCAGGAAGACTACGATCGTCTACGACCACTGTCATACCCTCAGACCGACGTCTTCCTTGTCTGCTTCTCCCTTGTCTCCCCACCTAGCTTCGAGAACGTGAAGAGCAAGGTTAGAGGCCCTTTGAACGCCTATTGTTTCCTACCTGACAAGCCTTGACCGAATAGTGGTACCCGGAGATTAATCACCATGCCCCTGATACTATTAAGCTCCTTGTCGGTACCAAGCTAGACTTGCGCGAAGACCCTCAGACAGTTGCTCGGCTCCGCGAACGGCGAGTCTAGTGATTCTCTTTCACCTTTCTATGATCCTGATACTACCACAGTCGGATGGAGCCAATCAACTACGCTCAAGGGTTACAAATGCAAAAGGACATTCGAGCAGTCAAATATATCGAGTGCTCCGCTCTCACTCAACAGGGTCTCAAGAGCGTCTTCGACGAGGCAATTCGCGCAGTCTGTACGTCCCGGCGGCCCATTGAAATCACAATACTGACGCCCTGACAAATCAGTATTTCCCGCGCCTAAAACTGCCGCAAAGAAGAAGAAGGGTGGTTGCGTAGTCTGTTAAGGCAACTAATGCGACACGCGCGCTGTTTTCCTTTTCTGTCGCGCTTCTGGCCGACTCCCAACTTTGGGCTTGAATCAATACAGTCCGCCCTCAGCGCTTCCTTACTCTACTCCCGCTGTTCATGCCCTTTGACCCTCACGTTTTTACCCCATACGCCCATTCACCTCGTCTTCCTTAGTGCCTCCCCGCAACGCTACGATCTCGATTCTCACGTTTCATATTGCTGTACTCCACGGAAGAAAGAAAAACTGTTTGTCTATCTGAAATCTGCAGATACACGAATTTATAGACATGTGCAAATGAGCCTTTCACCTTGCCTTGGCCCAACCCCCAGTAGAAAGCGAATCAGGTATCGGCCCTCCACACCCCTCGGCTTCAACCGAGTCCCTATCGGCTGTAAGCTCCACCACTACTTCCCCTCCAGTCTTGAACACGTCATAGAAATCAATAAAGCACCTCAACCCCTCTGCGCTTGGCTTTCCATTGATCGTCACGCTCTTTACATAGGCCGCTGCACCCGCGGGGATTGGGGTGTTCACCGACTCTGGGGAGAAGTTGAGAAAGGTGAAGTTGGTAGTGATTGAGGGACCCGTGTGTATCACGTAGGTGGGTAGGAAGGGGGAGACCAGGAGGAATTGGGTTGTGCTTGGGACCGGGTCTATCACCATCCTTGGTAAGAGGAACATATGAGGATGCATAGAGGACGTACAGAGCCCTAAAAGATGGAAGATGAGGAACGTGGCCATTGCTGCTTGGTCGTCATTTCCTGGTAGGCCATCTGAGCCTGCAAGGCACGTTGTTAGTGAAGCAATTGCCATAAGTCGAGTCGTACTCGCCTATCCCAAAGTTAGTGTTCACCACTTCTCGCACGCGCTCCACAGATTTTGCTGGTCGGTTGGCGTAATGATACCTAACGGGGGTCTGCAGCCTCCTTTAGCGAGCTAGAATATCGATTTATATGCGTTGGATACCTGAAACGAAGGCTCGTTCCCCGCCAAATAATACCCGGCCTCGAAGAAATGATCAAGTCGTCTGACGAAAGATTCGTTCCCTCCCATCGCTTCGATCAACCACGCCGTATCGTGTGGCGCAAAGAAAGAGTATTCCCAAGAGGAGCTCTCGTAGAACCCATTTGTGTTATCCTGAGTGAGTGAACAGGCACGGCTTGAGTTATCCTTGGGTGAGCAGTTGGCCGGGTCGCCGTAAATGAAGGAACCATTCATTGCACGCTTTTGCATGAAACCTGCACAGGTGATGAGATAAGGCAAGGTGATGGGTCAAACCGGTTTACCTTTGAAGCCATCACTCTCCACAGTTGGATCCCATACATTGCGATACCACTACAAAGTCAATTAATAGTGTGGTTACAAGAGGGATGAGGTACAAACCAATGATCGCTCCGTGTAAATCCTCTCTGTTTCCGCATCCCCGACCAATAGGGCGACTTGGCGAATTGCAAAATCGTTATACGCATACTTTAACAGTGGCATGAGATATTGATATGGAAGTTAACTTCGTGTCCTACTTCGAGTGTGCGAGACGATTCTCTTGTCTGTCGTCCGGTAGAGTTGGTATCAAGGACTCCGAAAGGGATATACTGATACTGTCTAGATCATTGGTTAGCTTGTAGTTCTCTGTTCACAAGGAATGGCTTACTTATATGGTCCGATTTGTCGACCTTGAATATTCCATTCCTTTGCTCCGATCTCTCCATCCGACTTGAGTGCTTGATACAACTCGGCGATGTTGACACCAAGACTTGTAGCTTCTGTATGATACTTGACGGCAAAATCTGCGAGGACGTTTGTACCATCGCTTCCTCCTTGGGTCCATCCTGGGAGCTGGAGTATGTTATGTTAGGGTGGATCGGTTGAGAAAAACAACAATGTACTCACATTATTGCTCCTACACTCAGGAATCCAGCCATTCTTCCTCCACCCGTCGATATAGCTTTCTACGATTTCAGCGTAATCGTTGGGAGAAGTGAGGCTCAGCAACGGGTAGAAAGTGCGGAACTGGAGGAGCTGAGTTAAGACAGACAAGGAATGCCAAATATCAGAGAAAACTTACCGTATCCCAGGTACAGTAGAGCGAATCAAAATATGGCGATGAAGTTCCTTTGAAGACACCTTGAGCTTCACCCGTCGCGTTGTTTGGAGTCAAGAAGCTGCGATAAAGACTCGAGTAGAGCATTTCCACAACCGTTTCATTTGTCCATGCGACGTCGATCTCAATGCGAGAAAGCT
>Ga0307513_10012367_pt1 | contig 10550 bp, 15 predicted proteins | sample 15_EM_MG_FD_202174 | JGI IMG/M metagenome (GOLD analysis project Ga0307513, IMG submission 202174) | Populus trichocarpa ectomycorrhiza microbial communities from riparian zone in the Pacific Northwest, United States - 15_EM | ecosystem: Host-associated > Plants > Roots > Unclassified | place...
GTCTGCCCCCGCGTTTCTTGAGTTCTCCAATTGATGCTTTACAGGCGTCCTCACCAAGCCGGATCGAATTCCGCCTGGTGAAGAGGAACACTGGTTACGCTTCATTCGAAACGATGCGGAGCCGCTAACGAATGGGTGGTTTACGGTAAAACAACCTGGGTCGAACGATTTGAAGACCGGAATCACATGGGCAGACGCTCGCGCCCAAGAGCAACATTTCTTCACCAGCACGGCTCCTTGGTCGGGCGCTGAGACGTACTGCCAGAAGAGGTTTGGAACGCGCAACCTCACGGAATCTCTAAGCAAGATCCTCTCGGATCTTATCAAACGGAGGTCGGGGCTCCCCGATTTCTGTGTTGTCATAGACATTTGACTCTCGGACCCCTCTAGGCTTCCGGAATTGGCAGATGAGTTGCAGACCCTCCTCAAACAAACAGAGCTCCGCCTTAGGAATCTCCCGAAGCCGCCTTCCGATAACCCGGTCAGCGAGATTATCGAGATGGTCTCGGGTTTTTCCAGATCTCTATCCGTTTTCGTGGAGGGTACACCCGACGAACGTGGTATACATCAGACGATTCGGCCGTTCCACGTCAAATTCAAGAATGCTATCCAGGGGACCGCTCCTGACTTTCGGCCATACAAATCTGGGGAGTGGATGCCCTACGAACCACCCGCATTTCTCGCGGCGGAGAAAATGGAACCAGGCTCGGATAACAGTGCCATCTATGTAGACAAGGTCATGAACATGGCACTACAGTGAGTGAAATCCGCACCCTTGTGCTGTTTGGCAACTAAAGTCAAGTGCAGAGCAAAGACACGAGAACTCCCCGACAACTACCCGTTCGTCGTCACCAGAAGACTCATCAAACAGGCAGTCGAGAAGTGGGCGGATCCGAGTTACGAGCTCTTCGAGGCAGAGTACGCCGTTCTCGTTGAACGGGTGAACGGCATGTTGGACGAAAAGTTCGCTTCCTTCATTCACGGAGGCCTGTACAACCGAGTCAAGTGAGTTCACCTCCCACGTGCGTTTCCTTCGGACCCTCACACGCCCCGGATATATTAGGTACATCGTCGACGAAGTCCTTGCCGAATGCCACGATGTAACGCTCAAGAAGATTGATTGGCTGTTGGAAATGGAAGCCTCAGCGACCTTCACGCTCAACGAACACTATTTCTCCGATTACCGTCAGAGGTTTTTGGAGTCATACCGCAGCGCAAGGGCCATAGAGAACAGTGGGGGAGAGGAGGATCTGCGCCCCGAAGAACTCATCGCCCGTGATCGGTTCGAACCTGCACTCCAGATCATGGCGAGCGTCCGGGGATACTTCCAAGGTGAGTCTGATCCCCCTTTCTCTCGTTTATGAAACCGCTCATGGCCCGTCTAGTATCCTACAAGCGTTTCACCGACATGGTTCCGATGACGATTGACCAGGAACTTCTTCGGGGTCTGGATTGGGATCGCGGGATTCGCGCGGCCCTCGTGGATGGCCTCGAAGTGACCTGTTCGGGCGGTATCGAGAGGTCGAGACAGTTCTTGCAAGAGCCCCCAGATGTCCAGTCTCGAAGGGAGGACCTGTTAAAGAAGCTTGAACGGCTCCGCTTTGCCAAGCGAGAACTCCAAAGCTTGTTTTGATCTCATGCCCGTCGTGATAGACCCCTCTTGTTTGCCGGAGAATACTGTTGAATGCATTGTTTTACCCGAGCTATAGCCCATCGATCTTTGTTGCATGTATCCCCACGCGTATGTATGTACCTGAACCGCAACCCATTCTATCGACTCCCTGCCCATTTTGAAGGTGCCAGCCACTATACGGTACGAAGCCGTCTGATGGAATCGTCCCGAGATCGTACCCGTATTATACAGCGATTACCAAGTTCCAAAAAGAGGAGCGCCAAAAGGCCGAAGGTGAGGTAAGCCACCATTTCAGCCTGGCTATAGTAATACCCGTTGGGCGCGGGGTAGCGGCTCAGAGCTCAGAGGTTATATCTACACCAGCTGATCGGATGGTCACCAGTGTACTCGCGGAGAAGATGATAGTGACCCCTGTATACTGTGGTCGTGCAGGCACAGTATACTGTATATACAATAAGCCGCATAGTCCCATTTGTCCTGGGGACGGGCCGCGTAAACAATTGCTGGATGGATGGCAACGAGCTTCGACCCGGAGTATATCGCGATGGTTCTTAGCAGGAGGGTGGCTGGAAACGATTGAGGATCAGCACCGAGGGTGCCAAGTGCAGTTCCCATGCCTGACATTCTGAGATGAAAACTCCGAAGAATGCTGACCGTGTGACCAGCTAATAAACATTTGACCGTGAACGAGCTCTGGGGGTAGTCTCTTCGCTCACATAAGGTGATTTGGGAGAGAGTGATGCGTGTCTGAAGAATTCTGTTGCAGTGCGCACTTCGTCAGCAGAAACCATTCCGCTTGTATTGTCCACGTCTCCATGCGGCTAATTACCAATCTTGATAATCAACCTACCCGTCGACTTTCCACAAGGTGGGTTGGTCTGGGCCTGGCGCACGCCCTCAGTAATAGAGGGATATCTGTGAAGATGCTGATGTAGGAGTGGCATGACATTCTTCTTGCAACCCCGAGGGGTGAGAACGGCGGGACAGTCCCGAAAACGTTTCCGAAGGAAACGAGCGTTCCTTTCCTCTTCAGCGACTTGAAATTCTTGTCGAATCCGGACACGGAGATCAATGCACCGTCCAAACAATGATCTCAAACACTCTTTGGATGGTATCCTCCTTGGTGCAAAAAAATGATGTGATCCGCACGATGAGCTTCAGCCAGCTCCGCCTTAACATCCATCAACAGCGTGCCAATGAAATGGCACCCTTTAACTTAGCACACTGAGCGGCAATGGGACCGAATCCTCCAGCAACGGTGTGGACAAGAATTGTGTCACGCTTCTTGACTTCGTACGCTTCGTTCATGAACGTGATGCACGGTCGTCGCTTGTAAGAAACCAACAGCAGCGATTCGGGTGCCGATACTGAATTCTGATTGGATGGGAAGGATCTTGTCCCAGGGGATGGCGATGTGCTCCATGTCTGTGCCTGACAAGTTCTAAGAAGGTAGTATAAGATAATCAGTTTGAAACTTGGGAGCCCGACTGTTATTGGATGCGTACAGCGACGGCCTTGGCTTTGATGGCGTAGTACTATGGATGGTTCAATACAGCTGGGTCGATGAGGAGTGCGACGATGGCTCCAGCGACTTCCGATCCGACGATTGCAGGAGGCTGGGCGGGATATCCGGAAGGTGTCGACGAAGCTGACGCCGGCGTACTCAATCTACACTCATGGTGACAAAAACAGATGGATCACCATTGACTGCAGAGGGGGTGCAGCGGCCGCGCGTACCCCGAGAATATCACCTCCAGGGCCTTGCTTAGGGAATAACTACTCGGTCTTTTCGATGACATTGGCGTCTCCGGTCTTGGAGAACGTGACGGCTGATATCATAGCCGGGAACTGGGACACGGTTGTGCGGAGAATAGGGACTCTTGAGCAAAAGGTCCTGACAAGGCTTATATGAGAGTATACCGATCGAAGTCCGAGGGCTGGACACCGTTGGTCTCCGTTGATCCGTCTCGCGTTCTCCAAACTCGAATTTGCCTCCGCCGTAAACCAAACAGTCGGCACTTCCACGTTCCACTATCGTCATCTATCCCGAATGCACCCCGTAAGCACCACCAGAAACTTCCGCTCTTCGTCACTATTGGCCGCCCCAGATGTCCTGCGTCCCCATCGGCCGGAGCCTTGAGAGACGGACAGAAATTTTGGGTGACGACAATTGGACGGGCCTGAGCACAACGTTGGGTGGCATCGTTTGGTTGAGCGAGAGTCCTAATGCTACTGGTGATGGGCGTCCATCCCGAGTCATCGCGCGCCCCGTGCAAACAGACCAATTTGGTAAACTTAAACGGGCACTGCAGAGTGTTTGTGTACTCCAGACACGGTTTTCGATGAGGCGTTTCTTGTTGTAGTCGATACTGCTACTATTGTTACTTTGTAGAACTATTACCGTTTCCTCCGCCCGAATATTTGAGTGTCCTGGATCACGCATCATAAGCGCGACGATCAGTGCGACGATCTATTCTATGTTCATATCGGCGACCCCCATCAGCAAAACGATCGCGTCGCTGTGACACTGTTGCGGGCGTGTAAATGTTTCTCGAACGTCTGTCGCGCTTGTGTGCTGTGACGTCTGCTGGGTGTCTGGGATGCTGGGGCACTGTAACGTTCTATTTTTGTCCGCTGGGACAGAACCATTCGGAAGTTACCGATACCTGGGAATTCGGACTTGGTGGGACGGAACGAAAAGGATGTCACATTTCCCAAGTCCCCCAAGCAGAGGGCGGAGACCTGCCCATCCCCCACACCATCCCTACCACTTCGCCGTATCGACAACATACGTTACGGATGCGCTGATCGCCCTCGACCTAATCTTGGGCTCCCCGACCGCGTGACGCGTGCCCGCCTTGATTCCACTGGGAACTCCCCCGGACTGTTGGCATGTATCCCCGAGTCCTCCTTGTTCCTGCTCCTTAACTGCTCAGTGTCAGTTGTCTCCAGATGATGTGCCCCATCAACCAGAAGACACCCACCCGCCTGCGGTGGCCTCCCCACCTCGGAACGGTAAAGCAAGCCCCCCCCCCCGGATCCTCCCAGCTCTCGTGCTCACCATGCGCGCACTCTCTTCATTCGTGGTCTCCCGGTCGTCACCACCGCATGCACGGCTGTGGGTGGTTGGGCTCGTTCAAACTATTCTCTCTTGGGCCTGTCGTGGGATTGGGCGGATCATCAGGTCTGTAGATGTGTTGCTTGTCCCTCTCCACGAATTATTGCCTACCATCTGATCCTTCCCTTCAGATGTTTTTGGCCGAGCATGTTCCTTTCCCCTTCTTGGGGATCTGGTATTGCTCCCTCTTGCTCGCGAGAATGAGGGTGGTAGCCGGAATGCTCCCCCAGTATCGCCCGAACCCGGCATGTCCCTTGAACTGACATTGATTGGGGGGTCAGGGGGGTTTCAAAGGAACGAAACGTTTGGTATATGGGGCAAAAATTTCCCATTCTCGTGCTCGCTACATGTGGTTACCGTATTTTACGAGCAATAAATTTATTTCTTAACTAAATTCTGGCCAATCACACGCTTTCCAGCATCACAATGTGGCAGCAAAGCAATGGTGAATTGACCCACTGGTGCTGTGAATGGGCACAGGAGTACTGTGATCGCGCTGTGGACTAGGGGGGGTATGTCTGTGGTGATCGATCGCCACAGCAACTCAGAACCTCACAGCAACGGCATCAGCAAATCGTGGAAAGTCCCGTAGCCGATTGTAACTCGATAAAAGAGCTATAATCACTTATCAGCGTTGCAATTGCCGCGGAGGCTTATAACGCATTATAATCAAATAGATAGGTCTACCACTTTCGCAATAATTACGGTATCTCGCAATCGGTGAAATAGTCCACGAGGGGTGTAACGAAATATATCGCCTTGCAACTTTTGTGACAAGTCATACAGGGCTCTCGCTCTAATTATATAGGATAGCAAACCTGGCCAGAGCTTGTCAACATTGCATGGGGGACGTTCGGGGAATCCTTCGGTTCGCACATCATATTATGGAGTTTCGCAAATGATGATATTGACAGTGGCTAGACAAACACAAACCTACACACTACTCTAAAAGACACTGGTACGGGGGATAAATGGACGTGATGTTGTTTTCGTGAGATCGTGAGTGATATCGATGACTTCCATACCAACGTAGATGAGGCGGCTCAAGCGGCAGCAGATCTCGGGAATGCCCATCCGAGGAAGTGTTGGCGATAGTGAAGGAAGACGTAGAATCAAAAGATGTACCTGAACAGTCACCTGTTGTCCGTCGCAACATGTGATGGATGGACGTTTCACCAATGGATACTGTACCCGCACAACCACTCCGGCAGTCACCCATCATCCAGACGGTTTGGCGGTCGGAGTGGTCGTGCTTGTACGGCACCATACTCGCTCCTGATTATGCTCCGAACCTCGCGAGCAACACTGTAGGAATAGGTAAGTGCGATCGCCGCCGTACGTCCCCAAGAACTTAAAGCCCATTCCAACGCCCCAGACTGCCTACCGTCTCGATCAGCATTGGGCAGAGGGGAATCGTCCTCGTTGCCACCCGGTGTGGGGTCATCACCCTGGTTAGAGGACATGGGGATGGACGAGGATGGGTCCCCTCATTGCTAGCATTCCTAGTGTATTTATACTGTGGAACTGCACCCAGATCTTGATTTGACTAGCTTGCGAACGTGTTCCCTGAGGTTTGATGTTTCGGATGGCCGCCCCGCCCACAGTACTCGAGAGATTGCCGAGTTGTTCGCAAAAAATGAGGTACCGTTGTAACGTTGCCATGCATATTTGAATCTTGTTGACGATACTATCTCTTTCTTCAGTCTCCGTGTTCGTAATGAAGGACCACCGAACCAATGTGCACTTGATGTTATCCTCGGGCTTGTGGACTCGAACAAAGTTGACTTCGAACAATCCTCCTGCCACTTCGTTCGTTGCTAGTAACTGTATTCGCAAACTGGAAATACCAATGGATCTTTGAATCGCAATGGCTCCGGTCCTGAAGCCATTCCTGGTCAGACTGAGCTGCCGTGCAATGTAATTGGGCATCCGGATGATGCCAATTGTTTATAAATGATTACACCCTGAGCAGAAGCAGTGTAATGCACAATACTGTATTATAGGACCTTCGTGGGGAAGTAGTAGGGATATGTATTAAATTATAATGGCCATCGAGGGAGCAGAGAATCCCGTGTAACGCGTTATAAGGCCTTGCCGGGTAATCTGTTCGATCACCAGCGCCGCAAGGTCATATCAGACTTTCCACGACCTGCTGATGGGGACGGTTTTGCTGATGCGCCCTCTTGACGCGTTTCACGTTGGAGGATAAGGGTGCCTTGCGTTGTCTATTTATTGGACTACCCGCACCAATACCGACACACTCATCTCCTGGCTCATTTGAATATCTTGTCATTCTGACGCCTTTCTTATCGCCGTTTCCAGCTAAGTTTGTGCGGCGAGCCTCTCTCTAGTAGAACACGATTCTACAGTCGGTCGAGCTCGCTCGACAGATTGTCTTGAAGGGATGGCAGCTGGCTAGGGCTCTGGATATCTTAGCTGGAAAGCTGCGGCACCACTAGAAACGTAAGCACTGGCACCGGAAAAGTGATGGTCATCCTCTCTATGCCGCTCAGGCCGGGCTCCATCTCTATCACGATTTCCTCTTTCAAGTGGCTAACAGCGTCCCAGGAAACGGGGCTGTGAGGTTTCACGGTCCGCTTGGGAGAGGACGTGAAATGTGTTGACGGGGGACTCGGAAAGTATCACCACACTTTTGATTGGACCACAAGGGGGGATTCGGCGCCTCAGGCAGCGCCATTGAGGCACATCTGCCGCAGGACGCTGGCTTTACGTCTATTCTCTTTGACAAAACACACCGAACCCGGATGCGAGGCTTGTGGCGGACACGTCGTGTGCCCTTATCGTGGATCAGACCCAGACGTGTACGGAAACGGCTGGAGGAGAGAAAGGCATCACGGGACGTGTCTCAAGCCTCAAGCTCCTGTCCAACAGCCCTACCTATGCCGCCACACTTTCCCTTTTGCACTATCCCCACCTGCGTGTTATAAACAAGCCAGGCTGGAACCCCACGTGTCCCACTGCGAGGCCGGGTGGCTTGTTCTCGGTACAGACGCCTGCCTCCGGTGATGTTCTCAGACTCGGTCTTTCCTGGACACCATTTCTTTGGGGACGCAGAAAAACGTACCGAAGATGCCGGAAGGCGACTCTTGTTGAACAGCCCCCGACGTACGCGATCCACAGACCATCCCCAATTGCATTAAATGGATATAATAGGACATCTGAAACCAGGGACATCCTTTGGACGTCCTAGGTGATCAGTCGTGTAGTCACAAAGAAACACTAGGTTTGGACATATTGCTCCGACTCTATTACAGCCACACTTTTTGCGGAGTGGTGGCAAAGTCATGGTTACCGATGGCATATATAAAGGAGAAGGGAGTTTAGGAGAGCCCTCACACAAACCTCTCCGATGCGAAACAAACCCCGTCAAGTTGAGTCGATGTCTACCTCCTCCACGAGCTCGTCTGTCACCTCTTCGGTCTCCTCCCAAAAGACCTCGAGTCTTGGCTCCCCCCCCACGCCCGCTGCCTCCATCCAGGATCGCGGTGTGGGTCTATCAGACCCGGACCAGAGTGCGGGGAGACGCAAGCTGCTCGAACTCATCAATAGGATGCATAATACTGGGTAGGTGTCTCACGGTCCGCACTCACCACTACGTAGCCAACCCCCCCGTAGAGTTCAGTCCGACATTGACCTCCCTATGATCGCTGTGGTTGGGTCGCAAAGCGCTGGAAAGTCCTCTTTGATCGAATCCATCTCGGGAATCACTCTCCCCCGCGCGAGTGGCACCTGTACCAGGTCAGTCTGACTTGCCCTCTCGCCTCTCCTAGTTCTTAGTCTGTCGATAGGTGTCCCACCGAGTGTCGCTTGTCGTACTCCAGCCAACCCTGGTCGTGTAAGGTCTCATTGAGGAAGACCTTTGACGAAGATGGGATGCCGATGGGGACTGCACAGAATACTCTCTTCGGACCAGTTATCAGGGACAAGGAGGAGGTCGAAGAACGCATCCGCCGCGCTCAGCGCGCAATTCTTAGACCCAGCCAAGACCCCGATACGTTCTTGTCTGGCCCAGATGAAGATTCCGGCAATCGAGAGCTTACATTCTCCAAGAACTGTGTCTCTCTGGAAATTAGCGGCCCAGAATTGACAGACCTTTCGTTCTGTGATCTTCCCGGTACGATTTGTTCTCTTTACATTCTCTTCCGTTTCACTCTGGTATTGAATGTGTTTGAAAAGGTTTGATTGTCAGTGTTGGCCAAGGCGGAAACGCCACCGATATCGATCTCGTAAGAGATCTTGTTACGACATATATTTGTAAACCCAGCTGTCTGATCCTTCTCACGGTCACTTGCGAAAGTAAGCCCCGCAGGATGTGTTCCCCATCCTTATACTGACATCTGTACAGCGGATTTCGAGAATCAAGGGGCCCATAACATTGCGAAACAGTACGACCAGGAGGGTAAACGCACAATCGGTATGTCCACCCCCACGTTTCTTGAGTACACCAATTGATATTTTGTAGGCGTCCTCACCAAGCCAGATCGGATCCCACCTGGTGAAGAGGAGAACTGGTTGCGTTTCATTCGAAACGATGCGGAGCCGCTAGCGAACGGGTGGTTTACGGTAAAACAACCTGGGTCGAACGATTTGAAGACCGGAATCACATGGGCGGACGCTCGCGCCCAAGAGCAACATTTCTTCTCCAGCACGGCCCCTTGGTCGAGCGCTGAGACGTATTGCCAGAGGAGGTTTGGAACGCGAAATCTCACGGAGTCTCTAAGCAAGATTCTCTCGGATCTTATCAGACGCAGGTGGGAGCTCCCCGCTTTCTGTGTCGTCATGGACATTTGACTCTTGGACTCCTCTAGGCTTCCGGAATTGGCAGATGAGTTGCAGGCCCTCCTCAAAGAAACAGAGCTCTCCCTTAGGAATCTCCCTAAGCCGCCTTCTGATAACCCGGTCAGCGAGATCATCGAGATGGTCTCGGGTTTCTCCAAATCGTTATCCACTCTCGTGGAGGGTACACCCGACGAACGTGGGATACACCAGGCGATTCGGCCGTTCCATGTGAAATTCAAGAATGCTATCCAGGAGACCGCTCCTGACTTTCGGCCGTACAAATCCGGGGAGCAGATGCCCTACGAACCACCCGCATTTCTCGCGGCGGAGAAACCGGAACCAGGCTTGGATGACGGTGCCATCTATGTAGACAAGGTCATGAACATGGCACTGCAGTGAGTGACGTCGACACCCTTGTGCCGTTCGGCAACTAAAGTCAAGTGCAGGGCAAAGACAAGAGAGCTCCCGGACAACTACCCATTCGTCATCACCAGAAGGCTCATCAAACAGGCGGTCGAGAAGTGGGCCGATCCAAGTCACGAACTCTTCGAGGCAGAGTACACCATTCTCGTTGAACGGGTGAACAGGATATTGAACGAGCGGTTCAATTCCTTCGTCCACGGAGGCCTGTACAACCGAGTCAAGTGAGTTCACCTCCCTCGTGCGTATTCTTCGGCCCCTCATGCGCCGGATATTTTAGGTACATCGTCGACGAAGTACTTGCTGAATGCTACGATGTAACACTCGAGAAGATCGATTGGTTGTTGGAAATGGAAGCCTCAGCCACCTTTACTCTCAACGAGCACTATTTCTCTGATTACCGTCAGAAATTTTTGGAGTCATATCGCAACACGAGGGCCGAAGAGAACAGTGGGGGAGAGGAGGACCTGCGCCCCGAGGAACTAATTGCCCGTGACCGTTTCGAACCTGCACTCCAGATCATGGCGAGCGTCCGGGGATACTTTCAAGGTGGGTCTGATCCCCCTTTCTCTCGTTTAT
>Ga0307513_10012368_pt1 | contig 10550 bp, 7 predicted proteins | sample 15_EM_MG_FD_202174 | JGI IMG/M metagenome (GOLD analysis project Ga0307513, IMG submission 202174) | Populus trichocarpa ectomycorrhiza microbial communities from riparian zone in the Pacific Northwest, United States - 15_EM | ecosystem: Host-associated > Plants > Roots > Unclassified | place...
GGCACTTTTCCTTGTAGTACCTATGGAATCCCTACTCGTTGAAGAGGACATATTGCCGCGCCAGACCAGAATAACAACTCAAAAGGGCCATAACTTTTTATCCGACCGCTGGATCGCGCTCATAGTTTTAAGTAGTTTCCGGAGATCGTTTTCCTTGTATTACCAATGGAATCTCAACTCGTTGAAGACGAGGTCTTGTCGCGCCAGACCAAAATAACCGCTGAAAAGGGCCATAAATTTTGATCCGACCGTTGGATCACGCTCATAGTTTTTAAGTAGTTTCCAGAGACTTTTTTCATTGTATTACCTATGGAATCCCTACTCGTTGAAGCAGAGGTATTGTCGCGCCAGACCGCAATAACAGCTCAAAAGGGCAATAACTTTTGATCCGATAGTTGGATCGCGCTCATAGTTTTTCAGTAGTTTCTGGAGGCCGTTTTCCTTGTATTGCCAATGAAATCCCTACTCCTTGAAGAGCAGGTCTTGTCGCACCGGACCGAAATTACAGTTGAAAAGGTGCATAACTTTTTATCCGACCGTTGGATCGCGCTTAAAGTTTTACAGTAGTTTTCGGAGGCCGATTTCCTTGTATAACCTATGTAATCCCTTCTAGTTAAGGACGAGGTGTTGTCGAGCCAGACTGGAATAACAGCTGTAAAGGGCCATAACTTTTGATCCGACCGTTGGATCGCGCTTAAAGTTTTACAGTAGTTTTCGGAGGCCGTTTTCCTTGTATTACCTATGGAATCCCTACTCCTTGATGAGTAGGTCTTGTCGCACCAGACCGAAATAACAGTTGAAAGGGGCATAACTTTTGATCCGACTGTTGGATCGCGCTCAAAGTTTTACAGTAGTTTTCGGAGGCCGATTTCCTTGTATAACCTATGTAATCCCTTCTAGTTAAGGACGAGGTGTTGTCGAGCCAGACTGGAATAACAGTTGTAAAGGGCCATAACTTTTGATCCGACCGTTGGATCGCGCTTAAAGTTTTACATTAGTTTTCGGAGGCCGTTTTCCTTGTATTACCAATGGAATCCCTACTCGGTGAAGAGCAGGTTTTGTCGCACCGGATCTCAATAACAGTTGAAAAGGGCCATAACTTTTGATCCGACTGTTGGATCGCGCTCAAAGTTTTACAGTAGTTTTCGAAGGCCGATTTCCTTGTCTAACCTATGTAATACCTTCTCGTTAAGGACGAGGTGTTGTGGAGCCAGACTGGAATAACAGCTGTAAAGGGCCATAACTTTTGATCCGACCGTTGGATCGCGCTCAAAGTTTTACAGTAGTTTTCGAAGGTCGATTTCCTTGTATAACCTATGTAATCCCTTCTCGTTAAGGACGAGGTGTTGTGGAGCCAGACTGGAATAACAGCTGTAAATGGCCATAACTTTTGATCCGACCGTTGGATCGCGCTTAAAGTTTGACAGTAGTTTCCGGAGGCCGTTTTCCTTGTATTACCTATGGAATCCCTACTCGATGAAGAGCAGGTCTTGTCGCACCGGACATCAATAACAGCTGAAAATGGCCATAACTTTTGATCCGACCGTTGGATCGCGCTCAAAGTTTTACAGTAGTTTCCGTAGGCCGTTTTCCTTGTTGTACATATCGAATCCCTACTCATTGAAGACGAGGTCTTGTCGCGCCAGACCGGAATAACAGTTGAAAAGGGCCATAAATTTTGATCCGACCGTTGGATCGCCCTCAAAGTTTTACAATAGTTTCCGGAGGCCCTTTTCCTTGTATTACCTATGGAATCCCTACTCGTTGAAGAGGAGGTCTTGTCGCGTCAGACCGGAATAACAGCTCAAAAATGCCATAAGTTTTGATCCGACCGGTGGATAGCGCTCAAAGTTTTACAGTAGTTTCTGGAGGCCCTTTTCCTTGTAGTACCTATCGAACCCCTACTCGTTGAAGAGGACATATTGCCGCGCCAGACAGGAATTACAGCTCAAAAGGGCCATGACTTTTGATCCGACAGCTGGATCGCGCTCAAAATTTTACTGTAGTTTCTGGAGGCTGTTTTCCTTGTATTACCTATGGAATCCCTACTCGTTGAAGACGAGGTTTTGTCGCGCCAGTCCGGAATAACAGCTGAAAAGGGCTATAAAATTTGATCCGACCGTTGGATCGCCCTCAAAGTTTTACAGTAGTTTCCGGAGACCCTTGTCCTTGTAGTACCTATGGAATACCTGCTCGTTGAAGAGGACATATTGTCGCGCCAGACCGAATAACATCTCAAAAGGGCCATAACTTTTTATTCGACCGCTGGATCGCGCTCATAGGTTTTAAGTAGTTTCCGGAGATCGTTTTCCTTGTATTACCAATGGAATCCCTACTCGTTGAATATGAGTTATTGTCGCGCGAGACCGGAATTACAACTCAAAAGGGCCATGACTTTTGATCCGACCGCTGGATCGCGCTCAAAATTTTAATGTAGTTTCTGGAGGTCATTTTCCTTGTATTACCAACGGAATCCCAACTCGTTGAAGAGGACTTATTGTCGCGCCAGACCGGAATAACAGCTGAAAAGGGCCATAACTTTTGATTTGATGTTTGGATCACGCTCAAAGTTTTACAGTAGTTTTCGGAGGCCATTTTCCTTGTACTACCAATGGAATCCCTACTCGGTAAGAGGTGGTATTGTTGCGCCAGACCGAAATAACAGCTCAAAAGGGCCATAACTTTTGATCCGACCGGTGGATCGCGTTCATAGCTTTTTAAGTAGTTTTCGGAGACTGTTTTCCTTGTATTACCTATGGAATCCCTACTCGTTGAACAAAAGATATTGTCGCGCGAGACCGGAATTACAACTCAAAAGGGCCATGACTTTTGATCCGACCGCCGGATCGCGCTCAAAATTTTACTGTAGTTTCCGGAGGCCGTTTTCCTTGTATTACCTATGGAATCCCTACTCGTTGAAGACGAGGTCTTGTCGCGCCAATCCGGAATTACAGCTGAAAAGGGCCATAAATTTTGATCCGACCATTGGATCGCGCTCATAGCTTTTAAGTAGTTTCCAGAGACTTTTTTCCTTGTATTACCTGTGGAATCCCTACTCGTTGAAGCGGCGGTCTTGTCGCGCCAGCCCGAAATAACAGGTAAAAAGGGCCATAAATTTTTATCCGACCGCTGGACCGCGCTTATAGTTTTTAAGTAGTTTTCAGAGACCGTTTTCCTTGTATTACCTATGGAAACCTTACTCGTTGAAGACGAGGTCTTGTCGCGCCAGACCGGAATAACCGCTGAAAAGGGCCATAAATTTTTATCCGACCGTTGGATCGCGCTTATAGTTTTTAAATAGTTTCCAGAGACTGTTTTCCTTGTATTACCTATAGAATCCCTACTCGTTGAAGAGGAGGTGTTGTCACGCCAGACCGCAATAACAGGTAAAAATGGCCATAACTTTTGATCCGACCGTTGGATCGCGCTCAAAGTTTGACAGTAATTTCCCAAGGCCGTTTTCCTTGTTGTATCTATGGAATCCCTACTCGTTGAAGACAAGGTCTTGTCACGCCAGACCGGAATAACAGCTGAAAAGGGCCATAAAATTTGATCCGACCGTTGGATCGCGCTCATAGTTTTTCAGTAGTTTCCAGAGACTGTTTTCCTTGTATTACCTATGGAATCCCTATTCGTTGAAGAGGAGGTGTTGTCACGCCAGACCGCAATAACAGGTAAAAATGGCCATAACTTTTGATCCGACCGTTGGATCGCGCTAAAAGTTTTACAGTAGTTTCCGGAGGCCGTTTTCCTTGTAGTATCTATGGAATCCCTACTCGTTGAATCGGCGGTCTTGTCGCGCCAGATAGGAATAACAGCTGAAAAGGGCCATAACTTTTGATCCGACCATTGAATCGCGCTCAATGTTTTACAGTAGTTTTCGGAGGCCCTTTTTCTTGTAGTACCTATGGAATCCCTACTCGTTGAAGAGGAGGTATTGTCGCGCCATCCCGCAATAACAGCTGAAAAGGGCCATAACTTTTGATCCGCCCATTCGATCGCGCTCATAGTTTTTATGTAGTTTCCAGAGACTGTTTTCCTTGTATTACCTATGTAATCCCTACTCGTTGAAGACGAGGTATTGTCGCGCCAGACCGCAATAACAGGTAAAAATAGCCATAACTTTTTATCCGACCGTTGGATAGCGCTCAAAGTTTTACAGTAGTTTTCGGAGGCCGTTTTCCTTGTACTACCAATGGAATCCCTACTCATTGAAAAGGAGGTATTGTCGCTACAGACCGTAATAACAGTTCAAAATGGCCATAAGTTTTGAGTCGACCGTTGGATCGCGCTCATAGTTTTACAGTAGTTTCCAAAGGCCGTTTTCCTTGTTGTAACTATGGAATCCCTACTTGTTGAAGATGAGCTCTTGTCACACCAGACCAGAATAACAGCTGAAAAGGGCCATAAATTTTGATCCGATCGTTGAATCGCGCTCATAGTTTTTAAGTAGTTTCGGAGACCATTTTCCTTGTATTACCTATGGAATCCCTACTCATTGAAGATGAGGTCTTGTCTCGCCAGACCGCAATAAAAGGTAAAAATGGCCATAACTTTTGATCCGACCGTTGGATCTCGCTCAAAGTTTTACAGTAGTTTATGGAGGTCGTTTTCCTTGCAGTCCCTATGGAATCCCTACTCGTTGAAGAGGAGGTATTGTCGCACCAGACTGTAATAACAGCTCAAAAGGGCCACAAGTTTTGATTCGACCGTTGGATCGCGCTCATAGTTTACATAGTTTCCAGAGGCCGTTTTCCTTGTAGTAACTGTGGAATCCCTACTTGTTGAAGACAAGGTCTTGTCACACCAGACCGGAATCACAGCTGAAAAGGGCCATAAATTTTGATCCGATCATTGGATCGCGCTCATAGTTTTTAAGTAGTTTGCAGAGACCGTTTTCCTTGTATTACCTATGGAATCCCTACTCGTTGAATAGGAAGTCTTGTCGCGCCAGACCGGAATAACAACTGAAAAGGGCCATAAATTTTGATCCGATCGTTGGATCGCGCTCATAGTTTTTAAGTATTTTCCAGAGACTGTTTTCCTTGTAGTCCCTATGGAATCCCTACTCGTTGAAGAGGAGGTATTGTCGCGCCAGACCGTAATAACAGCTCAAAAGGGCCATAAGTTTTGATTCGATCGTTGGTTTGCGCTCATAGTTTTACAGTAGTTTCCAGAGGCCGTTTTCCTTGTAGTAACTATAGAATCCCTACTTGTTGAAGACGAGGTCTTGTCACACCAGACCAGAATAACGGCTAAAAAGGGCCATAAATTTTGATCCGATCGTTGGATCGCGCTCATAGTTTTTAAGTAGTTTCAGAGACCGTTTTCCTTGTATTACTTATGGAATCCCTACTCGTTGAAGACGAGGTCTTGTCTCGCCAGACGGAAAAATAGCTGAAAAGGGCCATAAATTTTGATCCAACCGTTGGATCGCGCTCATATTTTTTAAGTAGCTTCTAGAGATTGTTTTCCTTGTATTACCTATGGAATCCCTACTCGTTGAAGAGGAGGTGTTGTGGCGCCAGACCGCAATAAGAGGTAAAAATGGCCATAACTTTTGATCCAATCGTTGGATCTCGCTCAAAGTTTTATAGTAGTTTACGGAGGCTGTTTTCCTTGTAGTCCCTATGGAATCCACACTCGTTGAAGAGGAGGTATTGTCGCGCCAGACCATAATAATAGCTCAAAAGGGCCATAAGTTTTGATTCGACCGTTGGATCGCGCTCATAGTTTTACAGTAGTTTCCGGAGGCCGTTTTCCTTGTAGTAACTATGGAATCCCTACTTGTTGAAGACGAGGTCTTGTCACACCAGACCGGAATTATAGCTGAAAAGGGCCATAAATTTTGATCCGATCATTGGATCGCGCTCATAGTTTTTAAGTAGTTTGCGGAGACCGTTTTCCTTGTATTACCTATGGAATCCCTACTCGTTGAAGAGGAGGTCTTGTCGGGCCAGACCGGAATTACAGCTGAAAAGGGCTATAACTTTTGATCCGATCATTGGATCGCGCTCATAGTTTTTAAGTAGTTTGCGGAGACCGTTTTCCTTGTATTACCTATGGAATCCCTACTCGTTGAAGAGGAGGTCTTGTCGCGCCAGACCGGAATAACAGCTGAAAAGAGCCATAAATTTTGATCCGACCGTAGGATCGCCCTCAAAGTTTTACAGTAGTTTCCGGAGGCCCTTTTCCTTATAGTACCTATGGAATCTCTACTCGTTAAAGAGGACATATTGTCGCGCCAGACCGTAATAACAGCTCAAAAGGGCCATAACTTTTTATCCGACCATTGGATCGCGCTCATAGCTTTTTAAGTACTTTTCGGAGACCATTTTGCTTGTATTACCTATGGAATCCCTACTCGTTGAATAGAAGGTATTGTCGCGCGAGACCGGAATTAAAGCTCAAAAGGGCCATGACTTTTGATCCGACCGCTGGATCGCGCTCAAAATTTATAGTAGTTTCCAGAGGTCGTTTTCCTTGTAGTACCTAAGGAATCCCTACTCGTTGAAGAGGAGGTATTGTCGCACCAGACTGTAATAACAGCTTAAAAGGGCCAAAACGTTTGATCCGACAGTTGGATCACACTCATAGTTCGTAAGTAGTTTCCGGAGACCTTTTTCCTTGAAACGGCCATAACTTTTGATCCGACCGTTGGATCGCGCTCAAAGTTCTACGGTAGTTTCCGGAGGCCGTTTTTCATGTAGTACATATAGAATCCCTACTCGTTGAAGAGGAGGTATTGTCGCGCCAGATCGTAATAACAGCTCAAAAGGGCCATAACTTTTGATTTGACCGCTGGATCGCGCTCAAAATTTTACTGTAGTTTCCGGAGGCCGTTTTCCTTGTATTACCTATGGAATCCCTACTCGTTGCAGACGATGTTTTGTCGCGCCAGACCAGAATAACAGCTGAAAAGGGCCATAAATTTTGATCCGACCGTTGGATCACGCACATAGTTTTTAAGTAGTTTCCAGAGACTTTTTTCCTTGTATTACCTATGGAATCCCTACTCGTTGAAGAGTAGGTCTTGTCGCGCCAGCTCGCAATAACAGGTAAAAAGGGCCATAACTTTTGATCCGACCGCTGGATCTCGATCATAGTTTTTAAGTAGTTTTCGGAGACCATTTTCCTTGTATTACCTATGGATTCCCTACTCGTTGAAGACGAGGTCTTGCCGCGCCAGACCGGAATAACCACTGAGAAGGGCCATAAATTTTGATCCGACCGTTGGATCGCGCTCATAGTTTTTATGTAGTTTCCAGTGACTGTTTTCCTTGTATTACCTATGGAATCCCTACTCGTTGAAGAGGAGGTGTTGTCGCGCCAGACCGGAATAACAGCTCAAAAGGGCCATAAGTTTTCATACGACCGTTGGATCGCGCTCAAAGTTCTACAGTAGTTTTCGGAGGGCGTTTTCCTTGTAGTACCTATGAAATCCCTACTCGTTGAAGAGGAGGTATTGTCGCGCCATACCGTAATAACAGCTCAAAAGGGCCATAAGTTTTTACTCGACCGTTGGATCGCGCTTATAGTTTTACAGTAGTTTCTAGAGGTCGTTTTCCTTGTAGTAACTATGGAATCCATACTTGGTGAAGATGAGGTCTTATCACACCAGACCGGAATAAAAGCTGAAAAGAGCTATAATTTTTGATCCGATCATTGGATCGCGCTCATAGTTTTTAAGTAGTTTGTGGAGACCGTTTTCCTTGTATTACCTATGGAATCCCTACTCGTTGAAGAGGAGGTCTTGTCGGGCCAAACCGGAATTACAGCTGAAAAGGGCCATAAATTTTGATCCAATCATTGGATCGCGCTCATAGTTTTTAAGTAGTTCGCGGAGACCGTTTTCCTTGTATTACCTATGGAATCCCTACTCGTTGAAGAGGAGGTCTTGTCGGGCCAGAACGGAATTACAGCTGAAAAGGGCCATAAATTTTGATCCGATCATTGGATCGCGCTCATAGTTTTTAAGTAGTTTGCGGAGACCGTTTTCCTTGTATTACCTATGGAATCCCTACTCGGTGAAGAGGAGGTCTTGTTGGGACAGACCGGAATAACAGCTGAAAAGGGCTATAACTTTTGATCCGACGGTTGGATCGCGCTCAAAGTTTTTAAGTAGTTTGCGGAGACCATTTTCCTTGTATTACCTATGGTATCCCTGCTCGTTGAATAGAAGGTATTGTCGCGCGAGACCGGAATTAAAGCTCAAAAGGGCCATGACTTTTGATCCGACCGCTGGATCGCGCTCAAACTTTTACTGTCGTTTCCGGAGGCCGTTTTCCTTGTAGTACCTATGAAATCCCTACTCGTTGAAGAGGAGGTATTGTCGCGCCATACCGTAATAACAGCTCAAAAGGGCTATAAGTTTTTATTCGACCGTTGGATCGCACTCATAGCTTTTTAAGTACTTTTCGGAGACCGTTTTGCTTGTATTACCTATGGAATCCCTACTCGTTGAATAGAAGGTATTGTCGCGCGAGACCGGAATTAAAGCTCAAAAGAGGAGGTATTGTCGTGCCAGACTGGAATAACAGCTCAAAAGGGCCATAACTTTTGATCGGACCGTTGGATCGCGCTCATATTTTTTAAGTAGTTTCCGGAGGCTGTTTTCCTTGAAGAACCTATGGAATCCCTACTCGTTGAATAGGAGGTCTTGTCGCCCCAGACCGTAATAACAGCTCAAAAGGGCCATAAGTTTTGATTCGAATGTTGGATCGCGCTCAAAGTTCTACATTAGTTTCTGGAGGTCATTTTTCTTGTAGTAACTATGGAATCCCAACTCGTTGAAGAGGAGGTCTTGTCGCGCCAGACTGGAATAACAACTGAAAAAGGGCCATAAATTTTGATCCGACCGTTGAATCGCGCTCAAAGTTCTACATTTGTTTCCGACGGCCGTTTTTCTTGTAGTACCTATGGAATCCTTACTCGTTGAAGAGGAGGTCTTGTCGCGCCAGACCGGAATAACAGCTGAAAAGGGCCTTAAATTTTGAATGGACCGTTGGATCGCGCTCAAAGTTCTACAGTAGTTTTCGGAGGCTGTTTTTCTTGTAGTACATATGGAATCCCTACTCGTTGAAGAGGAGGTATTGTCACGCCAGACCGTAATAAAAGCTCAAAAGGGCCATGACTTTTGATTCGACCGTTGGATCGCGCTTAAAGTTTTACAGTAGTTTCCGGAGATCGTTTTCGTTGTAGTATTTATGGAATCCCTACTCGTTGAAGTGGAGGTCTTGTCACGCCAGACCGGAATAACAGCTGAAAAGGGCCATAAATTTTGATCTGACCGTTGAATCACGCTCAAAGTTGTACAGTAGTTTCTTGAGGCCGTTTTCCTTGTAATAACTATGGAATTCCACCTCGTTGAAAAGGAGGTCTTGTCGCGCCAGACCGGAATAACAGCTGAAAAAGGGCCATAAATTTTGATACGACCGTTGGATCGCGCTCAAAGTTCTACATGTGTTTCCGAAGGCTGTTTTTCTTGTAGTACCTATGGAATCCCTACTCGTTGAAGAGGAGGTCTTGTCGCGCCAGACCGGAATAACAGCTGAAAAGGGCCATAAATTTTGAATGGACCGTTGGATCGTGCTCAAAGTTCTACAGTAGTTTTCGGAGGCTATTTTTCTTGTAGCACATATGGAATCCCTACTCGTTGAAGAGGAGGTATTGTCTCGCCAGACCGTAATAACAGCTCAAAAGGGCCATAACTTTTGATTCGACCGTTGGATCGCGCTTAAAATTTTACAGTAGTTTCCGGAGGCCGTTTTCGTTGTAGTATCTATGGAATCCCTACTCGTTGTAGAGGAGGTCTTGTCGCGCCATACCGGAATAACAGCTCAAAAGTGCCATAACTTTTGATTCGACCGTTGGATCGCGCTTAAAGTTTTATAGTAGTTTCCGGAGGCCTTTTTCGTTGTAGTATCTATGGAATCCCTACTCGTTGAAGAGGAGGTCTTGTCGCGCCAGACCGGAATAACAGCTGAAATGGGCCATAAATTATGATCCGACCGTTGGATCGCGCTCAAAGTTCTACATTTGTTTCCGTAGGCCGTTTTTCTTGTAGTACCTATGGAATCCCTACTCGTTGAAGAGGAGGTCTTGTCGCGCCAGACCGGAATAACAGCTGAAAAGGGCCATAAATTTTGAATGGACCGTTGGATCGGGCTCAAAGTTCTACAGTAGTTTTCGGAGGCCGTTTTTCTTGTAGCACATATGGAATCCCTACTCATTGAAGAGGAGGTATTGTCACGCCAGACCGTAATAACAGCTCAAAAGGGCCATAACTTTTGATTCGACCGTTGGATCACGCTTAAAGTTTTACAGTAGTTTCCGGAGGCCATTTTCGTTGTAGTATCTATGGAATCCCTACTCGTTGTAGAGGAGGTCTTGTCGCGCCATACCGGAATAACAGCTTAAAAGGGCCATAACTTTTGATTCGACCGTTGGATCGCGCTTAAAGTTTTATAGTAGTTTCCGGAGGCCTTTTTCGTTGTAGTATCTATGGAATCCCTACTCGTTGAAGAGGAGGTCTTGTCGCGCCAGACCGG
>Ga0307513_10012369_pt1 | contig 10549 bp, 11 predicted proteins | sample 15_EM_MG_FD_202174 | JGI IMG/M metagenome (GOLD analysis project Ga0307513, IMG submission 202174) | Populus trichocarpa ectomycorrhiza microbial communities from riparian zone in the Pacific Northwest, United States - 15_EM | ecosystem: Host-associated > Plants > Roots > Unclassified | place...
GCTCTCGTTGGGCGTCTTCGTAGCGCGAGAAGAGGGCGCTCAGCTTGATCGAGATGCCGTCGGCCTGGGTCGGGTCTGCGGCGACGCGCCCCCTCGCGATCGCGTCGATGGCGTTGAGGTACGAAGCGAGGTAGCGCTGCGCATCGGCCTCGGTGCGAGCGCCTTCACCCAGCATGTCGTAGCTGAAACGCAGGGCCGGCTGGGCGGCGCGTGCCGTTTCGGCCTCGCCCATCGCCTCCTGGATGTTGCGGCCCAGCACGAACTGCCGGCCAAGCAGCTGGATGGCGCGCACCGTGGCGGCGACCACCGTCTGCGCACCCAGGCGCTTGAACAAGCCAGTTTCGCCGGCGGCCTCGGGCAGGAACTTCTTCGACAGCGTGATCGCACTCGCCGACAGGCTGGCCAGCATCTTGTGCGGGCCGCCGGACTGGCCATCGAACGAGGCCTTGCCGAGCTGGTCGGCCGTGAGTGCGACGGCGGTCTCGGTGTCGGGCACGCGCAGCAGCGCTTCGGCCAGCCGCATCAGCGCCAAACCTTCGGCGCTCGAGATCGGGTACTCGCGCAGCAGCGATTCCATGGCCCAGAAGGGCGCGGGCTTGTCGCGTACGGCACGCACCCACGGTGTGGCGGTGGCTGCGGCGCGAGGCCAGTCGAGGGCGCCCGTCAGCGTGGGCAGCACGGCGGCAAGCACTTCGGGCTCGCTGCGATAGGGGGAGGGCAAGCGAGCCCGGGCCGGGGAAGGAGTGAACATGGAAGCGACCTCGACGGGAGAAGTCGCTAAGGTATCTGGCTTTGGACTTGATTAAATTCGGAAGGCAAAGATAAAAGTGGCAGAAAGCTCGGCCATCTTGCCGCTTTCTCAGCGGTTGCCGAAGATGGCGGTGCCGACCCGCACCAGCGTCGACCCTTCCGAAATGGCCGCTTCCAGGTCGCCGCTCATGCCCATCGACAAGGTGTCGACCGGCAGGCCCTGGCTGCGCAACTTCGCCAGCAACTCGCGCAGTGCCCGGTGCGGCGCGGCACCGGCGCTGGGCTCCGGAATGGCCATCAGCCCGCGCAGCTGCAGGCCGCGCAACTTGGCCGCGGCCTGCGCGAGGGCGGGCACCTCGGCCGGTGCCACGCCGCTCTTGCTGGCTTCATGGCTGATGTTGACCTGCAGGCAGATCTGCAAGGCTGGCAGGTGCGGTGGGCGCTGTTCGCTGAGCCGTTCGGCGATCTTCAACCGGTCCACGCTGTGCACCCAGTCGAAGTTCTCGGCAACGGTGCGCGTCTTGTTGCTTTGCAGGGGGCCGATCAAGTGCCATTCGATCTGCGCTCGCAGGTCGGCCAGTGCAGCGATCTTGTCAACGCCTTCCTGCACGTAGTTCTCGCCGAAGCGGCGCTCGCCCGCAGCAAAGGCTTCGCGCACTGCGTCGGCGCTGAAGGTTTTGCTTACGGTTAGCAACGTGACGCTTTGCACGGGTCGTTGCGCAGCCGCACAGGCCCGAGCGATGCGCTCCCTCACTTGTTGTATGTTCGCTGCAATCGTCGCCATAATCCCGCGAGCCTATCTCAGGCGCCCGTCGGCGGCGCATGCAAGCCGCAACCCCTTTAAGAGACTCATGGACATCACCCAACTGCTGGCGTTTTCGGTCAAGAACAAAGCATCTGACTTGCATTTGTCGGCCGGCCTGCCGCCCATGATCCGTGTGCACGGCGACGTGCGGCGCATCAACGTCGACCCGCTCGAACACAAGCAGGTTCACGAGATGGTCTACGACATCATGAACGACTCGCAGCGCAAGAGCTACGAGGAAACGCTGGAGTGCGACTTCTCGTTCGAGATCCAGGGCCTGGCCCGTTTTCGCGTCAACGCGTTCAACCAGAACCGCGGTGCCGGCGCCGTGTTCCGGACCATTCCGTCGAAGATCCTGACGCTCGAACAGCTGAACACGCCCAAGGTGTTCGCCGATCTGGCGCTGAAGCCGCGCGGCCTGGTGCTCGTCACCGGCCCGACCGGCTCCGGCAAGTCGACCACGCTGGCGGCGATGGTCAACCACCTGAACGAAAACGAATACGGCCATGTGCTGACGGTCGAAGACCCGATCGAGTTCGTGCACGAATCGAAGAAGTGCCTGGTCAACCAGCGCGAGGTCGGTCCGCACACGCTGAGCTTCGCCAACGCGCTGCGCTCGGCGCTGCGCGAAGACCCGGACTGCATTCTGGTCGGCGAAATGCGGGACCTGGAAACCATTCGCCTGGCGCTCACCGCGGCTGAAACCGGCCACATCGTGTTCGGCACGCTGCACACTTCGAGCGCGGCCAAGACCATCGACCGCGTGGTCGACGTATTCCCCGCGGCAGAGAAGGAAATGGTCCGCTCGATGCTGTCCGAATCGCTGATCGGCGTGATCTCGCAGACCTTGTGCAAACTCAAGGACGGAAGCGGCCGCGTGGCGGCGCACGAGATCATGCTGGGCACGGCCGCCATCCGGAACCTGATCCGCGAGAACAAGATTGCCCAGATGTACTCGTCGATCCAGACCGGTAACACCATGGGCATGCAGACACTCGACCAGAACCTCTCCGATCTGGTCCGGCGCAACATCATTTCACCCGCCGAGGCTCGCGCCAAGGCCAAGTTCCCCGAAAACTTCCCCGGCTGATCGCCCCGTTCCTCCACCGTCCCACGCGAGCGAGGGCCACCGCCTTGAAAAAACTGTTCGACCGACTCAAGCGCGGGTCGGGTGCCGACCCGGGCGACAGCAACCCTGCCGATTCGGGTTTCTTCTCGACGCAGTTTTCCGAGCGTGGCGACGAGATCCAGGTGCTGGCCACCTGGGTCGCACGGGCCAAGGAAGTGAACGCCCAGCCGCTGGACCGCAAGCTCGCCGAGCCGCTGTTCGCCAAGCTCTGGGGCGCCGACCGCTACGTGGCCGCACTCAGCCCCGACGAGCTGCTGCGCATGAGCCAGTACCTGCAGTTCGTGACCGTGCCGGTGAATCAGGAAGTGATCGGGCAGGACGAGCAAGGCGACTACATGCTGATCGTGCTCGAAGGCACGCTCGCCGTCGACCGCGTGCAGCCCTGGGGCGGCCGCGCCCGCTTGGCCGAAGCGCGCGCCGGCGACATGCTGGGCGAGATGTCTTTGCTCGATGCCGGCGCACGGTTTTCCGCTTGCACCACACTCACGCCATGCACATTGGCCGTGGTCGATGCGCAGCGTTTGGATGAGATGATCATGTTCGAGCCGCGGCTCGGCTTGGCTTTGTTGGCCTCGCTGTCGCGACGGCTGTCGTTGCGGTTGCGGCAGGTCAGTGCACGCCTGAGTGCCCTGCTGTCGAGCAACTAGGAAAGAAGGGCATCATGGAAAGAGACCAGGCATCCAAATTCGTCAACGACCTGCTGCGGCTGATGGTGTCGCGCAATGGCTCCGACTTGTTCCTCACCGCCGACTTTCCGCCGGCCATCAAGGTCGATGGCAAGGTGACCAAGGTCTCACCCCAGCCACTGACCAGCCAGCACACGCTGGCGCTGACGCGCTCGGTGATGAACGACAAGCAGGCCGCCGAATTCGAGCGCACCAAGGAGTGCAACTTCGCGATCTCGCCGCAGGGCATCGGGCGCTTTCGCGTCAATGCCTTCGTGCAGCAAGGCCACGTCGGCCTGGTGATGCGGACCATTCCGCAAACGCTGCCGACCATCGACAGCCTGAACCTGCCGCAGGTGCTGAAAGACGTGACCATGACCAAGCGCGGCCTGGTTATCTTCGTGGGCGCTACCGGTTCGGGCAAGAGCACGTCGCTCGCGGCCATGGTCGACTACCGCAACGAGAACTCGTTCGGCCACATCATCACCATCGAAGACCCGGTCGAGTTCGTGCACCCGCACAAGAACTGCATCATCACGCAGCGCGAAGTGGGGCTCGACACCGAAGGCTGGGGCCAGGCGCTGAAGAACACGCTGCGCCAGGCGCCCGATGTGATCCTGATGGGTGAAATCCGCGACCGCGAGACCATGGAGCACGCGGTGGCCTTCGCTGAAACCGGCCACTTGTGCATGGCCACGCTGCACGCCAACAGCGCCAACCAGGCGCTCGACCGGATCATCAACTTCTTCCCCGAAGAGCGGCGTGCTCAGTTGCTGATGGACTTGTCGCTGAATCTGAAGTCACTGGTGTCGCAGCGCCTGCTGCCGCGCCAGGAAGGGCGCGGGCGGATCGCCGCGGTCGAGATCCTGCTCAACACGCCGCTCATCTCCGACATGATCTTCAAGGGCGAAGTGGCCGAGATCAAGGAGATTATGAAGAAGTCGCGCGAGCTCGGCATGCAAACCTTCGACCAGAGCCTGTTCGACCTGTACGAGAACCAGATGGTCACCTACGAAGACGCGCTTCGCAACGCCGACTCGGTGAACGACCTGCGTCTGCAGATCAAGCTGAACAGCAACCGGGCCCGCAGCTCTGACTTGTCGGCTGGTACCGAGCATCTCACCATCGTATAAACGAGCATCTCGCTGAACCGACAACGGCCTCTGACGAGGCCGTTTCTCTTTTCAGTTTTCTTCTCAACTTCCCTGGATTCGATTCGCCATGAGTAGCAAAACGTACGAGCCTGTCCTCGCAAAGCGCGTCGCCTTCCTCGGCCTGGGCGTGATGGGCTATCCGATGGCCGGGCACCTGCAGCGTGCGGGCCATCAGGTCACGGTCTACAACCGCACCGCGAAGAAAGCGGCGCAGTGGGTGGGCGAGTACGGCGGTACCAGCGATGCCACGCCGCAAGCCGCCGTCGCCGGTGCCGACATCGTCTTCTGCTGCGTGGGCAATGACGATGATTTGCGGGCCGTGACGACAGGCGAGCGCGGTGCCTTTGCCGGCATGAAGTCCGGCGCGATCTTCGTGGACCACACGACCGCCTCGGCCGCCGTGGCGCGAGAACTCAGCGCCGAAGCGGCCCACCGCGGCTTCCAGTTCATCGACGCGCCGGTGTCGGGCGGTAACCTGGGCGCCATCAATGGTGCGCTGACGGTGATGTGCGGCGGTGACGCCACGGCTTTCGCCGCGATTCAGCCTGTCGCGATGGCGTTTTCGAAGGCGGTGACGCTGCTCGGCGAGAGCGGCGCAGGCCAGCTCGCGAAGATGGTCAACCAGATCTGCATCGCCGGGCTGGTGCAAGGCTTGGCCGAGGCGATTGCCTTCGGCAACAAGGCCGGGCTCGACATGACGGCCGTGCTCGGTGTCATCGGCAAGGGCGCTGCGCAGAGCTGGCAGATGGACAACCGCGGCCCCACGATGATCGAAGGCAAGTTCGACTTCGGCTTTGCCGTCGACTGGATGCGCAAGGACCTGGGCCTGGTGCTCGACGAAGCCAAGCGCAATGGCGCTCGGCTGCCGGTGACGGCGCTGGTCGATCAGTTCTATGCCGACGTACAGGCGCAGGGCGGTCAGCGCTGGGACACCTCGAGCCTGATCAAGCGCCTCGTTTAAGGCGCCCCAGAGTCGCTCTGCTCCTGCTCCAAGGGAGCGCTGTCCGGCTTGGGGCGGCCCGGTGCCGGACCTCGAGCGTTGTTGTTGTCAAGGCTTCGCGGGCGCGGGCTGTTTCGGGGCGCCGCGCGGGTTCACCTCGGCCAGCTCGGCCTCGCTGATCACCTCGAGCACGCGCACCACCTTTTGCACGCCGCTGATGCTGCGGGTGAGGTCGGAAGCACGCTCGGCCTCGCGCTCGGTCACACGTCCCATCAGGTAGACCGTGCCGCGCTCGGTGACAATCTTGAACGCGTTGGCGGAGATGTCGCCGGCGTCGACCAGCGTGGCTTTCACCTTGCTGGTGACCAGTGCGTCATTGGAGCGGTTGCTCAAGGAACTGGCAGTCTGGACCGACAGCTCGTTGAACACCGAGCGCACGTTGTCGATCTTGGCAACGGTCTGTTCGAGGGCAGCCTTGTTCTCTTCCGTCGGCACTTCGCCGCTGAGCAGCACCATGCGGTTGTAGCTGGTCACGTTCACGTGGCCGCGGTCGCCGAGGACCTCGCGCACGCGGGTGCTCGATTTCAGCTCGATGGACCGATCGTCGAGCTGCGTGCCCGAGCTGCGGCGGTCGGTTGCGATCAACGAGCCACCGACGACAGCGCCGCCGACCAGCAGGGCAGCGCAGCCGGACAAGGCGGTGGTGGCGACCAGCGCACCAACCACGGTGGCGGTGCGAAAGCAGGTGATGCGAAAGGGCTTGCGGGTCATGTGTTTTCCTGTTCTCCGAGCAATTGCAGATCCACGGCATCGCACAGACAGTGCAACGCAAGGATGTGCACTTCCTGGATGCGAGCCGTGCGTTCGTGGGGTACACAGATGTGCACGTCGGTTTCGGTCAGCAATTCATTCATCTTGCCGCCGCCGCGGCCGGTGAAGGCGATGACGGTCATCTCCTTGGCATGCGCTGCCTCCACAGCCGCCAGCACGTTGGCCGAGTTGCCGCTGGTGGTGATGGCGATCAGCACGTCGCCCGGCTGCCCGAGCGCCTGCACCTGCTTCGAGAAGATCTGGGCGAAGCTGTAGTCGTTGCCGATGGCGGTGAGGATCGAGGTGTCGGTGGTCAGCGCGATCGCTGCCAGCCCGGGCCGTTCGCGCTCGAAGCGGCCGATGAACTCGGCGGCGAAATGCTGCGCGTCGCTGGCCGAGCCGCCATTGCCGCAGGCCAGCACCTTGCCGCCGGCAGTGATGCAGCCCACCACCGCGCTCACGGCGTCGGCAATCGGGCGCGACAGGATCTCAGCGGCCGCGTACTTCAGGTCGGCGCTGTCGAAGAATTGCTGTTGGATGCGTTGTTCGAGCATGGACATCGATCATATGACACGCACCTTGCACGCCAGGTTCCCCGGCACAGGCGTTCACTCTGCCTCGAACGCGCCACGAAACCATTGCAAGGTGTTGGCCTCGATGGCCACCACGTCGAAGCGGCAGGGCGGCGGCGAGGCGAACTGCAACAGGTAATGCTGCGCTGCATAAATGACGCGGCGTTGCTTGCCGCGTGTCACGCTGCCTGCCGCGCCGCCGTGGCTGGCGCTGCTGCGTGCACGCACCTCGACGAAAACCAGGGTGCCGTCGCGCTCGCGCACAATCAGGTCGACCTCGCCGCCCCGGGCGTGCGGACCGGCAGCCACCCGATAATTGCGTTGCAACAGCTTGAGGCCATGGCGCGTGAGGTGTGCCAGGGCCTGCGTTTCCGCCTCGTCGCCAGTCCCTTTTGTCGTCTGTTTGGACATTCCCACCGCCGTGACCACCGCTCCCTCGTTGATGCTGCAAGCGGCCCAGGCGGCCGCCGGCATGCAGCAGTATCCCGCAGGGGCGCTGTATGTCGTGGCCACACCGATCGGCAACTTGGCCGACATGAGCCTGCGGGCCATTCACGTGTTGTCGCTGGTCGACGTGGTGGCCTGCGAAGACACGCGGCACAGCGCGCCGCTGCTGCGCCACCTCGGCCTGGACAAACCCTTGCTCGCTGTACACGAGCACAACGAGCGCGAAGCCGCTGGCGATGTGCTCGCTCGGCTGGCCCGCGGCGAGCGCGTGGCCTATATCAGCGACGCGGGCACACCGGCTGTCAGCGACCCCGGCGCGGCGCTCGTCGCGGCGGCGCAGGCGGCGGGCTACCGCTGTATCCCTCTGCCAGGCGCCAGCAGCGCCCTCGCGGCACTGAGCGTGTCGGGCGACACCGTGGGCGCCGGCTTCGTGTTCACCGGCTTCCTGCCCGCACGCGGCGCCGAACGTGCGCAGGCTTTGAAGGCACTGGCAATGCGCGACGACACTCAGATCTTGTTCGAGGCGCCACACCGCATCGAGTCCCTGCTGCAAGGCCTGGCCGAAGCCTGCGCCACCCGCAGCGTCACGCTGTGCCGTGAACTCACCAAGCAATTCGAAACGGTGTCGACGATGCCGGCATCCGAACTACCGGCTTGGCTCGCAGCCGACCCAAACCGTTCACGCGGCGAGTTCGTGCTGGTGGCGCATGCGCTCAAGCCAGCAGCAGCTGATGATGGCGTCACAGCCCACGACGCGACGCTGCGAACGCTGTTGGCCGAACTTCCGCTCAAGCAGGCCGTGGCCTTGGCTGCAGAGTTGACGGGCGCAGCGCGCAATGCCCTCTACGCAAGAGCATTGACACTCAAAGCCGAAACCGACGGTTGATAGGCCAGCGAGAGCGAAGCGACTCGCCCATCCAGCAACGCCCGCGGAACCGGCTTTGCCGGGCCGCAGGGTGGCGCCCCTCGGGGGCAGGAGCGCAAGCGACTGGGGGGCTACTTACCCGTCTGCCCGTCATGCTTCTGAGCATGGATGTCCTTGCTCGCAGCGTTCTGCATCTTGTTGAGCTTGCGGCGCTCGTGCTTGGTGACCTTGCCGTCGGCCTTGGCCTTGGTTTCGGCCTTGGCGATCACGGCTTGTTCTTTGTCCAGGCGATGCGTTTCCTTGGCATTCAGCTGGCCTGAGGCAACGCCTTGTTCGATGCGTCTTTCCTGATTGGCTTCGCGGGCGTCGACTTTCGGGGTAGCCGGCGCCGCTGCGGTCTGGGCAAAGGCGCCGATGCTGGCCACGGCGAGGGTGGCGCTGATGGCCAGGGTCTTGAAGTTCAACATGGGGTGTGTCCTTGAAGGTTGAGTCTGTGAATGGCTTGTGTGTGCTGCACACCACTTCAACGAAGGACCGATACCGGCGGCAGACACCTGTTCAGGTAAAGATCTGTGAAACGGCCAGCAGGGTCTTTGTGCTCTGTGTGCTACGCAGCAGGTGACGCGACTCCTACAATGAACGCATGATCTCCCGCGAACCCACCCTCGAGCGTCTGGCGGTCGCCAGGTCGCTGCTGCTCGAACCTTTCGGCCTGACCGACGCCACGCTGTCGCGAGCGTTGGCAACGATCGCCGAGCACCGCATCGACGACGCCGACCTGTACTTCCAGTACACGCGCAGCGAAGGCTGGAGTCTCGAAGAAGGCATCGTCAAGTCAGGCAGCTTCGGCATCGACCAGGGGGTTGGCGTGCGCGCGGTGGCGGGCGAGAAGACGGCCTTCGCCTATTCCGACGACATCTCCGAAGCCGCCTTGCTGGATGCCGCGCAAACCGTGCGCACCATCGCTGCATCCGGGCAGAGCCGCAGCGTCAAGATCACCGGCAAGCACCAGATCGCCGGCAGCCGCGTGCTGTACGCGCCGATGGACCCGATCGCCACGCTCGACAGCACGCAGAAGGTGGCGCTGCTCGAGAAGGTCGAGAAACTTGCCCGCGCCAAGGACCCGCGCATCAAGCAGGTCATGGCCGGTGTGGCGGCCGAATACGACGTGGTGCTGGTGGCGCGTGCCGACGGCACATTAGCGGCCGATGTGCGCCCGCTGGTGCGCCTGTCGGTCACCGTGATTGCCGAGCAGACCATCGCCGGCGAGGTGCGCCGCGAAGTGGGCAGTGGCGGCGGCGGGGGCCGCTTCGGCCTGGGCTATTTCCACGACGCGATGATCGAGAGTTATGTCGACGACGCCGTGAAGGCTGCGCTCACCAACCTCGAATCCCGCCCGGCCAAGGCCGGCGAGATGAGCGTGGTGCTCGGCCCGGGCTGGCCCGGCGTGCTGCTGCACGAAGCCATTGGCCACGGACTGGAAGGAGACTTCAACCGCAAGGGTTCGAGCGCATTCAGCGGCCGCATCGGCCAGCGCGTGGCCGCCAAGGGCGTGACGGTGCTCGACGACGGCACCATCCCCGACCGCCGCGGCTCGCTCAACGTCGACGACGAAGGTAATGCCAGCCAGCGCAACGTGCTGATCGAAGACGGCATTCTGAAGGGCTACATCCAGGACTCGATGAACGCGCGCCTGATGGGTGTGGCGCCCACCGGCAACGGCCGCCGCGAAAGCTATGCCGCCGTGCCGATGCCGCGCATGACCAACACCTACATGCTGGGCGGCGACAAGACCAAGGAAGAAATCATCGCCGGCCTGAAGCGCGGCCTTTACGCCACCAACTTTGGCGGCGGCCAGGTCGACATCACCAGCGGCAAGTTCGTGTTCTCGGCGTCCGAGGCCTTCTGGGTCGAGAACGGCAAGATCCAGTACCCGGTGAAGGGCGCGACCATCATCGGCAACGGCCCCGACGCGCTCACGCGCGTCAGCATGATCGGCAACGACATGAAGCTCGACACCGGTGTTGGTGTCTGCGGCAAGGAAGGCCAGAGCGTGCCGGTCGGCGTCGGCCAACCCACGCTGTGCATCGACCGCCTGACGGTCGGCGGAACCGCTTAGTTCAGAGCCCCCCAGTCGCTACGCTCCTGCCCCCGAGGGGCGCCAACTCGACGGCCGGGCCAAGCCCGTTCCGTGAGTTGTTGCTGGAGGACGGCCTGCGGGGTGCGCGGCCGAAATTGAGGCGTGCTACATTTCGGGCCATGCGTTCTGCCGTCTTCTTCTTTGGTTACTTTTGGTTCTCGCCCACACCCGGCGGAGAGACGAGCGCGTAGTCAAAAGAAGAACGCACCGAACTCAAGAAACCGCCGGCAAAGCCCGGCGGTTTTTTTTTGCCCCTGAAGAAATCAACAACG
>Ga0307513_10012371_pt1 | contig 10546 bp, 9 predicted proteins | sample 15_EM_MG_FD_202174 | JGI IMG/M metagenome (GOLD analysis project Ga0307513, IMG submission 202174) | Populus trichocarpa ectomycorrhiza microbial communities from riparian zone in the Pacific Northwest, United States - 15_EM | ecosystem: Host-associated > Plants > Roots > Unclassified | place...
TGGAAAGTGCCGCCCGCGCGATAGCGGTCGGCGCGCGCGGCGACGGTGCGGAACACCATCGGCCCGCCCATGCAATAGCCGGTGCTGGCGAGCCCGCGCTTGGTGTCGACCTGCTTCTGCGCGTCGAGGAAGGTCGTGAACGCCTTGGCGTCGCTGACCGTGCCGGCGGGCGTCAGCTTCTGGACGAAGGGCGTGATCTTCGCCCGCACGTCGGGCTGGTCGTACGATTCGCCGGTCTTGAGGAACGGCGCCTTGGTCGAGCGGTAGAATTGGTTGACCACCAGCACGGCATAGCCCGACTGCGCGAGGCGATCGGCCATCTGCCGAAAGGCAGGCCGCAGGCCCATGATGTCGGGCCATACCAGCACGCCGGGATGCTTGCCGGTCGCCGGTGCGACGAAATAAGCATCGGCCTTCCCCTCGGGCGTATCGATCACGACATCGCGTCCCTTGATCGACGCGGCATTGGCCGGGACCGGCAGCACGGCCATCAGCCCCGCCACCCCGGTCATCAGCCCGAACTGGCGGCGCGACGGATGCGCGATGCCCAGGAAACGATCATTGTCCTCAGCCGTATGCTCGTCGCACATCTCTTCTCTCCCTGATCGCGCCGTGACTCGGTCGGCGCCTATCCTATGACAGACGGTCGATACGCGCGAGCCGCCTCGCGGTTCAAACCGAGCGCCAGCGCCATATCCCGTCGTCACCGGTCTCGCGCACCGCGCGACCTTCGACCTCGAGCCGCTTCAGATGCGCCATCGCCTCGCCGGTCGCCATGCCGAGCACTTCCTGCCCGATCGCGCGACGGAACAGCCGGCCGAAGCAATCGACCACGCGGCGCGGTTCTTCGAGGAACGCGTCGAGTTCATCGAGGCGGCTGCGATGTTCGCGGTCCATCGCGTCGAGCCGGATGTGGAGATTGAGGAACGGATCGCCATGGCCCGGCAAGGTCAGCACATCGGCCGGCACTTCTCGTTTCAACTTCGCGATCGAGTCGAACCACTCGCCGAGCGGGTCCGACTCGGGTTCGGTGATGCCGAGCGAGACGTTCGGGCTGATTCGCGGCAACACCTGGTCGCCCGCGATGAACACTCCGTTGGCCTCGTCGAGCAGGCATGCGTGTTCCGGGCTGTGCCCCGACCCGACGACGATCCGCCACGCCGTCCCGCCGATCGCGATCGTCTCGCCATCGACCAGCCGCCGGTACGACAGCGGCATCGGCCGCACGATCCGTCCGAAATTGGACCAGCCGCGCGCCGCCGCCAGGTCGATCTGCTCGTCGCTCCAGCCGCAGGCCCGGCGGAAATCACTGACCTCCTGCGGCGTTTCGGGCCGGGCATCGGCGACCAGCATCTGCGCGGTCAGCCATTCGCCGCGCGTCATCCAAAGCGGGGCCTGATGATGATCGCACATCCAGCCGGCGAGGCCGATATGGTCGGGGTGGAAATGCGTGCCGATCATCCGCGTGACGCGGACGCCGGCGAGCGGTCCCTTGAACACCGCTTTCCACGCCGCGCGCGTCTCGGTCCGGTTCATCCCGGCATCGACCAGAGCAACGCCATCGCCGTCATCGATCAGCCAGCAATTGACGTGCTTGAGCGGTCCGGGGACCGTGAGGCGCACCCAGCGCACGCCGGGCGCAACCTGCATCACGTCGCCGTCGCCCGGCTCCTTGCCGCCGAACGGATAGGTCAGGCCTTTGTGGCTGGTCGGAACGAAGCTCTCGTCGGCGACGAACGCGGCGTCGGGCGTGCGATTGGTTGCCATGATCGGGCGGTAGCAAGCGCGCGCGCGCGATACCAGCCCGACGAATAGTTTGGCAGCTCAGCGTGTTCCGCTTCGATACCGCATACTCGAATCACCCGCGATGGCAATCAGGCCTGCCACAAGGCGCGAGCTTCGACGGCGATCAGGTCCGGGAATTCCTCGGGAAAGAACAATTTCGCGCCCGGCACCAATCTTACCCCGCGCGACCGGGGGAAAAGCGCGTCGAGATAGGCCGAACCGTCCTGCTTGAACACCGTGTCGCCGGTGCCCCAGACGATCCGCACCGGCACTGGCGACCGTTCGAGCCTGCGCGCGATGCCCGCCAGCGGATTGCCTTCCGCCGCGCGGCCATAAGCATTTGTCCGCGCCGGGTTCGCCGCCAGCGGCGTCAGATACATATCGATCGTCGCGTCCGCGAACCGCTCGGGGAAAGTGAAGCAGGCTGCGCCAAGTTGCTTGCGACACAGATCCTTGTCGGCAAGGTGCGGGGGGAACCAGCCGGAGAATTTCTCCTTCTTGGCGTCATCGATCACCGCCTGGACCGGTGCCGGCGGGCAATCCATTTCGTTATCGCCATTGGTCAGCAACAAGGTGCGGACGCGCGCGCCATGATCGGCGACGATCAGCTGGGCGGCGGCGCAACCGCTGTCGTTGGCGACCACGTCGAACCGGCCGACACCCAAGCGATCCATCAGTGCGATGAGCATCGCCGCCTGCGCCGGCGCGTGGAAATCCTGCCCGGCCTTGGGTTCGCTATAGCCCAACCCCATGCAGTCGGGCGCGATGCAGCGCCGCGCGCCCGCCAGCCGGTCGAACGCGCCGCGCCATTGATAGGAATTGAGCGGGAAGCCGTGGATGAACAGCGCCGCCGGTCCTTTGCCGCGCTCGACCACCGCAATCCGCCCCTGCGGCAGCTCGACCAACCGCCGTGCCGCGGACCAGGCCGCCACGTCGGTCTCGCCCGCCGGCAGCGCGGCCAGCGCCCTGCCCGCGACCATCGCAGTCGTCACGCCCGCTGCCACTACGAAATCCCTGCGATTCATCATCCGCCTCCGGTCGATCATCGCTCCCTAGGGTCGCGCGACATTGAGCGGCAATGACCTCGGGGGTCATGCTTCTCAGGCCGCCCCGGATACCGCGCCGTCCACGGCGCCGGAGGTCCGCCGCGTCGACAGATACGCCGTGCCCGCCAGGACCAGCACCAGCACGCTCGCCTGCAGCACCGTGACCGGGCTTTCATAGAGAAAGGCGGCGAGGAACCCGAGATTGACCAGCATCGCGAAAATCGCCGGCAGCGGAAACAACGGCATCCGATACGGCCGTTCGAGATCGGGCTCGCGACGCCGCAATACGATCGCCGACAGGTTCACCATCGCCGCGACGCTGGTCATCAGCCAGGTGCTGAATGCCAGCAGGATCGCATAGCCGCCGATCTGCGAAAAGAACGCCGTCACCCCTACCATCACCGCCAGCGCGACTTGAGGACTGCCATTGCCGGAAACGTGCGACAGGTGCGGAATGCCGGCATCACGCGCCATCGCGTAGATCAGCCGCGGGAACGCCATCATCGCCGTATTGATGATCGAAATCAGCGAGATCAGCGACACCGCGGTCATGATCGTATCGCCGGTCGGCCCGAACACGCGCCCCGCGGCGTCGGCCGCGACGAGGTTCGATCCGGCCATTTCGTGCGGCGTCAGGACGGTAAGCATGGCGATGTTGACCAGGACGTAGATCATCGTGACCAACGCGATCCCGCCGAACGTCGCACGCGCGACGGTCTTGCCGAAATCCTTGATCTCCTCGCCGAAGAACGCGGCATTCTCCCAGCCGAGATAGGTGCCGAGGATCGCGCGGATCGCGACGATGACGCCGACCGCGGTCATCGCCACGGGCGGCGGCGATGCCGCGACGGGAGCACCGCGCGGCGCGAGCATCAGCGCGACGACCAGGCCCACGAAGATCAACGCCTTGATCGCGCTGACCAGCTCTTGCGAGGCGCCGCTGACGCGTGTGCCGAATGCCTGGATGCCGCCGATGATCCCCAGCACGGCGAGCGCCAGCCAGTTGGACGGGATCATGGTCAGAATGCCCAGCCGGTGGAGATAGTCGCCGAACAGACCTGAGACGAACGCGATGATCCCGACATAGCCGAGCCACACGCCGATCCCCGCCGCCAGTCCAGCGAACCGCCCGAACGTGCGCGTCAGGAACGCATAGGCGCCACCGGTACGCCGGATCGATGCGGCGAGCTCGACCGTCGACATCGAATCGACCAGCGCGGCAACGCCGCCGAGCACCCAGAGCAGGATGATCAGCCAGGCGTAAGGTACGCCCGCCGCGACCACGCCGGGCGACCGCAGGATACCTTGCCCGATCGTCCCGCCGATCACCGCGGCGACACCGAATGCGACGCCGAGTACGCGTAATAGATGGCTGCCATCCTGTTTGGTCATAGATCGTCCCCCCCGGGGCGGTTTCTGCCGCACGCAAGGTAGATCATCGTTATCTGCGGGCGACAATCACCGGCGCGGAACGGCCTGATTTGTCCTGACTTCCGCCAGCGGGATCGTGCTGCTCGCGACGGTCGCCTAAGTATTCCAGGGACGGAAGCTCGATCATCCCCCGATTATCGGGATAACGCTGACCGTCGCGGGCGTGATCGTGATGAGCCTGTTCTCGCGGCGTCCCACTGACTCGGTAAGGCAAGCGGTGGTGGCAAAGCCAGCAGACCCGCTGACGCGCAGCCTGCCGCTCCTACGATCGACCAAACGCGAGCCGGCCCCGTCTCAATGCTTGAACAGTGTCTCCGCCGTATGCACCACCGGAGCTGCTTCGCCCTCGCCCTCGCTCGCCGCCGCTTCGGCGTCGCGCGCGGCCTGGTCGCGCTCGGCGCGGAGCTGTTCGATCAACGCCTCACGGTCGCCCTCGAGCCTTGTGTCGACCGGCGCTTCGATGCCGTGCGCCTTGGCCGCCTTGGTCACCGCGGCGTCGAGCTCGCGCTGCGTCGTCAGGCCAAGCGTGACCGGGTCCTTGGGCGTGATGTTGGCGATGTTCCAATGCGTCCGGTCGCGGATCGCCGCGATCGTCGTGCGCGTGGTGCCGATCAGGTTCGAAATCTGGCCGTCCGAGATCTCCGGATGGTTGCGGATGATCCAGGCAATGCCGTCGGGCTTGTCCTGGCGCTTCGACACCGGGGTGTAGCGCGGGCCCTTGGTGCGGCGGATCTGGTCCGGCCCCTTCGACATCTTGAGGACGTAATTGGCGTCCTTCTGGCCCTTGTCGATCTCTTCCTGGGTCAGCTCATGTGCGCGCACGGGATCGCGGCCCGTCAGCTTGGTCGCGGCGGTGTCGTCGGCGATCGCCTGAATCTCGAGGATATGAAGGCCGCAGAATTCGGCGATCTGCTCGAAGCTGAGCGAGGTATTGTCGACCAGCCAGGAAGCGGTCGCATGCGGCATGAGCGGCTGAGCCACGAAATTCTCCGTCAGAAATAAATAGGGCCGCCCCTCGCGGAGCGGCCTGTCGTTGCAGCGGGCTTAATCCGAATGGCCGCGCGGGGCAAGCTTTACGCCGCCAGCGCCTCATCACCGCCGACCGGCACCAATGCGTGGAGGAATTGGTACGCGCTCTTGGCCCAGGTGAAGCCCTGGCCATAGGCACGGCACGCCGCGCGGTCGCGGGTCAGCGCCTCGGCGATCGCCTGGTCGAGATCGTCGTTCATCGCGCCTGTCTCGGGCGTCAGGACGTCGATCGGTCCGGTTACGGGATAACCGGCAACCGGCGTGCCGCAGGCCAGCGCCTCGATCATCACCAGGCCGAACGTGTCGGTCTTGCTGGGGAAGACGAAAACATCGGCCGCGGCATAAGCGGCGGCGAGGTCGGCATCGAATTTCGGCCCGAGGAAATGGGCATCGGGGAATTTGACCTTGAGCGAGGCGAGTGCGGGGCCATCGCCGACGATCACTTTCGACCCCGGATGGGATGCGGTCAGGAACGCCTCGATATTCTTCTCGATCGCGACGCGGCCGACATAGAGCTGGATCGGGCCCGGCAATGCGCGGATCACCGGATCGGGCACCGGATCGCCGAACGTCGACAGATCGACGCCGCGCCCCCAATGGCGAATCTGGGTCAGGCCATGCGCCTTGAGCGTGTCGGCGATCGACGCGGTCGACGCCAGGATCGATTGCGCGGGCGAATGGAACCAGCGGATATAGCGCCACACCCATTCGGGATTCACGCCGGTGCGCGCCGCGACATAGTCCGGGAATTGGGTGTGGTACGCGGTGGTGAAGGGGAAATCGCGCGCCAGGCACCAGCGCCGCGCGGCCAGACAGACCGGCCCCTCGGTCGCGAGATGGATCGCCTGGGGGCTGAAATCCTCCAGCATGCGACCGACCGATCCGGTCGAGGCGAAGGCCAGCCGGATTTCGGGATAGGTCGGGCACGGCATCGAATAGAACAGATCGGGAGAGACGATCAGCACGTCGTGTCCCTGGCGCACCAGTTCGTCGCGCACCGACTGCAAGGTGCGGACGACACCGTTGACCTGCGGGCTCCAGGCATCGGTGACGATCGCGATCCGCACGTTCGTCAGGCCGCCGCTAGCGTCAAGCAGGGGGGTTGCGCCTGCCTTCCTTCGATTTCGTCGGCCCAGTGCAACACCTCCATCCGACCATCGAAATGCTCGACCAATGCGGTGCAGCCTTCGACCCAATCTCCGTCGTTATAATAAAGAATGCCGTGGATTTCACGATATTCCGCAGTGTGGATGTGACCGCACACGACGCCGTCGACGCCGCGGTGCGCCGCCGCCTGCGCGACGACGTCTTCATAATGCGAAATGAACTCGACCGCGTTCTTGACCTTGGCCTTGGCGTGCTTCGACAGCGACCAATAAGGCAGGTTCCAGAAACGGCGCCAGCGATTGACCAGCCGGTTGAGCGCCATCATCGCTTCGTATGCCGCGTCGCCGACATGCGCGAGCCAGCGGTGCGAGAGCGTGATCGCGTCGAATTCGTCGCCATGCAGCACCAACAACCGACGTCCATCGGCGGTTTCATGGATCGCGTTGCGGCGGATCGCGACCCCGCCGAAATCGAGCCCGCAGAACTGGCGCACGACCTCGTCATGGTTGCCCGGGATATAGATCACCTCGGCGCCGCGCTTGGCGCGCTTGAGCAACCGCCACACCACGTCATTGTGCGCGGCGGGCCAGTAGAATTTCTTCTTGAGCCGCCAGCCGTCGATGATGTCGCCGACCAGATACATTTTCTCGCTGTCGACATGGTCGAGGAAGTCGATCAGCATTTCGGCATTGCAGCCCTTCGTCCCCAAATGGACGTCGCTGATCCAGATGGTCCGATACTGACGACGGCTATGCGTCGCCCGCTCCGGAATGGCAGGCTTCGAATTCGCGAAGTCCGACAGGTCGGCAATACTACCGCCCTGTAACAATTTCGTCATTTCATTCATGCGTCACGAGCCCCGACGGATGATGTTCCCCGGCCTATGACGAACTATTGTTACAAACAGAATCGCGACGACTTGAAAAATGACCTGGATTCAATCTCACCGCAGACGAAACGATTGCGGCGCCGCCATCAATCGGTGATGGCGATATGCCCTGGCAAAGCGGCGACCCGCGCGAGCCATGCCTGGACCGACGGATAACGGTGAAGCTCGAAGCCGCCTTCCTCGCAGACATGGGTATAAGCATAGAGCGCGATGTCGGCGAGGCTGAAGCGCCCGCCCGCGAAGAACGGAGTCTGCGCCAGATGCTCGTCCATCAAGGTCAGCGCGGCGTCTCCCGCCGCGCGCTTGATCGGTAGCTGGAGTCGCTGGAACTCGGTGAAATTGTCCTCACCGATCCAGCCCATCCAAAAGCGGATCGTCGCGACGTTCGGCTCATGATTGTACTGCTCCCAGAACATCCAGCGCAGCATGTCGGCGCGGTCGAAGCGGTCGGCCGGGATCAACGCCGAGCCATCGGCGAGGTAGAAGCAGGCCGCGCTGCTTTCGGGCAGGAAATCGTCGCCGACCTGGAGCACCGGGATGCGCCCGTTGGCGTTGACTCCCGACAGGAACGCGTCCGACCGCGTTTCGCCCTGCATGATGTCATATTCGCGGCGATCGAGCTTGAGCCCGAGATGCGCCGCGGTCAGCCGGATCTTGTAGCAATTTCCGGACGCCGAATATTCGTGCAGGATCAGATTGGCCATCGAACTCCCCCTTCAGGTGCGGCGCGAGCAAAAGCGCAGGGCATATCGTTCGTCCAACCAATTTCACCGGATCGTTGATCAACGCGGCTTATGGGCGGCCGCCAGCTAATCGATCTCGAGCACGATCTTGCCGACATGATTGCCCGATTCCATCAACCGGTGCGCGTCGGGCGCGCGGTCGAACGCGAACACGGTGTCGATTACCGGCTTCAATCGACCCGCTTCGACCTGCGGCCAGACGGTGCGCGCGAGCTCGTCGGCGACCGCAGTCTTGAACGCGACCGAGCGCGGACGCAGCGTCGAGCCAGTCAGCGTCAGCCGGCGGCGCATGATCTCGAAGATCGGGATCGTCGCCTGCATGCCGCCCTGCACCGCGATCGAGACGTGGCGGCCGTCGTCGGCCAGGCATTGCATGTTGCGCGGGACATAGTCACCGCCGACCATGTCGAGCACCACCGCGACGCCGCTGCCGGCGGTGATCGCCTTCACCCGCTCGACGAAATCCTCGGTCTTGTAGTTGATCGCGTGATCGGCGCCGACGGCCTTGGCCGCCGCGCATTTCTCGTCCGACCCGGCAGTGACGATTACCGCCACGCCGAACAGATTGCACAGCCCGATCGCCATCGTACCGATGCCGCTGGTGCCGCCATGGACCAGCACAATATCGCCTTCGGCCGCGAAGCCGCGCTCGAACAGATTGGTCCACACGGTAAACAGCGTTTCGGGCATCGCCGCCGCCTCGACCATCGTCAGCGCCTCGGGCACCGGTAGGCACTGGCCGTACGGAGCGACGGCATATTGCGCATAGCCGCCGCCCGCGATCAGTGCGCAGACCGGCTGGCCGACCAGGTCGCGCTCGACGCCGGTACCGGTCGCGGCGATCGTGCCGGAGACTTCCAGCCCCAGGATCGACGGCGCACCCGGCGGGGGCGGATAACCGCCCATGCGCTGGAGTATTTCGGGGCGGTTGATTCCCGCCGCGGCGACGCGGATCAATACCTCGCCTTCGCCAGGTGTGGGCACCGGGCGTTCGACGATCTGCAGCACGTCCGGGCCGCCGGGCTGTTCCGGGTCGATCGCCCGCATCACGGTCGGTATCGCGTCCATTCGCACCCCTTCGTCGGAAAGCTCCGCCGCGAGTTATTGACATCGCCCTGCCCAGGGTCAACGTTCGCGGTCATGGATTCCGAAGAGAATCTTCCGCGCCCCAGCGATTCGATCGCGCTCCTGGCCAAACAGGACCTCGATCCGCTCTCCGTGGCCGAACTCGAGGAGCGGATCGCCCTCCTGGAAGGTGAAATTTCGCGCGTTCAGCATCATTTGCAACGCGCCGTTAACCATCGCGCAAGCGCTGACGCTCTATTCAAGCGATGAGCGCGAACCGCATCTTCGCGCCGGGCCGTTCCTCTAAGGGGATTTCCCGACATGACGATGCGGCAAGGCCAGCGCTTGATGCGGGGCTCTCCCATACCGACATGGGAGAAAAGGGCCGCGTGTCCATGCGGCCTGACAGGAGTAATTGAATAATGCCGAGTTTCGCCTCCGCGCTCGAAACCACCCTCCACAAGGCGCTCGAAGCCGCGTCGTCGCGCCGCCACGAATATGCGACGCTCGAGCATTTGCTGCTCGCCTTGGTCGATGACGAGCATGCATCCAAGGTGATGGCGTCGTGCGGCGTCGATCTTGACGAGCTCAAGATGACCGTCGCGCAATATCTCGACACCGAGCTCGACGCGCTCAAGGTCGACAAGGCGACCGACCCGTCGCCGACCAGCGGGTTCCAGCGAGTCGTTCAGCGCGCCATTCTCCACGTCCAGTCGTCGGGCCGCGACGAAGTGACCGGCGCCAACGTGCTGGTCGCCCTGTTCAGCGAGCGCGAATCCTACGCGGTCTATTTCCTGCAGCAGCAGGACATGAGCCGCCTCGACGCGGTCAGCTTCATCTCGCACGGCGTCGGCAAGGGCGGCGCGCCCGCCGAAAGCTCGACGCCCAAAGGCGCCGAGGAAGAGAAAACGACCAAGTCCGACAAGGGCAAGAACGAGAGCGCGCTCAAGCAATTCACCGTCGACCTCAACGAAAAGGCCAAGAACGGCAAGGTCGATCCGCTGATCGGCCGCAATGCCGAGGTCGATCGTACGGTGCAGATCCTGTGCCGCCGCTCAAAGAACAACCCGCTCTATGTCGGCGATCCCGGCGTCGGCAAGACCGCGATCGCCGAAGGGCTGGCGCGCAAGATCATCGAGGGCGACGTGCCCGACGTGCTTAAGCCTGCCGTCATCTATTCGCTCGACATGGGCGCATTGCTCGCCGGCACGCGCTATCGCGGCGATTTCGAGGAGCGGTTGAAGCAGGTCGTCACCGAACTCGAAAAGATGCCCGACGCGATCCTGTTCATCGACGAGATTCACACCGTGATCGGCGCCGGCGCGACCAGCGGCGGCGCGATGGACGCGTCGAACCTGCTCAAGCCGGCCCTGTCGGGCGGCACGATCCGCTGCATCGGCTCGACCACCTACAAGGAATTCCGCAACCACTTCGAAAAGGACCGCGCGTTG
>Ga0307513_10012372_pt1 | contig 10545 bp, 10 predicted proteins | sample 15_EM_MG_FD_202174 | JGI IMG/M metagenome (GOLD analysis project Ga0307513, IMG submission 202174) | Populus trichocarpa ectomycorrhiza microbial communities from riparian zone in the Pacific Northwest, United States - 15_EM | ecosystem: Host-associated > Plants > Roots > Unclassified | place...
TCTTTTACTTGAATAACTCATGTTTTGCTCCTCGTCGCACTCTACACACCCTCTCCCATTCCTCCATTATACCCAAGACGACCGTTATTTCAACTTATTTGCCACCCCCATCTCGAGTCTACTCGCAGTGGATCCTTTGGCAGACCTGCTGGGACATGGCAAGAGGAATGGTTCAGCAAAAGGAACTCCGATCACGAGGGGTACATATTTACCTGGTCAGTTCTTCTCCTCGTCGCCGGAGTTGATTCTCACACCTTCAACAGCGGCGACGCGTACCCCTTGGATTCCAAACACCACCAGAAGGGACCTTGTCCTCCAATTTACCAAAGTCCCTTCCACGCGCTTTCAATCTCCCCGTTGCTTCAAGCATCCACCCCGCCGTGTCAAAGTTGACCCAGGAACGCCACGTCGAGAGGAGCAGACGGGCAGCGAGCACCGGTTAGTGAAGGCCCTTGGTTGTTGAACAACTAATGGGATTCGTTCACTCGCTCAGTGGTTACCTCGTCAAATTACCCTATCTCCTTAGTACATGTCCCACCTACACCACCCTATTCCTTCTGCATGACGAACAAGACTGCCATTGGGCGGCGACATCCACTCGGCTAGTCACGTCCAGGTGGCGAACTCGATACTCTGTGCGGCTTAACCCGCGCTGGCCCGCTGAGGTAGCGCCCTTATAAACACGAAATCTTCAAAGTTAACACATGCCTATATCCCAGTTCGACCCCTCAAATTCACCCGCATGGATCAAATTTGCCGAGTTCGAGTCTCAGCTCCAAGACTTTGCCCACACTCGCGCCATATTTGAGCTCGCAATCTCGCAATCGCCATTATCCATGCCCGAGATCTTGTGGAAGGCGTACATCGACTTTGAGATGGAGGCGGGTGAACGTGTGATTGTCAGGGCACTATACGAACGCCTGATTGCACTTAGTGGGCATGTGGATATTGTATGCGCTATCTGAGGCGGAGGCTATCCCACTTCTGAAGGCGCAGCGCGAAGAGGATGAGGATGAGGAAGACGAGGATGAGAAGAAGCAAACTAAGTTGGTCCCCGGACCACCGACACTTTCTCGACATGTGTTCGAGACAGGCTATAAATCTGAAGAGCAAGAACCTGAAGAACGAGGTACATTTTGATACGTGGGCTATTTAACATGTTATTAACTCTTGTCGCTTTCCTTCTTCCATTAGCATGTTCCCCTGCTGGACTTGTGGAAGCTTTTCGAGCAGAATAACGGTTCGCCGGAGGATGTAAAGAAGGTGGAAGGAATGACGCTGGTCACCAAGAAACAGGCCAGATGGTCGAAGGTTTGTCAATACCCTCTACTTGGTCTCCTCTGTTTCTTACATTAATTCTCTGGTCGTCTTTTTTTTTCAGACTGACAGCGATGAAGATGGGGAGATCTCCGGCGGACGTATACGACCACCTGGAGGGGGTGGTAACGATGAGGACGCGTCAAGCTCGGAGGACGAGCACAAAGATGGAGCATCAAGTTTGTATATTTATTGGGGTGTTGCCCCCATGCTCCTCCTCCCTTCCGGATTGTCACCATGATGATGAAGTGGCTCTGGTGATGTTGTCGATGCTCTCGAGCACATTTCCCTTGGACCAGGTTGGTGGGGTGGTGCTTATTATTGGCTGGTGGCATTTCTGTTGAAACCTTGAAACTAGATTCAATGCACAAGTAATTTATATATATAATTGTGATCTGGAAACGTACTTGGGTAACTCCCAACAGGACAACGAGCGACTTGTTTGCGCACCTCTGGTCGCACACGAAACCACTGATCCTTGCCTCTATTCCTGTCGCAATTCTTTCATCGATCGTCAAACCCTGTTGGGCTTTCAGCCTCCCTTCGAAAACAACAACAATCGTTGTATTGACTCCATCAGCACCGATGACGGCCAGTGGTCGCGGTCAGCCAACATAGATCAGCTCACCATCAAGAAGATAACCTTGATATCTTGAGCATGCTCAATAAACCCATCGAGTTCATCCGTGCTAGTATTCGACAAACGGCGTGTATTTTATTCCATGGTCATTTTTTGAAGCGCCCATATTACTATATTGCTCAGTGTAGACCCTGCTGCATACTCTCTATTGCAGGCGACACGCGCCCCCCACCATCCTTTCCCAGATTGTTAACTTGGGGTTCTCGGTCGTTCAGGAGGAAAATATTGGCGATAAAGAAGGATGGAATGGACGTGCATGCAGCCTTTCGGGGGTGTTTTTTTCGTTCTACGTAGGATTTTTGACCTGAATTTTGAATATAGTAAAGGACTCGGACATGCTTGAATAACAAATACTGCATATGATGAATACCCTTGCTTCGACTCAGTGAATCCAGCAGTCCCACGACGCTTCCGTTTTTGGCAAGTCTCGTGCCCTAACAACGTTGACATCGACATCTTTTGCTTCGACTTTGGGCATGACATAGATCCTTGGCGATTTCCTGCCTTATTGTGTTCCAGAAAGTTGATACTGAGGATGTTTCACAACAGCCAGGTCGTTATCACAGGAGGGACCTTCAATCATGTCCATGGCTGTCGAGGTGTGTCCATGACCAACTTGAACGACTTCACTTCATAATGACTAAAACTTGCTACCTACAACCCAGGCATGGATTTTCTGAAAGAAGCGGCAGTGCCTGGTGCATTTCATAATTCCCTAGAACGCAGTGTCCGCCGAAATGCCACAAACACACCCGGGAAGCCATCTTGGACAAGATCATGGACTGGGTCGGGAACAAGATCGACACAAATAGTTTCATTATGTGGCTCTACGGTGCCGCTGGCGCGGGGAAGTCCGCCATTGCGCAAACTATCGCAGAGCTCTGCGAGGGACATAAGTTGCTCCTCGCAAGCTTCTTTTTCTTCCGCGCCGACTCCTTGCGCAGCACTTCCAAGCAACTCGTTACTACCATCGCCTATCAGATTGCCGTTGTCATCCCAGGTGTTGGAGCACTTATGGAAGCTGCGATTGACAAGGACCCTCACCTTCTTTCCCGATCACTTATAACACAGTTCACGACGCTTATCATCGATCCATTGGAGCTATTTTTCGACACCTCGCTTGGAGAATACACGGATCTACCAAAATTAATCATCATCGACGGTCTTGACGAATGTATGAATGGCACACAGGTTCAAATTGTCGACATGATATTCGCCATTGGGAAACGTTCCAAATTCCCATTCATCTTCCTCGTCGCCAGTCGTCCCGAGGTAGAAATATCTGCCGCCATGGGCGATGGTAGAATCCGAGAGGGTCTCTCTCGCCTCCGTCTGGACGCCGATATCACGTCACGCCATGATATCAGACGCTTCTTGCTGGATAAATTTGACGAGATCCGCCTCACCCATCCTATACGATCCGACCTACCTTCATCTTGGCCATCGAACAAAGACATTGAAACACTGGTGAAAAAGTCTTCTGGGCAGTTTATTTACGCATCCACCGTTGTCAAATTTGTTTCTTCACGTCGACATGGGCCCGACCACCGCTTGGAAATCATTCTTGATCTCAGGCCCAAGGGTAAAGACCTCCCATTTGCCGAGCTTGATGCGCTGTATAGATATGTTCTCGCTTCGACAGAGGAAACTACTACCACAGTTCATATTGTTGCAACCGCTCTAACTCTTAGGTATCGAGTCTCCATACCGGCTTTGACTTTTATTCTCGATCTCTCGCCCCGCGACATCAAGCTCCGTCTAATCGATCTTGGATCCCTTGTGGAATATGGGGATGACTTCTTGAACATTTTACGTGATTTTTTGTTTGACGAATCCCGGTCTCAAGAATTATACATTAATCATCGGTCAATTCACACCAAGATCGCGCAAGCTTTCCTGCGCGAGAATCGGAACCCTTATGGTGCTAAGTGGTTTATCTGCTGCCATAACTTTGTATCGTACTAAAACCTACTATTAGGCATCGATTGGATTTTGTCACTTGATCAGTTGCAATACCACTGTTCTAATGCAGAATTGACCCCTGATCTCATAGCCCATATCCGCCATTTCCCAGTGAGACAAGCTTTGTCACAGAATCGGTGGACTATTTTCGACGTTGCTCTGTTTTTCATGGATTTTGCAAAGTTTATCCTATCGCTGGTATGTATCCTTTGAACTGATGGCGTTTTGAGCTGGTTTTAATTGCTGGTTGTATGAAGGACATCGAACACTCAGATCTCATTTCTACCCGCTATCTTTCTGAAATTGATGAGGCCCTCGTTTCCGCCCTAAATTCATGTCCACCATTTGCGATTGGCACCTTCATTGTCTTACGTTTGAGTGGCGCTTTTGTCGTTCATCATCCCATTGCCATATCCGATTCGTATGGAACTGCGGATGCTCTGGTTGTACATGGGCTTATCTTCCGTTTCATCTGTGACTCCCCAAGTCAGCAGATGACCCTCCGTTCATTCATTTACTTGTTTACGTATGACACTGCAACCCAGATGTTGGATTTCTTGTCGAACCCCCAACGTTCGCAGCATCACGCAATGGACCGTCGAACACACAACTCTATTAGCGAGCGCTGTTTTTCATATATTCTCAATCGTCGGCTCACATATTTTCCTGGAATACACGATTGGGCAAGCAAATCTAAACACAGGCCATGGTTATGGCGGTGGCGGAAGCCGAAAGGCGCGATAACCAACACCGTGAGTGAATTCAGGTGGCGGCAGAAGGAACACATAGGATGTCACCAGAAGCTTCAACCTTTCTGGGCGCTCGTGCTTGCTCTCAAATATCTTCCCTATCTCCTCGACCACGCCACCAGATCGGAGGAGCTCATTACATTGGCAAAGATGTGGCTATATCAGTGTCCCCTACTGGTATCGCTCTTTCCACACGATACCAAGAAGGCAGGGAAAGCAGTTGAACACTATCTTTCCCGCTTTGAGGGAAAGGCGCAGTGTGAGAGCGAAGTTGCGGTGGGTCCTCCTCCGCTGTGTATTGTACAGAAACTGAAATGTGCAGATAGAAATGACTTGCTTGTTCTAGCGCATGCAAATTGCAAGAGAATTTGCGACCTCAGTCACAGAGAGACTTCCACGGTCGTGGACATCCCGCAGGGTCATTCTTACGTCTACAACCATCTCCCGCATATTTTTCAGGATACATCGGCACGAATTTCCAAATATTTACATACGACACAGGTTCGAAAACGCAAACAATGTAATAAATCAGGTTAGAAAATTTGCTGATATCAAACTTGAAGGCAGAGGAGATCCACGTTTGATACATGTCCGGACGTAACTTCCAAAGACACCAAGGGGGATGAGTACTGAGTTATGATCCAGTGATTGACGAAGATGAGAGATCGACATTGAACCAGATTGCACCAGAGGTAAAGAACGTGACGACATCGACTAAGAGGATAAAAACTAGTATCCGCCAAGTACAATTGTAGGCGTGTTTCATTTCCAAGTGGGCGGTAGTTCAAAAAGTGTTCGATCCAAGGCGGGTTGGAAGTTCGGAGGGGACGGGAATGTTGCTGAATGAAATGTTGATAAAGCGGCTGCACCGAGATTCCTGGTGACTCTGGGGAATGGTGTTGGTTCAATGTAACTCAGTCAGGGCCGCTGGGTCGAAGCTGTAGAGGCATTGTGCAAGGGGGAGAAAGAGGGAGAGGGCAAGGGTGACTTGTAGCAGACGCCCTCCGTCGATTTGATGGTCCAGAGCCTTTTTCGAATCAAACCCTGGCCACAGAAAAGCACCACGAACTCCTCGCCGGGGTCCCAACCGTGGTCAAGGTAATGTGGATAATTCTGACGTCACCCTTTGGTCACCCTTGTTTGGTTCGGAGGCTGATGCGCGTTTTTCCTCTTCAGCACACCTATGTAAGTTGATATTAGTCTGGTGATAGTTTATTCTCACTAATGCAAACTTATTCCCACAAATAAGCAGTTTAGGTTTTTCCTGATGTACCATTGACTACATCGAACCCCTCTTAAGGCATACCCCTCGGTGGACGGTCCACGCTATGCCTTATGGGAGGTTATGCGTTATGAGAGGTCGATTTTGGTGTAAAACCTAGGTTTGGTTAGTCTCTCCTAGACAGACTTCGATATATGTGATGTGCCCATGGGATCACGATATATGAAGTCTGTGAATTACCACGCTCCCAAAACCGCGCTAGAAAATCTTTATGTAATCTTCGGACTTTGAAATTACTGTTCCCTCCACTGAATGCATAGATGGAAAGCTCCTTTCAGATTTGTTTAGCAAGAAAGTTTCTTAATGGGTCTAAATACGGATTGCATCAAAAATTTGGGACTTGCTAGGTGGATGTGGAAGCATTAGGAAAATTGGTGTCCATGCTCGGAGCATCTTCGAATCACGTGTATGGATTCTGGCCTCGTTTCCATTGACGAAAATGCTCACACAACGGATGGCCATCTCCGCTTCAAAATTTTGTTTCTACATTTAATTAGCTACACATAAACGGTTCCTCTGAAAAAAATTGTCAAAGATTGCTGCTGTCGCGTGAATTCGACGCGACGAGGGTTCAAAGTCCGAAGATTACATAAACATTTTCCAGCGCGGTTTTGGGGGCGCGGTAAAAACAGGACTAAGGTTTGGTGGCAGCCCAACTCTATGCCTTATGGGGGTGTATGCACGTGTATGCCTCTTGAGGTATGCCTTATGAGGGGTTCGACTGTAGCCCAAATTTGTTGCAATTAGCTTTGAGAATGGGGACCGGATCCGATTGCCTTCTCTCCAATACAAACCTCGATGAATTTCACATTGACATTTGGCTCTCCGGAGTTGGGGGCCAACCCCAAATCTATTGAGGTTAGTTAAGGAAATTCGGTGGCGGATAAGTGTTTGGGCAAGATATATCTAGATGGTACTACTTAAGTCTAAAGAACCCTCTTCCTGAAAAGAACCTTTGCATTCCGATTCGGCACACACGAGTTCACGAACCACATATCCTTAGGTCTTACACCCTCATTCTCAAGCTTTACATCATAGTTCATCACCACGTGCGCGAACATCAACTTGAGCTCGCATGCAGCGAAGTATCGCCCAGGACAAGCATGCCTCCCATGGCCGAAAGCGAGTGAGTCGTTGCTAGTGGTCACGATGTCGAATCTTCTTTCAGTGGTGTCTTGTTCTTTCAGTTTGACAAAGCGGAAGGGGTCGAACGTGAATACGTCGGGGTAGATTTCCTCATTCATATGCACACTCTCTAGTGCCACGGCGACAGTTGCACCGCGAGGAACTTTTGTACCGTCAGTGAAGGTATGGTCGTTAAGGACCTTTCTCGGCATCGAGACTGAGAAGGCATTAACTTCATGAGAGTATGCAATATACGACATGGGCTTACTGATTGAGAGAGGGTGCAACCTTTGTGACTCCTTGATGAAACTGTCGAGTATGGGCATCTGATCGATGGCTGCCTTTGTCCAGCCTTCTCGTTGAATGACTTCTTCGACTTCTTCTCGGAGAGGTTTCATGTACTCTGGGAAAGCGGCCAAATAATAAAACGCATGCGTGAAAGTCTTCTTCCAATTTCAGAAATTTAATTTGGGCACCAGTTATAAACACGACATACCATCGAAGATGTGTGGATCGCTGTAACGTTAACGTTCAAGATACGTGTTGTGAGGAACCAGTCTGTGGCTTCCTCCCCCTTTGCTTCATCCATGAGCCATGTAAGAAAATCGAACTGCACAGAATGTATGAATTTTCTAACATTAATTATAGTTTCTCGAGATTAAGCATACCGGCCTTTCGTCGGGATTGCTGCTTGCTTCACGTTGCTTTCGCCGAGCAGCAATGAGAGGTGCAAGATGTTTTAAACCCTCCTGCGTTTTCTTTGGAATGTTCGAAATCAACTTGTTCACGAGCCTAAATTAAGCATGAGCATTTTTTCCGAATATACCAAAGCTCTCCATGACGCACGGTCGAAGGAAAGAAGGTACTATGTTAAGAATAGCCCCGATCGCAAAAACATCGATGGTGTATTGAACATTGAGGGCGACGTAATCTGGATCTCTGCCTATTGGCTCATGTCAGAGAAGAGCTTGAGTACTGGGATGCAGGGCGACTCACAGAGAGGCCGACCAACAAAAACGCGGTTACTAGCACGGCAAACGATATTCATGAAGGTATCTGAGGCTCGAACACTGGTCCAATCTATTCGATTGTCAGCATAATAAGAGAAAACATACAAGGTTCAAATTTCACCACTGGTCGGAGGTATAAATTCGTTGAAAGCATCGGCAACCTCTTCATGAACCTCCGGTACGAGTTGCGGAAGAGACCTTGTGAGTTGTGCTCGGATAAGAGGGATATGATACGTATTCTTGGTGATATGCCCCCCAAGAGTGTATTCGATTTGGAGTAACTGGACACGTTCTCAACGGTCATTGGTCAAACGATAGGGACAAATAACTCACTTCATCGAGGGAAGCCATGAGAGATAACACACCCTCAGGTGCTTTCCGGATTTCTTCAATCACCCTAGATTCTGTGAAAATGACGAGCCACTGCAGCATGTCGGGAATCTTGAAGACTGCATTCGGCCACTGGGAAAAATTCTCAACGCCGCCCGAGGTCAGAGGAGCAGAGAAACCCACTTTCTTCACGCCAGCATTCATGACCTTCCTCGAATCCCATATGTAATTCAAGGCTCCGAGGTAGGAGAAAGGCGGCAAGACGGACTCGGTGGATGGGATATGTGTGAACTGAAAGGTTTCCGGTTGACAGTCGGGTTAGTGTCTATACATGTGTCAGGAAAAGGCTTCATACTTTTCGACTCTGCCCTTTAAAATAGCCGAGGAATAGCCAAGAAACAGCCAGTCCAACGAGGAGAAGTTGGTGCTCGACGACGGCTGGTGGCAGATCTTTGAGGTCGAACATCTCTACACGTTGTTGAGGTGTTCCAGTGGGGCGAAACGTCCAACATCCTCGTGGCTTATATTGACAAAGTTATGTGGAACCGAGGGGTTCCTAGCTTATCCGAATGACGCCGCAAGGCCGACATTGGACAATGTGAGATAAGGATCATGATCCAACTTTGTACATACAGTAGCTGTAATGATCCAGATACAGATCTACCTACCCACCTTCCTTCGGATGAAGTTATCAGGAAATTACCACTGTGGCACCAGTAGAATAGCTTGGCTGGGGCCACGTTTAGTGGTTCTAGCTCTCCAGCATGTGAACTAGATTTACGTTGACATACAGTCGAATCCCTCATAAAGCACACCTTTTCTCACGGAGATCGCTAGCTACCCTGCCGGTCGATGTACCTCGAAAGGCAGTGGTATATAGTCTTTCAGTGTTGGAATGCCGCAAGCCCGCCCGATTTCCGAACGAGGCGGAACCGGGCTCAAAAATTGGCGAAAAGTAGGGTGTGCGTTATGAGGGGTTCGACTGTACTCGGAGGCAAGTGCCGAGCTTCAAGTTGCTGTGATTGCCACAGAATCAACGCAAGATGTCCAAAAAATCTCGTTGCATTTTCTGATTCTTTCAACAGTGAATATCCACCCAACGGTGCGGATAATTATAATTTATATACAATACTATCGTTCACGTCGTGGAATCGGATTGATCCTCTGTTCGGTTTGACGTGACCACCACTTAAGTTACACTCCGGATCCAAATCATCACTCTCTCCTCAATCAGTAAAATTCGTTTCTTGGCTTTAAAAATGATCTGGGTCGCGTTCGGGGTCCCAGGTTACTTGATCGACCGCGACTAACGCAAACTTGAAGAAGAGGCCTGCCGCACGTGAGCGCCGGCGTCGAATCCTTGAATCACCCTTCATCAGGAGGCTCGCGCTAACACTGCATCCGACTGCAGCGCTGTGGGTGCACGTGTGTCTTTGTTCGAGGAGTTCAGTGTGCTGTTCAGAAGGACTCTCCGGCGAAGACGGAGACTCTCTACTACGGAGGTGGTTTGAATGGAAGGCCCAGTAGTTGCTACCTCTGCTATTATCACTAGTGTTCAAGCATCCACAATCTCAATGATCATGAAACGCATAAAATATTACTGCATTTCAAATGTTAATACAAATTTCGAGAGGTTGACTCTACGTGCAATGAAATTTGTTTGACCGATTTGGACTAGCGTTTACTGTGAGAAATCAGACGGTGAGAGTTAACCAAGTTAACATTTCAATAACATTTCTGAGGCGGCCTGCTTACAAACTCAATTCATGTTTTGGTTCCGGAAAGACTTTCACGGGAAATCGAAGGAAAGAACTGCCTCATAATCATGCGTGAATCTCTTCGGGAGGAGAACCGAGCATAGGAATCCAGTTAAGTATAAATAGGTCGGGATTATTGTTTGGTAATCCCCACCACGCATGAACCCCCGAAAGATATGGAATTGGCATGATCTTACGTAACAGACTCTCTTCGAAGTAACGGCGGCCACAGTTTCCTTTAAACCTTTTCTTTAAGCAACATCGACCCGCAAGCATGGGTCCCAAATGGATGAGCAACCGAGGAACCGATTAGATTTTACGCTATGTAGTTCTGCCAGGTTTACATACCCAAACACCAAAAACTCCCTGGATC
>Ga0307513_10012373_pt1 | contig 10543 bp, 13 predicted proteins | sample 15_EM_MG_FD_202174 | JGI IMG/M metagenome (GOLD analysis project Ga0307513, IMG submission 202174) | Populus trichocarpa ectomycorrhiza microbial communities from riparian zone in the Pacific Northwest, United States - 15_EM | ecosystem: Host-associated > Plants > Roots > Unclassified | place...
TGCGCACACTCAACCGCGAGCGCGGGCTCGCCGTCCTGCTCATCGAGCAGAACGCCCGGATGGCCCTTGATCTGTGCACCCGGGCGTACGTGCTGGAGGCCGGCCGGGTCGTCGCCGAAGGACCGACCGCCCAGCTCGCGGCGGACAGCCGGGTCGCCGCGGCGTACCTCGGCGGACCGGTGGAGGCGCCCCGGTGAGCCAGCTGCTGGAGTACCTGCTCACCGGCGCCGGCATCGGCGCGGGCTTCGCGCTCGTCGGCAGCGGCCTGGTGGTCATCTACCGGGTCACCCACGTGGTCAACTTCGCCCAGGGCGCCTTCGCCGTCATCGCCGCCCTGCTCACCTCCACCCTGCTCGCCAGCGGGCTGCCGCACGGTGCGGCCGAGCTCGTCGCCGTCGCCGCGGCGGCCGCCACCGGCCTGCTCGTGGGCATCGTGGCCATCGGCAAGCCGGGCACCAGCCCACGCGCGGCGCTCATCGTGACGCTCGGGCTGGGCGTGTTCGCGTACGCCGTCGAAGTCCTGATCTGGGGCGACCAACCGCGCTCGTTCCCCGGTCTGGCCGGGTCCGTGACGGTCGCCGGCGCCCGCGTGCCCACCCACTACCTGCTGGTCATCGGTGTCACGCTGCCGGTCTTCGCGCTGCTCGCGGTCTTCTTCGCCCGCACCGACCTGGGCAAGGCGCTGTCCGCCTGCGCCGACAACCGGTACGCCGCCCGGGTGGTCGGGATCAACGTGACCAGGATGGGGCTGCTGTCATTCGGGCTGGGCGGTGCGCTGGGCGGCCTCGCCGGGGTACTCGTCACGCCGGTCCAGCAGGTCACGTTCGACAGCGACGTCACGCTCATCGTCAACGGCTTCGCCGCCGCCGTCCTGGGTGGACTGACCCGCCCAGCGGTGACCCTCGCCGGAGGGCTGGGGCTAGGCGTGGCGCAGACCGTCATCGCCGGCTACGGCGGCGGCGCGTACCAGCTGGAACTTGCCCTTGGTCTGATGCTCGCCGTGATGGTCATCCAGGCCGCGCGCACGCCGGCCGCGCAGCAGGAGGCGATGCCGGGATGAGACGCCGCCTCCTGGTCGCGGCCGCCGCCGGCGTCGTCCTCGCCCTGCCGCCGCTGCTGTCCAGCGGCCACCTGGCCGTGTTCACCCTGCTCGGCCTGGCCGCGACCGTCACCGTCGGGCTTTCGCTGCTGATGGGGTACGCCGGGCAGGTCTCGCTCGGCCAGGCGTCGTTCTACGCCATCGGCGCGTACACCGCCGGCCTGCTGTCCACGCACGGCGTGCCGACCCTCGCCGCCCTCGCCGTCGCCCCGGTCGTGGCGGCGCTGTTCGCCACGGTCGTCGGGGTGTCGCTGCTGCGGCTGCGCGGGCACCACCTCGCGTTCGCCACCCTCGCCACGCAGCTGATCCTGCTGTCGCTGCTGGCCCGCGGCGAGTGGGCCGGTGGTGCGATCGGCCTGCAGGGCATCCCTCGGCTCTCCATCGGCGGGTACGAGCTCGTCGACGACATCGGGTACGCCTACCTCGCCTGGGCCGTGCTCGGCCTGACCGTCGTGGTGACCGCCAACGTGATGGCCTCCCGGCCGGGCCGGGGTCTGCGGGCGCTCGCCACCAGCGAGGTCGCCGCGGCCGCCAGCGGCGTACCGGTGGGCCGCTACCGACTCGCGGTTTTCGCGCTCTCCGCCGCCTTCGCCGGGCTGGCCGGCGGCGTTTACGCGTTCTACCTCGGCTACCTGGCCCCCGGCTCGTTCCCGATCCTGCTGTCGATCGAGTACGTGGTGATGGCCGTCGTCGGTGGGCTCGGCACCGTCTGGGGCGCCGTGGCCGGCGCCACCACCGTCATCCTGCTCGTCCAGCTGCTCACCACCATCGGCACCCAGCCGGGCATGCCCAGCTACGCGCCCAGCGTGCTCTCGTACGCGGTCTACGCGATCGTGCTCGTACTCGTCGTGCTCTTCCTCCCCCGCGGGATCGTGCCTTCGGCGCACTCCCACCTCTCCCTGAAGAAGGAGCGTTAGGGCATGGTCGATCTCACCGGACGGGTGGCCGTCGTCACCGGCGCGGGGCGCGGGCTCGGTCTGGCGTACGCGACAGCACTCGCCGGGGCCGGCGCGTCCGTCGTGGTCAACGACGCCGACCCCGTGGCCGCCGTGGCCGCGGTCAAGCAGATCGAGGCCGACGGCGGGACGGCGGTCGCCGAACCGGGCGCGGTCGGCCCCACCGAGACCGCCGAGCGCCTGGTCGACCGCGCTGTCGACGCGTTCGGCCGGCTCGACGTGCTCGTCACCAACGCCGGCATCCTGCGCGACCGGGTGCTGTGGAAGATGTCCGACGAGGACTTCGACGAGGTCGTCACCGTCCACCTGCGCGGCACGTTCACCTGCGTCCGGGCCGCCGTGCGCCGGATGCGTGAGCAGGGCGGCGGCGGCCGGGTCATCGCGGTCGGCTCCCCCGCCGGGCAGCGCGGCAACTTCGGGCAGACCAACTACGCCGGCGCCAAGGCCGGCATCGTCGGCATGGTGCGCACCTGGGCGCTGGAGTGCGCCCGCGCCGGCATCACCGTCAACGCCGTGATCCCGGTCGCCGCCACCGCCATGACCGCCACCATCCCCGCCTTCGCACCCCATGTCGAGGCGTGGCAGGCGAACGGGACACCCCTGCCGGACTGGATGCGCGCCGCTGAAGGCTTCGGCACGCCGCGCGACGCGGCCGGCCTGGTCGTCTTCCTCGCCTCGGCCGACGCGGACGGCGTCACCGGGCAGGCGATCGGTATCGGCGGCGACCGCCTCACCCTCTGGTCCCACGCCGACGAGGTGAGCACCGCGATCCGGGACGGCGGCTGGGACGCCGACGCCATCGCCGCCGTCTGGCCCCACACCCTCGGCCGGGCGGAGCAGCCGATCGGCATCCCCGCCCCACGGGATCCCCGGTCGTGAGCGCCGCCGCGATGGACGTCGGCGCGCTGGTCGCCATCGACATGCACGTCCACGCCGAGGCCGGCCGGGACGGCCACCCGTCGCTGCCGGCCGAGCTGATGGCCGCCTCGGCCCGGTACTTCCGGACCGGCGACGCGCGGACCCCGACGGTGGCGGACATCGCGGCCTACTACCGCGAGCGCCGGATGGCCGCCGTCGTCTTCACCGTCGACGCCGAGACCGCCACCGGCCACCCACCGATCCCCAGCGACGAGGTCGCCCAGGCCTGCGCGGCCAACGCCGACGTGCTCATCCCGTTCGCCAGCGTGGACCCGTGGCGCGGCGCCCAGGCCGTCCGCCAGGCCCGCGAGCTGCTGGAGGTGTACGGCGTGCGCGGCTTCAAGTTTCACCCGAGCCTGCAGGCGTTCCACCCCGACGACCGCATGCTCTACCCGCTGTACGAGGTGCTGGAGGCCGCGGGCGCCATCGCGCTGTTCCACAGTGGGCAGACGGGCATCGGAGCCGGCGTGCACGGCGGCGGCGGGATCCGGCTCAAGTACGCCAACCCCATGGCACTCGACGACGTGGCCGTCGACTTCCCCGACTTGAAGATCGTGATCGCGCACCCGTCGTTTCCCTGGCAGGACGAGGCGCTCGCGGTGGCGACCCACAAGCCGCTGGTCCACATCGACCTGTCCGGCTGGTCGCCGAAGTACTTCCCGCCGCAGCTCGTGCGGTACGCCAATACACTGCTGGCCGACAAGGTGCTCTTCGGCTCCGACTTCCCGGTCATCACACCGGATCGGTGGCTGGCCGACTTCGAGACGCTGGACATCCGCCCCGGCGTGCGACCGAAAATCCTCAAGCGGAACGCCGCACGCCTGCTCGGGCTGGATGGCCAGGATGCGTAACCAAGGAGTCGGCTCCTGGGCGGCCCGCCGGGCCCGCATGTCACCGGAACGGGTTGCGGTCGTCCACGATGGACGGGAGTTCACCTACCGCGAGGTCGCCGCGCGGGTGACCCGGGCGGCACACCTGCTGGCCGCCCACGGGATCGGCCCCGGCGACCGCGTCGCGTACCTCGGGCCCAACCATCCCACGCTGCTGGAGGCGCTCCTGGCCACCGGCGCGGTCGGCGGCGCCTTCGTCCCGCTCAACACCCGCCTCGCCGCCCCCGAGCTGGCATACATCCTGCGCGACAGCGGCGCGGCCGCCCTGATCTGGTCACCGCGACTGTCCGATGTGGTCTCCTCGCTGAACGTCCCGATCCCCTACCAGCTCTCGCTCGACGGCTACGAAGCGGCACTGTCCACCATGGATCCGGAGCCGATCGATCTACCGGTGGAGCCCGCCGAGACCTGCATGATCATGTACACCTCCGGCACCACCGGCCGCCCCAAGGGCGTCATGCTCACCCACGCCAACGTCACCTGGAATACGATGAACCTGCTCATCGACGTCGACGTGACCACCACGGAGGTGACGCTGGTCAGCGCACCGATGTTTCACGTCGCCGCGCTCAACCAGACGGTGCTGCCCACGTTCTGCAAGGGCGGCACCGCCATCCTCATGTCCGCCTTCGACCCGGACCGGACGCTGGAGCTCATCGAGCGGCACGGGGTGACGTTCCTGTTCGGGGTACCGGCGATGTTTCAGGCCATCGCGCTGTCGCCGCGGTGGGCGCAGGCCGACCTGTCGTCGGTCCGCTCCGCGATCTGCGGCGGCGCACCGGTGCCCGAACCGCTGATCGCGACCTACCGCAAGCGCGGCGTCACCCTGCAGCAGGGGTACGGCCTGACCGAGTCCGCCCCCGGCGCCACCTTCCTGCGCGCCGCCGACAGCCCGGCCAAGGCCGGCTCGGCCGGCACCGCGTCGTTCTTCACCGACGTCCGGCTCGCCGGGCCGAACGGCGCGCCGATCCCGCCGCACGAGCCCGGAGAGGTGCAGATCAACGGCCCGAACGTCATGGCCGGCTACTGGGGACTGCCCACCGAGACCGCCGACACACTGACCACCGACGGATGGCTACGCACCGGCGACATCGCGATCGCCGACGACGAGGGGTACCTCTACATCCGCGACCGGATCAAAGACCTGATCATCTCGGGCGGCGAGAACATCTACCCGGCCGAGGTCGAAGACGTGATCTACGAGCATCCGGCCGTCGCCGAGTGCGCCGTGATCGGTGTGCCGGACGAGCGGTGGGGCGAGGTGGGACAGGCCATCGTCGTACTCCGCTCCGGCACCCACTTGGATCCCGCCGACCTGCTGGCCTTCCTCGACGGCAAAATAGCCCGGTACAAAATCCCCAAGAGCGTGGTGTTCGCCGACGGCCTGCCCCGGACCGCGTCCGGCAAGGTCCTCAAGCACCTGCTACGTGGCCGACACTGACCAGAAGGAGACCGGATGCGTACCGTCCAAGGCCTCGACGAGCTCGTCACCCTCGCCGGCACCGAGCTCGGCCCCGGCGAATGGTGGGACATCACCCAGGACCGGGTCGACCGCTTCGCCGACGCCACCGACGACCACCAGTGGATCCACATCGACGTCGACCGCGCCCGCGGCGGCCCGTTCGGGCAGACCATCGCCCACGGCTACCTGACCCTCTCCCTGCTCGTGCCGATGTGGTCCCAGCTGCTGCGGATCGACGGGATCGGCATGGGCGTCAACTACGGGCTCAACAAGGTCCGCTTCCCCGCCCCACTGCCGGTGGGTTCGAAAATCCGGCTCCGCGCCCGGATCGAGGCGGTCCGCGAGGCCGCCGGCGGCGCCGTCGACCTCACCGTCGCGATGACCGTGGAACGTGACGGCGGCGACAAGCCGGTCGCGGCGGCCGAAGTGATCTACCGCTACTTCCGCTGAACCGGGATCACGCTCGCGCCGGTCCGGGGGAAGGATGGCGGTGTGGAGCTGGATGCCTTCTTGGACGCCGCTGTCGAGCTGCTCGCCGTGCCGTCTACCGCGGACCGGCCGGCGCAGCTCCGGCATGCCGTGGAGTCCGTCGTCGACTTCGTCGGTCCCGGAGTCCACGTGGAGTGGTTCGAGTCCAACGGCAAGCCGAGCGCTCTGCTCTACTCCGGCGCCCATCACGGCGCGACGCGGCCACGGTTCCGGGTCATCCTCAACGGCCATCTGGATGTCGTGCCGGCCGAGCCCGAGCAGTTCCGGCCACGCCGCGAGGGCGATCGGCTCTATGCCCGGGGCGCGCAGGACATGAAGGTGTCCGCCCTGGTGCAGGCCCAGGTTTTCCGCGAGTTGGCTTCGACGCTGCCGTACCCGTTGGCGTTGCAACTCGTCGCCGACGAGGAGGTGGGCGGCCGGGACGGCACCCTGCACCAGCTCCGGCAAGGGGTGGACGGCACGTTCGTCGTGATCGGCGAGCACAGCCGGCTGGATATCGTGGCCGACTCCAAGGGGTTGCTGCAGGCGCGACTGCTGGCCAGCGGCCGCAGCGGTCACGGCGCCTACCCGTGGCTCGGCGACAACGCCCTGCTGAAGGTGGTCGACACCGTGAAGCGTCTGATGGATCGATATCCGGCGGCCACGGAGGAAGTTTGGCGGACGACGGTCAACCTGGCCAAAGTGGACAGTCCCAACCAAGCGTTCAACCAGATCCCGGCGCGGGCCGAGGCGTGGCTCGACATCCGCTTTCCGGCCGACGACACCGACCTCAGCCGCAAGACACAGTCGGAGATCATCGGGTACCTGCAAACCTTCTGCGAGGCCGGCGTCACGGTCGTCATCGACCACCTCGACCCACCCCAGCACGCCGAGCATGACCGTCCGGAGATCCAGCGGCTGCGCCGGGCCGCACAGGATCAGGGCTATCCTGCCGACTTCCTGTTCAAGCACGGCACCGGCGACGGCGGGTTCTACTCCGAGCGGGGCATCGCCGCCGTCGCCTTCGGTGTCGGCGGCGACGGCCAGCACGGCCCGCAGGAGTACGTCGAGATCCCGACCATCGAGCCCTACTACCGGGCCTTGAAGGTGTTTCTCGAAGGTCTGTGACCGATGAAGCGCGGCCGGGCGTCCGGTCAGGCCAGGGCGACGTCGACCCGTTTGGTCGCTGTCAGCGTGCCGCGCGCCGCACCACGATACGTGCCGGAGGTCGGCGCGACATCGGTGTAGTCACGCCCGCTGGCGACGGTCAGATAGGCGCGCCCCGCCCGGCGACCGTTGCACGGGTCGAACGCCACCGCGCGGGCGCCCGCCGGATCGGCGACCACGACCTCGACCCAGGCGTGCGTACCGCCCTCGCCGAGCAGGTGTCCGGAGACGTAGCGGGCCGGCAGGCCGGCGGCGCGGCAGAGCGCGATCATCACGTGCGCGCTGTCCTGGCAGACGCCACGGCCGAGGGCGAGCGCATCGGCCGCGGTGGTCTCGACGGTGGTGACGCCGAACTCGTAGGCGATCGCGTCGTGCACGTACGCGCAGAACCGCTCGGCGGTGGCCAGCGGATCGTTGCCGGCCAGTGCCGCCGCGACCCGGTCGATCGTCGGGTCGGCGGCGGTCAGTCGGGTCGGCCGCAGCAGCCGCGGGTCGTGCAGCGCCGCGGCCGGCAGAGCGACATCGGTGCCCGGCCCGGTCCGCTCGATGATCGCCTCGATGACGAACTCGATCCCGTCCGGCACCAGCGGCACCCGCGATCGGGTGACGATGTTGCCGGCCGCGTCAGGGCGGTGGGTGGTGCGGGCGCCGGCCGCGGACACCGTGATGGAGTGCCGCCGCCGGCGCTGATCACCGTGCTGGCGGGGAGGGACCACCACCAGCCGGTGGTCGAGGTCGCGCACCGGACCGTCGTAGACGTAGTGGAAGCGCTGGTGCAGCACGAACGTGAGCCGGCTGGCCCCCTCCAACTCCGCGGAGGTGGGCAGCCGGCGTGGTGTGTCGTCGTCCGAGGTCACGTCGGTTCCTCGGCCCAGACCCGCATGCTTTGCAGCAGCGGTCCGCCGTAGGTGGTGACCATCGCGACGTCGACCGCGTCCCGGCCGCGGCCGATCAGTGTGCGGCCTTTGCGGGGTGTGTTGTTGCGGGGGTCGAAGGTCCACCATTGGTGGTCCAGGTAGACCTCCATCCAGGCGGCGAAGTCCATCGGTGCCGGGTCCGGCGGCACGTCCATGTCGGGCAGGTAGCCGAAGACGTAGCGGGCCGGGATGGACAGCGCCCGGCAGAAGCTGATGGCGACGTGGGCGAAGTCGCGGCAGACGCCGCTGCCGGCCGCGTACGCCTCGGCCGCGGTGGTGGTCGGGCTGCTGCTGCCGTAGGCGAAACGCAGGTGGCCGTTGACGTGGTCGCAGATCGCCTGCACCCGCTGATAGCCGGGCTTGTGGCCGCCGAACAGCCGCCACGCCTCGTTGCCCAGAACATCTGGCAGGCAGTAGCGGCTCGGCGTCGTATAGATCAGCACCTCGTCGGGCAGCTGCGGGACGGGAACCTCGGCCGCGTCGAGGTCCACCTCCTCGGTCGCGTCCGGGACGGCCACGAGGGCGTCGAAACGCAGTGTGGAGTCGCCCGCGGGCAGGTTGAGCCGCTGGCAGTCGTTGCCGTAGAGGTCGGTGTAGGCGTGTCGGGTGGGGGTGGGCTGGATGTCCCAGCCCTGCTGGAGCACCGCCGCGGGCCCTGTCCCGGACGGCTCGACCTGGAAGATCGCGGGCGTCTCGACCTCCGCCGTGTACCGGAACTCGCACCCGACCCGGACCTGCCGCGAGACGGCTGCCATGCGCTCAGTCTGGTCCGTCATTGTTTCCTCACCGTAACTGCTGGTCGCGGGTAGCGAGTCGGTGTGCGAGTCCCCGCATGGGAGGCTTCTTGACGGATAGCCGCGCCGCCCAGCCTACGGCGAGATCTCCGGCGCGGCCCGGCTGCCGAGCTCGCACGGCGCTGGCAGATGATCTCCGCTTGGTCGCCGCCGTTACGCCTGGCTACCGAGTTTGTCGTGATTGGTCGTCAACGTCGTCTCGGCTAGCTGGTCCGCGGCTAGGTCATGCCGACCGCCACCGCGGATCGTCGGTAGCATAAAAGTATGACCGTCAAGCTCAGCATCAGCGTGCCAGACGATATCGCCGCATACCTGCAAAGCCAGGGCAACGCGTCGGCCGCCGTCGTCGACGCCGTGCGGCGCGTCCTGCCACAGGCACGCCGCCAGCGACAGCGGGACGCGGCTCAGGCCTACGGGGAGTTCATCCGCGGCCGATCCGCGCAGCAGGCCGAGACCGACCGGGCGATGATCGAAGACAGTAACGACATCGCCCTGCGCGACGCTCAGTGGTAAGACGTGGGCAGATCTGGACCGTGCTGCGCGGCGCCAGCCGACACCGCGTCCTGGTAGTCAGCAACGACGAATACAACAGCGTCGAAGAACTCGCCATCTGGGCACTGACCGTCGTCCGCGACGTGCCACACCCCAACCACCTGATCGTGCGGCTCGACACCGACGACCCGCTCACCGGCGCGTACGTCAGAATCCACAGCGTCGTACAGATCCTGGACAGGACCGCGCTACGCGACAACCACGGCTTCATCTCAAACGCCACCATGAACGCCGTCGAAGCAGCGCTACGCGAATTCCTCGAACTACCGTAGCCAAACCGCTCGGCGCACACCTCGCGCCCGGCCCCGGCCCGCTCATCCGAACACCGGCGCGCGGTCACCTCACGGGAATGCACGCGCCCACCGCCCAGCGACCATTGGCGCCGGACGCCGGCGAACAGCGCGTGGATCTTGACAAGCATTCGAACGGGTGTGCGATTGTGGCGTGATGCCAGGTCAGCCGGACGTGATCGAGCTCTGGGAGCTCTACCTACCGGGCACGCGCCTGGACAGGGACGACGCGTGGCGGAGCCAAATCCTGCGCGTGAGTCTGTGGAGGCACCGCGACGGCACCGGCTGGAGTGTCGAGCTCTTCACCCCCCAGTCGCCCCAGCAGTACCACACCGAGCCGTACGCCACGGAGGTCGGCGCGCGCGAGGCATTGTCGGCGCTGGACCTGCTCGGCGATGCGTTGGGCATCTGGGTCAAGAAGGACACCAGTTGGGAGACGATGATTCGGGAGGTCATGGCCAGGCCGACCAAGAGGAGCCGCAAGGGCAGGCCCCGCGGCGGCTACCGAGGCTGACCGACATCCGTGTCGCGCGTCCGCCCTGTTCCAAGACGGGACACTCGTGGCGGTGATCACCGCCATGCCGGTAGGTATTGGACGAACGAGCAGCTCAGGGCGTTGATCAGGTTCCGGGCGGGCGTACCGTCGGTGTCATGATCGGCGACGAGGAGTTGGCCCGGGCGGTCGCGGATCGGCCGCACTGGAGACCGGACGGCGACCGCGCGGCGATCTTCGAACCGCCCGGGGCCGCCGTGTACGTGAAGGTCCGCCGGGTCGCCCGCCCGGTCCGGGCCAGCGAGCGCTACGTCGCGTCCACCATCCGCGACGGCCGGGCGATCCACATCCTGCCGTGCGGCACCGCCCAGGAGGCGGTCCGGGTCGCCGAACGAACCAAGTGGACGTAGTCCGACCGCCTCGGCGGTTGGGTGGCGGCGCCCGAAGCCGTCACCGGACGGGCCTCTACCTGATCGCTCAGTTCACCGACCGGAGGTTCGAGGTCGCCGCGAACCCGGCCACGGCACCACAGTCCGG
>Ga0307513_10012374_pt1 | contig 10540 bp, 6 predicted proteins | sample 15_EM_MG_FD_202174 | JGI IMG/M metagenome (GOLD analysis project Ga0307513, IMG submission 202174) | Populus trichocarpa ectomycorrhiza microbial communities from riparian zone in the Pacific Northwest, United States - 15_EM | ecosystem: Host-associated > Plants > Roots > Unclassified | place...
GGGGCCGGCGAGGGGATGGAACTGGTCGAGCAGGTGTTCGACCGCGCCGCGGTGCTGCTGGCCTTTGAGCAGTGCGGCGGGGCCGACCGCTGCCTGGAGATGGCCAAGGCCTATGCTCTGGAGCGCTACGCCTTCGGCCGGGTGATCGCGTCCTACCAGGCGATCAAGCACAAGCTGGCCGACATGTACGTCAAGAACGAGCTGGGCCGATCCAACGCCTACTACGGGGCCTGGGCGCTCAACACCAATGCGCCGGAGCTGCCGGTGGCGGCGAGCGCGGCCAGGATCGCCGCCTCGGAGGCCTTCTGGTTCGCGTCGAAGGAAAACATCCAGACCCACGGCGGCATCGGCTTCACCTGGGAGATGGACTGCCACCTGTTCTATCGCCGCTCGCGGCAGCTGAGCCTGGTCGCCGGCGCGCCCCGGGTCTGGAAAGAGCGGCTGGTCAGCCAGCTCGAACGTCGCAACGCGGCCTGAGGGAGACCAAGGTCATGGACTTCAACGACACCGCCGAAGAAGCCGCCTACCGCGCCCAGGTCCGCGCGTGGCTGGAGGCCAATGCCCCGAAGACCCACTACACGGGCGACCCGGAGGGCAACGGCAGCTCCATGGAGGCCTCCAGGGCCTGGCAGGCCAAGAAGGCGGCGGCCGGCTACGCCCAGATCACCTGGCCCAAGGAATGGGGCGGCCAGGGCGGCAACCCGATCCAGCAGGTGATCTTCAACGCGGAGGAGGCCAAGCACCCGGTGCCCCCGAACCCGTTCCAGATCGGGCTCGGCATGTGCGTGCCGACCGTGGCGACCTTCGCCGATCAGGCGACCAAGGACCGCTTCGTAGGACCGGCGCTACGCGGCGAGGAGATCTGGTGCCAGCTGTTCTCCGAGCCCTCCGGCGGCTCGGACGTGGCGGCGGCCAGGACCAAGGCGGTGCGCGCGTCGGACGGGTCCGGCGACTGGCTGATCAGCGGGCAAAAGGTGTGGACGACGGGGGCGCAGTTCTCGGATTTCGGAATCGTGGTCTGCCGCACCAATCCCGATGCGCCGAAGCACAAGGGCCTGACGATGTTCTGGCTCGACATGCACGACCCGGGCGTCGAGGTGAAACCGATCCACCAGATGTCGGGCGGCTCCGGCTTCAACGAGGTGTTCTTCACCGACGTGCGGGTGAAGGACAGCCAGCGGCTGGGGGCCATCGACGACGGCTGGAAGGTTTCGCTCGTCACGCTGATGAACGAGCGGCTGGCGGTGGGCGGGGCGTCCGGCGCGGGCTGGACCGAGTTCATGGAGGCGGCGCGCAGCGTGCCCGGCCTCGATGGCGCGCCGGCGATCAAGGACCACGCGCTTCGCGAGAAGCTGGCCGACTGGTACGTGCAGGCCGAGGGGCTGAAGCACACGCGCAACCGCACCATGACCGCGCTTTCCCGGGGTCAGACGCCAGGGCCGGAGAGCTCGATCGGCAAGATCGTCTCGGCTGTGCAGATGCAGGAGCTGGGCAACACCGCGCTGGAGATGCTCGATCAGTTCGGGATCATCGACGACCCGGAACTGGCGCCGCTTAGGGCCGGGTTCCACAGCTCGCTGATGTTCGCGCCGGGCCTGCGGATCGCCGGCGGCACCGACGAGATCCTCAAGAACATCATCGCCGAGCGGGTCCTGGGCCTGCCCGGCGACATCCGCGTCGACAAGGACGTGGCCTTCAAGGACATGCCGACGGGGCGGTAGGGCCCTTAGGCGCTGAGGGCCAGCGGCGGGGTGCGGACGCCGCGGCCAACCCATTGGCCGTAGAGCCTCGTCAGGCTTTCGAAGGTGCGGTCCCAGGTGTGGCGGGTGACGGCGCGGCGGCGGGCGGCGAGGCCGAGGGCGGCGACGTCGCGGGCGAAGAGCGCCTCGATGGCGTCGGCCAAGTCGGCGGGGTCGGAGGAGCGGGCGTGCTGGCCGACGGTCTCGTCGATGAGTTCGCCGACGCCGCCCTTGTCCGGGCCGATGACCGGCAGGCCCGCGGCCATGGCTTCGAGCACGACCAGGCCGAAGATCTCGTTCTCGTTGGCGTGCAGGAAGGCGTCGCAGCTGGCGATGACGCCGGCCAGCTTCTGCGGCGTCGGTTCGTAGTCCAGGGTGATGACGCTGGGCGAATAGCGGGCGTCCTTGCCCGCGGCGATCAGCAGCAGGCGGTAAGGATCGCCCAGCATCTCGACGGCGGAAATCATCGCCTCGACGTTCTTTTCCCGGGCCGGGCGGCCAGCGAAGACCAGGAGGCGGGTGTCGTTCGGAAGGCCCAGCCGCTTCAGGAGCCTCGGGCGGTCGGCGCGGATCGGGTCAAAGAGCTCGGTGTCGACACCAAGACCCTGGACGGTCACGCCAGTCACCCCGGCCTCGGCCAGGCGCGCAGCGGTGTGGCGGCTGGGCGCCACCACATGGTCGAAGCGCTGATAGGCCTGGGCCCAGAAGTTGAAGGTGGGCTGCTCGGCCCAGTCGCCCAGGTGCAGGGCGGCCAGCGCCGCAGCATCGGTGTGGCAGAAGCCCACCACGGGCACGCCCAGGGCCTCTCCGGCCTCCAGCGCCGCGTGACCGGGGACGAAGACATCGCCGGCTTCGATGATGTCAGGCGTCAGGGTCTCCAGCACCGCTTCCCACTTCGTGAGGCTGGCGGGCATCCGATAGCCGTCGCCGAACGGCAGCCGGGCCGCAGCGACGGTGACCAAGCCGTGGTTCTCGGCGCGCGTGCGGGCGCCGGGCACGACCAGGGTATGGCGGACGTCCGGCCGACGGGCGTCGAGCCACGAGCGCTTGGCCATCAGGTAGCGCTTCACCCCGCCGGATCGCGGCGCGTACATCATGGTGGTGTCGACGAGGTGGAACCCGCCCGGCTCGCCGATCGGGGCGGGGGCGGGGTCGGAGTCCAGGCGGATCAGGGTCTCGGGTTTCGGCGCGGCGACGTCGAACACACGTGCACCCCTTCTCTTCTCGATGCTCTCAGATGCCGCAACGAACAGGGCGGCGGTTCGTTGCCGGCGAAGGAGCTCGCCAGCGCCGGCGGCGTCGAGGGCCTTGCCCGATTTCTTCCAGAGTCTGGCCAGCGGACCCGCACCCTCAACTCGACGCTGAAGCTTTTCCCCAAATTGGGGCGAAGACAGGGCTGGGCAAGGGGTGCGGCGGTGCTTTTCCGCACGCGGCCTATTCGCTGCGCGGACGGGTCTCGGCGGCGGCGCGGGTCAACTGGACGAATTCCGAGCGCAGGCCGAAGGGATCCTGGCCCCGGGCGCCCTGGGCGAGCGCGGTGACGTCGCGCCAGCCGAACCTGTCCTCGAGGGCCGGATCGCGCCGCAGCTTCTCGCCGAAGCCGGCGACCGCCACCGCCCAGCGGGTGGCCTCAGGCGCAGCGCCCAGGCTTGGCCGGACGTCAGCCGCCCCGATGGGCCGCTGGATCAGATGCGAGGTCGCCTGACCGGGGAGCTTGTAGCGGATCTTCAGGAAGGCCAGTTCGACGCCCGGCGCCGCGGCGGGTCGCGGACGGCCGGATCCGTACCGCAAAGGATCGCTGGAAGGCCGCGCCCCCACCGGGGTGATCTCGTAGAGCGCGGTGACCGAGGCGCCCGAGCCGACCTCGCCGGCGTCGACCCGGTCGTTGTTGAAGTCCTCGCGGTTGAGGAGCCGGGTCTCGTAACCGATCAGCCGATACTCGGCGACCTTCGCCGGGTTGAACTCCACCTGGATCTTCACGTCGTCGGCGATGGGGAAGAGCGAGCTGGAGAAGTCGTCGCGGAAGATCTTGCGCGCCTCCATCAGGGTGTCGACGTAGCCGGCGGCGCCGTTGCCGTTCTGCGACAAGGTCTGCATCAGGGCGTCGTTGTAGTTGCCGCGGCCGAACCCGTAGATCGACAGGTAGATGCCGGTCTTGCGCTTGTCGGCGACGAAGTCCTTCAGCTTGGCCGGGTCGGCGACGCCGACGTTGAAGTCGCCGTCGGTCATCAGGATCACCCGGTTGACCGCCCGGGGATCGAAGTTCTGCTGGGCCAGGGCGTAGGCAAGCGCCAGGCCGCGCCCGCCGGCCGTCGAACCGCCGGAGGCCAGGGCGCCGAGGGCGCAGCGCATCTTCAGCTTCTCGCGTCCGCTGGTGGGGGCCAGCACCGCCCCGGCGGATCCGGCGTAGGCGACCATCGCCACCCGGTCCTGCGGCTGCAGCTGGTCGATCAGCACGCCCAGCGCCTTCTTGGCGAGCGGCAGGCGGTCCTCCGGCGCCATCGAGCCGGAGGTGTCGATCAGGAAGACCAGGTTCAGCGGCGGCTGGGCGGCGCGCGGCAGGGCGTAGCCCTGGAGCCCGATGTGCAGCAACTGGCGCTGGCTCGACCAAGGGGACGGCGCGATGGCCACGAACGGCCGGAAGGGCTCGGCGCGGGTCGCCGGCGCCGGATAGCCGTAGTCGAAGTAGTTGATCAGCTCCTCGACCCGAACGGCGTCGCGCGGCGGGGCGCGGCCGTCGTTGAGGAAGCGGCGGACGTTGGCGTAGGCGGCGGTGTCGACGTCGATGGAGAAGGTGGAGACCGGGTCGTCGGCGACCCGCCGGACGGGATTGGAGACTGCGGCGGGATAGCGCTCGGTCTCGATGGCGCCGGCGCGCGGCTGGGCAATGCGGCCGCCGGTGACGACGAGCTCCTCGATCCTTTGCTGGCTGGGCGGGGTTGGCGGCGCGATGCGACGCTCGACCGGCGGGACCGGCAGCGGCGGGATCGAAGGGCTGGCGATCGGGTGCGGTGGAGGCGGCGAGGGCGGCGGAGGTGGGGCGGTTCTGTAGGCCGGGCTGTAGGCGGCCACCGGCCTGCCGCCAGTTGCAGGCTGCAACGGCGCGTCACGGCGGTACGACGGAAAGCCCAGACGCTCGCAGGCCTCCGACGTGACCGCACCGCCCTCGGGCTGGGCGATGGGCACGGTCGGGGTGACCAGGAGGGAGATCGCCGTGGCCGCGCTGAGGACCCGGCGGAAGGGGCGAGACGGCTGCGGCATGGGCAAGCATCCTGAGCGGCTGGCAGCGCAGCTTAGACTCAGGTCCATGACGAACGCACGGAAAATCTACATTTGTAATATGTAAAGGTTACCGCGGCGGGTCGAACGCCCGGGCGATCTCGGGCCGCGCGCCCAGGTTGGGCAGGAAGGGCGGGTCCTGGCGGGCGTGGGTCGCCTGCTCGAAGGCGTAGCCCAGCGACAGCAGCTTGGCCTCCGACCAGGCCGCGCCGAGGAAGGAAATCCCCACCGGCAGGCCGGAGACGAAGCCCATCGGCAGGGTCAGGTGCGGATAGCCGGAGACCGCCGGAAGGGTGGAGTAGGAGCCCGTGCCACGCGGGCTGTTGACCGGGTCGACGATCGAGGCCGGGCCGGTGGAGGGGCCGACCAGGGCCACGACGTTGTTTTCGGTGAACATCTTGTCGAGCGCCTCGCGCGACGACGTCCTGGCGGCCGCGCGCCGTTCCAGGTAGCCGGCGTCGGTGATCGGCGGAGCCTTGGCGGCGGCCTCGAAGATTTCCTGTCCGAAGAGCGGCGTCTCGCGCGGCTCCTTGGCGTTGAAGGCGATCAGGTCGTCGAGGGTGCGGGTCTTCACCGCGGCGGGCAGGGTCGCGAGGTAGCCGTTGAGCGCGGCCTTGAACTCAATCCGCAGGCCTTCGCCCTCGGCCGCGGCGATCTTGTTCAGGGCGGGTTCGTCGAGACCCTTCACCTCGACGAGCACCGCGCCGGCGGCCTTCAGGGCGGCGAGGGCGGTCTCGAACACCTGATCGGTCTGGCTGGAGCGGCCCTGGTTCGTGCGCAGCACGCCGATGCGCGCGCCCTGCAGGGATTTGGCGTCGAGGGCGGCCAGATAGTCGGTCTTGTGGGCGTTGGCCTGGGCGGTCATCGGGTCGGCCGGGTCGGAGCCCGCCATGACGGTGAGCATGGCCGCGGCGTCGGCGACGTAGCGGGTCATCGGGCCGGGCGTATCCTGTTCGGGCGAGATCGGCACGATGTAGGTGCGCGAGACGAGGCCCACGGTGGGCTTCAGTCCCACGACGCCGTTGGTCGCCGCCGGGCAGGTGACCGAGCCGTCGGTCTCGGTGCCGACGGCCAGCGTCGCCAGGCCCGCCGCGATCGCTGCGCCCGAGCCGGCGCTGGAGCCGCAGGCGGTGCGGTCGAGGGAGTAGGGATTGCGCACCAGGCCGGCGACGCCGCTCCAGCCGCTGATCGAGCGCGAGGAGCGGAAGTTGGCCCACTCGGAGAGGTTGGTCTTGCCGACGATCACCGCGCCGGCGTCGGTCAGGCGCTTGACGATCGGGGCGTCGCGGCCGGTGACGTTGTCCTTCAGCGCCAGGGACCCGGCGGTGGTGGCGGTGTCGTCGGCCGACTCGATGTTGTCCTTCAGGAGCACCGGGATGCCGTGCAAGGGGCCGCGCAGCTTGCCGGCCTTGCGTTCGGCGTCGAGCTTGCGGGCGTCGGCGAGCGCATGGGGGTTGAGCGCCAGTACGCTGTTGAGCTTCGGCCCGGCCCGGTCGATGGCGTCGATGCGAGCTAAGTAGGCCTTCACCAGGGCCTCGGAGGTCAGGGTCCCGGCCGCCATCGCCGCCTGCTGGTCCTTCGAAGAGGCGAAGGGGTTGGTTTGGGCCTGAGCCACGCCGGCGAGCGCGGCCAAGGCCGCGGCGAAGGTGATTTCCCGGATCATGACGCCCCCAATGAGTCTCCGCCGACCCTTATGGCTGGGCTTGATCTGGAGGACTAGGCCGCGGCCACCTCTCACCTGCTCATCCCCGCGAAAGCGGGGCCCAGGTTTTTCGCCAGTCGTGCACAAAAGCGAAAACGTGCCGACGGTACCGCGGCAATACAAAGCGCCTGGGTCCCCGCTTTCGCGGGATGAGCGGAGTTGGGTTATTTCTTGGCGGGCCTGACGGCCTGGACCTCGATCTCGGCGAGCATGGTGGGGCCGACCAGGCCGGCCACCTGCATGGTAACGCGGGCGGGCTTGTTCTCGAGGCCGCCGAAGAAGCTGTTGTAGCCTTCCATCATGCCGGCGAAGTCCATCTTGCCGCCCTTGGCCGGGTCGCCGACCAGGTAGACGCGCATCATGGCGACGTCGCTCAGCGTGTAGCCCTGGTCCTTCAGGATGCCTTCGATCTGGGTGAGGATGCTGATCGTCTGGGCCTTGGTGTCGCCGAGCTCGCTGGGCTTGGCCTTGTCGGCCGCCTGCGGAGTAATCCCGCTGACATAGATGGTGTCGGAGCCCGCCGGTACGGTCACCGCCCTGGCGATGAAGGCCTTGGACGGGTTGATGTGCATGATCTGGGCGCCGGCGGACGCGGCGAGCGCGAGGCCGGCGGCGAGCGCGGCGGCGGCGGGAATCAGCTTGTGCATCGGTCTCTCCAGGATCTTGCGGGCATGCCGCCAACGGAGCGAGCTTAGCAACCGTCGCCATTTGCGCCAGCCGGCGGGGCTGACGGATTCCGGATCGCCCAATGATCGGGCGCGCGCCGTCCAGTTCCGCGGCAGATGTTCAGGAATTGAGCGCAAATCGCGGCTTTGTGCGCCGATGTCAAAAATATTCGCGGGCCTGTTTCGGGCCTTCGGAAAGTAACCCCGCACCGAAATCTCCCCGTGCCGGCGAGAGCGCGAATATCCGATGCGGCGGCGTCCTACATAGGCGATGACGACGCAGTTACCTGCTTTGATTTGGAGCGTTTGCTGCTCGAGTAGACACCTGATGGGCAATAACCGCCGTGTATTGTGGCGCCGGACGGCAACATTCGGATCGTGACGGCGATATGACGCTCGCCGTGTTGCGTCCCTGAAACGACCGCGCAAGCTGGCCTCAAGATGACGTCGGCCGATGCGGTCGGCGCGGTCAATGGAGCCGGGGGGCGACGCTTTTGAAGGGAGGAAAAACGAACAGACAGATCAGGGGATAATCTATGGGGGTATCTGCGAGGCGGCTTCTGGCCGCGGGCGTTTCGACGCTGGCGTTAGGCGTGGCCGTGGGGGCGGCTTACGCGGGTGACGCGCCAGCTGCGGCGGCGGTGACCGTCGCGGCGGGCGCCAACGAACTGGACCAGGTGATCGTCACCGGCACGCGCGTCACCGGCCTTCGCGCCGTCGACAGTCCGGCCCCGATCCAGGTCCTCGACTCCGCCGCCCTGCAGCGGGTCGGCCAGTCGGATCTGATCCAGGCCATTGCGCAGAACGTGCCCTCCTTCAACGCCCAGGCGTTCGGCGGCGACGCGGCCAACCTGACGCTCTCGGCCAAGCTGCGCGGCCTTTCGCCGAACCACGCCCTGGTGCTGATCAACGGCAAGCGCCGTCACGGCACGGCCAACCTGGCGGTTCTATCCGGCGCATTCCAGGGCGGCGCCACGGCCGATCTGAACTTCATCCCGCTGGGCGCCGTCGACCACATCGAAGTCCTGCAGGACGGCGCGGCGGCCCAGTACGGCACCGACGCCATCGCCGGCGTGATCAACATCATCCTGAAGGACGCCGACGCCGGCGGGTCGATCGTCGCTTCGGGCGGCAAGTACATGAGCGGCGGCGGGCTGACCGGCGACCTCACGATCAACGCCGGGCTGGCGCCGATCGAGAACGCCTACGTCAATCTCACCTTCGAGACCCGCTATCACGACTTCAGCCACCGCGGCGACGTGGACCCGCGGGTGACCAACACGCCCTTCAACATCAACTCGACGTCGCGACTCTCGCGCTACCCGGGCCTGGCGTCGGATCCGGCGTTCCCCTACCTCAACCTGATCGCCGGCGACGCCGAGTACCGGCTGAACATCGGCTCGGTGAACGCGGGCTACAGGTTCTCCGACAAGCTCGAGGCCTATGTCATCGGCACCTACGGGCAGAAGTTCGCGCAGGCCTACGAGAACTATCGCGTCCCGAACCTGGTGATCGGCAAGGACGGGACCAATCCGCGCCCTGCCGGCTTCAGCCCGAAGGAACAGATTGACGAGATCGACTACGCGGTCACCGGCGGCTTCAAGGGCGAGCTGGGCGACAGCGGCTGGGCGTTCGACCTGGCCTCGACCTACGGCAAGGACGACATCACGATCAACACGGTCAACAGCATCAACCGCTCGCTCTACATCGACACCTCGACGCTGACGACACAGGGCTTCTCGCCCACCGACTTCCACGCCGGCGACTTCATCGCCAGCCAGTGGACCAGCAACTTCGACCTGACGCGCGACTTCGACGTCGGCATGCCCACGCCACTGACCCTGGCCCTGGGCGCCGAGTACCGGAAGGAGGAGTACACCATCAAGGCGGGCGACCCGGCCTCACGCTACAAGGAGGGGTCGCAGTCCTATCCGGGCTTCGCGCTGACCGACGCCGGCAGCCACGACCGCACCAACTACGCCGTCTATGCCGACGTGGCCCTCTCGCCGGTGGAGGCCCTGAAGCTGGACGGCGCCATCCGCTACGAACACTTCAGCGACTTCGGCTCGAAGACCGTGTTCAAGGGCACCGGCCGCTACGATTTCTCGACAGGGTTCGCGATCCGCGGCACCGCCAGCACCGGCTTCCGCGCGCCGACGCTCGCTGAGGAGTACTATTCGGCGACCAACGTCTCGCCGACCGCGGCCTTCGTGCAATTGCCGCCGAACTCGGCCGCCGCGGCGTTGGTGGGGGTGAACGGCCTGAAGCCGGAGAAGTCGACCAACTTCAGCGTCGGCTTCGTGGCGCACCCGGGCGCCGGGATCACCGCGACGCTCGACATCTACCAGATCGCCGTCAAGGACCGCGTGGTGGGCTCCGGGTCGCTGTTCGGGTCCGGCGGGACGGTGAACCTGCCGGCCGTGCAGGCCGCGATCCTGGCCAACGGCAACGTGCTCGATCCCACCGTCACCCAGACCGGGATCACGATTTTCACCAATGGCCTGAACACCCGCACCCGCGGCGCGGAGCTGGTCCTCACCGCGTCCAGCGACTTCGCCGACATGGGCTTGGTGAACTGGACCCTGATCGGGAACTACAACAAGACCGACGTCACCAAGATCCTGGCGCCGCCGCCGCAACTGGCCGGGGTGTCGCTCTTCGACGCCAACGCGATCTCCAACCTCGAGACCGCCTCGCCGAAGTACCGGGTTGTGGCCGGTGCGCTGTGGAAGTGGGGGAAGCTCAGCGTCAACTTCAAGGAGTCGCTCTACGGCAAGTCGTCGAACTACAACAGCCGCACCGGCTGTCCGCTGGTGGTCACGGCGGCGACGACCACCTGCTACAAGGTCAAGATCGATGCGACCTTCATCACCGACCTCGAAATCAGTTACCAGCTGCTTGAGCCGGTGAAGCTGACCATCGGCGCCAACAATCTGTTCAACGAGTACCCGGACAAGGTGAATCCGGCGCTGCGGGACGACTACCTTCGCGCCAATTCCAACGGCTACGTGACCCAGTACCCGAACTTCTCCCCCTTCGGGATCAACGGCGGCTACTACTACGGCAAGATGGCCTACACCTTCTAAGCGCTTCCCGTTCCGAGGCCTGTGGCGGGCTCTCGCCGCCGCGCGCCTCGGGGCCGGCCGGCGCGCCCT
>Ga0307513_10012375_pt1 | contig 10540 bp, 7 predicted proteins | sample 15_EM_MG_FD_202174 | JGI IMG/M metagenome (GOLD analysis project Ga0307513, IMG submission 202174) | Populus trichocarpa ectomycorrhiza microbial communities from riparian zone in the Pacific Northwest, United States - 15_EM | ecosystem: Host-associated > Plants > Roots > Unclassified | place...
GGTCACCAGCGATCACGGCTGGGAGCTGCCGCGCCAGCACGCCACGGTCGCGCCGATCGTCGCGCGCCTCAAGGCCAAGGGCATCCGCACCGCGGTGTTCGTCGACGCCAACCCCGAGATGATGCCCGCTGTCGCGGCCACCGGCGTCGATCGCATCGAGATCTACACCGAGCCGTACGCGGCGGCGTGGGGCACGGCGCGGCTCAAGGACGAGCTGGAGCGCACCCGGCGCACGGCGCAAGCGGCGGTCGCCGCCGGCATGAAGGTCAACTGCGGCCACGACCTCAACCTGCGCAACACGCCGCTCCTCGCCCGCACCGTGCCGGAGATCGTCGAAGCCTCGATCGGCCACGCGCTGATCGCCGACGCGCTGTACCTCGGCCTCGGCGAGACCGTGCAGCGCTACGTCCGCGCCTGCCGCGGCGAGGCGGTCGATGCGCCGCTCACGCACTGAGCCGAGGCGCCGCCCGACTGTGACGATGGGACGGTGGCTCGCCGGCGCGCTCGCCGCCTGTGCGCCTGCGCCGGCCAGCCCGGCGCCGCCGCGCTGCCCCACGGCGCCGACCGTGATCGCCAGCCAGGCCGACATCGCGCGCCTCGCCGGCTGCGCGACGCTGGGCGGCGTCACGATTCGCTCCGGCGGCGCGCTCGATCTCTCGGCGCTGCGCGCGCTGACGACGATCACCGGCGATCTCGTGATCGGCCCGACCGTCGCCGTCGCGGAGGTCAGCCTCAGCGCGGTGCGCGCCGTCGGCGGCGACGTCGGCATCCGCAGCAACGGCATGCTGCAGGGCGTGTTCTTGCCAGCGCTCGAGCGCGCGGGCAGCATCTCGGTCGACGGCAACGTCGCGATCACGACGCTGTCGTTGCCGCGCCTCGTCGCCATTCCGCGCGACGTGCGCGTCACCGGCAACGCCAGCCTCGAGCTCATCGACCTCTCGGCGCTCACCTCCATCGGCGGCGACCTCGTGCTCGACCACGATCCGGCGCTCGTGCTCGTCGAGTCCGGCGAGCTCCGAGCCGTCGGCCGCGTCGAGCTCGACCTCCCCAAGCTCGCGCCCGAAATCGCCGATCGCCTGCGCGCGCTCGCTAGCGAAGCAGCTCGTCGACCGCCGCCACCGTGAACGCCTGATCCATCCAGCCGTCGAGCGTCTCCAGATCCGTGCACGCCAGCGAGACGCGGTGCTCGCTTGGCTGGGCACGACGCCTGGCGGAACGGCCGATGGCGAGCCGGCGTGGCAGTGGCAACGCGGCCCGAGCGCCGGTCGGCCAGCGCGACGCGCCGGTGCGACCGCATCAGATGCTGCCTGAGGGCGCGCGGTTGCAAGCGATGAAGTGTCATGATCTCACGGGGATCCAGCGCGGAGCCGCGGGCGATCATGTGGCGCGGCCGAGGGGGTGACGCGGCGCAATAGCGCTATCATGCCCGCCATGGTTCGCGACATTCTCGAGCTGGCTGGCTCGCTTGGGTTCCTCGATGAGCTCTCCGACGGCTTCCTGCAGCAACCGGATTCGATCGATCCGAGCTGGCGCGAGCTGCTCGCCGACGCGGGGCGGTCGACGAACGGCCAGACCAACGGTCGCGGCGTCGCGAATGGCCAGGCGGTGAATGGCCAGGCGGTGAGCCAGGTGACCAACGGCCAGGCCGCCAACGGCAACGGCGCGAGCAGCCCACCGGTGTACGGCCAGCCCACGGGCGCGGGGCGCGATTCGATCTCGGCGCGGCCCGGGCTGGTGACGATGTCGCCGATCACCGCGCAGACCATCCCGACGGTGTGGCCGCTGGTCAACGCGTACCGCAGCCGCGGTCACTTCAACGCCAAGCTCGATCCCTTGGGCCTGCTCGAGACCGCGCGGATCGTCGAGCTCGACCCCGCGACCTGGGGCTTCACCGAGCGCGACGCCGGCCGCGCGCTCGATCCCACCGGCATCCACGGCCTGCCGCGCGCGACGCTCGCCGAGGTGCTCGCGCACCTGCAGCGGGTCTACGCCAACACGGTCGGCCTCGAGTTCATGCACATCACGTCGCCGGCGCGCCGGTCGTGGCTCGCCGAGCGCATGGAGACCCAGCTGCTGGTGCCGCTGCCCGGCGACGCGCGCACGCGGATCCTGAGCCTCCTGATCAACGCCGAGCAGTTCGAGCGGTTCTGCCACACGAAGTACCCCGGCACGAAGCGGTTCTCGCTCGAGGGCAGCGAGAGCCTCATCCCGGCGCTCGACGCCATCCTGACCCACACCGCGCGGCTCGGCGCGATCGAGGCCGTGCTCGGCCTGTCGCATCGCGGCCGGCTCACCACGCTCGAGTCGATCCTGCGCCGCCCCGGCCGCGATCTGTTCACGCAGTTCGAGGACATCGAGCCCGAGAAGGCGATGGGCGGCGGCGACGTCAAGTATCACCTCGGGTTCTCCACCGACCGCGTCGACGCCAACGGCCACTCGATGCACGTCTCGCTCGCGTTCAACCCGAGCCACCTCGAGGCAGTCGATCCCGTCGTGATCGGCCGCGTCCGCGCCAAGCAGATCCGCCACGGCGACTTCGAGCACCGGCGCGTGGTCGGCGTGCTGGTTCACGGCGACGCCGCGTTCGCCGGTCAGGGCCTCGTCCCCGAGACGCTGCAGCTGTCCGGCCTGCCGGGTTACCGCACCGGCGGCACCGTGCACCTCATCGTCAACAACCAGGTCGGCTTCACCGCGTCGCCCGCCGAGCAGCGCTCGACGCCGTACTGCACCGACGTCGCGAAGATGCTCGAGTGCCCGATCTGGCACGTCAACGGTGAGGACCTCGACGGCCTGGCGCGCGTCATCGAGATCGCGTGCGAGTACCGCGCGCAGTTCGGCTCCGACGTCGTGATCGACATGTACTGCTTCCGCAAGTACGGCCACAACGAGAACGACGAGCCGAGCTTCACGCAGCCGCAGATGTACGATCAGATCAAGCGCAAGGCCTCGCCCGTCGAGGTCTACTCCAAGCACCTCGTCGCGCAGGGCGTGGTCTCGCCCGACGAGGTCGTCGCGATGACGCAGCGCCGGGTCGCCGAGCTCGAGGCCGAGCTCGAGGCCGCCAAGGCCGCCAAGCAGCGCCCCGACGCGCCGTCGATGACCGCGATGTGGCGCGGGTTCCGCGGCGGCATCACCGAGACGCCCGAGGACGTCGAGACCAAGGTGCCGCGCGGCGTGATCGACCACATCGCGACCGCGATGACCGAGATCCCGCCGGGCTTCACGCCGCACCCCAAGATCGAGCGCCTGCTCGAGCAGCGCGCGCAGATGGGCAAGGGCGAGCGGCCGATCGACTGGGGCATGGCGGAGCTGCTGGCCTACGGCTCGTTGCTCCACCAGGGCGTCAACGTGCGGATGAGCGGCCAGGACTGCTCGCGCGGTACGTTCAGCCACCGCCACGCGATCATCACCGACATCAAGACCGGCCGCGAGCACCTCGTGCTCGGCCAGCTCCACCACGATCAGGGCCTGTGCCGGATCTTCGACAGCCCGTTGTCCGAGGCCGGCGTGCTCGGCTTCGAGTTCGGCTACTCGCTCGACTACCCCGACGGCCTCGTGCTGTGGGAGGCCCAGTTCGGCGACTTCGCCAACGGCGCCCAGGTCATCATCGACCAGTTCATCATCGCGTCCGAGGACAAATGGAAGCGGCTGTCGGGCATCGTGCTGCTCCTGCCGCACGGCTACGAGGGCCAGGGCCCGGAGCACTCGAGCGCGCGCCTCGAGCGCTACCTGCAGAGCTGCGCCGAGCACAACATCCAGGTCGCGCAGCCGACGACGCCGGCGCAGATGTTCCACCTGCTGCGCAGCCAGGTCCTGCGCTCGCTGCGCAAGCCGCTGGTCGTGATGACGCCCAAGAGCCTGCTGCGCCTGCCGGCCGCGGCGTCGTCGCTCGACGACCTGACCAACGGCAAGTTCCACCGCGTGCTGCACGACGAGGTCGCCGATCCCACGAAGGTGACGCGCGTGCTGATGTGCAGCGGCAAGATCTACTACGAGCTCGCCGAGGAGCGCGCCAAGCGCAACGACCCGACGACGGCGATCGTCCGGATCGAGAAGCTGTATCCGTGGTGGCCGCACCTGGTCGCCGCCGCGACGCTCGACAAGTACTCCAAACTCGCGGAGCTGTTCTGGGTGCAGGACGAGCCGAGCAACATGGGCGCGGGGCAGTTCGTGACGCCGCGCCTGCAGACGCTGATCGAGGGCAGGGCGATCAAGTACGACTTCATCTCGCGCGCCGAGAGCGCCAGCCCGGCGACCGGCTCGCACAAGGCGCACGTCCTCGAGCAGCAGCAGATCCTGCGCCTCGCGTTCGATCCGCGCTGAGCGGGCGAAGCGGGCTCGGTGAGGTCGAGGTCCGCGCCGCGCTGGCAGCGAGGCGGCGCGGGCGTGGTGCGCCTGCGCTGAATCCTGATCGGTCCGCGCGGCGGCGCAAATCGATCGCGATCGATGCGCAAGACACGCGTCGCGACGCAGGTCTTCACGGCGTTCCGGGGTAGCATCCGCGCATGGCGGATCTCGTCGTGCCCCAGCTGGGCGAATCGATCACCGAAGCGGTCGTCTCGACCTGGCTCAAGCAAGTTGGCGACGCGGTTGCCGTCGACGAACCGGTCGCGGAGCTCGAGACCGACAAGATCACCGTGCAGCTGCCGTCGCCGGTCGCTGGCGTGCTCGCGGCGCAGAACGCGCAGGTCGGCGCGACCGTCAAGGTCGGCGACGTGATCGGCGCCGTCGAAGCAGGGCAGGCCAAGGCCGCCGCGCCGGCAGCGAAGGCGGCCGCGAAGCCCGCCGCCGCGCCGCCCGCCGCCGCGCAAGCCGCGGCTCCGCAGGCCGCGCAATCTGCGGCTCCGCAAGCCGTGCCGCCGCCGGCCGCGCAAGCCGCCGCACCGCCGGTCGCCGCGCCAGCCAAGCCCAACGGCCGCGGCGAATCGATCGACAAGGCCGCGCTGCTGCGGCTGACTCCCTCGCAGCGCGTCCAGGCGCGCGAGGTCGGCACGATTCCGCAGAGCAGCGCCGGGCAAGCCGCGCCGGCGCCGTCGGGCCCCAGCGTCGACGATCGGCTCGCGCACGTCGATCCGCGCGACGAGGTCGTCCCGATGTCGTCGCTGCGCAAGCGCGTCGCCGAGCGCCTGGTGCAGGCGCAGCACGAGTCGGCGTCGCTCACGACCTTCAACGAGATCGACATGACGAACGTCATGGAGCTGCGCAGCCGCTTCAAGGACAGCTTCGAGAAGACGCACAGCGTGAAGCTCGGCTTCATGTCGTTCTTCGTCAAAGCCTGCGTCGCGGCGGCCAAGGCGTTCCCCGGCGTCAACGCCGAGGTCGTCGGCGGCCACATCGTCTACAAGAAGCACTACGACTTCGGCATCGCGGTCTCGACGCCCAAGGGGCTCGTCGTCCCGGTGCTGCGTGACTGCGACCAGCGCTCGTTCGCCGGCATCGAGCAGGGCATCCTGGCGCTGGCCAACAAGGCGCGCGACGGCAAGCTCGCGCTCGCGGATCTGAGCGGCGGCACGTTCAGCATCACCAACGGCGGCATCTACGGCTCGATGATGTCGACGCCGCTGCTCAACTACCCGCAGACCGGCATCCTCGGAATGCACAACATCGTCAAGCGGGCCGTGGTGATCGGCGACGCGGTGCAGGTCCGGCCGATGATGTATCTCGCGCTGAGCTACGACCACCGCGTGGTGGACGGCCGCGAAGCGGTGTCGTTCCTGGTGGCGGTCAAGGATCGCCTCGAGTCGCCCGACCGCATGCTGCTCGAGGTCTAGGCCGAGCGTCAGCGTCAGCGCAGCGAGCGCACGAGGAGCGCGGCGCCGCTCATGGGGTCGGCGGGCGAGGCGAGCTTGTCGTCGCCGACGCGCGCGGTGGCGCTGTGGGCGATCCCGGCGACGAAGCCGCCAGGGATCGAGGCGAGCGCGGTGACCTCTTCGCGGCCGTCGCCGCTGATCGGCCAGGCGCGTACGACGGCGCCGCCGGCGGCGAGCTCGGCGACGTAGGCGTCATCGCCGCCACCGGCGGCGAGGGTGCGGTCGCCGAGGCGGAGCGAGCCGCTGTAGAACCCGGCGACGACGACATGGTCGCCGACCGCGGTGATCGCGCGCAGGCCGGCGAGCTCGGCGCCGCCGAGCAGGACCGCGGTGGCGGCGCCGCCGCCCGGGGCGTACCAGGCGACCAGGCCGGCGGCCGGGCCACTGGCGACGTAGTCGGCGCCGCCGAGGTGAACGGTGTCGCGGACGGTGGCGGCCACGATGACGCGGCCGGCGGCGTCGATCGCGACGCCGGCCACGGCCTCGTCGGCCTCGCCGCCGAAGGTCTGCGACCAGCGCAGGGTGCCGGCCGGATCGAGTTCGGCGACAAACGCGTCGACGTGGGGCGAGCGCTCGTCGAAGACCGGCAGCGTCTGACCGAGGAGCTCGGCGCCGGTCGCGCACGTGCCGGCGATCGCGATGTGATCGCCCGAGGCGGCGACCGCCGCGACGCTGTCGCCGTAGGGGCCGCCGACGCGAAGCAGCCACGCGATGGTGCCGGTCGTGGTGATCCGGGCGACGAAGCCGTCGGAGCGGCCGGCGGACGAGACGATCTTGTCGGCGATGCGCAGGGTGCCGCTGAACGAGCCGCCGACGATCACGCCGTCGGTGGTCGCGGCGAGCGCGGAGATGGTGGCCCATTCGGTCGCGTCGATTGCCAGTGTCCAGCCGACGGCGCCGGTCGTGGCGTCGAGCGCGACGAGGGCCGCGCCGGGATCGCCTCGGAGCGCGAGGGGCGTGGATCGTGGGCCGCGCGCGGAGGCGGAGGGAGCTGGAGCGGCAGCGGGAGCTGGAGCGGCAGCGGGAGCTGGAGTTGGAGCGGCAGCGGCAGCGGGATCTGCAGCCGGAGCGGCAGCGGCAGCGGCAGCGGGATCGGCAGCGGGAGCGGCAGCGGGATCGGCAGCGGCAGCGGCGGCCGGAGCGCGGGCGGACGCAGCGCCGGCGGGCGCGGCGTTGGAGAGCGGGCCGACGGAGCCGGTGCCGCCGAGGGCGGCGATGACGAGGCTGCCGGACACCGCGAGGGGGCCGTTGAAGCCCGCGAGGTGGGCGCGCCAGATGGGCGCCGAGGCGCCGGGCGTGAACGCCTCGAGCGTCGCGGTGGCGCGCGGGCGCGCTGTGCCAAGCGACGCGAAGAGCGTCGCGCCGCGGGCGGCGACGCCGGCGAGCGAGGCGCCGGGGCGGCCGAGCTCGATGACTCGTCCCGCAGCCGCATCCGCAGAGGGGCGACGCGGCGCAGGACAGGCTGCGAGCAGCGCGAGCGCCGCGGCCAGACGCAGCAGGGGACCAGGTCCCCGACGGATCAAACTTTTTCGCCGCGAGAGCGCAGCTCGGCGATCACGGCGGGCAGGCCCAGCTTGTCGATGCGGCGCATGCCGCGCGCCGACACGCGGATCGTGACCCAGCGCTTCTCATCCTCGAGCCAGAACCTCTTGTCCTTGAGGTTCACCTCGAAGCGCCGCTTGGTGTGGCGGTTCGAGTGGCTGACGTTCGAGCCGACGAGCGGCTTCTTCCCGGTGACCTGACATTCGCGCGACATGGCAACCTCTTCGGCAGCGCCGAGGCTAGATCTTCGACTCTTTGAAATCGACGTGCTTGCGGACAACCGGGTCGTACTTCTTCAGCACGAGCTTGTCCGGCGTGCGCTTGCGGTTCTTCGACGTCGTGTAGAAGAAGCCGGTGTCGGCGGTCGACACGAGCCGAATGAGCTCGCGTCCTGATTTACCCTTTTTGGCCATGGCGTTACTCCGGGGCGGGACTTATGGCATGGAGGACGCGGACTTGGCAAGCCCCGTCGCACGATAGCGACCGCTCAGTCGTCGTCGTCCTCGCCCTCGCCGTCAAATGCGTGCCCCGGGGCCTCGGTTCCGCCCTCGGTCGTGAGCCGCGTGGGGCCGCCCTCGCCGGGTAGAACCCCAGGTAATGTCGTGGTTTTTCGCTTGGCGCGGCGCTGGTCGATCGACATCGCGACGATCGTCATGTCGTCGCCCTGCTGACCCTGATCGCCGCAGTGGCTGTCGATGTCGGCGAGGATCGATTTGATGACATCTCCCACCGCGCCGCGCGCGGTCCGGATGCGGCGCGAGAGCCGCGACAGCCCGTAGTCGTTGCCGCGCGAGTCGCGCGCCTCGAGGATGCCGTCGGACACCATGATCAGCATGTCGCCGGAGTGCAGCTGGACGCGCGCCTCGCCGGCCTCGAGCTCGGGCGTGACGCCGAGCGGCGGCGTGTGGGCGCGCTCGGCCTGGAGCGGAAACACGCGGTCGCCGCGCCGCAGCAGCGGGACGCAATGGCCGGCGTTGGTGAACACCAGGCTGCGGTTCTCGAGATCGTAGATGCAGTAGACCAGCGTCGCGAACATGCCGTCGTCGCCGAGCTGGGAGATCTCCTGGTTGACGCGACGGAGCAGGCGCGCCGGCGTGCGCGCGATCGCCGCGCGCGACCGCAGCTCCGACGTCAGCCGCGCCATGTAGAGCGCCGCGCTGATCGCCTTGCCGGCGACGTCGCCGACCGCGAGGCCGAGGTGCGACGGGTCGTGCCAGATGAAGTCGTAGAAGTCGCCGCCGATCTGATAGGCCGGCTCGTAGTGCACGGCGAAGTCGAGGCCGACGACCTGCGGCACGTTGGCCGGCAGCAAGCTGCGCTGGATCTGGCGGGCGACGCGCAGATCTCGCTCGAGCTTCTCGCGCGACAGCAGCTGCGCGGCGACGCGCGTCGCGTGCATCGCCAGGCCGGCCTGGGTCGCCACGGTCTGCAGCAGATCGACGTCCTCCTGGCGGAACGCGCTGTGCTTGCTCTCGACGTAGACCACGCCGTAGTGCACCCCGTGATAGATGAGCGGCGCGCCCATCCGCGTGCCGACGCCCTCGTCGTTCTCGTCGGCGGTCTCGCCGAGCAGGACGCCGCGGCGGTCGCTGATCACGTGCTGGATGATCGTCCCGGGCACGCGCAGATCGCCGCCGAACGCCTGGCGCCGGTGGCGCTGGCACTGGATCTTGAGCTCGCCGGTGCGCTCGTCCTCGACGAGCACGCCGACGTCCTCGGCCTGCGGGAACAGGTCGAGCAGGGCGTCGACCAGCTTCTGGATCAGCGCCTCCGACGTGTCGCTCGCCGCGGTCGCGTGGAGGATCTGGGTCAGCGCCTCGAGCTTGCGCTCGAGCAGGCGGACGGCGCGCTGGTCGGCGACGCTCATCATGCCCGAGCTCACGATCGGCGTCTTGCCCGAGCCCGAGTCCTCGCGGCTGCGGATCAGCGAGCTCGCGCCGCCGACGTCGACGATCGTGACGTTGTTCTCCGGCGGCCGGCTATCCGAGGTCGTGTCGCGTGACTCGACGCGGATGCGGTTGTTCGCGATCAGGATCTCGTCGTCGTGGCGCAGCTGGGTTGCGGCCTGGACCTTGACGCCGTTGACGAACGTCCCGTTGTTCGAGCCGAGATCTTCGATCTCCCAGGCCTCGCTGCCCTTCCACAGACGGGCGTGCTGCCGCGAAACCCGCATGTCGGGTACGAAGATCTGGCAGTCGGATCGACGACCGATGATGTATTCGCCGTCCGCAAGCTTGTAGCGGCGCCCGGCGATCGGGCCGGCCAAGAAGACCAACGAGGGCATCCGCGCGGCCTAAATAGCACAGTTCGCAGGCTTTCAACCAGCCACAGCAGCGCCGGCAACGCCACTGACTTGACCCCCCCGGCCGCGGGCGGTGTACTTCGCCGGTGCAAGCGCTCGGCAACTTCGTGAACGGGGCCTTCGTGGCGCCGTCTGGCAAGGCTCTGGTCTCGCGAAATCCGGCGGCGGATGGCGCGGTTGTGTTCGAGACCGGCTACACGGTGGGCGCGGTGGCCGACGCGGCCAGCGCCGCGGCCGCGGCTCAGCCCGCCTGGGCCGCGCTGGGCCCGGCCGGGCGTGCGTCTGCGCTCGATCGCTTCAAGCAGGCGATCGCGGCCGGGGCCGACGGCCTCGCCGAGGCGATCGTGCTGGAGACCGGCAAGCTGCGCAGCGAAGCGAAGACCGAGATCCAGACGCTGCTCAACCGCTTCGATCTCGCGGCCAGCGCCGTGGCCACCGAGCTCAAGGCCGGGCAGGTCGCCGCCGGCGAGCACCTGCGCTACCAGCCGCTCGGCGTGATCGGCGTGATCGGCCCGTTCAACTTCCCGCTACATCTATGTCATGCGCCGGCGATCCCCGCGCTGCTCGCCGGCAACACGGTGGTCATCAAGCCGAGCGACCTCACGCCGCTGTGCGGCCAGCGCTACGCCGAGGCCGCGCTCGCCGCCGGGCTGCCGGCCGGCGTGGTCAACGTCGTCGTCGGTGCCGGCGAGGTCGGCGCGGCGATGGTCGAGCAGCCGGCGATCCGCGGGCTGTGCTTCACCGGCAGCTGGGCGGTCGGCCGCCGCATCCTGCAGGCCGGCCTCGATCGGCCCGAGCTGCTGGTCGCGCTCGAGCTCGGCGGCAAGAACACCTGCGTCGTGCTCGACGACTGCGCGCTGCGCCAGGCCGTCCACGAGGTGGTGGT
>Ga0307513_10012376_pt1 | contig 10540 bp, 7 predicted proteins | sample 15_EM_MG_FD_202174 | JGI IMG/M metagenome (GOLD analysis project Ga0307513, IMG submission 202174) | Populus trichocarpa ectomycorrhiza microbial communities from riparian zone in the Pacific Northwest, United States - 15_EM | ecosystem: Host-associated > Plants > Roots > Unclassified | place...
TTCGGTGCGCATCACACGCTCCAGGTCGAAAGCGATGCGGTTCGGCGACGGATCTTCGAGCGAAAACACCGTCTCGGTGTACGACGACGCGATGCCCGCACCGTAGATGCGCAAGCCGTCGGCCTGCTGCACCAGGCCGAACTCCACCGTGTACCAGTAGACCCGGGCCAGCTTGTCGAGCACACCGAGCTTCTGCGCACGCAAGCCGCCTTCGCCATAGGCCTGGATGTAGTCGGCGATGGCCGGGTTCATCAGCATCGGCACATGGCCGAACACGTCATGGAACACGTCCGGCTCTTCGAGGTAGTCGAGCTCGTGCGGCTTGCGGATGAAGTGCCCGGCGGGAAAGCGCCGGTGGGCCAGGTGTTCGAAGAACACTTCGTCGGGCACCAGGCCCGGCACGGCCACCACGCTCCAGCCGGTGCGCTGCATGAGCACCTCGCTCAGGCCGCGGAAATCGGGGATCTGCTCGGGCCCGATCGGCAGCTTGCCCATGCCTTCCACAAATTCGTCGCAGGCCCGGCCCGGCAGCAGACGCGTCTGCCGCTCGAACAAGGTCTTCCACACCGCATGCTCTTGCGGCGTGTAGTTTTTCCAGCCCTGGTCGATGGTCCAGTCGGCGCGCGCAGGTGGTGCGGCGGAGCCGGCGGCAAGGCCGTGTTTTTCTGGTGTGGGTTTTTCAGCGATCCGCATGTTGGTCTCCTGCCGTCCAGGTGTTTTTTATGTTCTCAAGCAAGTGCCGGCAGCACCGTGCCGCGGCATTCACCGAAGCCGATGCGGCGCGCGCCTTCGCGCTGGCAATAGCCTTTGAGGATCACGGTGTCGCCGTCTTCGAGCCAGGTGCGTGTCTCGCCATTGGAGAAAGTGATCGGCTGCTTGCCGCCCTGGCTCAGCTCCAGCAGCGAACCGCCCTGCTCTGGCGCCGGGCCGGACAAGGTGCCGGTGCCGAGCAGGTCGCCCGCGCGCAGGTTGCAGCCGTTCACCGTGTGGTGCGCCACCAGCTGCGCCACGGTCCAGTAGGCGTCGGCGTAGTTGGCGCACATGAGGCGCTCGCCGGGCGAGCCGGCCTTTTGCATCGCCGGTATCTGCAGCCAGACTTCGAGTTCGATGTCGAAGCCGCCCGCTGCGCGGTTGGCCGGCGCGTCCAGATAGGGCAATGGCGCCGGGTCACCCGGCGGGCGTTCCCAGGCGCGGCGGAATGGCGCGAGCGCGTCCAGCGTCACCACCCAGGGCGACACCGTGCTGGCGAAATTCTTCGACAGGAAGGGGCCGAGCGGCTGGTATTCCCAGGCCTGGATGTCGCGTGCGCTCCAGTCGTTGAACAGCGTCAACCCGAACACATGCTCTTCGGCGTCGGCCATGGCAATGCGGGTGCCGGCGGCATTGGGGCGGCCGACGAAGATGCCGAGCTCGAGCTCGTAGTCGAGCCTGCGGCAAGGCCCGAAGCTTGGCGCCTCCGCTTCGGCAAGCCTGGTCTGGCCAAGCGGGCGCGGAAAGCTCTGGCCGCTCACGCCGATCGAGGACGCACGGCCGTGGTAGCCGATCGGCACCCATTTGTAGTTGGGCAGCAGCGGGTTGTCCGGCCGGAACTGTTTGCCGACGGTGGTGGCGTGGTGGATGCTGGTGTAGAAGTCGGTGTAGTCGCCGATCTCGCAGGGCAGGCCCATCCGCACCTCGGCCTGCGGCAGCAGGGCAACGCGAAAACGCAGCTCGGCGGCGCTGCCTTCACGCAGGCCTTCGGAGATGGCGGCGCGCAATGCCCGCAAGGCCTGGCGCGGCTGGGCCATGAGGCGGTGCATGTCGGCATGGCTGATCAGCCCGGCGGCGCGCAGGTCGAGCACCTGGTCGCCAATGGCCACGCCGATGTGCCATTCCTCGCTGCCCGCACGCTGGAAGCGTCCGTAGGGCAGATTCTGGATCGGAAAGTCGGTACCGGCGGCATTGGCCGATTTCACCCAGCTTTGCAGGCCCATCTCGTTGGTGGGATCAATCGTCGTGCTCATGGCTGGCTCGGGTTGAAGTGTTTCTGCAGGCCTTGCCAGCAGCGGTAGTAATCGTCTTGCAGCTCGGCGCTGCCCAGCGCGTAGGCGGTGGGGTGCCAGACCAGCCGGGTCTCGAACATGAAGGCCATGGTGTCCTTGACCACGTCCACACGGCTCAGGTCGGCATGGCTGGCTTTCTCGAAGGTGCCGGCATCGGGGCCGTGGCCGGTCATGCTGTTGTGCAGGCTCGCGCCGCCGGGCAAAAAACCCTCGGCCTTGGCGTCGTAGGCGCCGTGCACCAGGCCCATGAACTCGCTGGCCACGTTGCGGTGGAACCAGGGCGGGCGGAAGGTGTCCTGCGCGGCCAGGATGCGCGGCGGGAAGATCACGAAGTCGATGCCGCTCACACCCGGCGTGTCCGAGGCGCTGTGCAGCACCAGGAAGATCGATGGATCAGGGTGGTCGAAGCTGATCGAGCCGATGGTGTTGAAGCGGCGCAGGTCGTATTTACAGGGCGCGTAGTTGCCGTGCCAGGCCACCACGTCGATCGGCGAATGGCTCATCTCGGCCGACCACAGGTGGCCCTGGAACTTGGCAACCAACTCGTGCGGCGCGTCCACGTCTTCATAGGCCGCCACCGGCGTGAGGAAGTCGCGCGGATTGGCCAGGCCGTTGGAGCCGATCGGCCCGAGGTCGGGCAGGCGGAAGTTGGCGCCGAAGTTCTCGCAGATGTAGCCGCGCACGCCGCCATGCTCCGCGCCTTCCGGCAATTCGAGGCGGAAGCGCACGCCGCGCGGAATCACCACGACCTCCTGCGGGCCGGCTTCGATCACGCCGAGCTCGGTGACGAAACGGTGCAGCCCCAGCTGCGGCACGAATAACATTTCGCCGTCGGCGTTGTAGAACACGCGCCGCCCCATCGACCGGTTGGCCGCATACAGGTGCACTGCCGCGCCGGTCTGCGCCTGCGGGTCGCCGTTGCCGGCCATGGTGACCAGGCCCTGCACGAAGTCGGTCGGCTCGGTGCTGGCATCGGGCATCGGCAGCGGGCTCCAGCGCAACTGGTTCGGCGAAGCAGGCAGCTCGCCAAAGCGGCTGACGATGCGGCCGGCATCGATGCGCTTGAACGGCGCATGCATCGCCGATGGGCGGATGCGGTAGAGCCACGAACGCCGGTTGTCGGCACGCGGCGCGGTAAAGGCCGTGCCGGACAGCTGCTCGGCATACAGGCCGTACGGGCAGCGCTGCGGCGAGTTGCGCCCCACCGGCAAGGCGCCGGGCAGCGACTCGGTGGCGAAGCTGTTGCCGAAGCCGGATTGGTAGGCGCGTTCGCTCATGTGTCGAGGCCCGGTCATCAAGCCGTCTGCAACACGCCGCGTTCGATCTGGTCGCGCTCCAGCGATTCGAACAAGGCCTTGAAGTTGCCTTCACCGAAGCCGTCGTCGCCCTTCCTCTGGATGAATTCGAAGAACACCGGCCCCAGCAAGGTGCTGGAGAATATCTGCAGCAGCAGGCGCTTCGTGCCGCCTTCGGTGCTACCGTCAAGCAGAATGCCGCGCATCTGCAGTTGCTCCGGGTTCTCGCCATGGCCCGGCAGGCGGCCTTCGAGCATCTTGTAATAGGTGGCGGGCGGTGCCTTCATCAGCGGCACGCCGGCCTTGATCAGGCTGTCCACGCTTTGCAGCAGGTTGTCGCTGAGCAGGGCAATGTGCTGGATGCCTTCGCCGTTGAAGGCCATCAGGTATTCCTCGATCTGGCCCGCGCCCCTGGACGACTCTTCGTTCAGCGGGATGCGGATCATGCCGTCGGGCGCGGTCATGGCCTTGGAGGTCAGGCCGGTGTATTCGCCCTTGATGTCGAAGTAGCGGATCTCGCGGAAGTTAAACAGCCGCTCGTAGAAATTCGCCCAGAAGGCCATGCGGCCGCGGTAGACGTTGTGCGTGAGGTGGTCGACGATCTTGAAGCCGTGGCCCGGAGGATGGCGGTCCACGCCTTCGATGAACTCGAAGTCGATGTCGTAGATCGACTTGCCTTCCTCGAAGCGGTCGATCAGGTACAGCGGCGCGCCGCCGATGCCCTTGATGGCCGGCAGGCGCAGTTCCATCGGGCCGGTGGGAATCTCGATCGGCTGGGCGCCGAGTTCGAGCGCACGGTTGTAGGCCTTGTGGGCATCCTTCACGCGAAAGGCCAGGCCGCAGGCCGAGGGGCCGTGTTCGGCCGCGAAGTAACCGGCCGCGCTCTTCGGCTCGCGGTTGACGATGAAGTTGATCTCGCCCTGGCGGTACAGCACCACGTCTTTCGAACGGTGTTTGGCCACTTCCTTGAAACCGAGCAGCGTGAACACCGACTCGAGCTGGCCCGGATTGGGCGAGGCGAATTCCACGAACTCGAAGCCCATCAGGCCCATGGGATTGTCAAAAAGATCAGGCATCGCGGCGTCTCCAGGTGAGGTGTTGATGCTGCAATGGTAGGCAAGCCGGCGCACAGAATTCCTGCAACTTGGTGCATTTGGCGCCCACTTCACGCTGAATTCCTGCAAAATTGCAGCCATGAGCGCACCACCCGAACTTGATGCCATCGATCTGCGCGTGCTTCGCGCGCTGCAAGGCAACGCGCGCGCCACCTACGACGAACTCGCAGCCCAGGTGAGCCTGTCGCCCTCGGCCACCTTGCGCCGCGTCAAGCGGCTGGAGGATGCGGGCGTGATCACTGGCTATGTGGCCCTGCTGCGCGCCGAAAGTGTGGGCCTGCCGCTCACCGCCTACATCAACGTACGGCTTGAAAAACACACCGAAAGCCACAAGCGCAACCCGATGGACCTGTTCCGCGCCTCGGTGCAGGGCTGGCCCGAAGTGGTGGAATGCGCCTCGCTGACCGGCGACATGGACTATCTGCTGCGGGTGGTGGTGGCCGACATGGCGCACTATTCGCGCTTTGTGATGGACACCCTGCTCAAGCACCCGAGCGTGCAGGACTGCAAGACCAGCTTCGTGCTCGACCGCGTGAAGACCACGACGGCGCTGCCGATCTGAGCTATGCCTCGGTAGAAGATTCGCCAGGCCGAGCCAGGCCCAGTCCGCGGAAATAAACATCCAGCGCGGCCTCGCCGGTGGCAACCAGTTCGAAGATGCCATCGTCGAGCAGCCAGTCCTGGACCAGGCCGACAACCAGGCCGTGCAGGACCCAGGCCGCCACCCCGGCCGGCACCGCAAGGGTCACCCCCTGGTCGCGGGCGGCCATGTCCAGGCCCAGGGTGATGTCGACGATGCACAGCTTGCGCACCGCCAGATGGCGGTCGCGCACGGCCTGCAGCTCGTTCACGTATTCGACCTGGTGCATGGCGACTTCGAACACCCGGCGCAGTTGGGCGTCGGTGGTCATCTGGCGCAGGTAGTCGACGACGGCGCTGCGCATGACGCCCAGCGCGTTGCCGGCCTGCGCGTTCAGGCCGATCACCCGCTCTATCATGGCGTTGAAGAGGTCGGCCTTGTCCTTGAAGTGCCAGTAGACCGCCCCACGCGTCGCGCCCGCCTTGAGCGCGATTTCACCGAGCGAGGTGCGCGACACCCCCTGCGCATGAAACAGCAGCTCGGCGGCGTCCAGCAGGCGATGGCGTGTGGCCAGGGCCTCTTCCTTGGTGCGACGGACCAATTTTTCTCCTGCGGACTTTGATGGAACAAGGTAATATACATTCAAAGATGTATGTAAGCCGAGCCACAAGCGGGTTAATACTGTTATTAACCCCGTCTTAATAGCCACTGCATAGACTCATCTATCCCCGTCTTTTTCTCCGCTCCGTTCATCCAAGCCATTTCTCATTTTCCGGAAGGAACCGCATGTCCGCCTTGCGTCCCAAACAACGTCATCCGCTGCTGGCGCGTTCGCGCCAGTTCTTTATTCCAACCGCAATGACAGTGGTTGCGGCCGCCTTCCTGGCCGGTTGCGGCCAGGGCGCCGACAAAGCCGCCGCAGCGCCGGCCGGCGGGCCGCCGCCAGCGGAAGTGGGGGTGGTCACCGTGGCGCTGGGCGACGTGGGCTTGGTCACCGAACTGCCGGGCCGGCTCGAAGCCTCGCGCGTGGCCGAGGTGCAGGCACGGGCCGCCGGCATCCTGCAAAAACGCGTGTTCCGCGAAGGCAGCGACGTGAAGGCCGGCCAGTTGCTGTTCACCATCGACCCCGCGCCCTACGCCGCCGCCTACCAGAGCGCCCAAGCCTCGCTGGCGCGCGCGCAGGCCAACCTGCAGCAGGCCGCGTCGCTGGCCGACCGCTACAAGCCGCTGGTCGAGGCCAATGCCGTGAGCAAGCAGGACTATGCGACCGCGGTGGCCTCCAAGGGCCAGGCCGAAGCCGACGTGGCCGTGGCCAAGGCCGCCGTGCAGACCGCCAAGATCAGCCTCGACTACAGCACCGTCACCGCGCCGATTTCCGGCCGCATCGGCCGTGCGCTGGTGACCGAAGGCGCGCTGGTCGGCCAGGGCACGGCCACGCCGCTGGCCGTGGTCCAGCAGATCAACCCGATGTACATCAACTTCACCCAGTCCGCCGCCGAAGTGCTGACGCTGCGCCAAAGCCTGGCCAATGGCAAGCTCAAGCGCGCCGCGGGCTCGGAAGCCGCCAGCGTGCGCGTCGTGCTCGACGGCACCGGCGAATATGCCCAGGCCGGCAAGCTGCTGTTTTCCGACCTGACGGTGGACGCCACCACCGGCCAGATCACGCTGCGCGCCGAAGTGCCCAACCCGGACGGCCAGTTGCTGCCGGGCCTGTACGTGCGCGTGCGGCTGGAGCAGTCGCAGGCCGCGAATGCCATCTCCCTGCCGCAACAGGCGGTGACGCGTACCGCGCAGGGCGACACCGTGATGGTGGTCGGCCAGGACGGCAAGGTCAGCCCGCGCAAGGTCAAGATCGGCTCGTCCAAGGGCGGCAGCTGGGTCGTGACCGATGGCCTGAAGGCCGGCGAGCAGGTGATGGTCGACGGCTTCCAGAAGCTGCGCGGCGACGCGCCGGTCAAGCCCGTGCCGTGGCAGCCTGCCGGCACCGCAGCAGCAGCAGCGCCGGCCACGCCCGCTTCAGCCCCCGCCGCGGGAGCCTCGGCAGCCACCTCGGCTGCGAAGTAAGGAGCCCGCAGCATGGCTAAGTTTTTTATCGAGAGGCCGATCTTTGCCTGGGTGATTGCGCTGTTCATCATCGTGATGGGCTCGATCTCCATCACCCAGTTGCCGATCGCCCAGTACCCGCCGGTGGCGCCGCCGGCGATCATCATCAACGTGGCCTATCCCGGCGCTTCGGCGCAGACGCTGGAAGAAAGCGTGCTGTCGGTGATCGAGCGTGAAATGAACGGCTCGCCCGGGCTGATCTACATGGAATCGGTGGCACAAGCCGACGGCACCGGCTCCATCACCATCAGCTTCGAGACCGGCACCAACGCCGACCTGGCGCAGGTGGACGTGCAAAACCGCCTGTCGCGCGCCACCCCGCGGCTGCCCGCGGCGGTGACCCAGCAGGGCGTGCGCGTCGACAAGTCGCGCAACAACTTCCTGCTGTTCACCATCCTGTCCTCCGACAACCCCGAGATCGACCCGGTGGCGCTGGGCGACTATGCCTCGCGCAACGTGCTGCCCGAACTGCAGCGCGTGCCCGGCATCGGCCAGGCCCAGCTGTTCGGCACCGAGCGCGCCATGCGCATCTGGATCGACCCGGCCAAGCTGCGCGGCGTCAACCTGTCGACCAGCGACGTCAACACCGCCATTGCCGCGCAGAACGCACAGGTGTCCTCGGGCGTGATCGGCGACCTGCCCAACGTGCCGGGCCAGGGCATCGCGGCCACGGTGGTGGTCAACGGCCAGTTGAGCAGCGTCGAGCAGTTCGGCAACATCGTGCTGCGCGCCAACACCGACGGTTCGACCGTGCGGCTGAAGGACGTGGCCCGCATCGAGCTCGGCGGCCAGACCTATGCGACCTCGATCCGCATCAACGGCGCCCCCGCCGTCGGCATGGGTGTGCAGCTTTCGCCGAGCGGCAACGCGCTGGCCGCGGCCAAGACCATCCGCGCCAAGATGGTGGAACTGGAGAAGTACTTTCCCAAGGGCGTGAAGTGGTCGATCCCCTACGACACCTCGCGTTTCGTGAGCATCTCGATCTCCGAAGTGGTCAAGACGCTGTTCGAAGCCATCGCGCTGGTGTTCCTGGTGATGTTCCTGTTCCTGCAGAACTGGCGCTACACCGTGATCCCGACCATCGTGGTGCCGATCGCGCTGCTGGGCACCTTCGCCGCGCTGCTGGCCATGGGCTTCTCGATCAACGTGCTGACCATGTTCGGCATGGTGCTGGTGATCGGTATCGTGGTGGACGATGCCATCGTGGTGGTGGAAAACGTCGAGCGCATCATGGTCGAGGAAAGCCTGCCACCGCTGCAGGCCACGCGCAAGGCCATGGGCCAGATCTCGGGCGCCATCATCGGCGTGACCGTGGTGCTGATCTCGGTGTTCGTGCCGCTGGCCTTCTTCGCCGGCGCCACCGGCAACATCTACCGCCAGTTCTCGGCGGTGATGGTGGTGTCGATCGGGTTCTCGGCCTTCCTGGCGCTGTCGCTCACGCCGGCCTTGTGCGCCACCTTGCTCAAGCCGGTCGACAAACACGCGCACCACAACAAGACAGGTTTCTTCGGCAGCTTCTTCAATGGCTTCAACCGCGGCTTCACGCGCACGGCCAAGGGTTATGAGGGCGTGGTCGCCCGCATGCTCAAGCGGGCGGTACGCTACTCGGTGATCTATGCGGCGATCATCGGCGCGGTGGCTCTCGTCTACTCGCGGCTGCCGACTTCGTTCCTGCCGCAGGAAGACCAGGGCTACATCATCGTCAACGTGCAGTTGCCGCCAGGCGCCACCCGCGAGCGTACGCTGGACGCCATCAAACAGGTCGAAGGTTTCATCCTGAAGCAGCCCGAAGTGCAGAGCATGGTCGGCGTGCTGGGCTTCAGCTTCTCCGGCCTCGGCCAGAACGCGGCACTGGCTTTCGTGACGCTGAAAGACTGGGAAGAGCGCAAGGGCGCGGGCGCGTCGGCCGACGCGCTGGCCGGGCGTGCCTTCGGTGCGTTGTCCAAAGTGCGCGATGCCTTCATCTACCCGCTGTCGCCGCCGCCGATCCCCGAGCTGGGCAATGCCAGCGGCTTCACCTTCCGCCTGCAAGACCGCGCCGGCCAGGGCCATGAGGCGCTGATCAACGCGCGCAACCAGTTGCTGGGCATGGTGGCCAAGAGCCCGATCCTCACCCAGGTGCGCCCCGACGGCCTGGAAGACGCGCCGCAGCTGCAGCTGGAGATCGACCGCGACAAGGCCAACGCCCTGGGCGTGAGCTTCAGTGCGATCAACAGCACGCTGTCGACGGCTTTCGGCTCCAGCTACGTGAACGACTTCCCGAACCAGGGTCGCCTGCAGCGCGTGGTGGTGCAGGCCGATGCACCGTCGCGCATGCAGCCTGACGACCTGCTCAAGCTCAACGCCAACAACACCCAGGGCAACCCGGTGCCGCTGTCGGCCTTCGCGACCACGCGCTGGGCCAATGGCGCGCAGCAGACCGTGCGCTACAACGGCTATCCGGCCGTGCGCATCGCCGGTTCCGCGGCACCTGGCTACAGCTCGGGCGCGGCCATGGCCGAGATGGAAAAACTCGCGGCGCAGTTGCCCGCCGGCTACGGCTACGAATGGACTGGCCAGTCGCGCGAGGAAAAGCTCGCCGGCTCGCAGGCCATGATCCTCTACGGCTTCGCCATCCTGGCGGTGTTCCTGTGCCTGGCCGCGCTGTATGAAAGCTGGTCGATTCCGCTGGCCGTGATCCTGGTGGTGCCGCTGGGTGTGCTCGGCGTGCTGCTGGCGACCCTGCTGCGCTCGTATGCCAACGACGTGTACTTCCAGGTCGGGCTGATCACCATCATCGGCCTGTCGGCGAAGAACGCGATCCTGATCATCGAGTTCGCCAAGGACCTTCAGGCCTCGGGCAAGGGTGTGATCGAAGCGGCGCTGACCGCGGCCCATCTGCGCTTTCGCCCGATCATCATGACCTCGCTGGCCTTCGGCCTGGGCGTGGTGCCGCTGGCGGTCGCCACCGGTGCCGGCTCGGCCAGCCAGCGCGCCATCGGCACCGGCGTGTTGGGCGGCATCGTCACCGGCACCTTGCTGGCGGTGTTCTTCGTGCCGATCTTCTTCGTGATCATTCGTGGCTTCTTCAAGGGCAGCCAGCGCCAGTCCGAAATTTATGCAGAACATGCCAAACATGCGGGAGTCGACGCCCATGAATAAGCCACGTCTTCTCAAGGCTCGTTTGAACAGCGTGGCCGTGGCGGCCGCCATCACCGTGCTGTCGGGCTGCTCGTTCATCCCCAAGTACGAACGCCCGGCCGCGCCCGTGGCCACGCAGTGGCCGGGGGGGCCGATCACCGAAACGCCGGGCCAGAAGGCCGCGCCCGACGTGCCCTGGCAGGACTTCTTCCGCGACGCCCGGCTGCAGCAGCTGATCGGCACCGCGCTGGCCAACAACCGCGACCTGCGCGTGGCCGTGCTCAA